>Ga0075421_100007616_pt1 | contig 13271 bp, 10 predicted proteins | sample SoiMetdeltSBSDD5_FD_75292 | JGI IMG/M metagenome (GOLD analysis project Ga0075421, IMG submission 75292) | Bulk soil microbial communities from a Populus tree surrounding site in Tennessee, USA - Soil MetaG P. deltoides SBSDD5 | ecosystem: Environmental > Terrestrial > Soil > Tree plantation... | reverse complement strand
GAACTCCAAGGTAGCGGGTTGTCTTTGCGGGACAAGCCTTTCTACCGGAGTTCCGCTCCATTTTGTACAGACCTTGACAGCCAGCCCAAATTCTTATCTACACGGCCTTGGGGCTAGCGCTCCTCGACCGGGAGGTAGGAGCGCTTCCTAGCGCCCGTGTAGACCTGCCGCGGGCGGCCCAGCTTGGTCTGCGGGTCGCTCATCATCTCGCGCCACTGCGCGATCCACCCGGGCAGCCTGCCGAGCGCGAACAGCACGGTGAACATCTTGCTCGGGAAGCCCATCGCCTTGTAGATGACGCCGGTGTAGAAATCGACGTTGGGGTAGAGCTTGCGCGAGAGGAAGTAGTCGTCCTTGAGTGCGATCTCCTCGAGCTTCATCGCGATGTCCAGCAGCGGGTCAGGCTTGTGCAGCTTGGCCAGGACGTCCTGCGCGGCCTTCTTGACGATCACGGCACGGGGATCGAAGTTCTTGTACACCCTGTGGCCGAAGCCCATCAGGCGCACGCCCTCGGCCTTGCTCTTGACCTTGTCGACGAAGGCGGCCACGTCGCCGCCGTCGCGGCGGATGTGCTCAAGCATCTCCAGCACGCTCTGGTTGGCGCCGCCGTGCAGCGGGCCGAAAAGCGCGTTGACCCCGGCCGAGATCGACGCGAAAAGGTTGGCCTGGCTCGAGCCGACAAGCCGCACGGTCGAGGTGGAACAGTTCTGCTCGTGATCGGCGTGAAGGACGAACAGCTGATCCAGCACGCGCACGACATCGGGGTCTATCTCGTAGGCCGTTGCGGGTACCCCGAAAGTCATCCGGAGAAAATTCTCGACATATCCGAGATTGTTGTCCGGGTAGAGCATCGGCTGGCCGATGGACTTCTTGTAGGCGTAGGAGGCGATCGTCGGCACCTTGGCCATGAGCCGGATCGTGGACATCTCCACGTGATCCTTGTCGAACGGGTCCAGGCTGTCCTGGTAGAAGGTCGACAGCGCGCTCACCGCGGACGACAGCACCGCCATGGGGTGGGCGTCGCGGGGAAAGCCGTCGAAGAACCGGCGCATCTCCTCGTGCAGCAGGGTGTGCACGCGCAGGCGGCCGGTGAAGTCCCCGAGCTGCTCGGCGGTGGGCAGCTCACCATAGATCAGCAAGTAGGAGACCTCGAGGAAGGACGATTTCTGGGCCAGCTCCTCGATCGGGTAGCCGCGGTAGCGCAGGATCCCGGCATCGCCATCGATGAAGGTGATCGACGATTCGCAGGCGGCGGTGTTGACGAACCCGATGTCGAGCGTGACGTGCTCGGTCTCCTTGAGTAACGCGCTGATGTCCATGCCCGACGGACTCTCGGACGCCTCTCGCAGTGGCAGCGGTAGCTCGCCTTTGGGGTGTTTCAACAGGAACTCGGACATGCCTTCACTCCGGGTCTCGGTCGGCTCGTTCGCAAGGTCATCGCGGTTTCAGCGTACGGTCCCCACGGTAGAGGGCGTCACCGCATCCCACGATTGCGAACTTTCCTTACTGTGTTGCGCATAACACCGCCCGTATACCCGTTTTCGGCGAGCTCGCTGCGCGTGTCGCGGCCGGCCCCGCTACGCGGTGCGGCGGATCCGGCCGGCGTATGCGGCCTCGAGCCGGAGATTGTGCTCGTACCCGCCCGCAATGTTGGCCGACAGGTAGATGGGTAGGGTCTGCCCGCGCCGCTCGATGATCGCCGCCACCTCGGTCACCATCAGCTGGGCGAGCACCGCGGCGGTGATCGAGGAGACCGCGCCGGTGCGGTTCGGGAGGATCACGTCGCCCAAAGGGGCACCGTTGTCCAGGACCACATCGGCGATCTCGGCGAGCCGGCGGCCGCTTGGGTGAAGCGGTTCGGACTTGGCGGTGTGCTCCGCGGACGTAAGGGCGATGAGAGGATGACCCTTTTGTTTCACCTGCAATGCCAGTTCGACGATCGCACCGTTGATCCCCGAGTTGGACGCTATGACGAAGATGTCGTTTTCGTGCACGGACGCCAGGTTGTACAGCCGCTTGGCGACGGCGGGATCGCGTTCGAGGAGCGGATCGTCCAAGATGGACCGCGGTTGGTCGCCGTAGAGCACCAGGTCGCGCAGGGCAATCTTGTTGGTGGGCACCAGACCACCGGCCCGCCCCGCGATCTCCATCGCCAGCGCCTCGGAGTGGCCGGTACCGAACGCCTGCACCACGCCACCACTGTCCAAAGACGACACAATGAGAGCGGCGGCCTCCGCGACTCGTTCCCGCTGCCCCTCCCCGACACGGCGCACCAGCTCAATGAGCTGCTCGAGATAACCCATGCCGCCATGGTCCAACAAAATTCAGGCACAAATCCACCGAGCGCTCGCAACGATGCCCTGGACGAAACGCCTTGGAAACCGCCTTGGATGTGCAGCGAGCGTCACCACGATCAGGGCGTAGAGGCGGGCCAGGCGTCAAGGAAGGTGCGGGCGCGGCGGCGGAGCTCGGCCCAGTTCTGGTCGTCCACAAGGGACTGGTTGACCAGGGCGCTGCCCACGCCGACACCGGCGGCGCCCACCGCTGCGTAGTCGGGGACCAGCTCGGGCGTGATCCCGCCGGTGGGGATGAGCGGGATCTCGGGCATCGGCGCCAGGATCTCGCGCACGTAACGGGGGCCGAAGGCGGAGGCGGGGAAGAGCTTGACATAGCTCGCCCCGCTCGACCACGCCAGGTCGATCTCGGTAGGGGTCAGCGCCCCGCACACGACCGGAACACTTGCCGCCGCAAGCACTTCCGGCCGCACCATCGGGGTGACGATGAAGGAGGCCCCGGCCTCCTGCGCCTTCTGGACATCGGAGACGGTGCGGACGCTTCCCACGCCAAGTCCGAAGCGGGACACGACATCGAGAGCACCGGGGGTGGTCAGGGTGACCTCCACGGCCGGCAGGCCCGCGTCCACCAGCTCCTGGCAGGCGCGGGCCAGCCCTCTGGAGGAGGTCAGCCGCACGATGGCGATCAGCTTCAAGTGGTCATGCCTTCCATCTGTGTCTTGGCGGTGGCCAGGGCCTCCTTCGGCGAGGTCTTGGCGATGAGCGCCGCCTGGACCCGGGCGGCGAGCGCGGACTCGATCTGGGCGAACTTCGGGTAGATCCAGAAGGGCCGGCCACGACATAGGAGCCTATCGCCGAGGTGAACGCTCGGGCGGCGGGCACCCGCTGGGGCGCACCGGCACCCCGCGAGAGGTTGCCGAGGCGGTACATTTCCTTGCCGAGGCGGTACATTTCCTTGCCGAGGCGGTACATTTCGTTGCCGGGGCGGGCTTCGTGACCGGCGTGACGCTGCCGGTCGACGGCGGGCTCTCGATCGCCTCGCCCGCCGCGTTCCTGCGCGAGGATCTGCGAAAGAGGTGGCTGTGATCGGGCAGGTGACCCCGGAGATCGCCGGTTTCGGCGAGGCCATGGTGCTGTTCGAGGCCGCCGACCTGGTGCACGACGGTGGCGCCTCCATCCACGTCGCGGGCGCCGAGCTGAACCTGTGCGCGGCTGCGGCCAGGCTTGGCGCGAGCACGGTCTTCTGCAGCCGCGTCGGGGCGGATCCGCTGGGCGAGCGCGTCATCGAGGCCACGCGGGCGCTGGGCGTCCGCGACCTGATCGAGGTCGACGCCCACCGCCAGACCGGCGTGTTCCTCAAGGAGGTGCGGCCCGACGGCGCCCGGCGCGTGCACTACTACCGCAGGGATTCGGCGGCGTCCACAATGGACAGCGGTGATGTGGCGCGGCTGCTGGCGGTGCAGCCGGCGGTCGTGGCCGTCTGGGGCATCACCGCGCGCCTCGGGCCTGGGCCGCACGCAGCCGTGAAAGCCTTGGCGCGCAAGGCACGGCTCGCGTTCGACCCCAACCTCCGGCCGGGCCTGGGCGACCTGGACGGGCAGATCGCCCTGGCGCACAGCATCCTTCCGGACGTCGATTTTCTCTTACTGGGTACCGACGAAGCAGCACTTATCTTTGAAACCGACACCCCGCAGGAGATGCTCAAGGCGTCACCAGCGCGCGAGACCGTGCTCAAAGCGGGTGCCGATGGGTGTTACTACCGCCTCGACGGCGGCATCGGGCACCTGCCGTCGCTGGCCACCACGGTGGTCGATCCGGTCGGCGCAGGCGATGCCTTCGCGGGCGGCTATCTGGTCGCGAGGTTGCGCGGAGCGCCGGTGGCCGCGGCGGCGTGGCTGGGCAGCACGCTTGCCGCCGCCGTGGTGTCGGCGCGCGGTGACACGGCCGGGTTGCCGACCCGGTTAGAGGCAGAAGGTTTACTGCGGCGGGCCCTGACGGTCGGATAGAGTGCCCGCGTGTCTGGTGGCGAGGCGGTGCTGTGGGCCCTGGGCGGATTGACCCTGATCGCCTGTCTGATCTTCGTGGGCATCTTCGTCAAGTTCGTGGCCAAGGCGGCCGCCAGCTACCTGCGTTCCAAGCCCTACCCGGCGTTGGCGATCTTCGCCTTGCCCGGTGGGTTGGCCAGTTTCATCGCGAGCTATCTGGGCGCGGGCCTGGCCGGGGGCGCCCTTGTCGGGCTCGGCGTGGGCGGTGGCGTGCTGCTGCTGGTCGCGATGGAGCTGGGCGCCGACTAGCCCTCTGACCCGGATTTCGCAAACGGGAGTTGGCGCTTTAGCCGTGGCACGCATAGCGCGGGGGTATCGGGGGAAATAGGGCTGGCGTGGGCGGAGCACCAGGTGGGATGGGCTCCGGGCAGGTGATCTGTGACCGATACCGGCTGCTGACCCTGCTCGGCAAGGGTGGAATGGCACAGGTTTGGCGCGGGTTCGACCAGCGCCTCGACCGTGAGGTCGCAGTCAAGATCGTTGACACGTCCGGCACGCCGGGCGCGAGCGAGCGCTTCGAACGGGAGGCCCGCACCGCAGCGGCGCTGACCCATCCGAACATCGTCGGGTTGCACGACGCCGGCAGTGATGACGGTGTCGACTATCTCGTCATGGAGCTGGTGGAGGGCGAGACCCTCGCCGAGCGGATCCGGCGCGGACCGTTGCCCGTCGCCGACATCGCGAACATCACCGGCCAGATCTGCGACGCGCTCGCGGCCGCACATGCCGCAGGAATAGTGCATCGCGACATCAAGCCGGGCAATATCCTCGTCACCGCGGCGGGGCGGGTGAAGGTGTGCGACTTCGGGATCGCTTGCGCGCCGCCCCGCAATGGCAACGATCCGTCGACCACCGGCGGCGATCCATCGGCCGCACGCGGCCACACGCGCCACGCGGCCGCCGACGCACGCGGCTCGACCAGCCATCCACAAAACGCGGCCGCCGACGCACGCGGCTCGGCCGGCCATCCACAAAACGCGGCCGCCGATCGGCACGACGCGGTCGCCGATGCGCGCGGCGCCGGCGCCGATGCGCGCGGCGCTGCCAGCGATCCGCTCGGCACGGCCACCGAGCCGCCGGCCACGGCCGACGTCGAGCAGGTGACGGATGGTGCGATGGCGGTCGGCACGGCGCAGTACATGGCGCCCGAGCAGGCCCGCGGCGGCGACGCCACGCCACGCACCGACCTGTACGGGCTGGGTTGCGTGATCTACGCCATGGCCACCGGCCACCCGCCGTTCACCGCCAACGAGGCGCCGCGTCTGGCGTGGCAGCACCTGCACGAGGTGCCGTCGCGGCTGGCCTCCCGCCGCCCGGACCTGCCGTCGTGGTTGGACGGTCTCGTGAACTCCTTGCTGGCCAAGGATCCCGCGCGGCGCCCCAAGTCCGCGGGTGAGGTGCGCAAGATGCTGCCCGACTCGCGCCAGCCGTCACCGAAACCCGTCGATAGCACCACGCGCAGGACGGCGCCGGTCGTGGCGTCGAGCGAGCCGACGGTCCAGCTTATGCCGATACCGCTCCTGCCCAGCCGCGCCCGGCTGGCCACCGTGGGCGTGGTGACCTTCGTGGTACTGGCAGCGATCATCCTGATCCTGACGGCCGTGTCCGCCAGCGACATGCCGGCGTCGCGCATCGGGCAGGCGACCCAGCCATCGCCTGCCTCATCATCGTCGCCGCCGGGTAACCCGGAGGTACAGGCCGTGCCGCTGCCCAGGGGAGCGGAGCCCCAGCCGGTCAGCGACCCGGCCACCGCCCTCGATGCCCTTCGCGAGGCGTTCGATGCCCAGGTCCGGACGGGAACCATCACCAGCAAGGCGTCCAGGGAGCTCGACGACAGGCTCGACGAGATCGAGCGCGACCTGGCCCGCGGCGAGGAGGAGAGGGCGGCCGACAGGCTGAGCGACTTCGTGAAGAAGCTGGCCGAACTGCGCCGCGATGGCAGGGTCGCGGCGGTGGCGATCATCGTTCTCCAGCCCTCGCTCAGCGAACTCGCCGGTCAGCTGTCCGTTCCTCCTGTCGACGACTGAGCGGGTTTCGGCTTCGCGAAGGCGGGGAAGCCGTAATGGGTGCTGCTGACATTGACGTTGATCGCCACCCTCACCCTCGCGATCGGCACCATCCTGTTGCTGCTGTTGGGAAAACGGCTACGCTTCGCCTCCCGTTTAGCCGATGCGCTGCTCGTGGCGGCGGCGTGCGCCGGGACGAGCCGGGCGGCGGCCTACCTCTGGGGTATGGTCGACAGCTACGCCTGGACGGCGGCCGCGATCGTCGGAGCGGTCTGCCTGCTGGTGATCCTCCTGCTGCCGTACTGGAACCCGATCGGGCAGCTGTTCCTCGGCTCCTACATCGCCGCAGCCGGCTCCTACCTGGCGCTGGGTGCCTACCTGACCGCCGCGGCCGGGCTGTCGGTGTGGGGGCGCATCGCGTCGCTTGTGTTGCTGATGCTGGAGTTTCTCGCCCTGCTCGTGTCGGGCTACTTCGCCTTTGAGGGCTGCGACCGGCTGTGCCGCGCCCGTCCAACCCGGACGATCCGCCCACCCGATCCGGCCTACCTGCCGAGAGTGTCGCTGCAGGTGCCGGCGTACAACGAACCGGCCGACATGGTCATCCAGACCGTCAAGACCCTTGAGCAGATCGACTACCCCAACCTTGACATCCTGGTCGTGGACAACAACACCCCTGACCCCAAGACGTGGGCTCCGGTCAAGGAGTACTGCGAGGGCCGGCCGGGAGTGCGGTTCGTCCACATTGTCGCCGGCGGGTTCAAGGCCGGGGCGCTGAATGTTGTCATGGCCAAGCACCTCGACGAGGACATCGAGCTGATCGGTGTGGTCGACGCCGACTACCAGGTCGACCCGGAGTACCTGCGCGAGGTCGTCGGCTACTTCGCCGACCCGGCCGTCGCGTTTGTCCAGACGCCGCAGGACTATCGCGAGTGGGAGGGCGACACCTACCTGACCTCGTGCTACGACGCCTACAGCTACTTCTTCCGCGCCTCGATGCCCTCGCGCAACCAGCGCAACTCCATCATCTTCGCCGGGACCATGGGGCTCATCCGGCGGCGCGTGCTGGAAGACCTCGGTGGATGGCCGGAATGGTGCATCACCGAGGACTCTGAGACCTCGCTGCGCATGCTCAAGGCCGGATACCAAGGGGTTTACCTCGACCGGCCCATGGGGCGCGGGATCATGCCGCTCACGTTCTCGGCGCTCAAGAGCCAGCGCTTCCGCTGGTGCTTCGGCGGGATCCAGATCCTGCGCCGGCACTGGAAAAGTCTCATGCCCGCAGGGCGCTCACGAGGTAACCGCCTGACAACGGGCCAAAGGCTTGACTACCTGTTCGGCACCGGGCTCGTCTGGTTCAACGACGTGCTATATCTCGGTTTCACCGCCATCCTTCTGGTCACGGCCTACCTCATGGTGGCCGGACAGGGCGCCTTCTTCCGCCCGCTGACCGGTGCGCTGATCCTGCTGCCCGCCGCGCTGCTGGGCTCCGGGGTGGTGCGCGCGCTCTGGTCGCTGCGGAACCTGACCGGCATAGGCGTCAAGCGCTCCCTGCTGGCGCTGATAAACTTGCTGTCCCTGTCGTGGACGGTCGCGATGGCGTCGCTGCAAGGCCTTGTCCGCAAACGGGCGGTCTTCATGCGTACCCCCAAGGAAGAGGAGAAACAAAGTGTGTGGACCGCGTTACGTGCGGCGAAGTCTGAGACCACACTGGCGGCGCTGCTGCTCGCCTCCGCGGTGGCGTCCGTCCTAACCGGAACGTTCTTCCTGACGCTGCTTTTCCTTTGGCAGTCGGTGGTTTACGCCTCGTCGCCGCTCATGTCGTGGCTGTCGACCCGCACGGTGCTCAGCCCCGAGCTTGAGCAGCGCCGCCGCACCGAGTGGCGGCGCGAGCGGGCAGCGGCCGTGTTCGGTTACTATGCCACGGGTGCGGCCGCGCTGGCAGGGATCGCCCTGATCGCCGCGGTGTTCTTCCTCGGCGGGGTCAACCCGGGCCGCGTCCCCGCGCTGCCGCAGCTGCCGCAGGATCCCAACAAACCGCCGATCGTCCAGATCAGCCCGTCGCCGGCAGGTCCGAGCGTCGCACCAACGCCGGGCCGGACCGGACCGACCCAGACACCCGCCGGAACCCCAACGGCACCAACGACTTCCGGCCCTCCCCGGACGACAGGCGCTCCTCCGACAACTGGCGCTCCTCCGGCAACGTCGCCACCGGGACCTGCACCGGCAACATCGACCCCCTGACTCGCCTTATTCGCCTGCTCTTCATTCTGCTGCTGCTGTTGATTCGCCTGGATCGACCTGTTGATTCTTCGCCTGGTGAGAGGATGATCGATGCGAGAAGCGACAATCGAGGCGCAACCCTATGCGCGCCTTGCCGAAGTGCTGCCGCAGGCCGCCTACGCCGAGTTCGACACGGCGATGGCTGCCGCGGGCGAGCTGCTGCGCGGCCGGACCCTGTGGAACCTCAACACCACCCTCACCGGTGGCGGCGTCGCCGAGCTGCTCGGGGCGACCTTGCCCTACCTGTGCCAGGCCGGGACGCGGTGCCGGTGGCTGATGATCGAAAGCAACCCGGAGTACCTGGAAGTCACCAAGCGCCTGCACAACTGGCTGCACGGCTTCCCGGGTGACAGCGGAACGCTTGGCGCGCAGGAGAAACGCGTCTACGACAAGGTCATCGACGACAATGCCGCGAAGCTGCTGGGGATGGTGGAGCCGCGCGATGTCGTCGTGGTAAACGATCCGCAGCCCGCCGGGCTGGTTCCGCGGCTGAAAGAGCTTGGCGCGCAAGTGATCTGGCACTGCCACATCGGAACGGATACGCCCAACGACCTGACCCGGCGGGCATGGAGCTTCCTGATCGACGACGTCTCGGCGGCCGACGCGTACATCTTCTCGCGCCCCCAGTACCTGTGGGAGGGATTGGACGCCGGGCGCATGCGCGTGATCAGGCCCTCCATCAACCCGTTCGCGCCCAAGAACATGGATCTGCCCGGCGAGACCGTCGAGGCGATCATGCGGCGGCTGGAGATCCCGCGGGTCCCGATCGTCACCCAGGTCGCCAGATGGGACAGGCTCAAGGACCACGCCGGCGTGATGCGACTGTTCGCCGAGCACCTCATGCACACCGAGGCGCACCTGGTGCTCGCCGGTCCGGCCGTCGACGGTGTCAGCGACGACCCGGAGGGCGCCGAGACCATGCGCGAGTGCGCCGCTGTCTATGCCTCGCTTGATTCCCTTGTGCGCGAACGCATCCACCTGATGTCGATCCCGATGGACGACGTCGAGGAGAACGCCCGGATCGTCAACGCTGTCCAAAGGCGCTCCGACGTCGTCGTCCAGAAGAGCCAGGCTGAGGGTTTCGGCCTGGTCGTCGCCGAGGCGATGTGGAAGCGGCGGCCCGTGGTGGCCAGCCGTGTCGGCGGCATCCAGGACCAGATCGAGCACGGCCGCAGCGGGGTGCTCATCGACGACCCGCGCGACGGCAGGGCGTTCGCTCAGGTCATCGCAGCCCTGCTCGACGACGCGCGGCTGGCGTCAAGCATGGGCGAAAGCGCGCGGCAGCGGGTCACCGACCACTTCCTCACCAACCGCCAGCTCACCGAGACCGTCGCCCTGCTCGCCTCGCTGGAGATGGGCTAGGGTTCGAGGGTGCCCGACCCGAGGACGGCCCTGCTGGCCCACCTCCGTGGACAGAGCCCGCAGGAGCTGGCGGAGATGCTCCTCGCCCTCGACTTCGCCCTGCGCCAGACCGCGACGATGGCCTCGCTCGAGCGGTTGGCGCAGGTCGTGCTGTCCAGCGACGCCGTGTTCGTCAACGCCAGCGGCCTTTCCCTCCCGCAGACGCAGCTGCTCGTGGCGGTCGTTGACGTGGCGGAACCCGACGAGAAGACCCAATCGGTCATGCGGATGTATGGCGGCAACGTCAACAGCATGTGGATTTTCAACGGCGCGGCCGCCTCGGCGTCGATGGCCGACGTGCTGGCGGGAGTGGGCGCGACCGAGCCGGGTCCGCGCCTCACGGCGATCGTGGAGATCGTCGAGCAGTTGATCGCGAGGTTGGTGCTGTGGCCGGTCGGCGCGGGGCGGCTGCCCAGCGGGCTGCCCGCAACGGTCGGGCTTCCCGCCCCGCTCATGGAGATGGTGGGCCGCGTCAAGAAGGCCCGTTCCGCCGATCACGCTATGACGTCCGCGTTCAACCGGCCTGAAGTGGCGCGCATCGCCGAGCGTCTGGGCGTGGGGGACGAGACGGCCAGCCGCGATGCCTTGCAGGCGGCCGTGGTGGAGGCACTGAGCGACGCCGGCACGTTGACCGGACTGGTCGAACGGGCGCCCCACGAGGTCCGCAACCTCGTCCAGCGGATGATCGCGGTCGGCGGGCGGATGAGCAGCAACGCCTTCCGGCAGCTCAACGGCTATGGCGCCAAGTGGTACCTCGACCGCCAGTATCCCGATCCGGCCACCCTGTGGCTGGCGGAGCACGGCCTTGTGACACCCGCCGGGCCGCAGGCGGTCGAGCTGCCGTCCGAGGTCCAGGCGATCCTCGGCGGAGGCGTGAAACACCCGCTCACCCTCAGCCCGCCGGAACTCGTCTCCCAGCCGGTCGAGGCGTCCCGGGTGCGGGCGGATGCGCAGTCGGCGATCCTGTCGGCGGTCCGCAAGGTGGGACGGGTTTTGGAGAGCTTCGACGCCTCGCCGGTGGTGCTGCGCAAGGCGGGCGGCATGCCCGTCCGCGAGACCCGGCGCCTGGCCAAGCTGGCCGGCGTCGATGAGATCGAGGCGCGTTTCTGGATCGATCTCGCGGCGGCGGCCGGGTTGCTGGCGGCGGTGGATGGGACGGACGTTGTGGTGCACCCGACGGACGCCTTCGACCGGTGGCAGGCCGGGACCCCGGCGCAGCGTGTCGCGCCGCTCATCGACGCTTGGTGGCGGATCGACAGCGTGCTGACGGTGTCGGCCGAGCCGGGCCAGGCCCCGACGCCGTTCCATGTCATCGCCGAGCCGCGCGCCGCCGCGATACGGCGGGCGTCGCTCAACGCCCTGGGCGGCCTGCCGGACGACCGTGCGTGGGTGATGCCGGCTCGTCCGGTCGTGCGCGGCCAGCTGACGGAGTCCGATGTGGATGCCATAACCTCCCTGGCGAACACCGCATCCTTTTATGCCCCAACCGCTATCGGCTCATCGGCGCTCGGTCCGTGGTATGCGCTGCATTCCACGCTGGAGGCGGAGCTGCTGGGCCTGGCGGCCATGGGCGCCCTGTCGCCGGTCGGGCGTGCCCTTGTCGCTTCCCAGGATGTCGAGGCGGCCCTGGCGGAGATCCTGCCGGAGGAGCGGTCCACCGCCCGGTTCCAAGCCGATCTGACGGCGATCGTCGGCGGCACCCCGAGCGCCGCCCTCGCCGGCCTGCTCGACTCCGTGGCCGACCGCGAGTCCGAGGGGCACGCGACGGTGTGGCGGCTCAGCGTGCGGACCGTGCGGCGCGCCCTGGACGGCGGGCGCGACACCGAGGAGCTCCTCGCCGACCTGCGCCGGGTGGCCGAACCGGCGCTGCCGCAACCGATCGACTACTTGATCAGGGATGTCGCACGCGCGCACGGCAAGATGCGCGTGGTCCGGTCGGCCTGCTGCGTCCGCAGCGACGACCAGAGCCTCCTCGACGAGCTGGCCCACGCCAAACCGCTGGCAAAGCTCGCGCTGCGGCGCATCGCGCCGACGGTGCTGATCAGCGTCAAGCCTCCGGCCGAGACGCTGGCCGCGCTGCGGACGGCGGGCTACTCGCCGGTGCTCGAGGCCGAGACCGGGGCGACGGTGGTGGAACGAGCCGCCGGGCGGCGGGCACCGGCCATGTCCTACACCACGTTCGGGGTCCGCTCCGCCATGACACCGGACGCGGCGCTGGCCATGGCGAAAAGCCTCCTCACCCCGTGAGCGTGAGCAACGGGGATATCAGGCGGCGGATGCGTTCGGGGCCCGCCGCCAGCAGGAGCGTGGGCAGGCGCGGGCCGGTGTCGCGCCCGATGAGCAGGCGATACAGCAGGACGAAGAAAACGCGCTGTGCCGCCTTCAGCTCCGCGGTGGGTGCCGTGTCCATCGGCAGGCCGAGCCGCCGCTTGGGCACGCCATAGACCAGCCTCGTCAACCCCTCGAGCGACCAGTCGGCCTCGAGGTCTTGCAGCAGCAGGCGCAGTGACTCGCGGTCGTCCTCGGCCAGGGGCGTCGTGCGATCGGGAGCGTCTTTTAGCTTCGTTCTTTCTTCAGCGGGTACCTGTGTCAAGGTCCATGCGGTGGCGCAATCGAGCCGCGGCTGGACATCCTCAAGGCTGTCAAGCGGATCGGCCGGATCCATCTCGCGCAGGATGCGCAGCACCTGCTCCGGATCGCCGGTGGTGATGTCGACGATCGAAGTCAAGGTGCGGTAAGGAAATGGGCGGGGTGTGGCCGGCAGGACAGCGCTCGCCGTGCGGACCGCACGGTCGTGCGCGGTCGCGTCGGCCGGGCTCGCGGCACCCTCGGAGACCTTGCGCCCCAAGCTGTCCCACTCGTCGTAGAGGCGGTGGATCTCCTGATCGAAGGAGATGTCGAAGGACTGATTGGGGCGGCGGCGCGCGTAAAGCCAGCGCAGCGGTTGCGGCTCCATGAGCTCCAGCGCCTCCAGCGGCGTCGGCACGTTCCCCTTGGAACTGCTCATCTTCGCCGTCCCGCGGATCCCGACGAACGCATACATCGGGCCGATCGGTGGCCGGGCGCCAAAGATCTCAGTGACGATCTCACTACCGACCACATAGGACGAACCCGGCGAGGAATGGTGGCTCTTCGAAGTTAGCGGGGTTTGAGGTGTCCTCTGGCTTTTCGGGTGGTGGCGCAGCGGGTGCGTAGGCGTTGGTTGGCGGGGTTGCGGAAGCCGTAGGCGTCACGGGCGACGGTTT
>Ga0075421_100007614_pt1 | contig 13271 bp, 8 predicted proteins | sample SoiMetdeltSBSDD5_FD_75292 | JGI IMG/M metagenome (GOLD analysis project Ga0075421, IMG submission 75292) | Bulk soil microbial communities from a Populus tree surrounding site in Tennessee, USA - Soil MetaG P. deltoides SBSDD5 | ecosystem: Environmental > Terrestrial > Soil > Tree plantation... | reverse complement strand
ATGGGGATCTCGGACAGGAACGTCTCGTGGAAGAGGTCCTTCAATGACGCGGGCGGGTCCTGAGCGAAGTGCTTCGCGACCTCCCCGGCCACCCGTCGAAGCGCAGGGTCGACCTGCCGCTCGGGCTTCGTTCCGAAGAGCTTCACGGCCAGGTCGAGGAGCCTCGGGCCGGCGCCGCAGTCCTCGCTCGTGGCGTTCGCGAGGAAGATCACCCCCACCCCTCGCGCCGGAACGAGGCCCATGTACGCGTGGAACCCGGCCACGGAGCCGTTGTGCCACGCGGCATTGCCCTCCTCGCCGCGAGAGCTCACGTGCCAGCCGAGGCCCACCCCGTACTTCCACTCGGCTGCGAGCCGCTGCGGCTCGACGAGCTCGGCGAGAGTGCTACCCGCGAGCGGCTCCACCCCCGGCTCACCGGCCCGGAGCTGGAGCGCCACGAACCTCGCGAGGTCCTCGACCGATGACACGAGCCCGCCGGCCGGCGCGAGGCAGCCCAGGTCCCACGGCACGGCTTCGCGCTCGGGATCATCGCCGTCGTAGCCCGTCGCGAGCGCTCCGGCCGGCGCAGATGGGAGCGGAAGCAGGCCGGTGCGGCTCATGCCGAGCGGTACGAGGAGCTCCTTCCGGAGGAGCTCCTCGTACGGCTTCTGCGCCGCGCGCTCGAGCGCGTGGCCGAGGAGCCCGAACCCCAGGTTCGAGTAGCCGTACCCCGAGCCTACCGGACGATCGAGAGTCGTGCGGGACAGTCCCTGATAGAGCCCGGCGATCGTGTACCCGCCGTAGACGTCTCGACCCTTCGGCTTCAGGTTCACGGGAATGCGCGGGAGGCCCGACGCATGCGTCGCGAGGTGGCGGAGCGTGATGTCCGGAGCTCCGCCAGGGTCCGATGGAAGCCGCACGGATCCGGGCAGGTGCCGGCTCACCGGATCATCGAGCCGCACGACGCCCCTGTCCCTGAGCTTCGCGAGAATCGCGGCGGTGAACACCTTGGTCACGCTGCCGATCCTGTAAAGCGTCCCCGGAGCCGCCTCGCGACCCGACTTCCGGTCCGCGAGACCGAAGGCGCGGGCGTGCACGAGCCCGTCCCTCGTCACAATGCCCGCGGCAACGCTCGGGAACTTCCCCTCCTTCCACTCGCGCTCGAGGAGCGCATCCGCCTCCTTCGCGGCATCGGAGGCCCGCGCACGGGGAATCCCTCCGGCGTAGAGGAAGACGAGGAGGACGAGGCCCCACGCCCTCACTTGAGGGCGAGCCGCTCCGGCTCCTCGATGGGCCAGATGACGAGCCCGCTCCAGAGCTTCGGGTAGAAGAACGTCGTCTTGTGGGGGAAAAGCTCGCCTCCCTGGACCACCTCCTGGAACTCGCCCCGCTCCACGGGGTTCATGCGGAAGAGGATGTCCCCCTCACCGCTCGCGAGCGCCTGGTCCTCGCCGGTCCCCTGCTTGAAGTAGCGGATGGCGTCCTCGCCATCGATCGCGTCCCGGAGCCACTCGCCGATGACGACGTCGTGAAGGAGCGCGTAGCTCGTCCTCGCGACGCCGCTCCTGCCCTCGAGGATCCCGGCCGGGAACCCCACGGGAGTCTTCCCCTCGCGCGTCTCCACGATGAGCTGGTGGTCCGGCGGCTCGCAGGGCTCGAGCCCCTTCCTCAGGCGCTCGAGCGCAAGCTTCGCCGCGCCCGGGCGCAGCTTCACGAGGCGGTGCGTTCCCAGGATCGAGAGACCCGGGCCGTGGAGGTTCGTGAAGGTCATCATCTGCCAGTTCGAGCCCGGGATGGCCGTCCCGCCCGCGCGGGTCTCCGCGGCATAGCGAAGCGATGTCGTGTACCGGTGGTGACCGTCCGCGATGATCGGCCGCTCGCGGCTCATGAAGTCCGTGAGGCGTATGAAGGCGGCGATGTCGGACACGGGGTGGAGCGCGTGGACCTCGCCGGGCTTCGCCTCCACGGACACTGCGGGCCTGCCGCTCGCGAGGGTCTCGAGGAGCTTGTCCACGGATCCGCTCGGATCCGAGTAGAGAAGGAAGATGCTCTCGAGGTTGGCGCGCGTCGCCTCGAGGAGCTTCAGCCGATCGTCCACGACCTTCGGGAACGTGCGCTCGTGCGGAAGGATGACCCCCTCCGCGAAGGGATGCAGCTTCCCGAGCGCGGTGAACCCGAGGAAGCGCCTCCTTGCCGGCTCGGCATCGGCTCCATTGCCGCCGGGGGCCCTGTAGTCGATGGAGTACACGTAGAAGAGGCAGTCCTCCTCGAGCCTGAGGACGCCGCTATCGACCCACTCACCCAGGAGCCGGGCGCGCTCGGCATAGCTCGACACCCCTCCAGGCTCGGTGCCGAGCGTGATCCGCACGATGTTGTACGGGGACGCATCGAGGAGCCGCCGGTGCTCCTCGGGGGAGATGACGTCGTAAGGCGGGGCCGTCACGGCCCGGGCGGAGCCATTTCCGGGCTTCCCCACCCTGGCGGCGTCGTAGCGCAGCCCGCGCAGGGGGGCGATCTCGAGTCCGCTCACCGCGCTGCGCCTACCCTGGGTCTCGCGACCGCCCGCGGTAGAGCGGCCATCCTTCGCGGTCATTTCGAGCCGGATGCCTTCGGAGAGGCTGCCGGAGCGGGCGGCGTGGAGGCCGGCGCCGGCCTCGCGAGCGCCTCCTGGCAGTCCGCGAGGGCCACCATCGCATAAGCGGTATCGAGCGCCTCGATGTTCTCCCACCACCGGTCGCTCGTGTTCTGCCAGGCGCCGTCCTTCTTCTGGAGCGAGACGAGGTGCGCCGCGAGCTCCTTCGCCCAGTTGTGCTCGACGCCCTTCGCATCGCGGATCATGGGCTCTCCGTAGAGGGAGAGCGTCTTCGCCATCGTGTGATAGTAGTAGTAGAGTCCCTGGAGCCCGGCCTTGGGGTTCACCTTCGATGCCATCCCCGGGTTCTCCGTCACGGTGAAGCTCTTCGAGATCCAGTCGAAGGCCTGCGCCACGCGCGGGTCCTTCCTGTCCACCTGGGCGTAGAGGAGCGTCTTCAGCGCGGCGTAGGTCATGCTCCCGTAGGAGGAGAAGACCCGACTGCCATCGTCGAGCGTCTCCGTGGGGCCGCGGGTCTCGTTCGGGGCATAGCGGAAGCCGCCGTCCCTGGTGGTGCCGATCCCGAGGCCCTGGAGCAAGGGATCGACGCTCTCCGCGTTCTGGCAGCGCGCGACGTAGATGACCATGCGGCGCCAGACCTCATCGCTTCCGGACACTCCGGACTCGGCGAGCGCCTGCCCCGCGAGTTGCGTGTTCGAGAGGTCGCCGCGGAGACCGCTCCCGTAGCCGATGCTCCCGAACCCGAGATGCGTCTTCTCGTCGTACCCGTCCGCCTCGGTGAGCTGTTGGTCCTTCACGAAGCCCTGCGCGCGGCGTATCGCCGCGGCGTACTTCACGCGGTCGAGCGCCGTGAGGGCGAGAATCGCGACCGAGGTCCTGTAATTCTGGAGGGCCGGGTCCGCGGGGTCGTAGATCCCGCCGTCCTCCTGCTGATGGGCGAGGAGGAAGTCGATGGCCTTCGAGAGGAAGGGGCCGTCCACGGGGCTGTAGCGCTTCGGGTGCCTCGCGAGCGCGTACACCACGAACGCGGTGATGCCCACGTCCGAGGTGTTCTTCACGCGGACCTCGGGGCCCTCGCCGTAGGGCCCGTAGCCCCCATCGGGATTCTGGTGCTGCGTGATCCAGCGGGCTCCCCTGTCAAGCGCCCCCTGGATGTCCTGGGAGGGGAGGGAAGAGATCGAGAGAAGGGCCACGCCGACGGCCGCGAGAGCCGCTCTGTTTCCCTGGAGCATTCGTTTCACCTTCTTACCCTCTCCCGCTCCCTCTCCCGCTCCCCCTCCCGAAGGCCCTACGAGCGTTCTTCGGGTTTCATGGGGTAATCGACCGTATAACAAACGAAGCTCGGCGGGTATCGGTTCACTTCTCCTCCCCGGCGCAATTCTAAGACGCCCCGCCCTACTTCGGGAAGTAATCCTGGAGGGCTCTCACCCGGAGCGGCTTCGACTTGAGCGCCCGGATCCCGCTCACGGCGGCCCGCGCGGCCGGAATCGTCGTGATGCAGGGGATATTGAGCGTGATCGTGTGCTCCCGGATCTTCGCCTCGTCGAGGTGCCTCCCCCGACCGCTCGGAGTGTTGATGACGAGCTTCACGTCCCCGGTGTCGAGGAGATCGAGGATGTTGGGGGATCCGGCCGCGATCTTCTGCACCACCTCGACCCCCTCGATCCCGGAGGCGTCGAGCTGCTTCTTCGTTCCGGGCGTGGCCACGAGGCCGAACCCGAGCGCCTTCAGGTCGCGGGCGATCGTCGCGATGTACTTCTTGTCGCGGTCGACGACGCTCAGGAAGACCTTTCCGTCGAGGGGAAGGTCCTGGCTCGCGGCCATGTGCGCCTTGGCGAACGCGCTGCCGAAATCATCATCGATCCCCATGACCTCGCCGGTCGATTTCATCTCGGGGCCGAGGATGATGTCCGATCCCGGGAAGCGGTTGAACGGGAACACGGACTTCTTCACGGCGATGTGGCTCACCCGCGGCTCCTTCTCGAAGCCGAGATCGGAGAGTTTCCTCCCCACCATGACCTTCGCGGCCAGCTTCGCGAGCGGCACGTTGATGGTCTTCGAGACGAAGGGCACCGTGCGCGAAGCCCTGGGGTTCACTTCCAGGATGTACACCCTCCCCCCCTTGATGGCGTACTGGATGTTCATGAGGCCGCGCACGGCGAGGGCGTTACCGAGAATCCTCGAAATCCTCCGGATCTCCGCGAGGGTCGGCTCGTTCAGCGAGTAGGCCGGAAGCGTGCAGCTCGAATCGCCGGAATGGATCCCCGCCTCCTCGATGTGCTCCATGATCCCGGCCACGACGACCTGCTCCCCGTCCGCGATGCAGTCGACATCCACCTCGATGGCCTCCTCGAGGTACTTGTCGATGAGGACCGCCGCGCCCGGGTTCACCTCCTGCGCGTAGACCATGTAGCGGCGGAGCTGCTCGTCGTCCCAGACGATCTCCATGGCCCGCCCGCCGAGAACGAAGGACGGCCTGAGGAGGACGGGGTAATCGATCCGCCTCGCGACCCCCAGCGCTTCCTCGTAGCCGTGGGCCATCCCGTTCGGCGGCTGGAGAAGGCCGAGCTGGCTCAGGAGGTTCTTGAAGAGCTCCCGGTCCTCCGCGAGATCGATCGAGTCGGGCGAGGTGCCCAGGATGGGCACGCCGGCCTTCTTCAGCCCCTGGGCCAGGTTGAGGGGAGTCTGTCCGCCAAGCTGCACGATGACGCCGTTGGGCCCTTCACGGTCGTAAATGTTGAGGACGTTCTCGAGGGTGAGCGGCTCGAAGTAGAGCTTGTCGGAGGTGTCGTAGTCCGTGGACACGGTCTCCGGGTTCGAGTTGACCATGATGGTCTCCCAGCCCTCCTCGCGAAGCGCGAAGGCGGCGTGGACGCAGCAATAGTCGAACTCGATCCCCTGGCCGATCCTGTTGGGCCCGCCCCCGAGGATCATGACCGACCTTCGGTCCGTGCGGCGGGTCTCGTCCTCGTCCTCGTACGTCGAGTAGTAGTACGGCGTCGCGGCCTCGAACTCCGCCGCGCACGTGTCCACGAGCTTGAACGTGGCCTGGACCCCGAGGTCCTTCCGCCTGGAGCGCACGTCGGTCTCCTTCGACTTCCAGGCATGGGCGAGCTGGAGGTCGGCGTATCCGAGCTGCTTCGCCTTCCGGAAGGCCTCCGTGGGGACGGACTCGAGCTTCCCGAGGGCCGCGAGGCGGTCCTCCTCCTCGACGAGCTCCTGAATGTTGTCGAGGAACCAAGGATCGATCTTCGAGAGGTCGTGGATCTCCTCGATGCTCATCCCCTGGCGCATGGCGTGGCGGATGTAGAAGAGCCTCTGACTGTTCGGCGTGCGGAGCTTCTGCACCACGACCTCGCGGCTCACCTTCGAGGAGTCATCGCGCGGCCCGCCGAAGCCGAGGCCCGGCGCCTTGACCTCGAGGGAACGGACGGCCTTCTGGAGCGACTCCTTGAAGGTGCGCCCGATCGCCATCACCTCCCCCACCGACTTCATGCGCGTGGTCAGGGTCGGGTCCGTGTCGGGGAACTTGGCGAAGTCGAACTTGGGGATCTTCACCACGCAGTAATCGATGGAGGGCTCGAAGCAGGCGGGGGTCTTGCGCGTGATGTCGTTCGGGACCTCGTCGAGCGTGTACCCCACGGCGAGCCTCGTCGCGATCTTCGCGATCGCGAACCCCGTCGCCTTGGAGGCCAGGGCCGAGCTCCGCGACACGCGCGGGTTCATCTCGATGACGACCATGCGGCCCGAGTGCGGGTCGATCGCGAACTGAATGTTCGAGCCGCCGGTCTCGACGCCGATCTCGCGGATGATCGCGATCGCGGCGTTCCGCATCACCTGGTACTCCTTGTCCGTGAGCGTCTGCGCCGGGGCCACCGTGATGCTGTCCCCGGTATGGACGCCCATGGGGTCGAGGTTCTCGATGGAGCAGACGATGACGACGTTGTCGTTGCCGTCCCGCATCACCTCGAGCTCGAACTCCTTCCACCCCTCCACCGACTGCTCGACGAGGACCTCCTTGATGGGGCTCGCCCGCAGGCCGGCCTCGACCATCGTCTGGAACTGCTCGCGGGTATACGCCATGCCGCTGCCCGTCCCCCCCAGCGTGAAGCTGGGGCGGATCACCGCGGGCACGCCCAGGGTCTCGAGGGCGGCCTTCGTCTCCGCGACGTCGCGCACGATGACGCTCCTCGGGAGGTCCAGGCCGCAGCGCTCCACGGCTTTCTTGAACTCTTCGCGATCCTCCGCCTTGTGGATGACCTCGTAGGTCGCCCCCAGCATCTCGACCCCGTGCTCCTGGAGCACTCCCTGCTCCCAGAGCTTCGAGGCGAGGTTGAGGCCGGTCTGCCCCCCGAGGGTGGGCAGGATCGCATCGGGCTTTTCACGTTCGATGACCCGGGAGACCGCGGCGACGTTGAGCGGCTCGATGTAGGTACGGTCGCTGAAGTCCGGGTCCGTCATGATGGTCGCCGGATTCGAGTTCACGAGGATGACCCGGTAACCCTCCTTCCGGAGCTCCTTGCAGGCCTGCGTTCCCGAGTAATCGAACTCGCAGGCTTGACCGATGATGATGGGACCCGACCCTATAATGAGAATGGATTCGAGATCGTTGCGGCGAGGCATGGCGGCGGGCAGTCCGGGATGAGCTTCGGTGAGAACCGGGAAAGATACAAAATTGCGTGACAGTAGCACGGGTCAGGGGTGCTTGCAACACCTTGCGACTCGTCTCCGGCGAGGCTACGCTCGCTCGTTTGCCCTTCTGATGGAAAGCACCGCCAACCCATGTATCCCGAACTCATAGAACGGCTCGGCAAGGTCCTCGAGCGAGTGAAGAGCCTCGAGGACACTCTGAACCCCGAGGAGGGGGCGCGGAGGATCCGCGAGCTCGAGGAGCGGATGGGCCAGCCCGGATTCTGGGAGTCGAGCGAGCGCGCCCAGGAGGTCATCGCCGAGGTGAAGCGCCTCAAGCGCGAGGTGGAGCCCGTCCTCGAGCTCTCGAGATCCGTCCGGGACGCCATCGAGCTCGCCCGGATCGGCGAGGCCGAGAACGACCAGGCGACCCTGTCCGAGCTCGAGGAGGAGGCGCGCAAGGCCGAGGAGGCGGTCGAGGATCTCGAGCTGAAGGCCACGCTCAGCGGCCCTCACGATGCCGCCAACACGTTCCTCTCCATCCACGCCGGCGCGGGCGGGACCGAGGCCTGCGACTGGGCGAACATGCTCGCCCGCATGTACACGCGCTTCTGCGAGGAGCAGGGGTTCGACGTGGAGCTCGTGGACCGGGTGGACGGCGAGGAAGCCGGCGTGCGCAGCGTCACCTACCTCATCAAGGGACCCTATGCGTACGGCCACCTCAGGGCCGAGGCGGGCGTCCATCGCCTGGTCCGGATCTCGCCCTTCGATGCGAAGAGCCGCCGCCAGACGTCCTTCGCCGCCGTGGACGCGATCCCCGAGATGCCCGAGACCGACAAGGACATCGAGATCAACACGAACGACATCCAGGTCGACACCTTCCGGGCCGGAGGCGCCGGAGGGCAGCACGTCAACAAGACCGATTCCGCGGTGAGGATCACGCACATCCCGAGCGGTATCGTCGTCAAGTGCCAGAACGAGCGCTCCCAGCACTCGAACCGCGCCACGGCGATGAAGATGCTCCGCTCGAAGCTGATCCGCGAGGAGGAGAAGAAGCGCGAGGCGGAGTTCGAGAAGCTGTACGGGGAGAAGGGCGAGATCGCCTTCGGCTCCCAGATCCGCTCTTACACCCTCCAGCCGTTCACGCTCGTCAAGGACCACAGGACCGGGGTCGAGGTGGGGAACGCCAACGCCGTCCTCGACGGGAAGCTCATGCCCTTCATCGAGGCCTACCTCAAGCTCCGGCGTCGCGAGTCCAAGAACGGCCGGGGCTCCTCCGGCCGGGATCCGAAGAGCGAGACGGCGACGACGGCCTGATCAGCCGCGCACCAGACGCCGCAGGATGACTTCGGAGAAGTCGCGCCGGCCATCCAGCGCGGCGAGCACGAGAACCTTCTTGCCGTCGATGCGATAGATGATCCTGTAGGGATGGACCACGAGTTCCCTGTAGGAATGAATCCCGAGAAGAGTCAGCTCGGGAACCAGACGCCCGCGCCGCGGAAAGGACTCCAGAGATCGCGCCTTATCTCTCAGCCTACCGAGAACCCTTTCGGCTGCCCTGGTGGAGTCCTGCGCGATCCACGATGCGATCTCCTCGAGATCCTGCGCCGCGCACAGAGCCCACTCTACCTTGAACCGCCGCAATCAGCGCTTCTTCCGCCCTTGAATACCAGCCCTCGCGGCGGCGAAGGCCCTGTCCTGCGAGATGGTGCGTCCTAGAGCCACGTCGGCTTCACCCTGAGCGATGATCTTGAGGAGCGCCATCGTGTCCTTCCAGCGCTGGAACTCCTGGAAGCCGAGCACGACGACCTTGGCTTCGCCATGCTGCGTGATGATCACCGTTCTCCCTCCCTTGGATACCTCTCGTACGAGGTCTGCGGTCTTGTTCTTCAGGACCGAAATGGGCTTGATGTCGGTTTTCATTACGCTGCGACCCCGAGGTCAAAACTCGGTACCTTATTCTGACCCATGCGTGCCGTACGAGCAAGGGATGGTTGCGCGCACGGCCTACGCCCGCGCCTACGTCGCCGACCGCACCTGCTCGATCTCGTCCCGCGCCCGCATCGCCGCCTCCCGTACCGCCACCACCCAGTCCCCGCCCCGCTTCTCGTGGGCGAAGATGATCGAGCGCGAGGCGTTGACCACCGCTCCCCGACCGCCCGGGAGGAAGCAGGCGCGCAGCCCCTCGGCGGAGCCCCCCTGGGCGCCGTAGCCGGGAACGAGGAACATCGCGCGCGGCAGGAGCTCCCGGATCGCGCGCGCCTCCGCCGGCGCCGTGGCCCCCACGACGGCCCCCACCGATGAGAGGCCCGAGCTCCCGGAGGCATCCGTTCCCCAGCGGCTCACCAGGTCCGCCATGCGCAGGTAGAGGGGGCGTCCGCCCGAGTCCAGGTCCTGCACCTCGGCCGCCGAGGGGTTCGATGTCCGCACGAGAACGAAGACGCCCTTGGCTCCCTCCCGCGCCTTCTCGATGAAGGGCCGGACGGAGTCGGTCCCCATGTAGGGATTCACCGTGACCGCATCCACCCACGGACCCAGCGTGTCCTCCGTCTCCCCCAGGAAGGCGTCCGCGTAGGCCTCCGCGGTGGACCCGATGTCCCCTCGCTTCCCGTCGGCAATGACGAGGAGCCCCGCCCTTCTCGCGGCGCGGCACGTCTCGAGGAGGGCGTCCCAGCCGGCCGCCCCGAAGCGCTCGAAGAACGCGGTGTTCGGCTTCACGGCCACCGCGGTGTCCGCCACGGCGCCGATCACGCGGGTCGAGAAGAGACCGAGGGCTGCGGAGGCCCTGGCCGTGAACCCGCTTCCCGCCGAGGCCCCCGAACCCACTATGGCCGCGATCTCCCGGGGCAGCCTCTCGATGACGGGATCGATGCCGACCACGAGGCATGACCCCCTGGCAGCGCTGGCCTGCGCCAGACGGTCCGCGAAGCCTTCCTTCATCCGCCCCTGGGGAGGACCCCGCGGAGCCTCGTTCCCGCGCGACCGTCCGTCGGCCTCGCTGCGACAGCCCGCCCGGGACCGGCTCCGTTCAGTGTGCCCCGAAAGGAGCCCTTCGGTTTCACCACGCCGACCCGGGGGCGCTCCGCCGGAACCGGGAGCGACTTCTCGAGCCTCGCGATCGACGCCTTCAGGGGCGTGAGGATTGCGTGCAGCTTCCTTCGCCTCTCCGCCGGAGTCAGAGTCCTCGAGGCGCCGAGGCTCTCCTTCCCGGCAAGGAAAGCTTTCCAGGCATCCCTCGCGAGCAGGAAGGCCTCGAGGGCTTCCGCCTCGAATCCGGAGAGGAGGAAGCAGCGTCCGACCTCGAAGTAGCCCTCGACGGGCCCGAGGGGATACATGAACCGGTAGATCTGGGAGATCCCGTCGGGGTAGGCCTGCGCGATGAAGTCGTGCCGGTGGAGATAGAGGGAGCGGATGAAGAGCTTGATGTTGCGGAAGCTCGCCATGTGCTCCTCGAGGCGCCCCTGGGCCCTCCCGAACAGATAGCTTATGTGCCTCAGTTTGTGCGGAAAGAGGGCGTGCGCCTCGTCGAGAATGTGCTTCAGCTCCACCTCGGCCGCGTCCCGCTCGTAGAGCGGCGCGTAAGTCTTGACGTTGTAGTGTTCCTCCTTGAGGATGGAGATCTCGTGAAAGATGTCCGAGACGTAGCGGTCTAGAAGGTCCGTGCGGTCCAGCCCGCGGAAGACGAGGTGGCAGAGGTCCTTGAGCTCGTGGATGTAGCCGTCCCGGAGCCGCTCGAGGTACTTGAAGTCGAGCAGGTTCGAGAGCTCGAGGGAGTTCAGCCTCAGGTCATTCCGGTGAATGCCCGTCCGCTGGGATAGGTCGAGGACCTGCCGCTCGTAGCTGTCGAACTGCTCCCGGAATACGACATGGGAGCGGTAGAAGAGCTGGACGATGGTCCAGATTTTGTGGCCCAGCTCTTGCTCACTCAGGCGGAAGCGTTCCCTCATGTGCATCCCACTTGCTGTCTTGCGCGCTCGCTGGGGACCAGCGTTCCGACACCGGCATCCCGAGGAGCATCCCGAGGAGCGACACCACGAAGAATAATGACGAAGCTGGTTCTGCCCAAGCCCGGTTCCCGCAGATTCTTCGGGAAATCGTGAGCCACCGCTCCGGTCATACTAAGATCCCGCTTACCTGCCGTCAACTGCCCTTGGTCTCGAGTCCCTTTCCGCGTGGTTCAACGCCGGGTTACACCCGGCTATGAACCACACCTTCACTCCCACGATACTGCCCCTACCAAACTGCCCCACCCCCGTTACACGAAACAGGCTCTTTCTGAACCACGCCCACTTTCTTTCTTGCCTCGACCGCGGGTCCGTTCCCGATCCGGCCGGAGGAACCAACTTCGAGCGCATCGTCCATCTTCTCGACGGCTCGAGGGTCGATGATCGAACCGGGAGGACGCCGCCAGGGCGCTTCTCCGAGGAAGTCGCCATGCAAGCTGCCCCCACTCTTCGCCTCCACGCCTTCCGCGCCGCATCTCTCCTGGTTGCGGCGGTCATCATCGGAGCCGGCTGCGGCTCCGGCTCGGGGTCGGGGAAGAAGCCCGCGGCCGTCGAGCCGCTCCGGGTGACCCGGACGACCCCCCCGAACGGCGCGCGCGCGATCCCGGAGAACGTCCTCGTCGAGGTGAGTTTCTCGGCCGACGTGGATTTCTCGACGGTCTCGGCCGACAGCTTCGCCGTCGAGGGCACGAAGAGCGGCTCCCTGGCGGGCGCCCACTCCCTCTCGAGACCGCGCGTGGTCTCCTTCAAGCCCTCCGCCTCTTACCAGAAGGGGGAAACGGTCGAGATCGCCCTGACGTCGGACCTGAAGAGCACGGCGGGCCAGGGCCTCGAGCCCCTGAGGTTCTCCTTCGAGATCGTTCCGCCCGACTCCCCGCCGCCTCCGCCCACGCTCACCATCGACAGCTCGAGCCCCGCTCCGTACGAGAGCGACGTCCCGCGGTCCCGCGCGGTCACGGTCACGTTCTCGGAGCCCCTCGACCGGACGAGCGCCACTCCCGCGACGGCCTATCTCTCGAGCGATGCATCGGGACGCCTCCCCGCGACGCTCCTCTTCGAAGATGGGGACCGGCGCCTCGTTCTCGAGTCAGCGGACCCCCTCCCGGCGGGCGGGGCCGTGGAGGTCCACCTCGGATCGATGCTGCGCGGAGCGAGCGGCGCGACGTTCGAGGGCGAGTCCTTCCGCTTCCGCGTCAGGGCGGCCCCGCCTCCGAGGCCCCGGGAGCTCGACAGCGTCTTCGGGGCGATCGGCAAGGTGAAGATGGTTCTCGGCGCCGATCTCGATGGCGATGGGCTCTCGGACCTCGTCTACGCCGCCGAGAACGAGAGCGTCTTCGACGCCCTGGTGTCGCGCGGAGACGGGACCTACGATGCCGCGGTCCGCATGGAGGCGGGCCAGACGATCCTGTCCCTGGCGGGCTACGACCGGGACGCGGACGGCGACCTCGACGTCATCGCCGGAACCGCGGACCGCATGGTCCTCTTCTGGAACCGGTCCCGCGAGAACGGCCCCGCGGCCCTTCGGTTCGAGCGCGGCCCCGAATCTCCCGTGGCGGGATCCGTGCGGAGCATCGCTCCGGGAGATCTCGACCACGCGGGAGGCCCCGACCTCGTCCTCGACACGGACAGGGGAATCCAGGTCTTCCTCGGCTCCCTCGGGTCTCCCACGCTGACTCTCGGCAGCGACCGGCAGGCGAGGACCCCCATCGCGCTCGGGGACATCGACCTCGATGGCCATCCGGACATCGCCTACGGCCACCGGCGTCAGGGCCGCGTGACCTATCACCTCGCGGTCATCTCGAGCACGGGTGAGGTGTCCTTCCCCGAGGCCACGCACATCGAGCTCGGCGCCGACGCGGATCAGGTCGCCATCGAGAACGTCACCGGAGATTCCCTCCCGGAGCTGGTCGTTCTCCTCGCCGGGGCCGCAAGCTCCGGCGGGAGCGCTCTCCGCATCCTCGCGCAGGACCCCGCGGGGTTCACCGTGGACGGAGCGGCCCCCCAGGGTGTCGACGAGCTCGACGCGGGCTCGTTCGCGCTCGCGGACCTCGACGGCAACGGCCGCC
>Ga0075421_100007613_pt1 | contig 13272 bp, 5 predicted proteins | sample SoiMetdeltSBSDD5_FD_75292 | JGI IMG/M metagenome (GOLD analysis project Ga0075421, IMG submission 75292) | Bulk soil microbial communities from a Populus tree surrounding site in Tennessee, USA - Soil MetaG P. deltoides SBSDD5 | ecosystem: Environmental > Terrestrial > Soil > Tree plantation... | reverse complement strand
CGGCTGACCATGCCGTACTTCGGATACTCCCGGTACCCGATGAAGGTCCGGACCCGGTCGATCATCCGCTTGGCCTCTTGCGCCTTTCGCTCCCCGTCCGGCAAGGCCCGCAAGCGCTCCAGCAGCTCCTGTTCCTTCTTCCGGGCTTCCTGCCGCCCTTGCTCGAAGCGCCGCTGGCTGGCGCCCGGCTCGAAGTTCTTGATGTGGCCGAGGATCATGGGCACGAGCGTGGTGGGGCGTTCGCTCCAGCGCGGCCTCGTGATGTCGATCTCGCCGACGCAGCGCATGCCGTACTTGTCGAGGTAGGCCCGGATGGCGTCTCTCGCTTCCCGCCCGCCCGCGAGCTTGTCCAGCTCGTCCAGGAAGCCCTCGTCCTCGACGTGCTGCAGAAAGGCCACCACGTCCGGATGCGGGCGGATCGCGTCCGCGACGTCCAGGAGCGCCAGCCCCATCTCCGACGTGACGTTGTGGGGGACGGACTGCGCGAGCACGTCGGCCGCGTTCTTCTCGCCCAGCCACGCCTGCAGCTGGTCGTTGAGCCACCAGGTGGCCCCCATCGCCGCCATGATCACCTGGAAGCTCCGCGGATCGGACAGGATCTGCTTCAGCTCCTGGAGGTCCGCGAGGATGAAGTCGAGCAGCGCCGATCCGGACTTCGTCCGGATGTCGCGCTTCAAGGCGGCGACGGAGGCCTGACTGCGCCCGATCAGCTCGGCGACGATGGACGGATCGGTCTCGATCGGGGCCGGCGCGCCGCCAGCCGGCGCCCCGCCGGGCCCCCCGTCCGGGAGCGACCGGATGAAGTCGCCGCGACCGAGGATGGTCTGCAGCGCGTCCCCGATCAGCGGCTCGGATTTCCCCAGGAGCTCCAGGAGCCCTGCGCGGCCCGCCGGCGAGGCCAGGCCCTGGGTGACGTCGACGAACAGCCTCCCGCCGGCCTCGTACATGGGCCGGAGGGCGGTGAGTTGCCACAGGGAGATCCCCAGGGGCTTCATGGGGTCGGTCATCATCTGCTGATGACCGACGGAGACGTAGACGTGGTTCTCCCGGTCGCCGGCCGCGGGGATGGGGAACAGCGTGGTGATCGGCCGGCTCTGGACGATCTGGAAGGCGTCGTCGACCAGGCACCATTCGATGTCCTGGGGGCGGCCGAAGTGCGCTTCGATCCGCCGGCCCAGCTGCACGAGCCGCACGACCTGCGCATCCGTCAGCGCCGGCTGCTCCTGCCGCTCCGGCTCGATCGCCCGTTCCTGCGTCCCGCCTTCCGGCGAGGCGCGGATGGCGAGCCGCTTGGCGGCGACCGCCCTGGCGACGACCTCGCCGTCCCGCACCTTGTAGACGTCCGCGTTCACCAGGCCGGAGACCAGGGCCTCGCCGAGGCCGAAGACGGCCTCCACGGAGGCGACCTTCCGGTTGGAGGTGACGGGGTCGGCCGTGAACAGGATGCCGGCCGCCTGCGGGGAGACCATCTGCTGCACGACCACGGCCATGTGGACCTTCCGGTGGTCGAAGCCGTTCCGCAGGCGGTAGGTCACCGCCCGCTCGGTGAAGAGCGAGGCCCAGCACCGGCTGACGTGCTGGAGGATCGCCGTCGGCCCCACGACGTTCAGGTACGTGTCCTGCTGGCCCGCGAAGGAGGCCGTCGGCAAGTCCTCCGCCGTCGCGCTGGATCGGACCGCGCAGGCGGCTTGCTCGCCGAGCCGGGCGAGCGGGCGGGTGATCGCCGCCGCCAGGTCGTCAGGGATGGGGACCCCTTCGAGGGTCCGGCGGACCTCCGCGCTGAGCGCGCGGATCGCCTCCCGGTCGTCCGGCTTCAGGCGTGAGAGCCGATCGAGCTGGTCGTCGATCGACGGCGCCTCCGCCCTGATGCGCCGGAAGGCGTCCGCCGTCACGCAGAAGCCAGCCGGCACGCGGATGCCTTCGAGCCGCGAGAGTTCCCCCAGGTGCGCGCCCTTGCCGCCGGCGACCGCGACCTGCGTCTGGTCGATCTCCTGAAAACCCAGCACGTAGCCGCTCATCCGCTCACTTCCCTCTCGCAAAAAGGGCGCCACTGTACCTCCTGACTCAGCGCGCCGGCCCATGAACACCTGGCCGCCGGTCCGTTCACTTTCCGCTCGGGCGAGCCGGAGGCCCCGTTCGGGGCGCCGGATGCGCACCTACGTGGTGACGAGCGGGAGACGAAGATGACGGGTTCGCTCTCGCCCGACAGGAGACTCGCAACATGAACAAGCTGACAGCATGTGCCGGCGTCGCCGTGGCAGTGGTGCTGCTCTCGTGCGCCACCGCCGGCGAGAAGATGCAGGGGACGGGTGGCTCGGGCCTGAGGGCCGCGCTGCGCCCCGACCAGAAGGTGATGGTCGTCTCGAACGGAGAGGCGGTGTTCCGCCGCTACGCCCAGCTGAGCGCTGACGATCAACAGCGGCTCGATCGCGCCGTCGCCATCGTCTACCAGGACCTCATGAGGGCCAGGGCCGCGGACCCCTCCGGCAGGCTGGCGGTCGAGCCGTTCCAGGAGGAGCTGTGGTGCAACGCCGGCATCGTCGAGGGTGCGCTCGGCGTGGGCTGCGGCCACGCCGGCTACTGGTGCTCGGTCTGGATCCACCCGGACCACGGCGTCACCGCCAGTTGCGGCCACGTGGACTGACGCCCCCGAGAAGCCATCGACGAGGTGCTCAAGCCCGCCAGCCGGACCTCAGCCGCGTCCAGCGGGCGGGTTGATGCCGGCGGCCATCACTGGCTGACCATGCTGCAGACGACGCTCGCGCCGCGGCCGCCGTCGCGGCGGACGGTGACGTAGTTGGTCTCCGCCGGGCAACCCGTCCGATCGTTGGTGGTTCCCGTCCCGCAGTGCCAGACCAGGTTGCCTCCCTTCTGGACGAAGAAGGAGCGGGTCTCGTTCTTGCGGACGGGGACGAACCCGGAGGTGCTCGCCCATCGCATCACGGAGTCGCCGCAACCTTCGCTGGTCGACTCCAGCTGGGTGACCTGCTTGCACCGGCCCTCGATCGCCGTGAAGCCGCCTTCGCAGGCGCGTCCGCTCGCACAGGTCGGGTCGTTGAGGCCTCCGCAGGCCGCCGCCGCGCAGGTGCCGCCGGCGCAGCTCAGGTTCGCTCCGCAGGCGGCGGCCTTGTGATCCTCCGCGACGCAGCACCGCTGCCCGAGCGCGCCGCACGCCGTCCGGGGAGGCGGTTGCAGGATGTGCAGGGTGCTCAGCAGCTGATTGCCCGCCTTGATGACGATGCGCTCGCTGTTCGAATCGAACGAGACGCCGTTGGTCACCGAGACGTTGATGGTGGTGAGGTAGTGGGTGGGCGTGGCCAGCTTGGACGCCGGCACCGGGATGAGGCGGCCATCCTTCTGCTCCACCGAGATCCGCAGCGCGTGCTCGTTGGCGGCGTCGAGGTCGTAGCCGTAGAAATCGATCTCCTTCAGGCGGTCCGGCCGCAGGGAGAGATCCACGGTCGTCGGCACCACCTGGCAGAAGGCGGGGACGAGCGGCGGCGGTGGCTTGCGCTGCAGCTTGGCCAGCAGCCGCTGGAGCCCCTGGCGCATCCGCGTGCCCACGAAGTCAGCGTTGCAGCGCAGCTCCACGCCCCCGGTGGCGATGCCGCGCGCGGCGAGATCCTGCACCTCGTGCGCGAGGGTCGACTGGCCCTGGGCCACCAGGTCCTTCTCGAGGTTGGTGAGCGTGCCCTGCCACGCGCCGGACTGCCGCTCCAGCGCGGAGATGGCGTTCTGGAGCGTCGAGATGGCCTTGTCGGTGGTTTGCTGGATGCTCCGGCTGAAATCACAGGATACCAGCGCACCGGACAGCAGCAGGAAGAGGAGCCACGGGCGACGTGAGTGCAAGGAAGCCTCCATGTTTAATGTGTTGTAGTCACCGGCTGACGTCCTGTCCGGCGCCGACTGGCGTCCAGGGCTTGAACGTCAGCTCGTTGCCGTCGTTGAGGACGCGGAACCGCCACGCCAGGTTGACGCCCAGCACCGCGTCGAGCCCGGAGGGGAGCTGATCGACGACGGCGGCCAGCACCTGTTCTGCCTTCGCCCGCCCGAGGCGAACCTCGGGCAGCGTGACCAGGCGGGCCTGGGTCCACGTCCCGGCGGAGTGGACCTGCACCTGGGCGCCCGCGGCCGCGTCGATGCCGGCGCGAGCGGCGAAGTCCTTCGCGATCAGCGTGTAGCCGGCGGCCTGGGTGAGCGAGATGGTGCCGCTCCTGCCGCCCAGGTCGAACCTCGCGGTGCTCACCGGGGCATCGGGCGAGAGCCTGAACGCGGTCGTTCCGCGGCCGAGCAGCTTGTCGCAGTCGCCGGCGAGGTAGAGCCGCGCGCGCTCCGGAGGAGCCCAGTCGCCGACCCCGTCCGGGCGCAGGTCCATCCAGTAGCCGAGCGCGAAGGCGCCCTCGCACGGCCGCTTCAGCGACTGGTCGACCCACCTGGCGTAGCGGCCCGCGGCGAAGCCGTTCGGCAAGTTGGCGATCGACTGGTGGTAGTCCGCCGCCGCCTGCTCGTGCTCGCCGAGCTTGGCGAACGCCTCCCCGCGCCACCACCAGTAGTCCGAGTCGTCCGGATCCTCCTCGATGAGGCGCGTCGCGTGCTGGGTCACTTCCTTCCAGGCGCCGCGCTGCTGGTTCGCGTACAGGGAGACCCAGAGCAGCCGCCGCCACGGCCCGCACTTCTCCTCGTGCTGCTTCACCAGTCGCACCGCGGCCTCGTACCGTTGCTCGCGGTTCATCCGGTCGCCGAACGAGAGCGTGCGCTTCTGGTCGCAGCCGAGCTCGCCGAGGGTGGCCTCGAGGTTGCGCTCCACGACCTTCTCGGCGTCCTCAGGCCTCCCGATCTTCCGGTACGCGTCGGCGAGCTGCCTGGCGACCAGCTCGTTGCCCGGAGCGCGTTCGAATTCCTTCTCCAGCCTGGTGCGGATCATGCGGTCGGCGTACTCCTCGGTCGAGGCCCCGGCCGGCCGCGCGGCGAAGAACGGCACCGCGAGGGCGCCCGCGACCAGGACGAGCTCGAAGACCACCACGCCGGCCACGCGGCGGCGGCGCAGGCGCTGCTGCCACGCGCGGTCGTCTTCGTCCGCGTCCGCGGGGACCTCGGCGGGCCGCGCCTCGATCACGTACGACCGCGCCATCAGATCGGCGAGCGACCGTCGATCGTCGCGGATCAGCGGCAGCAGGTGCCCGGGCCCGACGACCGTCATCGTGATCAGCGAGACCAGCGCCGTCACGAACCCCAGCCCGGCCGGCATCGCGAACGACGTCACGCCGAGCAGCGAGCCGACGAAGTTCATCAGCAGCGCGAAGAGGAAGGCGCCGGGCAACAACCCGCGGCCGACCAGCTCGCGGGCGAGGAGGTCGCCCGGGTTCACCCCGTGGCCGTCGCGCCCGCACAGCTCCACGCCGAACAGCTTCATGCCCAGCGTGGCGCGAAACGCGGCCAGCGGCGCGACGGCGTAACCGACGCCGGCGGCCAGCACGCCCCACATGGGCACCGCGAGCCCGCTGGTGAGCAACGGCACCAGGAAGTACGCCGCGGAGAGCCCGCTCAGCAGCAGCGCGTCGATGACGCCGGCTCCGAGACGCTTTCCGAGGGGGGTGGGAGGCAGGGGCTTCTCCATGGGAACCCTCCTACCACGACGATCAGGCTCGCAGCCGCTGGCGGCGCGCCCGCTCCGCCGGCGTCTCCGGCGGGACCAGGCACCGCGGGCCGCGGCCGATGAGGTCCTCCCGGCCGGCCTCGCGCAACGCCTCGCGCGCCAGCGGCCACTGCTCCGGGTTCCAGTAGAGGAGCAACGCCTTCTGCAGCTTCTTCTCCCGGAGCCCGGTGGCGGTGTACACGGGCTCGAGCGTGAACGGGTCGTATCCCGAGTAATACATGCACGCCGCCATCGACATCGGCGTGGGGATGAAATCCTGCACCTGGCGCGGCCGCTTGCCGTTTTGCTTCAGCCACTGCGCCAGCTCCACCATGTCCTGCAGCGTGGAGCCGGGGTGCCCGCTGATGAAGTAGGGGATGTCGTACTGCTCCTTGCCCGCCTCGCGGCTGGCGCAGGCGAACATCTCCTGGAAGCGCTCGAAGCTCTCGATCCCGGGCTTCTTCATCTTCTCCAGCACGCGCGGCGAGACGTGCTCCGGGGCCACCGAGAGCTGTCCGCCCACGTGGTGCGCCGCCAGCTCCCGCACGTACTCCGGCGATCGCTCCGCCAGGTCGTAGCGGACGCCGGAGGCGATGAAGACGTGCTTGACCCCCGGCTCCTCGCGCACCTGCTTCATCAGCTGCACCAGCTCGCCGTGGTCGGTCTCCAGATTCTCGCAGATGCCGGGGTGCACGCAGGAGAGGCGCCGGCACTTGTTCTCGATCTCCGCGCTCTTGCACCGCATCCGGTACATGTTCGCCGTCGGCCCGCCCAGGTCGGTCACGGTCCCGCGGAAGTCGTCCATCCGGCGGAGCGCGCGGATCTCCCGGAGCACGCTCGCCGAGGAGCGGTTCTGGATCACGCGCCCCTCGTGCTCGGTGATGGAGCAGAAGGTGCAGCCGCCGAAGCAGCCGCGCATCAGCACCACCGAGTGCTTCACCGTCTCGTAGGCGGGGATCTTCTCCGGGTACATCGGGTGCGGGACCCGGTTGAAGGGCAGGTCGTACAGCTCGTCCATCGCCACCGACGCGCCGCCGGACCCGGCGCCGTCCTCGAGCGGGAGCGCCGGCGGGTTGAAGTACACGCCGCGGTCGCCGTGGCGCTGCACCAGGGGGCGGGCGTTGCCGGGGTTGGTCTCGAGCTGGAAGGCGCGAGACATCCGCGCGAACGCCAGCTTGCCGGTGGAGATCTCCTCGAACGAGGGGAGGACCACCACCTTGCGGTCCGCCGCCATCCGCGCCGGGTCGGCCTCGTGCCGCCGCACCTCGGCGTCCGGGATGGCGAACGCCGTGCCGCGGATGTCGGTCAGCTCCGCGATCCGTTCCCCGCGCCGCAGCCGATCCGCGATCTCCCAGACCGGCCGTTCGCCCATCCCGAACACCAGCAGGTCCGCCTTGGCGTCGAGGAGGATGGAGCGGCGGACCTTGTCCGACCAGTAGTCGTAGTGCGCCAGCCGGCGGAGCGAGGCCTCGATCCCTCCGAGGACGATGGGCACCTCGGGGTAGGCCTCGCGGCAACGCTGGGCGTAGACGATGGTGGCGCGATCCGGACGGCAGCCGGTGCGCCCGCCCGGGCTGTACTGGTCCTCGCCGCGGTTCTTCTTCTGGGCGGTGAGGCGGTTCAGCATCGAGTCCAGGTTGCCCGCCGCCACGCCGAAGAACAGGCGCGGGCGCCCGAGCGCGCGCCACGGCTCCGCGGAGTGCCAGTCCGGCTGGGAGATGATCCCCACCCGGAAGCCGCGGCCCTCGAGGAAGCGGGCGATCAAGACCGGCCCGAAGGCGGGGTGGTCCACGTAGGCGTCGCCGGTGACGATGGCGATGTCCACCGCGTCCCAGCCGCGCGCGTCGAGGTCGGCCCGGCAGGTGGGTAGGAACGGGTGCGCCTGCTTCATCCCTGGACCGCTATCGCGACTGCCCCCCGGGCGCAAATCCTCCCGGCGGCGGGGCAGCTCGCGACGGAGACGGAGCTCCGGGCGCTCCTGGGCTCACCGGGCCGCGGAGGGCCCGGTCATGCCGGTCATGTTGGCCAGTCCCTCCGCGATGGTGGCGTCGCGGAAGTGTTCGAGGTCGGCGCGGGCGGAGGCGACCGTCACCTTGAGCGCCTCGCTCCCCAGCGAATCGAGCAGGCCGAGCAGCTTCGACGCCTCACCGATCACCCCGGACGGCACCGGCTGGCTCGGGCTCCGGATGGCCTGGACCACCCCCAGCGCCACCGACGCCATCGTCTGCTTGACCTGCCCGTCGCGGAGGATCAGGTCCACCAGCTCGTCGGTGTGCTCGAGCAGCTTGAGCACGTACCGTTGCCCGGCGGGCGATGCCGCCAGGTCGCTGTCGCGGAACGTGCGCAGCGTCTCGTAGTCGGCGCCGGCGAGCACGCCGTCTCCCGCCGCCAGCGCCGTGCACGAGGGCACCAGGTCCGGCCCCACGGTGTGGTCATCTCCCGCGCTGAGCTCCCGCACCTCGTGCCGGAAGTGCCCGCCGTACCAGAAGACCACGTCCTCGCGGACGAGCGACTCGCCGGTGACGAAGATGTCCAGGTTGGCCGGCGTCCCCGATCCGCCCGTGTTGTTGTAATGGTCGTCGAGCTCGTCGTTGTTGTAGCGGAGAAACCAGGCGTCGCCGCGAGCATAGTCGTCGCCCAGCGCCGTGCCGTCGTCATGGCCCGGGACGATCTGGTAGCTGAGAAGCTCGGGGGCCGTCGCGTCCCGGACGCGCCACTTCCGCCCCGCCGACGCGTCGCGGTACCGCTTGACCTCGTTCGTCAACGGCTGCCACCCGGCGGTGCCGGCCCACTCCTCCATGATGTCGTTCTGCGCGTCGTTGATGTCGAAGTTCAGGCGCCAGTAACAGTGATGGTTGTGGGTCCTGCAGACGCACGAGCTGGCGGTGGCCGCGAACTTGAAGCGAGGGAGGATCCAGCCGGCCTCGGTGAACGTCCACTCCGTGATGTAGCGGTACCACCCGGCCGTCATCTCCGAGACCATCAACAGAGACCGCTTGGCGGTGTCCTCGAAGATCGCCACCCCGTTGAAGTTCCCGGCGTCGCTGCCGGAGTCGATGATCGTCTGCGGGCGCGACGTGCACCAGCGGAACCCGGGCGCCACGTCGCTGCCGTTGGCGAGGAAGTTGTGCTCCTGCCACTGCCAGTCGCGATACGGGCCGCAGGCGTTGCCGTCGTAGAGCACGTTGAGGATGGGGACGTGACCCTGGGTCAGCACCCGCTGGTTGTTGTAATCAGCGAACTTGATGTCGATCCCCGAGCCGCGCGTCCCCGACGACGCCGACGGCCTGGTGACCAGGATCTTCCAGACCGGATTGGCGGCGGGCCAGGAGATCCACAGCGATCCCGGCGTCCCGCGCGGCGGCGAGCTGAAGCTGACCGGGTCCGGCGCCCCGCACAGCGCCTCCGTCGCGAGCGCGGATGGAGGCGCTCCGCGGTTGTAGCGCTCCACCGTCCGGCGGATCAGGTTGACCGCGACGATCGTGTTCCTGAATCCAGATCCGCCCAGCGGCCGGAGCCCCACGTGCAGCGCGCGCTCGATCTCGCCCAGCGCGCTCTCGCGCTCGGAGAGCGGCGGCATCGCCGGGTACGTCCCGATCTGCTCCGACCCGAGCAGCTCGCCCAGCTCCGGATCGGCGCGCAGGATGGCCACCGCGTCGTCCCACTCCTCCGACGACGGCAGCGGCTGCGCCCGCCGCGACGACACCTTCACGGCCAGGCTCCGCCCCTGCGACGCCTGGACGACCAGCGCCCGGTTCTTCACGTAGTCGTAGATCACGGCCCGGAAGCGCGTGGGCTTCTTGAGCGGCGGGCCCTGGTCCGGGTCGACCAGGGGCTCCAGCGAGAGGAGCCGGCTGCGGTTCTTTCCCAGCGCCGCCTTGACCTGCGGGTGGCCCAGGATCCCCTTCCCCACCTTCCGCAGCTCCGCCGGCGACATCGTCCAGGGCGCCGCCACCGCGATGTTGGTTCCCCGGACCAAACGGAGCTTGCGCCCGGCCGGGTCGATGCTGATTGCCATGGGTCCCTCGATTCGGACCGGACCCTGGCAGGTCGACCATGGACCGTCCAGGGCTGGATGGACGGGCGCGCGCGCATCGTCACAGAATGCCGGCCCCCATGCCCCGTTTCTCTGTTGGTCGCAGGGCGTTCCTCGCCGGATTGCTGTCGATGTGGATGGTCGGGTGCTCGGAGCAGTCGCCGGGCGATCTCTCCCGGATGTTCGGAGCCGCGAAGCAGAGCGCCTCGCCTTCACCTCGGGTGCTGGCCCCGGCGCTCCTGGTCAAGGACATCAACACCACCATCGTCACGAACAACTCGTCCGCCCCGGAGGCGCCGGTGCGGAGCGGGGGAATCACCTACTTCGTGGCCGCGGACGAGAGCGGCGGCGCGGAGCTGTTCCGGACGGACGGAACGGCCGCGGGAACGTTCAGCGTCCGGGACATCCGGCCCGGCGCCACCACCTCGAGCCCGGCGCTGCTGACGGACGTCAACGGCACGCTCTTCTTCACCGCCAACGACAACAACGGCGTCGAGCTGTGGAAGAGCGGCGGGACGGCCGCGGGCACGGTGATGGTGAAGGACATCAACACCACCACCCCGACCGCCAGCGCCAGCCCCACGTCCCTCGCCAACGTGAACGGGACGCTGTTCTTCGCCGCCGGCGACGGCGTGAACGGCATCGAGCTGTGGAAGAGCGACGGGACGGCCGCGGGCACGGTGATGGTGAAGGACATCAACACCACCACCCCGACCGCCGGCTCCAGCCCCTCGCTGCTGACCAACGTCAACGGGACGCTCTTCTTCACCGCGACGGACGGCGTGAGCGGGACGGAGCTGTGGAAGAGCGACGGCACGGCGGCCGGGACGGTGATGGTGAAGGACATCGTGACCGGGGCGACCGGCGCCGCCATCTCGAACCTGGCCAGCTTCGGGGGGCGCCTGTTCTTCTCGGCGGATGACGGCGCGTCCGGCGCCGAGCTGTGGGTCAGCGACGGGACCCCCGCGGGGACCACGCTGTTCAAGGACGTCAACGCGGGCACCGCCGGCGCCTCGCCGTCCAGCCTGACCGTCATCGGCGCCACGCTCTTCTTCTCCGCCAGCAACGGCGCGGCCGCCGGCGGGACGGAGCTGTGGAAGAGCGACGGGACGGCCGCGGGCACCGTGATGGTCAGGGACATCAACCCGGGCACGGCCAGCTCCAGCCCGGCCGGCCTCACCAGCGTGGGCGGGACGCTCTACTTCTCCACCACCACGGCCGCCAACGGCGCCGAGCTGTGGAAGAGCGACGGGACGCCGGCCGGGACGGTGCTGGTGAAGGACATCGTGGCCGGGGCCGCAGGCAGCGGGGCCGGCAACCTGGCGGCCGCGGGCGGGATGCTCTTCTTCACCGCGAACGACGGCGCGAACGGCACCGAGCTGTGGAAGAGCAATGGGACGGCCGCGGGGACGGTGCTGGTGAAGGAGATCGTGGCCGGGCCCATCGGCACCAGCCCCACCAACCTCCGCGACGGCGGCGGCTTCCTCATCTTCTCCGCCAACGATGGCATGAACGGCACCGAGCTGTGGAAGAGCGACGGGACGGCGGCCGGGACGGTGATGGTGAAGGACATCTTCCAGACCACCACCCCGGGCGGCCTCTCCACCACGCAGATCGGCGGCAGCGTCAACGGCATGCTGTTCTTCTCCGCCAACGACGGCTTCATGGGCACCGAGCTGTGGATCAGCGACGGGACCGCCGCCGGCACCTTCGCGGTGGACATCTGCGCGGGCGCTTCCAGCTCCATCCCGTTCGGCATGGTGGACGTGAACGGCACCGTCTTCCTGGACGCCGACGACTGCGTGAACGGCAACGAGCTGTGGAAGAGCGACGGCACCGTGGCGGGGACGGTGATGGTCAAGAACATCGCCCCGGGCGCGGGGAGCGTCTTCCCCGACAGCTACATCAACTTCAACGGGACGCTCTTGTTCCGGGTGGATGACCTCGTGAACGGCACCGAGCTGTGGAGGTCGGACGGCACGGCCGCCGGGACGGTGATGCTCAAGAACATCAACACCACCACGCCGGGGGCCTCGTCCACGCCCGGCAACATGGTCGTCGTGGGAGGCACGATGTTCTTCTCCGCCAACGACGGCGTGAACGGCATCGAGCTGTGGAAGACCGACGGGACGGCGGCCGGGACGGTGATGGTCAGGGACATCAACACCGGCGCCGCCGGCTCGTCTCCGGGGCCGGGGGTCAACGCGAACGGCACCTTCTTCTTCGCCGCCAGCGACGGCGTGAACGGGACGGAGCTGTGGAGGTCGGACGGGACGGCGGGTGGGACGGTGATGGTCAGGGACATCACGCCCGGCGCCGCCGGCTCGACCATCGGCAACCTGACGGCGGCGGGGAGCCTGGTGTTCTTCAGCAACGCGGACGCGGTGAACGGCGCCGAGCTGTGGGTGTCCGACGGGACGGTGGCCGGTACGCGGCTCGTCAAGGACGTCAACCCGGGCGCCGCTGGCTCGACCCCGGGCGCCATGGCGTTCATCAACGGCGTCCTCTACTTCCAGGCGCTGGACGGCGCGACCGGCAACGAGCTGTGGAGGAGCGACGGGACGGCGGCCGGCACCGTGGAGGTGGTGGATCTCCTCCCCGGCCCCACCGGTGGCGTGGTCTTCGCCAGGCCGGTGCCGGTCATCGCGGGCGACACCTTCGCCTTCGCGGGCACCAACGGGACCAGCGGGATCGAGATCTGGCGGACCGACGGCACGGCCGCGGGGACGTCGCTGGTGGGCGACACCGTGCCGGGCCCGCAGAACTTCAACCCCGGGCCGATGATCGTCGCGGGCGACAACCTCTTCTTCATCGCCTCGGACCTGGTGAGTGGCCGCGAGCTGTGGGCGATGCCCCGCTTCAACTTCGACACCCACCCGCCCACGGTGACCTGCCCCGCGAACCCGGCGCCGGTCGAGGCGACGTCTCCCTCCGGCGCGGTGGTGACGTATCCGCCGGCCGTGGCCACCGACAACTACACGGCGTCCCCGTCCCTCTCCTACAGCGCGGCGTCCGGCAGCGCCTTCCCGCTGGGCGCGACCGTGGTGACCGCCACGGCCACCGACCAGGCGGGCCTGACCGCCAGCTGCACCTTCACGGTGACCGTGGTGGACACCACGCCGCCGGCCATCAGCTGCCCGGCGGCCCAGGCCTTCGAGGCGACGAGCGCGGCGGGCGCCACCGTCACCTTCACCCCGGCCACCGCGACGGACCTGGCGTCCACGCCGGCGCTCTCCCACGCGCCCGCCCAGGGCAGCCAGTTCGCGCTGGGGACCACCTCCGTCACCGCCACGGCCACCGACGGCGCCGGGCTCACGGCCACCTGCACCTTCTCCGTGCTGGTGCGCGACACCACCCCGCCCACCATCACCAACCCGGGCCCGCAGACCTTCGACGCCACCGGGCCCACGGGCGCCGTCGTCAACTACACGCCGGCCACGGCGGCGGACCTGGTGTCGCCGTCGCCGGTCGTCACCCACGACCCCGCCGGCGGCAGCTCCTTCCCCGTCGGCCCCACCACCGTGAACGTGACGGCCACCGACGCGGCGGGGAACACCGCGACCGCGTCCTTCACCGTCACCGTCAGAGACATCACCCCGCC
>Ga0075421_100007612_pt1 | contig 13272 bp, 9 predicted proteins | sample SoiMetdeltSBSDD5_FD_75292 | JGI IMG/M metagenome (GOLD analysis project Ga0075421, IMG submission 75292) | Bulk soil microbial communities from a Populus tree surrounding site in Tennessee, USA - Soil MetaG P. deltoides SBSDD5 | ecosystem: Environmental > Terrestrial > Soil > Tree plantation... | reverse complement strand
GGCGTTAAAAATGGCTCGGTAAACACCCATTATTTAATCGAAACCAAACGCGGCAAATACTTCGTTAAAATTGACGAAGTTAAGAGTGAAGTTGAGGTAAAACAAGAACTTGAACTACTTTTGCATCTGCGGAAACAGAACTTTCCCTGCCTTCAACCGCTGAAGACCAAAAGCGGCCGATTTCACATCGAGTTTCAGGGAAAATGTCTTACAGTCACCCGGTATCTCGACGGAGTCGAGCTGCCGGCGGAAGCCATCAACCCAACTCATTTAAGCGCCTTGGGCCATACGCTGGCCAATCTTCATTTGCTGGGCCGAAGTTACAAAAAGGGGATCGATAATCGCTTCGGTTTCAATCGCATCGTCGCCATTTATCGCGAGGTGCGCCGCCAGCTCCCGTCTCATCTCAAAAATATTGTCCGGGTTTTAGACGATGAGTTCTCGTACCTGGAGAATTATCTAGACAACAATTTGCCTAAGGGCATAATTCACGGCGACCTGTTTCCTGATAACGTAAAGTTCAAAGGCAACAGGCTCACTGGCGTGGTAGATTTCGAGGCAGCGTGCCGCGGCAAGCTTATTTACGACCTTGCCACCGCCGTGAACGCCCTCTGCTTTATCGACGAGCGTTACCGTATCGACCGGTTTGAAGCGCTGATCTCGGGTTACGAAAGCTTGCGGCCGCTGTCCTTGCCGGAATGGGATTCCTTTCCAAACGAATTGCGCTTTTCGGCTTTGCGTTTCACCGTCACCAGGGTCAAAGATTTTTATCTCCGCAGCACCGACGATAGCCAACGTATCTACAAAGATTTCAAGGAGTTCTACGATCGCCTGCTAATTTTGCGCAGGGAAAAAAGCGGCGGCATGGAAGATATACTTTTGGCCATGGCAACAGGGTACGATTACCGAAAGTATCAGAAATCCAAACCCTCAAAGTGATTTCACGCTGACCTATCTCGCTGGCTCCTCGGCCTCCGTGAGCTGTTTGATTTTAATGCGCGCATCTCGCCGGATCAGGCGGACAATCGCGAATAACGACAAAATCGCGCCAGCCACAAATAGAACTCTGCCGCCGGTCAGCACGACGTAAAAGAAGTTGAGTTTTACCCTGGCGCCATTAAACTTCTCGCGGTCTTCGTTAATGCGTCGAAGCACTTCCTGATTTTTTTGGTCATCGAGTTCTTGAAAGTTTCGATAATTTTCTTCGAGCCCGGTTCGAGCGGTTTTGTACAACAAAGCCTGGTATTTGGAGGTTTCAATGGCTCCCACGGTCCAGTTGCCGATACCCATGACCAAGCAAATCAAGCCGGATACGAGCAACCAACTGGCATATATCTCCCGCAATTTCATTGGTCAGCCTTTCTGACGCTGGATATTAGCGGGAGTAGCAAAATTTTTCTACTCTCCCTGAGTCATTGCGCCACCCGGACGAGTAGCTTATTCTTTTGCTATGGGTCGTTACGTCATTGGCGACGTTCACGGTTGCGCCGCTGAGCTCAGCCGACTCGTCGAGGGTTTGCCGCTAGTTCAAGGCGACGATGTCGTATTCCTTGGCGACTACATCGACCGTGGCCCCAATTCGCGAGAGGTCGTTTCGTATCTTCTAACTCTTCAAAAGGATCACGACGCAGTAAGATTCGTTTTCCTGAAGGGTAACCATGAGGACATGTTGTTATCGTTTCTTGGCCTGGACGGTCAGCACGGCGACATGTTTCTCGCTAACGGCGGCAAAGCAACTTTGGCGAGCTATGAAATCGAGCCGGACAAATTGACCGGAGAGCACGCATTATCGGCGATCCCGCCCAGTCATTTGAGTTTCTTCCGATCGCTCAACAGCTATTATTTAATGGATTCATTCTTGTGCGTGCACGCCGGCATCAACCCGCAGAAAGCTTGGGCCGAGCAAACTAACGAAGAATTGCTTTGGATCAGGAACACATTCATCTACCGCCCCCATATTCTTCCGCAAACGGTGCTTTTCGGGCACACTCCGCAACCGACCGTATTCTACGATCTGCCCTACAAAGTCGGCCTGGATACGGGGTTGGTTTACGGCAACATGTTGACATGCCTCGAGGTAGATGAGAAAGTTCTTTTTCAAATCGGCCGGGGAAGAAAAAAAGTGAATCAATCCTCGGTGCAACGCAAGTGGAGTTCTTCTGCTCCTATCGCTTGAACTTTTTTTATACCCGGAATAACTTGCCATTTCTCCGGCGGTGTAGCTCAGTTGGTCAGAGCACGCGGCTCATATCCGCGGCGTCGACGGTTCGACTCCGTCCACCGCCACCAACTTTCTAGATAGCAATGCGCTAAAATTTCTCAGTCCACCCGATCCTCCCATAGCGATCACGAACCAACTGATCGATTCGCGCGAACGGCACGTCTCGGAGATTCTCTTCGCAAGCCCACGCATTTTTCAAGCGATCACAAAGCCGGCCTGGAACGACCTGCAAATTGGTGACAAATTCCAAATGTGAGCGCCACCGCCGATAAGCCGGCTGTTTAGCCGGTACGGGTAGGAGTTTTTCAAGCATCGCTAGATCGAAGTTCAACAGAAAGGTGCCGTGCACGAGCACGTAATGAGCCTTGCGGTATTGCGCGTTTCCGGAGAATTTAAACCCATTGTAGGTCAAGTCGCTGATCCCCTCGATGCGCGCCGTCACCCCGCAAACTTTCTCCACCACGGCCCGATGGCGCTCCAAAACGTATTTGAACGTGTCTCCGATATTTTTCACGCGCCCGCCATTTTTGAGAATCAGCGAATAGTTCAAGCAGCCGGGACCCTGCACCACCGTGCCGCCGCCGCTGATACGGCGCATGATAGGTATACTGTGATCATCGCAAGCCGCGACGTTCACGTTGAACTGCACCTTATCGGAGTGTCCGAGAACGACAAAATGTTTTTTTGCCTGCCAAAGTCTCAAACAACCGTCGCACGATGAGCCGGCTTCCATAATGTCCAGCAACGCTTCGTCGCAGGCAAGATTGGCTGCGGGCTCATCGAAGGTTAACTCAAGATATTTCATCTCTTTCAGTTGATTTTAGTTCTTTTTTGTTGTCTGTTAAATTGAGCAAGAGGATGAATGGAAACCGGTAAAAAGGAAACGACAAACGACAGTTCTCTGGTCGGCGAACGCGAAAACGGCAGAGCGACTAAGGATGATCGCCACAAATGGGTCGCCTCCCTTGAGCATCTTCTCGAATATATTCTAAAGAACGAGCACTCCGAACAGGCTTCATTACTTATCGAAGAGTTGAACCACCGGCTGCGCCGCTCTGGTTTAAAAATTCCTCAGACGGTGAGCACGCCTTACATCAACACGATCCCGGCGGAGAAAGAGCCGCCCTACCCGGGCAATCGTGAGATCGAGCGGCGTATCAAGAGCTACATTCGCTGGAACGCGATGGCGATGGTCGTTAAAGCCAATCGTCTCCACGCTGATATCGGCGGTCATATCTCGACCTATGCGTCGACCGCAACGCTCTATGAAGTCGGCTTCAACCATTTTTTTCGCGCCGCTGACGGCGATCATCACGCCGATATGGTCTTCTTTCAAGGTCATGCCTCGCCCGGCGTTTATTCGCGCGCGTACGTAGAGTGGCGCATCAATGCTCCGAAGCTGCATCACTTTCGCCAGGAACTCTCCCCGGTCGGCGGCGTATCCTCGTATCCGCACCCTTATTTGATGCCCGATTTCTGGCAGTTTCCATCGGTCTCCATGGGGCTTGCGCCGATCATGTCGATCTATCAGGCCCGCTTTGTTCGCTATTTGAAGAGCCGCGGTCTTCTTACCGGCGATGAGCCGCGCGTCTGGTGTTTCGCCGGAGACGGCGAAATGGATGAGCCCGAGTCGTCCGGCGCTCTGACGGTCGCGGCGCGCGAAAACCTCGACAATTTGGTTTGGATCGTCAATTGCAACTTGCAGCGCCTTGACGGCCCGGTGCGCGGCAATGGCAAAATTATTCAGGAGCTCGAGGCGCTGTTTCGCGGCGCGGGTTGGAACGTCATCAAAGTAATTTGGGGTTCGGACTGGGACCCGCTCTTGGCCGCCGACGAAAAAGGCCTGTTGCTCAAACGGATGGAAGAAGCGGTCGACGGCGAGTACCAGAAGTACACCGTCGAGCCCGGCAGCTACACGCGCAAAAACTTTTTCGGCAAGTATCCCGAGCTCTTGGAGTTGGTCAATCACCTGACCGACGATCAGATTCACAAACTTTTGCGCGGCGGCCACGATCCGAAAAAAGTGTACGCTGCCTACAATGCAGCCGTTGAACACAGAGGCGCTCCCACGGTTATTCTTGCAAAAACGGTTAAAGGTTACGGTTTGGGCGAAGCCGGCGAAGGAAGAAACATCACCCACCAGCAAAAGAAACTGAACGAGCGCGAGCTGCGCGAGTTTCGCAGCCGGTTTGACATTCCGCTTCCTGACGAAGAAGTCGTCGAAACGCCCTTCTACCGGCCGCCGCTGGATAGCCCTGAGACCCAGTATTTATTGGAGCGCCGCAAACGGCTGCGCGGCTTCATTCCCGAGCGAAAGGTCCGCGCTAAACCCTTAAAAGTTCCCGCAGCAGCCGAATACATCGAAGCTCTCAAGGGTTCCGGCGAGCAGTCCTTATCCACCACCGGCGCGGCAGTGCGGCTGCTGTCCAGATTGCTTCGTCACGAGGAAATCGGCAAACACATCGTGCCGATTATTCCCGACGAAGCGAGAACTTTCGGCATGGACTCGCTTTTCCGACAAGTCGGTATCTACTCGCCTAAAGGCCAACTCTACGAGCCGGTCGATCGTGAGACTCTGCTCTATTACCATGAGGCGCAAGACGGCCAGATTCTCGAGGAAGGAATCACCGAAGCCGGCGCGATGTCGTCCTTCATAGCAGCGGGCACGGCCTACGCCAATCTCGGTCTCAACCTGATTCCGTTTTATTTCTATTATTCCATGTTCGGCTTCCAGCGCATCGGCGATCTGATTTGGGCCGCCGCCGACAGCAAGGCGAAAGGATTTTTACTGGGCGCGACTGCGGGACGGACGACGCTCAACGGCGAAGGCCTGCAGCATCAGGATGGGCATAGCCATCTATTGGCGAGCACGGTTCCCACCCTGCTCACCTACGACGCCGCCTACGCCTATGAAATTGCCGTCATCATCAAAGACGGCCTGCGCCGTTTGTACAGCGAAGGTGAAGAATATTTTTACTACCTCACGCTTTATAACGAGAACTACCCGATGCCGGAAATGCCGCAAGGCGTCGAGGAAGGCATTCTCAAAGGCTTATACAAGCTCAAAACCGCCGACAAAGGACGAAAGTTCAAGGCGCATATTTTTGGCAGCGGCCCCTTATTGCGCGAGGCTTTGCGCGCGCAGCAGATTCTCGCCGAACAGTTTGACGTTGCGGCGGACGTTTGGAGCGCGACCAGCTATAAGCTGCTGCGCGGCGATGCGCTCCGCACCAAACGATGGAACATGCTCCATCCGACGGCGCCGCCGAAGAAATCCTATCTCGAGTCGGTGCTGCAAGAAGAAGAAGGTCCGTTTGTCGCGGTTTCCGATTACATGAAAATGGTTCCCGATCAGATTGCGCCCTGGATCCCCGGCGGTCTCATGAGCCTTGGCACGGACGGCTTCGGTCGCAGCGATACCCGCGCCAACCTGCGGCGATTCTTCGAAGTTGACGCCGAAATCACCGTGCTCGCGACGCTCTATGCGCTCTATCAAAAAGGCTCATTACCGGCGCAAACCGTCGAAGAAGCCATTAAAAAGCTCGCCATCGATCCGGAAAAAGCATTTCCCCACTACCTCTAAACTACACGCAGGACAGCAGCGAATCTCTTCATGGACGTTAAACTTCCCCAGCTGGCTGAAGGTGTAGAAGGCGGCACGGTCGTAAGTATCCTGGTTGCAGAGGGCCAGGAGGTCAAGAAAGACCAAGCCATCATGGAGCTGGAGACACAGAAGGCGGTTGGCTCCATTCCGTCGCCGAGCGCCGGCGTCGTCACGAAAATTCATGTGAAGCAAGGGATGGAAGTCAGCGTCGGGCAATTGCTGATTTCCATCGAGGGTGGCGGCCCGCAGAGTGCCGCCAGCGTAAAACCAACTCAAGCTCCGGCAAGTTCCGCCGCGCCGGCAGCCGACGCTTCAGCACCCCGCGCTGCCACGCCGACCGCCGCGGCCAAGAGCGCCGAAGATTATCGCTATGAATCCAAAAGTGGCGCGCCGCCTCCCGCGCCGCCGTCGATCCGCAAGATCGCTCGCGAGATCGGTCTCGACTTGACAAGAGTGAGAGGCAGCGAGGCCGGCGGCCGAATTAATTTGGCCGACGTGCGCGCCTACATCCAGCGGCTGCAAGATATTTCCGGCCAGGGGTCATCTCAAAGCGGCGGAGCTCAGTCCACAACCGCGCCAATGACAACCCCAGGCGAGTCGGTGGATTTTAGCAAATGGGGACCCGTGCGGCGCGAGAAGTTGTCGCCGCTTCGGCGCACCGTGAGCCGGCGCATGGTGGAGTCCTGGACGTCGATTCCGAAAATTAATCAGTTCTGGGAAGCCGACATCACTTCTCTGCTCGCGCTGCGCAAAAAGCACGCGGGCGCTTACGAAAAAAAAGGCGCGCATCTGACACTTACTTCGTTTTTACTCTTTGTCCTCGCGCGCGCTCTAAAAAAACACCCGCGCGCGAATTCGAGCTTGGACGAATCCTCGCAGGAAATCATCTACAAAGATTACATTCACATCGGCGTCGCCGTGGACACCGAAGGCGGCCTGATCGTGCCCATTTTGCGGAACGTCGATCAGAAAAGTCTCCTGCAGCTTTCCGAAGAGCTGCACACGCTCACCGAGAAAACCCGTCAAAGAAAGATATCGATCGAAGAACTGCAAGGCGGCACATTTACAATTTCGAACCAAGGCAGTATCGGCGGCAGTCACTTCACTCCGATCATCTATGCGCCTCAGGTCGCCATCCTTGGCGTGGGCCAGGGTCAGTCGAAGCCGGTGGCAGTCGATGGGAAAATCGCCATTCGAACGATCTTGCCGGTCTGCCTCGCCTACGATCATCGCGCATTGGATGGCGCCGACGCCGTGCGGTTCTTAAAGGACGTGGTGGCGGGCGTGGAAACCTTCGATGAAGCGGGTTTGAAACTCAAGTAAAATTTTCTATGGAACCGATCAGCACCGAAATCGTCGTTCTTGGCGCCGGACCCGGCGGCTACGCCGCGGCGTTTTATGCCGCCGACAAGGGCAAGAAAGTCATGTTGGTGGAGCAGAACCCGCGACTCGGCGGCATCTGTTTGAACGTCGGCTGCATCCCGTCGAAGGCGTTGCTGCATGCAGCTGAGGTTTTGCGCGAAGCGAAAGACTCGGCGCACCGGGGAATTGAATTTGGCCATCCGAAGATCGACCTCGACAAGCTGCGAACCTGGAAAGAATCGATCTTGGATAAACTCGGTCAAGGCGTCGCCGGATTGGCGAAACAGCGCGGCGTGCAAGTCGTGCACGGCCGCGGTCATTTTGAGGATTCGCAGACGCTGCGCGTGGAGACCAGCGACGGACAGAAATTCATTCGCTACGAAAAGGCGGTCATCGCGGTCGGCTCCAAACCCGCCATGCCAAACGCCTTCGATCTCGGCAACAAGCGCGTCATGACCTCCACTGAGGCATTGGAGCTACCCGATATTCCCCAGGATCTGCTCGTGGTGGGGGGTGGCTATATCGGCATGGAACTGGGAACCGTGTACGCCGCTCTCGGCAGTAACGTCGTCGTGTTGGAAGCGTTGCCTTCGATCCTCACCGGCGTCGATCCCGATCTGGTTCGCCCCGTCGCTCGCGCCGCGCAAAAAGCTTTCAAAGAAATACGCGTCAACACGAAAGTGCAAAAGATGGCGACTGCCGGTAAACAGATCAAAGTAACCCTGGAAATCGACAAGCAGCCGCGCGAAGAGCTTTACGATCGCGTTCTCGTGAGCGTCGGTCGGGCGCCGAATCTGGCCGATCTGGGGCTTGAAAACACAAAGGTCACAAAAGACGACAAGGGTTTCATTCAATGCAATGACCGCCAACAGACTGAAGACCCCAATATTTACGCCATCGGTGACGTGAACGGCGGTGTCCTGCTCGCGCATCGCGCCGCCAAGGAAGCGCGTATCGCCGTCGAAGCCATGCTCGGCGAAGCGAGTACGTTCGACAATGTCGTGATTCCGGCCGTCGTGTACACGGATCCTGAAGTCGCCTGGTGCGGCCTCACGGAAACCGAAGCCAAAGCTAAAAACATCGAAGTCAAAGTCGCCAAATTTCTTTGGGGCGCCTCCGGCCGCGCGCTTACACTCGACCGCACCGACGGTTTGACCAAGCTTATCATTGAACCTGAAACGGAAAGAATCCTCGGCGTCGGCATTGCCGGCGCCCACGCCGGCGACCTGATCAGCGAAGGCGTGCTTGCCGTCGAGATGGGCGCGACCGCGCGCGATCTGGCGGAAACGGTGCATCCGCATCCAACGCTATCGGAAACTCTCATGGAGGCGGCGGAATCTTTCTACGGCACGGCCACTCATACTTTCTCCCGGCGCACGCCGTAGCATGGCCGCAGACCGGATTCACCGAAAACTCATCCGTGACTGCTCTCACAGTTCACCGGCAAGTTTTTCTGCTCCTGAAAGGTTCAATCTTTTGTGAACTCGAGCGATCGCGATCGACCCTGTTTCCGAACTCGCGGACGCTGAACGTTGTACGCGCGGGTAAATAAACCTGTGGTTGCTGAGCGGCCTCGCCTGTTTTTGATCGACGGCAGCTCCTACATTTTTCGCGCCTTTTACGCCATCCCGGCATTGAACAATTCAATTGGACTGCCGACCAACGCGGTTTTTGGCTTCACCAATCTTCTCCTCAAGTTTTTAAAGCAGTATAGGCCTGAGTACGTTGTCGTCGCTCTGGACGCCGGACGCGAGACGTTTCGGAAGCAAATCTTTGACGGCTATAAAGGAAATCGGCCTGAACCACCCGCTGCATTGCTAGCGCAATTCCCTTACTTCCGGCGCGTGCTTGCAGGCCTCAATCTACGCCTCCTGGAGTTGCCTGGGTATGAAGCCGACGACATTATCGCTACTCTCTGCGCTACCCTGTGCGTTGAAGACTGCACCCTGGTCGTTGTGTCCAGCGACAAGGATCTCATGCAGCTGGTGACCGACGGCATTCGACTCTTGGACAGTACCAGGGATCGCTGGATGGGGGTAGCCGAGGTTGAAAGCAAATTCGGTGTGGGACCGGATAAAGTAATTCAAGTGCTGGGGCTGATGGGCGATGCGGTCGATAATATTCCGGGGGTTAAAGGTATCGGCGCGAAAACCGCGATTGCCTTGATCCGGGAATTCGACACTCTGGAGAACCTGTTTAACCGGCTCGACGAGGTGGAAACATTGACGTTGCGTGGCGCCGCCCGCGTAAGAAAAAATCTCGAAGAAGGCAAAGAAATCGCCTTTCTGAGCCGAGAGCTAGCCACGGTGAAGCGTGATGTGCCGCTGGCGGTCGGACTGGAAGAGCTGAGATTCACCGGTTTTAATCGGGAAACACTGCGCGGCCTGTTTGCCGAATTGGAGTTCACCAACCTCATCGCCCTGCTCGATAACGACCGGCTGTAACGGGATCCCTTTAGCCCTTTTTAACGCGATTTTTGGCTCATATTTCGCCGTGGATTTAGCCCCGGAACTGTGGCAGATTGTGCCCGAGTCAAACGGCCGCTAGGTACCCCGTTTGATATTCGAAGCCTTGGTAAGAACTGTGAGGTCAGTGCTTTGATCAATCACGAGCGGCTCGACAGTCTCCTCATCGAGCTTATTAAAATCGACAGCCTGTCACGCCGCGAGCGCGACGTTGCCATGCGCCTTAAAGGCGAGATGGAAGAGCTCGGCGCCACGGTTTTCATCGACGACGCCGGCGAAAAAGTCGGTGGCAACGTCGGCAATCTTGTCGCTCATTTCACCGGCAACGTTCCTCATGCGACGCCGCTCTTGCTCTCCGCGCACATGGATACCGTCGTGCCGGGCGAAGGTATCAAGCTGATTCGCGACGGCGATATCTTGCGCACCGACGGCCGCACCGTGCTCGGCGGCGACGATAAAAGCGGCGTCGCCATCATCTGCGAAGCGATGCGTGTAATCCAAGAAAATCGCCTGCCGTGCGCCGACGTTGATGTGGTATTTACCATTTGCGAGGAATCCGGTTTGATCGGCGCCAAGTGCCTTGACGTAAGCCGTCTGCGCGCCCGCACCGGCTTGGTGCTTGACAGTGATTCCGTGGGTTTTCTCTTCACCAAAGCGCCCGCGGCCAATCGTATGGAATTCCGGGTGCACGGGCTCGAAGCCCACGCCGGCGTATGCCCGGAAAAAGGCATCAACGCCATCCAAGTGGCCGCGGAAGGTATCGCGCAGATGCGCCTGGGGCGCATCGATCATGAAACCACGGCCAACATCGGTGTGGTCGAAGGCGGTATGGCTGTGAATATCGTGCCGAACCAGGTCGTCCTCCGCGGTGAAGCGCGCAGCCACAACCAGGAGAAGCTCGATCGCCAAACCGCGCACATGAAGCATTGCCTGGAAGAGGCCGCGGCGCGCCATGTTCTTGAATTCGACGGCAAGCGGCACACCTCCAGAGTCGAGGCGAAAATCGACCGCGATTACGACCGCATGGACGTGCCCGACAGCGCGCCGATCGTCAAGCTCGTCCACGCCGCCGCAAAGAGCCTGAGCCTCGAAGTAAAGACCCTCGCCACCGGCGGCGGCTGCGACGCCAACGTGCTCAATCAAAAAGGGCTGGTGGTGGCGAATTTATCCACCGGTATGCGCGAAATTCACACGGTCAACGAATGGCTGGATCTAAACGACCTCCATCTTTCGGCCAAGATCGTGCTCGAAATCTTAAAATTGAACGCGTCCAGTGAGTGAAGAAATCACCAAGCATACGGAGTCTTCTGCTGTTGCCGATTAACCCGTCCGTCGCCGCCTGTTCACGCAAAACCTACGGCGGCAAAAATTTTCTTCTCAAAGCCCGCAGCGGCGATATATAATTCTCTCCAAACCATGCAAGCGGAAGAAATCGGACTCCTGCTCAAACAAGAGCGCGGTCAATTTTTGGAATTCATCAGCGCCTACGAGTATCGTCGCGGGCCTGGCCAGAAAAAACGCGAGGAAGACCTGGCGCGGGAAATCGTCCGGGTGCTTTCGGCGATGGTCAACGCCGACGGCGGTACTGTACTCGTCGGCGTCGAACCCGATAAGAGCGTCACGGGAATTCCTCATGAAGCTGACGAGCTGCACGCGCTGATCCAGGCGCCGCAGAATCTGCTGCGGCCGCAGCTGAGTCCCTCGTGCGAAAAAGTGCGCCTGGGAAATCTACAACTGCTCAAGTTCGAAGCGGCCTGCGGTTTGGAAATTCATAGAATCGCCGGTGGCCGGTCTTTTTACCGCGTCGCGACTGAAACGATTCCGCTACCCGCCGACCAGATCCACGCGCTCAAAGAATCGAAGAAAAATGTCTTCTACGAGCGCCAGCAGGCGCTTAACGCAACTTGGTTCGATCTTGACGCAGACCTTGTAAAGTTGTTTGTCGAAAAAACCCAGCCCGGCAAAGATCCGCAAGCCGTTCTCACCCAAACCTATCACTTGCTCGATCATTCGCGCGGCTTACCCTGTCCCAATATGGCCGCGCTCCTGCTCTTTGCGAAAGACGTGACCCGCTGGCACCCGCGCGCCGGCATCGACTTCGTCAAATATGAAGGGCCGGAGCGGCAGCATGGGAGCTCGCTCAACGTGGTCAAACGCATCCGCTTCGAAGCACCGTTGGTTCGGCTGATCGACGAGGCGGTCGGCCGGATCAAAGAACACATTCGCGAGCGTACGATCCTGCATGATCTGTTCTTTCGCGAACGCCTCGAATACCCTACTTTTGCCTGGCAAGAGGCTTTGGTCAACGCCGTTGCGCACCGCGATTACGACCTAAGCGGCGCATCCATCGAGGTCTGGATGTTTGACGATCACATCAGCGTGCGCAGCCCCGGCGCGCTCCCGGCGCCGGTCACACTCGATCAGCTTCGAAGGCAGAAAAGCCTGCATTTTTCGCGCAATCCATTGATCGTGAGAGCCCTCGCGGATCTCGGCTACCTGCGTGAGATGGGCGAAGGAGTGCCGCGTATGTTTCAGGAAATGGAAACCTACGGACTGCACCCTCCCGAATTGTCGCTCGACGGATTCGTCTTCACCGTCACGTTGCGCAATGCTCCGGTCTATGATGAAGCAACCCTAAGATGGCTCAATCAATTCGGCGCGGCGCAGATCAACATGCGGCAACGCCGCTTGCTTGCCTATGCCTACTGTCACGGCAAAACTTTCTCCACCGCGGAATACGAAAGAATCGCCGAAGTGGATCGGGACACAGCGTACCGGGATATTCGACTTATGGTAAAGAGCGGCGTCGTAACGCCGCTCAAGCCGAAGAGCCGAACATACCGCATTGTCGAGAAACTATAGCCGCAAGCGCTGCAACCGTCATTTCGGCCGGCGGAAACACTTTTCTTCAGCGTCTTACCCCAACGGAGTGCCATGAGTCCGCAAATGACCTTCTCTCATCTGATGGGCCTGGCGAGCGGCCATGCCGAAGCGCGGATCCTACAAACCGCTGTATCGCTCGGAATCTTCGAAGCATTGGCAAGCGCTCCGCATGATGCCCATGCAATCGCCAACAAACTACAACTCGAACCCAAGGCGACCGAGCTGCTGCTCAATGCCTTGGCTGCGCTCAACATCCTCAACAAAACCGCCCAACAGTTTTCGCTGAGCGAAGCCGCGCGACAATATCTTCTACGCGGCTCACCGCAGTATGTCGGCGGCATGATCAAGTTCGAAAACTTATCGTGGCAAAGCTGGGCGAAACTGCCGGAAGCCATTCGCACCGGAAGGCCGGCACGCCCCGCGAACATGTACCAAGAAGACCCGAACGAAACCGAGATCTTCATCAACGCCATGGATTCCCTCGTCAAAGCGCGCGGGGATGTCGAAGCCGTTAACGACGTCTTCGACTGGCAGAATGTTGGAGATCTTCTCGACGTTGGCTCCGGACCCGCTACTTATCCGATTGCCCTCTGCAGAAGATTTTCCAAGATACGCGCCGCCATTTTTGATCTGCCCGGAACTTTGAAGATCACCGAGCGCTATGTCCGCGCCGCGGGAATGACCGACCGCATCACCCTGATCGCGGGCGACTATCGTAAAGATCCGATCCCCGGACA
>Ga0075421_100007611_pt1 | contig 13272 bp, 22 predicted proteins | sample SoiMetdeltSBSDD5_FD_75292 | JGI IMG/M metagenome (GOLD analysis project Ga0075421, IMG submission 75292) | Bulk soil microbial communities from a Populus tree surrounding site in Tennessee, USA - Soil MetaG P. deltoides SBSDD5 | ecosystem: Environmental > Terrestrial > Soil > Tree plantation... | reverse complement strand
GGGTCGATCGGCACGAACTGCGCCGGCCGGATGAGTTCATCGTTGTTGCAGGCCGTGGCGCCGAGCAGAACGCCGAGGACCAGGGCCGCGCCGAGTGAGGTGGTTCGAGTCATGGATCGCGGTCCCTCAGAAGGTGTAGGCCAGCCCGAACCCGAACAGATGGGCCGAGAACTGGTAGAGGCCGGTATTGCCGAGCGCGAGGTTCACCGTGCCGCGGCGGTCGTCTTGTCTGATGAATTGATATGCCACGTCGCCATGCAGTTTCGGCGTCAGGTCGATGCCGGCCCCGATCGTGAACTCGTTGCGTGGGCCCTCGGGGAGGAGCGGCGTAATGAAGTTCGCGGGCGAGGCGCCGCCGTGGTGCAGATACCCCCCACGCAGCACCACCTTGGGCGAGTACCGAACCTCGGTGCCGAAGCGGAAGCCGTGGGTGTCCTTGTTCTGCGGGTGCAGCTGAAGGTCCGGCGTCCCGGCGTTCGTGAAATCGATATCCACGGTGTTGAACCAACCCCACACGACGAGCTGGTAGTCCGCCATTACCGTCCACGTGTCGGTCATCTTGTACGAGAAACCGAGCGTGCCCTGCGGCGGCATGTAGATCGACGTGCCTACCGCGCCATCGGCCAGCGCCCCTCCCGCCCCAAACTGGCCGGCGACCAGGGCGTCGACTGGCGTCCCGGCGGGGAGACCCAGCGGGTTGCCGCCCGCGAGTTGCAGGCCCGTGGGGACGGGTTCGAACACGGCGTCGCCGTCGTACTCGATGTTCTTTCGGGTCAGCCAGTGGCCGCCGATGGAGAGGCGGTCGTTCACCTGGAAGATGCCCCCGAAGTTGATGGCAAACCCCGTCCCGCTGGCCTTGAGCTCGGCGTCGGCGAAGTCTGTGCCCGTCGGGACGCCAAGCATGGCGAAGGTCACGCCCGGTGCCGCGAACTGGGTCGACAGGTCGGCCCGCTGGTGCAGCTCGAGCCGGCTCGTGATGTAGGCGAATCCGACTCCCACCTTGAGGCGGGGATGGATCTGGTAGCCGATCGTCGGCTGGATATAGATCGACCGGATGTCCGTGTTGTAGCCGATAAACCGGCCCTGGAAGTTGTCCGTGGGCCACTTGGTCTCGAGTCCGTACGGCGCGTAGGCGCCGATCCCAACGGTCATCTTGGGCGAAAGCGTATAGGTGAAATACGCGCTGGGTACTGGAATGAGAGGGTTGTTGAGGTCGGTCTTCTGGGCCAAGAAGTCGTCCGTAAAGCTGCCCTGGGCGCCGATCAGCGTGACGCCGGCGGCGAAGTGTGTCCCGGACATCCCGGCCAATCCGGCAGGGTTGAAGTAGATCGCCGATCCGTCGGCGCAGGGATTCGCGGCGGTGACGCCGGCCCGCGCCATGGCGCAGGTGTTGTGCTCGTAGACGCCAAAGCCCTGGGCGGCTCCGAGCGAGGGGATGACTCCGGCGCACAGCAACAACGCAAACCGCCGCATACGTGTGTCTCCGGGAGACGAAAGGGGAGATGGTGAAACCGGCTGGCATACGGTAGCATTGCCTCCAACCCTTGTCAAACTGATGCCACAACCCGCGATAGCTCTGTTTCGCGAAACTTTCGGCGTCGCACCCCGCGCCGCTGCGTCGGCACCCGGCCGCATCAACTTGATGGGGGCCCACACCGACTACAACGGCGGTCCGGTGCTGCCCATCGCCGTCGCGGCGCGCACGATCGTCGCTGTGGGTCCCGGCGAACCGGGTCTGGTCGAAGCGGTTTCGGACAGCGACAGACAAGTCTCACGCGTGCGGTGGCAGGATCAGCTGCCCAGGGGGTGGGTGGCGTACGTCGGCGGCGTGCTACGAGAGTTGGCGGCCGCGGATGCGCTGCCTGCGGGGGGAGGGGTGCGCGTCACCATGGCGTCGGACGTGCCGCCGAACGCCGACCTCGGGTGGTCGGCGGCGTTGACGGTGGCGGCGGCGAGGGCGCTGTCCGAGTTGGCGGGCGCCAAGCTGACCGCGCGCCAGATCGCCGGCGTCGCGTTTCGGGCGGCGCAGGACCACGCCGGCGGACGCGCCAGTGTGATGGATCATACGGTGGCGGCGCTTGCGAAGCCGGGGCACGCGCTCCTGCTCGAGTGCGCCTCGCTCGAAGCGCGCCACGTGCCGGTCCCGAAGGCGGGGCAATTCCTGCTCGTCGATACCGGTGCGGGGCACGACCCGCTCGACGCCGCGCTCGAGGAACGCCGCGCCGAGTGCGCGGCGGCCGTGCGGCGCCTCAAGGTCGATCTCCCCGAGCTTGTCTGGCTGGCGAGCTGGCCCGCCGAGTGGGTCGCGCGCCTCAAGAAAGCTCTGAAGGAGCCGCTGCGCTCCCGCGCGGTTCATGTAGTCGGAGAGACCGCGCGCACCCGGTTTGGTGGGCAGCTCCTTACGCAGGGGAAGCTCAAGCAATTCGGCGCCATGCTGTTCGAGTCGCACGAGTCCTGCCGCCGATTGTTCGAGTGCAGCTCGCCCGAGCTCGACACCGTCGTCCATGCCGCGAAGCGAGCCGGGGCCCTGGGCGCGCGACTCACCGGCGGAGGATGGGGAGGCGCGGCGATCGTGCTGGTGGGGAAGGGGGAGAAGCAGGTGGTGGACGCGATCACGCGCGCATTCGTGAAGGCCTACGGGCGCGAGCCGGGGATCGCAGAAGTGAAGGCGTGTGCAGGCGCGAAGGTGGAGCGGACCTGATTGGTCCCTAGCGTCCTCGACGGGGTGCGACCACGACGGGGAGCGAGTCGAGGGCCAGCCGGACGGCGGTGGCGTTTCGGGACGGATCCCCGAAGGGATTCGTCACCGCCTGCCACTCTCCTTGCACCAGGTGCGCGAGCAAGCGGATCCCTCCTGCACGCTCGTACAGGCGCCTTCCGTCCATATCGTCGACGGCGACGTGAAGCGAGGCGCCAGCAATGGTGCCCGATGTCGGCGTCAGGAGGGCGCTCCAGACCGTCCCCTGCAGCAGAAACGCGAGGGGCCCGCCGGTGCCCCCAGTCGCGTCGTCGATGCCGTCCCACCGCGCGCGCCCACCCTCGAAACGCGCGGCGACGATTCGAATCGACGGTCTGACCCACACATCCGCCCCGAAGCCGTCGCGCAGCGCCAACCGGGTCGCAGATATGATCGAGTCACGCTTGGTCGGAATGACCTTGCCCGTGTACGTGTCGTAGAACCCGCCCAACGCGTCCCGCGTCCTTACCCAGACGGCCAGCGTCGTTTCGGGCGGCACAACCGCGTAGCCGCTGTCGCGCAATGTCGTGGCGATCAGCGCGGTCAGGCGCGTGACAGCTAGCCCATGTTGTGCCAAGTCCCTCGGTACCTCCACGGGCGCCAGCGCGACAACGGTCACCCGCGAAGGCGTCGCTTGGGCGGCCCAGGCGTCCGCCGGAGGGGCGCCGGCACAAACAACGAGCAACGCAATGCACCGATTCACCGTTGCGGCTCCCCGCCTGCGAGGTACTCGATGACCGTCTCGAGCGCCAAGGTGACGGCCCGATGGTTCCGCTTCTGGTCGACGAAAATGCTGGTCCACGCCACGCGTTCCGGTCGCCCCGACGGCGCGTGAACGAGCGCCTTCAGTCCGCCGCGGCCCGACGCGCGTGGCATCCCCGTACTGTCGATCAACTCCACGACGATCGACGTTGCGGATGATCGTCCTTTGAGGCGGGCACCGAGTCCTTCGGATGTCCCGTCCCACTGGACGCTCCCCCCGCGAAACGCGACCGGCACGAGTTCGACTCGCGGGCGTACCCAGGCGTCCGCCCCGTGTTGCGCGCGCAAAGCTCGGGCGGTGCCCAACACGACCGCCCGGTACTCCTCCTCGACGAGCGCCCCCGTCAAGGGATCGTAGAATCCCTGAACTGAGTCCACGAGGCGCCGCCAAATCCCTGCGGCAATCGGAGAGGGCAGGACGTGCAGACCGGCGTCCCTCAGGCCGACGGTGATGAGCGAATCGAGCCAGTGGTGTGCGGCCGAATCGAACGTTGCGCGGGCGGAGGCATCGAGGCGGATCCAGTTGGAGTCCACCAGCGCGGCATCGGGAAGCTCGATCGAGGACAACGCGATAGTTTTGGTGTGTGGGTCTGTCGGGGCAGGCGCGGAGAGAAGCGCGAGCCCGATAATTGGGAATAGAGGCCAACGACGACGCATCGGGCGGAGAAACGTTGGTCACCGGCCCGGCGCCCGCAAGCCCGAGCACCGCGCGCGAAACACCGGTAAATTCCCTGACCGCCCGGGTGGCGAAATTGGTAGACGCAAGGGACTTAAAACCGCGTGTGTTGCGTTGCGGCGCTTGGGCTATCTAAGGTGGCGTGGCAAAAACGTGGCATGAACGTCCGGTTTACGGGTTGACGACGATGGTGCCCGTCATGGTCGAATGAAAGCCACAGGAAATCCCATAATTCGTCGAGGCAAAGAGTGTCCGCACTAACGTTTGACCGGGGGGCAAGGTGCCACCAGAGAGGTTCCCGCTCGGGACCACGCTGTGCGTCATGCGGCCGGTGTTCGCCCAGCACACTGACTGCCCGACTGTCCCCGTGACGGCAGCCGGTGTGAACGCATATTCCTTGACATCGACAATGACCGCCGCGCCGCTGCCGGCGCACAGGTCGGTGGCGGTGGCCGGGGAAGAGCCCGTGGAATCACCACCACACGCGACGGCGGTAAGGGCCAACAAGGTGAACAGAGCGAAGTTGGTGCGCATGAGCAAGAACCTCAGGTAGGAGGTCCGCAAGCAGTTGCATGTATTCACACCACAATCCTACGACAAAAGAAAGCGCACCGCTCAAGCCGGAGCGCTCCCGGCGGAATTGTGAGTCGCTAACTTCCCGATCTTGCTTCATTCGCTCGGCTGGCGAAACCGGTAGACGCAACGGACTTAAAATCCGTTGGGGGCAACCCCATCCAGGTTCGAGTCCTGGGCCGAGCATGAGCTATTAAAACCGGGGGAACTATGAACGTACCCGCGCAGGAACTCGCCCAGCGTCTCGTGCGGGCGTGCAACCCGTTTCTGTCACAGGGCGACAGTGCACGGGCCGTATTTCACGTGCTCAACGAAGCGGGAATGCTCGGCACGGCGGACTACGCAAGTGAAGTCGAGGGCGCCCTGATGGTGGAGATACAGCAGTCGGAGCCGATGATCATTCCCGCCAGCGATCAACCGACTACGTGCCCACGGTGCGGTCTGCGCAGCGAGCCCACCGAGTTTTATCAAGATGGCGCGGAGCGGTTCCATCGTTGCCCGTCGTGCGGCTTTGCATTTATCGAAGTCGACGAACCGTAAAAACGCCCTACAACGAACGATCACTGTCGGGTCGGTACCCCATCACGGGTATTTCACGTGTGATACTTCAACGCCGCGAACCTTGCGGAGATGGTGCGACTAGTTTAGGTTGTTCATTGTAGCACGCAGTCCCTGAGCACCGAAGGGCGCCGCAACACAGTTCCTTGGGCGCGGTAGTTGACCTTCGAAACGCTCGGGGATTTTTCATGTCCGCCAGTTCCACGCCTCAGTGGGTATCGGTGCGTGAAGCCGCCCGCCGTCTCGGGCTGAGCTACGACCGTACCCGCATCCTCCTTTTCAAGCGACAGCTCAAGGGCACGCAAAGCGGCGGCAAGTTCGGCCGCCTACGCGTGAACGCGGTTGACCTTGAACGGTTGGTACGCGAGCGGAGGCCCCATGCCCTCTGATACGCTCGCCGTCCTCGACGCCATCCCCGCCGAACACGTGCCCGCCGCGATCATGCGGCTGTCGGCCCGGATGCTCGCGCCTGCCCAAGCCACTGACGATCTGCTCTCGGTAGACGAAGCCGCCACGCTCCTCAAGGCGTCGAAGCGGTGGGTCTACACCCACGCCGATGAACTCGGTGTCGTGCGGCTGTCGAGCCGCAAGATCGTCTTTCCCCGTCGTACCGTGCTGACCCGCGTAGCACGGCGCGGGCGGCGTTCCTAACCCCCGAACAGGAGACCTCAATGGGCGCCAAGCGGATTCATCACATGAACCTGCCGACCGGCATCTACCGGGTGCGCGGGCGACTCCAGATCCAATGGATGAACCTGAACGGTCGGCGCGAGCGGGAGCTCTTGCCACCCGGCACCACGCTGACCGAGGCTCGGGAACGGCGGGACGACAAGGTCCGCGACGTGGCCAAGGGGATCGTCACCCCGAATACCAGCAGTCGGGTGACCGTGCAGCGGCTCTTGGAGGATCGTGAGACAGCGCTGGCCGCCGTACATCACAAGGCCCGTCACTATCCCAGTCTCGAGGAATGGTTCGGCAAGCGGAAGGCGTTGACGGTCACTTACTCGGTACTTCAGCAGTACGTCCGTGATCGACAGGCTGACGGGGCAGCGGATGCCACGATTCACAACGAGTTGGCGGCCCTCAAGAACGCCTTCAGGCGCGGGCGGAAGGCCGGCCTCCTTCCGACGGTGCCCGATTTCCCGATGCCCCAGCTCAACAACGTTTGGTCGTGCTTCTTCACCGTCGAGGAGTGCGACGAGCTGTACGAATTGCTCCCGCCGAAGCTAGCCGCCGCTGCGGAGTTCAGCGTGCTGACGGGCCTCCGGGCTGGAAACGTGTTCGGCCTGACGTGGGACAACGTCGATATCGGCCGCGGGGAAATGCGCTTCCCTGGCACCGTCATGAAGAACGGCAGGCCGTTGGTCGTGCCGTTCGCGCATGGCGGTCGCGTGGAAGCGGTGCTCCGCGAGGCGTACCGCTGGAATAAGGGGAGAGGCCACGTGTTTCCTGACCGCGATTATCGCGCGGCGTGGACCCGTGCCGTGGGCCCGAAGGGGCTCGACAAGTGGGGTGAGGTCGCTGATCTGCGGGCACCCGAGGGCGTGCGTCGCGTGCGTCCACGCTGGCACGATCTGCGACACACCTTCGCCCAGCACATGATCGACGCCGGGGTGGACGAGGCCACCATCATGGCCCTCGGCGGTTGGAAAACGCGGTCAGCCTTCGCCCGCTACACGATGGATACCGATGCCGCCAAGCGGGCAGCGGTCGCCCAGCGAGACGCGCACGTGGAGGCAGAGCGTGCTAAGCCCAAGGTCTACGACATGGCGAAAGCCCTCAAAGTGTCAGGAGGTAGGCGATGAGCCGTAGCAACCGGAAGGTCCAGAGAACGCCAACACTGGCCGAGCTGGAAGAGAACCTGAAATCCATTCAGGAGCGGCATGAGCACAGCCGTCAGGAGGACTTGGTCGCCCGGCTCGAAGATGCGGCCGACACGGTCGCCGGAGCGGTGAACAAGCTGGTCAAGGTCCTCAACACGACGAAGACGCGTAGGCGTTGAACCGTGAACCCATCACGCAAGGAGAGCAGATGACACCCAGCGTCGCCAGCAGCAGCGAGCAGCAGGTCAAGCAGAACCCATACGCGATCCCTGACTGGCAGCACCAGACGGACATTCACGGGCGTCCGCTTGAGGCGGGCGAGATCTACATGCACGCCGAAGGCGGAGGCTACGAGCGGCTGTTCTAACAACGAGCTGACTTGGCGGGGTGCGGTATCCGTGCCCCTCGTGCTCTCGCGAGACGCGAGCCCGGTGACAGCCGGGGCCCCGCCAACCCAGCCACTACCACGGAGCAAGGACCATGAGTGACGGCAACAGCATTTCACCGGAGCGCGAATCAATAATTGCCGAGTGGCTAAAGAACGACGCCTTCCGGTATTGGCTTCAACAGTCAGGCATTGAACCTCACGTCCTGACCGGTGAGTGGGGCCTGACGCTCTATCTGACGGACGCGTACGGTCGGGCAAACTCACAACGCGAGCGTGAACGTGCCGCCTTGCATGATCGCCGAGCCCAGGAAGCGCACGACAAGGCCGAGGGCAAGCGCCGCGCTATGGCTGAGGGCCAGAAGCGCGAAGCGGCGAAGGCCGCCAATGCTGAACGGGAGCAGCTCGCGCAGGCGGAACAAGCCAAGCGCGAACGGGCGATCCGCGACCTGTTGGCTAACGATGTGCAGCGCCGGGGTGAGGACGCCGTTTCTGTTCGTGCCGTCGCCGCATGGTGGATGGTGAACCGGCCGACGGTGACGTTGACCATCAATGAGCCCGCCACGCGTGACGTTCTGCTCGCGGCGTATCAAGGCTTGCAGGACGAGGTCACTGCTAATCAGGTCGCGATCCGTGCGGCGCTAGCACAGAACAAGGAGGAGCGCGTACTGCGCGAGCGGCGCGGCGAACCGGCGGTCGCGATCCCACCCGAGGTCAACGTGGCCGCGTACATCGGCGCGGGCAACGTCGCGCGGTGGCTGGTCGCCCATCGCGGACAGTACGAGCTGACCGTCGGCAGGTGGGAGACCAAGTGGGACTACGATGAGGATGGTGACCGCATCAAGGATAGCGATCGTGCCGAGCTCACCGAACCGCCCAAGAGTTGGACCGCGATTCGCGCAAGGGTTGTACGGTGGGAATTGTATGATCGCTACAAGACCGTTGACCCGACGCTCGCGTTCGATATCCTGGCCAACAAGCACGACGGAGCGGCGGTGCGGGTCGAGTTGACGGAGTGCGAGGCCAGGTGGGACGCCGCCGTGCGTCCACGTCGCTACGCCGACCAGGATGAGGCGGCGGAGGTCGTGCCGCAGCGGGCGATCAAGCGAGTGCAGGACGTCACTATCGAGCAGGCCGCCATCACGGTTTACAAACAGTTCCGCCAAAAAAACACGAAGCCCACGAAAACGGCGATCCTCGGTGCCATGCGGCGGATCGCGAAAGGACAGACCAACGTCCTGCTGAAGGCATACCGGGCGGTCGAGGGTGAGCCGGACTTGGCTGACGGGTAGGGCGTACCCGGTTCGGTACCCGGTACCGTACCTAGGTACGGTTTTAGGTACGGTTTAGGGACCCACGATTCATGGGTACCTGTACCTGTACCTGGGTACCGAATTTCAGGCAGCACAGCGGTACCACTAGGGGCACCCTTTAGGGGGTGACCCCGCCGTTGGGTACGCGCCGTGACTGTGCCGGTCGGGCGAGCGCGGGTGAGCGACCACAAGTGCGACCATACGACGGGATCGTCGGGGCCGGGCGTTGTCTTAGGGCAGGGCATCACCTGAAGCGCCGCACCTCCGCTACCGCATGATCAATCCCGCGAAGGAATAATTAAACAGGACGCAGGATCATCATCCGCCGAACGCGACTGATCGTCCGCAGTTCGCATTCCTGCCACGCCATGCCACGTGACCAGATGCACCAGTAGCGGCGGTCCCTATCTAACCGACATGCGGTTACAAACCCCGCGCGTTTGAGCTCAATATGAGGAGTCGTTCAATGAAGAAGATCCAAGGACGACGGGACGAGGCCCCCATACGGGGGCAAGACGAAGATGATGACGCCACGCATGACCCGTGAAACCGTCCACCCTCCACGATCCAAGAACACCCGAACACGATTTGTATCCTACGCCCGTGTAGCCGGGCTCACGCTCAAGTTGCAGGAGTCACCGAACATGACGAACACTCTGAAGTCCCGGCCGGGCGGCCAACACATCTGCGAGGGCCGCCAGAAATCGGGCGAACCTTGCACCATGATCAACACGATGCGGTGCCTCGAAGGATGGTATTGCCGCCATCACCGTCGCGGGAAAACCGTGGCGCATTCGGGCGACCTCGATCAGTCGATGCCGTCTACGAAGTTCACGACCAAAGGCGACGCCGAGCGCTTCACTCAATGGGTGCTGACGCAGGGCGCGCGAGGTCACATCAACGCGGCACAGACGAACGCGCTCATGAAGGCGGTGTCCACCTGGAACAAGCTGCAAGAACGCATGGAACAGCAGCTACTCGATGACTTCAAGGCACTGTTATTCCGGGCACGGGACGAGTATGCGAAGCTGCGCGCCATCGCCGCTACTGAGGAAGGGCTCGACTAATGCTGAAACTGGAAGCAGACGCTATGGCCATGACGCTCGCCCGGCTGATCCGCGAATGGATGACGGAGCTGCGTCGCATCGGCAACGCCAATAGCGATGCGCTCGATCGCTACAACGGGCTCCCGCCGCACGTGGAGCAGGAGCATGACCGATGACCCTCACTCGTTGGCAACGCGCCTTCGGCGTCAGTGTGATCGCCGCCGCGCACGTGCTGGCCGCTGCGCGAACGGCGCCGGGCGATTATCGAACCGTGCTCCACGAACTCGGGGTCACCGCGCACGTGGTGAGGACCGCGGTGGACCAGCTCGTCGCGCACAACGACGGTGAAGTCGTGGACCTGTCGCCCTTAGCTGCCGACGTGCGGACGATGCTCCCCGACACTCGATGGTCCCGCAAGGCGATTGCGAAGCTCGTGCTGGCGTGGCTCGGGCTACCGTGGCGGCGCGACTTCGTGTACGACCGTGGGCCGGTTGTGCCAGACCTGTCCCAACCCGACGCCAAAGTCGCCTGACCTGTTAAGGTTGACCGCACATCTGTTTCACCCGAAGGCGCCCAAGGACCGGGCGCCTTTCTCGTTTCCCGTAGGAGGTATTCCATGTCCAAGTCGCTGCACTCGCTCGACAATCCGCTGCACCAGCCGGGTAGGCTGATGCCGTCGCGGAAGCCCGCCAGCCCGAACTCGCCAGACCACCTGGCGCAGTGTCGGGACGGCCTCGAGCCCAACCCGGCCTTCCCGAACGGATGGCCCACGTCCCCGCAGGTTTTCCCGAAGACCAAGGAGTAATGATTCCATGTCGAACAAACCCATGACCCCATTCCTCGACGCCGTGAGGGCGGAACAGGAACAGCTCGCGCAGTACGAGGCTGAAGAAGCCGCTCGCGTGGCTCAGCAGCGTGCCGAGGCTCCGGCGAAGGCCGCAGCCCGTGCCGAGATCGCACGTGTCGTACGCGAACGTCGTGCAGCTTGTGAAGCAGCGGCCTACGATGCTGAGACCGCAATCAAAGTCCTCGCCGACGCGCTCGCCCGGTATGTGTCCAACGCCCCTAAGCTTCCGGCGGAAATGCGCGTCATCGTTAGCGGATTCTTGAATCACCGCTTCCAACAGTACGCGCCGTTGCAGACGTACGGCATCTCGAATCATGTGCCCGATCTGGTGGCTGATCTGTATCAGGGGGCCCAATGACCGCCCCTACACGCGCCGAGCAGCAAGCGGCGGCTGAGAAGTCGCTGACTGAACTCGGGTATGGGCGAGACGTGCCCGAAGAGCGAGTAGTGCGCACTCATGGGTTAATGGCGACCGCACACGCGGCAACGGACAGCGGTTGTCTATCGCCAGAGGAAGTGGCCGAGACCATCGTCGAATCTGTACGGACCGTCGAGACGCAGCAGAAGCGGAAGGCGGCACTCAAACTCGCCGGCGAATCCGACGCGGTAGCCGAGGTGCTGGCGCAGGCCGACAAGCTTCCGGCCGAGCTCGTCAAGCGGATGCACGATGCGATCCGCCCGCTACGCGCACAGGTGGAACGCGAGCTGGCGATGGCGATGTCGTTTGCTAAGGATGTCGGTGGCGAGCCGGACGTTCTGTCGGGACCCGCGGAGCGTAATGTCGAGCGGTTGAAGGAAACGCTTCGCACGCTGAATCAGTTGTCCAGCCTCTCGGAGCTGACGCCGTCCACGCTTGATGCCAGACTGCGCGCCGTCGAGGAACTGCGGGCTCGGGTCGCTGGGGCAGGGGCATGAGCGAAAGCCCCGACGTTCGCAGCGAGCCGCACTACTGCAAGCATTGCGGCGCGAATGTCTGGCGTGTGTTCATGGGCGATCCTGACCCGACCATCGGTCAGCACGTCGTGTTCATGCGGTTTCGCTGCGTGCGCTGCAATCACGTGCGCGTCGGGCGGTTCATCAACAAGCCCGAGGAACAGGTCGCCGCGTGAGCCGCCCCATATCCAACATCCTCGCGGTCCAACGCACGATCACCCTGGCGCCTGACCTCTACTGCCAGCTCGCGAAGCAGGCGAGCGAGGAAGGACTTGGGCTGCAAGCGTTCGTTCACCTGTTGCTGCAACGGGCGCTGAAGGACGTCTTACGACCCGCCGCGTAGCCCGAAAACCTGAAACCGGCGAGGGACCGCGCCTCGCGGCCCGATGCCGGGCTGGCCTACCTGCCCCTACCTACCTGATTGCCCTCCGCATAGGACCGCCTAGGCCCTTGCTCTAAGAGGACCCAAGGCTCCCACCGCAGCCGACCTAACATCAAACCCGACAAGCACTTGCTCAGTTTTCCGCTGACCTACACTGTTCACCCTGTAGTTACTGACCCACGGGTCAGTAAGCGCGGGGCCGCAGTGGCAGGGGCCACAGTGGAAAAACCGCCGGAAGAGGGCATGGCGATAACAAGCCGCCCGACAACACTCCGTGATCCCACCGCACGCACCACGATGGCAAGCCAATCGCTTGCGTCCGCGACCAGGACGCAGGAACGGGGCTGACCCGCCACGTGGCGGGGCCAATACCCGACGCATGACGGCGCACCGCGACCCGATGGGGTTGCAGCGCCGACGGGTACGCCCGATCCCGACGACCAATGACGACACGCAACGACCGACGCACCGCGACCCGATGGGGTTGCAGCGCCGGAGCGCGTCGTCCACAGGCGCGGGTCACCAAAAGCGGAGATCGCGTGACAGGCGATCACAAGCCGAAAGGGGCGCCCGAACACGGCGCCCCTCGTCGTTTGCTGGGCTCGAACGACCTGATGAGGCAGCCCACTCCCCGAAAGGAGATTCACAATGTCCAAGCGTCTGCCGCTGTCCGGCTCGATGCACGTGGTCACCGCCCTGAAGGCGCTGTGCGCGTGTCCCGAGTGCGGCGTCCGCGCGATTGTCGAGCTGACCCCGGAGCAACGGCTCGCGCAGCCGGATGACACTACCCACGTCTGTCACTCCGCGCTCGGCGGCTGCAATCACGGCTTCACAGATCAACGCACTCGTTAGTTCCCGTCGCACCTCAACACCCTCAACAGGAGACTCCCATGAAAGCCAAGCAGCCGAAGATCACGCCCGCCCTGAAGTCTGCCTACGACCGGTGGCTCAAGGGCGAACGTCGCAAGTCCCTGGCGACAGAGCTGAACGTCGCGCGTCCCGCACTCCGGCAAGCGTTTGTCGTCATCAGCGGGCTGAAGTGGAAGGACCTCGTGGCAAAGCGCGGCGGGGCGAAAAAGCAGGGAAAGAAATCCGCGAAAAAGGAGGCTCCCCAGCAAGCCCGTCGCGCCGCCTGACAAGCAGTCGTAGCGACCATCGCTGAACGGCGGGCGCCAGGACGGGCCCGCCGTTGTCGTTCCCCCAAACAACCGGAGACTTCGATGTTCGTGCCAGCCCC
>Ga0075421_100007610_pt1 | contig 13273 bp, 13 predicted proteins | sample SoiMetdeltSBSDD5_FD_75292 | JGI IMG/M metagenome (GOLD analysis project Ga0075421, IMG submission 75292) | Bulk soil microbial communities from a Populus tree surrounding site in Tennessee, USA - Soil MetaG P. deltoides SBSDD5 | ecosystem: Environmental > Terrestrial > Soil > Tree plantation... | reverse complement strand
CCTCCTCGACGGCGGCGAGTCCGGTGTGGGAGTCCGTCGAGCCGATCATGCCGAACTTGTAAGGGTTGACACCAAGCTGCTGATCGAGTTTGAGGCCGTTTTTGAGGGCCGAGCGGGCATACTCGAACTCCAGCATCTCCGGCCGCTTGGCCTCGCTTAGATCCAGGTTGCCCTTGTCCCAGGTCTCGTAGTCGGCGAACTCGTCGTTGGGCGACAGGAAGGGATGGGCTTCCCCATCGCCTTTGATCTGCGTCGCTTCGTAGAGGCGCTCCCAGCGCGCCCGCGTCTCGGCATAGTCGCGATCGATCGGCTTGCCGGTGAACGACTCGATGATAGGGAACATGCGGCCGTTGCTCAGGTTGCCGTTGTGGGCGATGGCCAGCACATCGCCGCCAGTCTTCTCTTCATAGGCCGCCATCCATTTCCACAGCTCACGGGGATTATCGCTGCCGAATGGTGGATAGACGGTGAACGGCTCTACCTGGCTGGCTCGGGCGGCGCCATCGCGGAAGATAACATTGCGGTGCAGGTTATTGCCGCCGGTGTTGGAGGTCCACTCATAGCCGATGAAGGCGGTGAAACGGCCGGGGTCGTTGGCCCACTCCGCAGCCTCGATGGTCTGTCGCCAGGCCGAGCGGTATGCTGGAGAGCCAGGGGCATAGAGCAACGTTTTGGGAAACGTTCCTTGTGAGAAAGCGACGATGATCTCGATGGCGGCCTCGCCCCCTTTGCCCGATTGCACCATATCATACCAGCGTCGGCCGGTGCGGTCGGCTAGTACCTTGGGATCGCCTGCGAACAGGTCCGGGAAGAAGCCCATGTTGTCGGAATGGTCCGCCACCACCAGGAAGTCGAGGGGGCGCGACAGCTTCACTATCTGGCCGCTGGAGGCCCGGATCTCTTCGCCCCTGGCCAGGCGGTAAGCGTCTTTCGGACCCAGCCGTGCGCCGAAGGCCCCGGCGTCCATGGAGAATGAGGTGTGCAAGTGCGTATCGCCGAAGAATGGGCGGGTGGGAAAATTACGTCCCGCATAGGGTGAGTATGGCGGCTTCTGGAACGCCTTGTCAGCGCCTCCTCGGTCGAGCGTGCCGGTGTCCGTGCTGACCTCCTGCTCTGCCAACGCCGGCAGTGTAAGGCCAACAATGATAAAACCCGTGATGATGACCTGACAGAGTGCTGAGATGCACATCGGTCTCCCTTCGGATCATTCTCGCGTACACCGTAATTTGCCCCCGGCAAGCCCACACGCCTCCCGCAGCGATTGGATTGATGGTCTTGAAAGGGCCATCATATCACGCGGCGCACGGCTCAGCACCATCGTACCATCCAGGCTGTCTCCACATCTGCAGGAGTATGGCGCTCACGAGCGCATACGTCGTGGCCTGTGCGATGCCAGCGCTTTTCGCCGAGACCGAGTGTTCTGCCCCGTACCCAGCTGAATGAGCACTGGGGATGCCGATCGCCCGCCAGTCTTGACGCCTTTTCGCACGCATGATCATAGCACATGCTAATAGCCAGAGAGCCCATCGCCTCCATCGCTATGCCGTAGGTCGATTTTCCCTGCATAATTCCTGAAAGGCGCTGCGGGCATTCGGCTTCTGTCGCATTCCCGGGTTCGCAGTCAACGCGGCGGCCATCTCAACCGAGCAGCCGCGAACAGCCAAGTCCAATGCCGGGGACGTAGAAATCTTCGAAACCTTTTCTGTCTCTGACGTATCATAAGTAATGATACGTGAGGATGGCACGCAGCGTGAGGTAACGAGTATCGCCGAGGTATGGGAGGGGAATGGGCCGATGGACATCCGTATTCGCATTGGCACGCTCACCATGGAGGCCGAACTGCACGACACCCCCACGGGTCGGCAAATCGCCGGGGCCTTGCCTATTCAGGCCTCGTTCAACACCTGGGGGGACGAAATCTATTTTGCCATTCCGGTTGTCTCAGAGTTGGAGGACAATGCCCGTGAGGTCGTCGACGTCGGCGATCTAGGTTATTGGCCGCCGGGAAAGGCTTTGTGTATTTTCTTCGGCCAGACGCCGATGAGTCGGCCCGGCGAAATCCGCCCTGCCAGCGCGGTGAATATCGTCGGCAAGGTCAGAGGCGATGCCCGTCAATTCAAACAGGTGATGCGCGAGCGGCAGGTGATCCTGGAGCCTCAGACGTCCGCCTGACGTTTCTCATAGGAGACGCCTTCAGCTCCTCTCTCGATGCGGCGAGGGCAGCTGGCGCGGGAGAGGTGTGGTTGATGCGATGGCTATAAAGGAACGCGTGATGCTGATTAAACAAACCAGCGACATCAAGTCGTGGGAGATCACGGACAAAACATTATATCTGGAACGGCGTCGCTTCCTACAGATGGCCTCGGCCGCCATGGTAGCGGCTGCCAGCGGGGCGCTAGCTCCCGGCATAGCAGAGTTGGCCACCGCACAAACGGGCGAGAAATTACCTGAGGTGCAGAAGAGCCCGCTGAGCAGCGACGAGCCGCTCACCCCTTATAAGGACATTACCAATTACAACAATTTCTATGAGTTCGGCACCGACAAAGAAACGCCTGCGATGCTCGCCAAGACTTTCCGTACCAGGCCCTGGTCAGTGGCCATCGAGGGAGAGGTTCATAAGCCGGCGGTCTATGAGCTCGACGATTTGATCAAACCTCACGCGCTCGAAGAGCGCATTTACCGACTGCGCTGCGTTGAAGGCTGGTCCATGGTGATCCCCTGGGTTGGCTTCCCGTTGGGCGATGTGATCAAACGCTTCGAGCCCACGTCAAAGGCCAAATTCGTCGAATTCACCACCCTCCTCGACCCGGAGCAGATGCCCGGGCAACGGCGCCGGGTGCTCAAATGGCCGTACGTCGAAGGCTTGCGTATGGACGAAGCTATGCATCCGTTGACGATCCTGGCGGTAGGGCTCTATGGCGAAGTGCTGCCCAACCAGAACGGTGCCCCGTTACGGCTGGTCGTGCCCTGGAAGTATGGCTTCAAGAGCATCAAGTCGATCGTCAAAATGCGCTTCGTCGAGGAACAGCCGGTCTGCACCTGGGAGGCTGCGGCTCCGAACGAGTATGGCTTTTACTCTAATGTCAATCCGGATGTCCCGCATCCGCGTTGGAGCCAGGCACGGGAGCGGCGTATCGGCGAGTTTTCCAAACGGAAAACTTTGATGTTCAACGGCTACGCCGACCAAGTGGGGCACTTATACACAGGAATGGATTTGAAGAAATATTTCTAGCGCAACGGTTACTGCCGCACACGCGGGAATCCAGGGTCTTCACTTGTGGGCAAGGTGTGGAGATAGTCGGTCATTCCCGCTGCCGCTGGAGCCGCACCTATGATTGCGACTGCGACAGCCTAGAAGAGATGATGATGGGTGCATGGAAACAGCCAGTGTTCAAGGTGTGTGTCTTCAGTGCCTGTGTGATTCCGTTGATGGTCTTAGCCTGGCAGGCGCTAAGCGACCAGTTGGGCGCCAATCCGATCGAGGAGATCACCGACAGGACCGGCATCTGGACCTTGCGACTGCTGCTGATCACCCTGGCGGTGACCCCCGCCCGTCGGCTTACGGGCTGGAATCGCTTGGTCCAGGTGCGCCGCATGCTCGGATTATTCGCGTTTTTCTATGGCAGCCTGCACTTCTTGACTTATATCTGGCTCGACCAATTCTTCGTCGTCGACGATATCGTTGCCGATGTGATGGAACGCCCGTTCATCACGGTCGGATTTACGAGTTTTGTCCTGTTGATCCCGCTGGCTGTTACCTCCACCACCGGCATGATCAAACGCCTGGGTGGCAAGTGGTGGCAGCGCCTGCACCGGCTGGTCTATGCCACCGCCGTCGGTGGAGTGGTGCATTATCTGTGGCTGGTGAAGGCTGACACCCAACGGCCGTTGATCTACGGCAGCATTCTGGCGGTGCTCCTCGTCTACCGCCTGTGGGACATCTATGGCCGTCGGCTGCTGGTCGGCTTGATCGTGCCGCGTAAGGCCGTGATGCAGCGCTGAAATACCTCACTCCAGGGCCGGCAGGACGCGTTCGGCAAACAGTCGCATGGAGCCTAACACCTTCTCATGTGGCAGGCCACCGATGTTCATCCAGGCCATGATCTGTTGCACCTCCAGCCTGTCGCGAATCTGCTGGAGGCGTTCGAGGCAGTATGATGGCTCACCGAAGATCGCCCGCTCGCTGCGAATGGCATCGTAGGTGAGCGTCCCAAGACGCCGACGCGACTCGCCATAGCGCTGGTAGCTCTCGGGAAACTCCCCCGACAGCAGTCCGCCCAACACACCGTAGTAATACATCACATGAGGTTCGGGCTCCGCTTCAGCCTGGCGCTGGCGTTCCGCCACATAGATGGGTATGAGCAAGGTCCCCCGCAGACGTCCCTCATGTCCAGCCGCGCGCCCGACCTCCCAGTAGCGCTGAAGATTCTCTCGCAGGGCCTCCATGGGCTGGACATGGCCCGGCACCAGAATGCCCACGCCTCGCTCGCCGGTGGCCGCAAAGGTTTCCGGACTGCCGGCCGCCACAAAAATGGGCGGATGCGGCTGCTGAATGGGTTTGGGGACAACGGCCAGGTCGGATACCTGAAAATACTGCCCTGCATAGCTGAAGGGCTCATGGGTCCAGGCGCCGATCAGGATATCGAGCGCTTCAGCGAAACGGGCGCGACTCTCTGCCGGCGGAATGTGAAAGTTTTCGTACACGCCCGGGAACGGGTGCCCTCGTCCCACACCGAAATCGAGGCGGCCATGGCTCAAGACATCCAGCACCGCCCCTTCCTCGGCCAGCCTGACGGGGTGGTGCAGGGGGAGCAGATTGACAGCGATGCCAAGCCGCAGGCGCTGAGTGCGCTGGGCGGCGGCGGCGGCGGTCAGGAGCGGGGCGGAAAGGATCGAGAAGCGGCGGTGGAAGTGGAGTTCCGCCATCCACATGGCATCATACCCTAGGGTCTCGGCCTGGGCGATTTGTTCGAGCAGTTCGTCATATAATTGCGCTTCCTGACGTCCCTGCGGACACTGTAATTCGGTGAACAGGCCACAGCGCATGATCGACCTACCTATTGAACGTGGTTTGTGGGCTTGAATTCAGGCAGCCACAGCCCCGCCATCCTATCTGCCTCAGAGGCTGCGGTCAAGGCGAGTTTTCCCTTTACCAACCACACCACAAGGGGTACAATCCAAACCGCGTCTAGAAGACCCGATGTCCAAGAGCATCTGACGGAGAACGGCATGCCAGTCAACCAGTTGGATTCAGAGGCGGTGAAAGCAGAGCACTCCTGGCTCGACCTCTCGCCTGACACCCGCGTACGTCTACGCGCCGGGATGATCTCTCTGGTCGTGGGCGCTGGATTGCTCTGGGTCAAGTTTTTCGCCTACCAGTTGACTGGATCCACCGCTGTCCTCTCCGATGCCTTGGAGAGTATCGTCAATGTCGTCGCCGCTATATTTGCCCTCGTCAGCCTTGTGGTCGCTGGGCGACCAGCCGACCGCAACCACCCATACGGACACGGCAAGATCGAGTACTTCGCGGCCGCTTTTGAGGGGGGGTTGATCGCCTTCGCGGCGATTCTGATCATCTATGAAGCGGGACGAGGCTTCTTTCGCTCTCCGGAACTCCGTCAACTTGACCTCGGCCTGGTCATCACCCTGGGGGCAGGCCTAGCCAACGCGGCCTTGGGATGGTTCTTGATCCGTACTGGGAGGGCCACTCAGTCGTTGACGCTGATCGCCGACGGCAAGCACGTGCTGTCGGACTTCTTGACCAGCCTGGGGGTCATCGGCGGCCTCTTGTTAGTGCGACTGACCGGGATCGTCTGGTTTGACCCGTTGGTTGCCGCCATCGTCGGGGCCAATCTGGGCTGGACCGGTTTCTGGCTGGTGCGGCATGCGGCTGGCGGTTTGCTGGATGAAGAAGACATCACGCTGACCGGCAAACTCGTCAAGGCCTTCGACGCCTACCGTATGCCAGGCATTATCCGCATCCATCACCTGCGCGCCATCCGCTCCGGTCGTGTCGCCCATGTGGATGCTCATGTCGTCGTGCCGGAATACTGGCCGGTTGACCGCGCACACGTGCTGGCTGAGAGCTTCGAGGAGCGCGTCATGAGGGCCTGTGGAGTCGAGGGAGAAATCGTCTTTCACATCGACCCCTGCCATCGGGCCTACTGCGCGCAGTGTGATGTGATGGATTGTCCGGTGCGCGTCGTCCCGTTCATCGCCCGTCCGCCGCACACGCTCGATGAAGCTGTGCGCACCGACGAGGAGGTCATCACTGCGACCGGCCTGCGGCGCACCTCTCAGCCCTTTCCGGCTGAATTTGCCGGAGGTTCGCCGGCACAATAGCCCAGCCTCGCGTCGTGAGGCTTCCTAGTCTACTGCCCCGTGCCCCCTACTTGCCCTTAAACACCGGCCGACGCTTCTCACTGAAGGCCCGCACACCCTCCTGGTAATCTTCACTGTTGAAGCACTCGGCTAGCATCTTATCCAGCTTGGCCAGATCGCGCATTTCCGGCGGGCGTAACAGTTCGTGCACCGTTGCCTTGGCGGTGCGTTGCGTCAACGGCGCATTGCCAGCCATGCGTAAAGCATATTGCCGTGTGAAGGATTCTAACTCAGTACGCGCCACCACATGATTGACGAGGCCCATACGTAAGGCTTCGGCGGCGCTGAAGTCGGCCCTTCCTTTGCCATCAACATTTTCGGGCTATCTGCCATCGCGTTCCTCGCTCTTCACGGGTACGATCGTCCAAAGTCGCCTCAAGGCCCCCATACCACCAACGCAGGATAGCTCGCCGATTCAGTTTACAGGCTGTATCAACCGTCGGCAAGCGAACACGTGTGAGCTGGTTAGCGCCTTCAGCGTGGTCGGCGGAACAGACTCGTCAACGCCAAGGTTATGCTAACATAGTCAGGGTAGGTTTGGGGCCTTGAACTTCCAATGTGTCTGGAGAGGGCGGTGATGAAAGCAATGTATTTGACGGAAACAGGGTCACCTGAGGTGTTGACGTTTGGGGAGTTGCCCGAGCCGGCGCTCGGGCCGAACGATGTGCTGATCGGGGTGCGGGCCTGTTCGCTCAATCGTCTAGACATTTTCACGCGCGAAGGTTCACATGGCACTCGCATCACTCCGCCGCATGTCTTGGGCGGTGATGTCGCCGGCGAAGTAGTCCAGGTGGGTGCGGGCGTCGAGGCACTGCACCCTGGGGCACAAGTGATCGCCCGCGCCCAGGGTGGCTATGCTGAGCTAGCGGTGGCGCGCTGCGATCAGGTATATGAGCTGCCGAGCCGGTGTAGCTTCGATGAGGGCGCGACGCTGCCGGTTGCCGGTCTGACCGCCTGGCAGATGGTGATGAATCGCGCTCGCGTCCGTCCCGGCGAAACGGTCTTGATGACGGCGGCGGGCAGCGGCGTCAGCACTTTTGCCATACAACTGTGCCGCACTCTGGGCGCGCGCGTCATCACCACGGCCAGCAGCGCGGCGAAGCTTGACAAAGCTCGTGCCTTGGGTGCCGAGGCCGGCATCGATTACACCCGTGAAGATATCCTCGAGAGCGTGCGCAAATTCACCGGCGGAGAGGGGGTGGATGTGGTTCTCGAGCATGTGGGGACACCGGTCTGGAAGGCCTGTTTCGAAAGCTTGAAGCTGGGAGGGCGCTTCGTCACCTGCGGCGTGACCGCAGGGCATCGCGTCGACCTGCATCTGGGACGCGTCTTCTCTCGTGGCTTGACGATTATGGGGGTTGGGCGTGGCACCCCTGACGACATGCGAGCCTTCCTGAAGGTCGTGGCCCAGGGCAAGGTCCAGGGCGTGGTGCATCGCACCTTTCCGCTCGCCGAGGCGGCCGAGGCCCATCGCCTGATGGAGGCCTCCAATTTCTTCGGCAAACTTGTGCTGAACCCTGACTGATGGTCATGATGCCCCTACACACTCTAAATGGGGTCATGTCACCTCAATGATCACGCTCTCAGAAGGCGTAAAGGGAGGAGCACAGGCCGATCAAGATCATCGGCCTGCTCAGCCCTGGCGAGATGGAGCACAGCAAATAAAGCCTCACGTCTCATACCAACTCCGGATAAACCGTGCGCGTGGTCACGCTGAGCCCAGCGATGGGTCTCAAGCCCTCTCCGAATTCGAGAGCCTTCGCTACGCTCAGGATGATACACATCTATTGATCCTGCGGATTTGGTCTTACTTCGTAGCGAGGCCGCTCAGGGTGGCTGGCGCGTCACCCTGAGCGCGGCGAAGCCTCTCTGACGCCAGAGCCTTCGCCGCTCCAAAGCTGTATGACAGGCAGGGAGGGTTGATTGGGAACTAGCCGATAAATAGCGTGTACAGCGCTCCAGTCGGCCCCAAGACCTTTTCTGGGGCAAGCAGCCGCTGATCGCCGGACAACGCCCGTTTGGCCACCTCCAGGTTGATTGCCGGCACCTGTTCGAGAGCCTGGATTTCTTCCAGCGAGAAATATCCGGCCCGATCGACCTCCACCATGTCAGGTGTGGGTTCTCCGGCGGTCGGACGCATCAGCAGGACGACGTAAATGCTATTGCCACTATCAGGGTTGTAACGGCTACGGATGCCCAGTACTCCCACGACCTCAGCCTGCACGCCGGCTTCCTCAGCCACCTCGCGCACCACGGCGAGCTCGATTGTCTCATCCGGCTCGATGAAGCCCCCAGGGATTTGCCAGTTGCCGCGTCCGCGGCGGCTGGCGCGTCGCACCAGCAACAGCTTGCCGTCCTGGACCACGGCCCCACCCACGCCGACGTTATAGCCGGTATTGTAGCGTTCAGGTAATGGCATCTGCCGATTTCCTTCTGTATTGGGGTTATCGAGGCACTGGCGCTTTGGCGGCGACCTTGCCGAGATATGTTTGAGCCCCCTTGGCTACCCAGCCCGTCCAGCCATTCATCACAAAGCGCACACCCAGATCGAGGTAGCGCTCGACGTTGTCATCGTTGACCAGCGTGCCGGCCGTCCGTCCCGCCTGAATGATCTGCGTGATCGCTGTATCAATCACCTTCTGTACCGCCGGATGTGCGGGGTTGCCGATATGCCCCATGGTCTGCGCCAAATCTGAAGGGGCCACAAAAAACACATCGATATGCTCGACAGTGAGGATTTCCGCCAGGTTCTGCACCGCCGCCAGCTCTTCGATCAGGACGACCACGATGGTCTCGTCGTTGGCCTTCTGAAAATAGTCCGGCACCCCATACGAGCGTCGGCCCCCGAACATGCCGCGGTAGCCGAGCGGCGCATACTTGGCCGATTGCATGGCCTTATCGGCTTCGGCTTTGGTAGAAACGTGTGGGACAACGATACCTGTGGCGCCGCGGTCCAAGGTGCGGGTAATCAGCCAGGGCTCGTTGGCGTTGACGCGCACGATCGGTGACAGGCCCCACAGATCGCAGGCGCGGGACATATCACCGATCTGCTCCCAACTCACCGGGCCGTGCTCGGTCTCAATCCACACCGCATCGAAGCCGAGCGGCCCCAAGAAATCGATCATATCCGACGATTGATGGCCAGAGGTCACGGTGACGATCTGGCCGTTGCGCAATTTTTGCTTGGCTCGATTCTCTCGCATCGCTGTGAGCGCTCCTCAGAAACGCAGGATTGAGGACTGAATAGCCCCACGCCGATTCAGTACACAGTCCTCCATCCTCACACCGCAGTCCTCTCAGTTAGATCTGCACCCCTGATCCGCGCAGCAAGCGGGGATGGGTAATGGCACCTTCCGAAGCTGAAGACACCAGCGCTGCATACTTGGCAAACACTCCCGAGACATAGCGTGGCGCCGGTTCTTGCCATTTTGACAGGCGCTCCTTGATGACGGCATCCGACACCTCCACATCCAGGCGGCGGGCGTTGATGTCAAAGACGATCATATCGCCCTCTTCGAGCGCGGCGATGGGCCCACCATGGGCGGCCTCCGGAGCCACGTGGCCGGCCATGAAACCACGCGTGGCGCCACTGAACCGTCCATCGGTCAGCAGTGCCACCGATTCGCCCAGTCCGGCGCCGACGATGGCCCCCGTAACCCCCAACATCTCACGCATGCCGGGGCCGCCACGCGGCCCTTCATAGCGGATGACGACCACGTCCCCAGGATTGATCAGGCCGCGCGTGACGGCGCGCATGGCATCCTCTTCGCGGTCGAAGACACGTGCCGGGCCGCGATGGTAAACCCGCTCATAGCCGGCGACTTTGATCACACAGCCCTCAGGCGCCAGATTGCCCTTCAAGATCACCAGGCCACCGCTCGCCTTGAGCGGATTCGACAAGGCTCGCACCACATCCTGACCCGGCGTCTCCACCGCGGCACTGGCCTCTTCCTCAATGGTATGGCCGGTGACGGTCATCTGGTTGCCATGCAGCAGGCCAGCTTCGAGCAAGCGTTTGGCCACTAGGGGGATACCACCAGCACGATGCAGGTCGATGGCCGCATAGCGCCCACCGGGCTTCAAATCGGCTAGTAACGGTGTGCGCGAGCTGATCAGATCGAAGTCCTCGATGCTCAACGGCACACCCACCTCACGGGCCATGGCGAGGAGATGCAGCACACCGTTGGTCGAGCCGCCGGAGGCTGCCACACCCATGATGGCATTCTCGAACGCCTGGCGGGTCAAAATGTCGCTGGGCCGCAGGCCGCGCCCGAGCAATTCCATGATGAGTTGCCCACAGCGATAGCCCACGTCGTCTTTTAGCGGATCAATAGCTGGCACGCCGGCCGTCCCCAGCGGGGATAAGCCGATAAACTCCAAAGCCATCGCCATGGTGTTGGCGGTGAACTGCCCGCCACAGGCCCCCGCCCCCGGACAGGCCACATCTTCGAGAGCTTTCAAATCGGCATCGCTCATGCGGCCGGCGGCATTGGCCCCGACCGCTTCGAAGACCTCCTGCACCGTCACATCGCGGCCCTGAAAAGTGCCGGGCATAATCGAACCGCCATACAGCACGATGGCCGGCACATCCAGACGAATCACCCCCATGGCCCCGCCGGGATTGGTCTTATCGCAAGCGACCAGCGCAATGACGGCGTCGAACATGTGGCCGCGGCCGACCAATTCGATGGAGTCGGCGATGACCTCCCGACTCACCAGGGAGGTTTTCATGCCCTCCGTACCCATAGTGATGGCATCGCTGATGGCGATGGTGTTGAACTCCATCGGCGTGCCGCCGGCGGCGCGTACTCCTTGCTTGACCTTCTCCGCCAGGGCTCGTAAGTTGTAATTGCAGGGCATCGTGCCGATCCAGGTGTTGGCGATGCCGACAATCGGCCGGTCTATATCCGCATCGCTAAGGCCGATGGCCTTGAGTTGTGATCGCGCTGGTGCGCGCTCTTTGCCGTCGTAGAGCGTCCGACTCCGGTGTCTTGGATCCAATGCCATCGTGTCTCCTCCTGCCAGACGGGCTAAAGCCTCCTTGGTGATCGAGCCTTGCTGCGGTAAAGGAATAATAGTGGATGGGCGATGCAATGCTCATTAAGGCGTGTATTGTAGACCAGACGAGAGTTTGGAGCAATGCTTCGCCACGACACGATTCTCAGGAGAGTCCTGCCACCTGCGGCTTGCCTGGGATCTCAGGCACCATGACCAATGTCGAATGGATGCTCCCCCTCACAGGTGGTTGCCCATGAGGCCACGCCATTTCCCCAGCGAAAAGTCCGCCGTGTACTTTACCCTGTTGGACGCCTGTGGCAAAGAGGGCTGTCCGGTCTGCCGGATCATCGAGGAAGCCTCCGCCAGCTATCTCGACACGCTGTTCTACGAACAGGTGACGGATGTCGAGGTGCGCCGCAAATTGCGCCAGGCGCGTGGCCTGTGCAGTTGGCATAGCGCGGCGGTCACACGTCGGCCCACCGCAGCTCTGGGCGCGGCGATTATTGTCCAAGATCTTCTGGAAGAAGAAGTTGCCAGGCTGGCAACGCTACAACATCAACCGTTCTGGCGCCGCGGACCGGTAGGCCGCCTGGCTCGGCTCTCACCCCAAGCGCTGGCGGGGTATCTGCGCGGTTGGCGGTCCAGGCACGTCTGCCCAGCCTGTCAGGCAGCGACCGCACATGAGCAGCATGCCCTGGAGACGCTGCTGAATTGTCTCGATGAAGCGGTGTTTGCTCAGCGCTTTGCCGCCACCCCGTTCGGCATTTGCCTGCCACACCTCGTGCAAGCCGCCGCAGGCCAGGCATCGCACCCTAATCTCATTGGTCTCTTCAACGCGCAGCTGGCTCGATATGCTGGTCTCGTCGCCGAGTTAGCCGAGTTCTGTCGCAAACACGATTATCGCTTCAGCCGCGAAGCCTGGGGCACAGAAGCTAACGCTTGGCAGCGGGGCATTGAGGTCCTTGCCGGCAAAGCGGGGATCTTCGGCAATGACCTGCAGCGTCAAGAGTGGCGACGTAAACCTCGATTACGCCAATTCCGGCTCGGCTGGTGGCAGGCTCCATAACATGGATCAACCATAACGCACGGTCCCCGCCCTGGCACCAGGACGCCGATGACGTCACCTAGAACTGGCGGCTGATGAGCATCCCGGCCAGAGCCGCCAGGACCCCCAGGATGACGCTCCCAACCATATTGGCCAGGGCCAGGAAGGGCGAGCCCTCTTGCACAAGGGCCAAGCTCTCGAAGCTGAAGGTCGAAAACGTGGTATAGGCGCCCAGGAAGCCAATGGCGAAGAAGAGTCGCCAATGCTCGTGGATGAACAGTCGATCGGAGTCGAAGCCCAGAAAAAGGCCGAGCATGAAGCTTCCCGAGATGTTGATGATGAGCGTTCCATAGGGGAAAGACCAACCGAGGCGCTCGGTCACCCAGCCGGCGACGAGGTAGCGGACGTTGGCCCCCAGAAACCCTCCAATCCCAATGAGGAGATACGTCACGGCATGTCGCCCCAGCACACGCTGTTCGGTCCCAGTCGGCGCCTCAGCCTCGGCGCATCTCAGTCTGGATTGCGCAGAAAATGGCCCGACTGTACAACATCAGCCGCCACCGGTCAAGCTGGACGGCGGTCAATGCTTGGCTCGATCCGACCTGTCCACCGTGCGTCTGACGCGGCCGACAGGCTTGACGGGCTCTCAGAGGTCGTTTATAATAGCGCTTTCTGGCCAGGCGCTATACCCGTGGCGGCAGTCGACGCATCCGAGACTATCACTGGATGTCGCTGAGATCACCACATGGTGGGTGCAAGTGATGAAGCTCAGGTTGGTTTATGCATGGCGTGGTCCATTGGCGGCCCTGCCGGTCATCTTTTCGGTGTGTTGTTTTGTTGGCGAATGCG
>Ga0075421_100007607_pt1 | contig 13274 bp, 14 predicted proteins | sample SoiMetdeltSBSDD5_FD_75292 | JGI IMG/M metagenome (GOLD analysis project Ga0075421, IMG submission 75292) | Bulk soil microbial communities from a Populus tree surrounding site in Tennessee, USA - Soil MetaG P. deltoides SBSDD5 | ecosystem: Environmental > Terrestrial > Soil > Tree plantation... | reverse complement strand
CCGGCGATCACGTCCTTGACCAGGCTCTGGGCCCCGAACGAGATGGCCAGGCCGAAGATGCCCCCCGCGGCCAGGATCGGCCCGATGGGAAGGAATTGTCCGATGGTGAGCAGGATCGCGATAACCAGGACTACCGCGCGGCCGACGCTCCGCACCAGCTGCGCCACGGTATGGCCCCGCTTCTCGGCGGCCGTCATGGTGGAGTCGTCGCCGTCGTCCACCGCCTTGATGATGCGGCGGGCGACCCGCTTGACCAGCTGGTAGGCCAGCCAGGCGACCACCCACACCACCGCTACGCGAACGACCTTCTCCACGACCAGGACCCGGCTCGTGCCGAAGAAATCCGCGATGCGGGAGAATACGTCTTGCACCAGGCCGGACTGGAGCACGGCGAGACTCACTTCAGGTCGGGGGACAGTGGAAGCGGAAACTAGGCCGACCCGCGGAGTGGCGTCAACCGGATGGCGGGCGATCGAGGATGCGCGTGGCGCGAGCGGTGATGCCGTGGCGAAGGAGGAGAGCCAGGAGCTCTTCGGGCGCTCGATCGTTCAGGCGGATTTCGAGCCCGAGCGGCGTCAGAACCAGGTCCGGCGAGCTGGCGATGAGGCGGGTGAGGGCGCCCGGGGGGCCGTCGAGGAGGAAAAGGCGCAAAACCGGATGCGCGGTCATGTGGCCAGACTAGGCTCTGACGGCCCATCCGCATCATCGATTCGATGCGAGAAGGGGACCGGCTCGCGCGGGAGGCTACCAGGCGATCCGGCCGCCGACTCCCAGAGACACCATGGACCTCGCTCCGGTGAATTCCGGACGTTTGAGGCTGCGATGATAGCGGACTTCGGCGGTTGCTCCAAGACGGGCGCCCGGCGCGCCGAGACTCAGTCCACCGCCAACACTCGCGGAGACGAGATTCACATCGCTCCCCCAGGAGCGGAAGCCCGGGGTTGGTGGCACCGCGATGACGATGGGCCGATCCCACCAGACCAGGCCGGCGCCGAGGAGCCCGTACGGCCTGACACGGGAGGACCCGGCCTCGTACCTCGCCACGCCGCCGATCGACCAGACTCTCCGGTCAGGTCCTCGCACGACGAATCCCTCGGGCCCCAGCCGGAGCCGGCCCGCGACGAACGAAAGATCCCCCACCACGCCGGCCATCGCACTCGACTCCGGGGGACCCGAGGGATCCTGGAATCCGGTACTTCGACTCACCTCGGGAGCATGCGCCGCGATACCGAGAAGCCGAAACTCACCCGTGAATGATTGCGCGGCGGCCGGGCTCACGGCGGCGGTCATGAAGAGAAGGGGGAGCGCCCTCATGGGAACACCCGCTTCCACTTCGGAAACGCACTTCCCACGGCGGCGCCCAGCAACGCACCGCCGGCCCCGAATGCCGGAATGGCGATGAGGTATGGCCTGGCGCCGTGGCAGTCGTCGGTCTCGCAGACCCCGTTGACCATCACCCCGACGAAGATTCCGACCGCGACCCCCGCGATCCCGCCGATGATGGCGCCGGTTTTCGTCTGCCGGCCGCGGACCGCAAGCTCGCCAAGTTCGGCGAGGACCAGGGTATCGGTCGTGCCGGCGGCGGTTCGAATTCCCAGCCGGCCGTCACCGACCCGCGTGTACTCACCCACGACGAGCCGATCGGAATCGAGCCGGGCTCGGACCACCTTGCCGGATTCGATCCGCGCCAGCACCGCTTCGGGTCCATTCGCGACAGCCTGTGCGCGAGCTGGAATTGGCGCCAGGAGACCGGCAAGCACCAGGACAGATCGTTGGACACTTCGAGCAGACACACTCACTCCGGGGTGGAAGGCGTCAACAGTATAGACGCCTCCCGTGACCCTCTCGTGACCTGGAGAGAGCCGATTTCACGCCTCGGGCAGCGGGGCGGGTCGGAGCACCAGCACCGGCTTGCCCACCGACCGGATGACCTTGTCGGCCACACTCCCGATGAAGAGCCTTCGCATTCCGCCCTCGCCGTGCGTGGTCATCGCCACCACATCGTATTTCTGACTCTCCATCGTTTCGAGCACCGTCGCAGCGGCGCTGGGCCCGATCAGGACCCGTGCCGAGGCGCACAAGCCGCGAGCCCGCAGCCGGTCCGCAACCTCGTCGAGCCTCCGCTGCGCATCGGCGCGCCGAATCTCGGTGATCGTCGCGTCCTGCTCGAGCGGATACGGTACCGCGGGCCCGACCGCGTAGTAGTTGGGCTCCACGACGTGAAGGAGGGTGACGTGAGCTTGCAGGAGGCTTGCGAGCTGCACCACGGGCTCGAGAACCGCCTCCGCAAAGCGGGAAAGGTCGAGCGTGACGAGGATGGCGGCATCGGGGCGCGGCTCGAGGACTCGCTCCGCCCGGTTCGGGTGGACGAGGAGCACCGGGACTCCGGCATGGCGGACGACATGGTTGGACACCGAGCCGAGCCAGAAGCGGCCCAAGGCGCTTCGTCCGTGCGTGGCCATGACAATCAGATCGGCGTTGATACGTCTCGCCTCGGCGCAAATGGCGTCGCCCGCAGGCCCGTCGACCCGATGAGAGCCGGTTTGTCCTGAGCCAACCTGCCCGAGCCGGGTCACGATGCCGGACAGGTAGCTCTCCTCTTCGGCAACAAGCGTCTGGTCCGATTCAATGTTCGGCGCCGCGACCTCCGCACCACCGACGAGGACTGCCGACGGCTGATGAGCGAGGAGCAGGTGGAGCCGCCCGAGGGCGGCCCGAGTCAGTCGCACTGCGGCGGGGAGGACCGCCTCTGCAAAGCGGGTACCGTCGAGCGGGACGAGAATCGAGTGGTACATGGGGGTTCTCCCGTTGGCTGTTCCGGGAGAATTAGCGCTCGAGGTCTGAATTCCCGATGAAACGACGATGAGACGTCGGAGGAATCATCCGCTGCCCAGCATCCTCCCCGCGAACCAGAAGCCCACTCCGCCGGCCGCCGCCACGAGCAGGAGTCCGAATCCGGTGAGCCGCCGGTACGCCGGCGAGCCCAGCACCAGCGCGAGCGCCGTTTTGAACAGAGTGTTCACGATGACGCCGATCACCAGAGCGAGCGCGGCGACAGTGATCAGCGATGGATCCTGGGCCAGCCGGCTCATGGCGAAGGTGAGCGCATCCATATCGGTGAGTCCCGCCAGGGCCGCGGACGCATAGACCCCGAGGTCGCCGAACCGCTGCTGCAGCAGATGCAGCAGCATGAGGACGAGCTGGAATCCGATGGCCATCACGACTGCCGAGCCGAGCCGGAGCGGATTCTTCGATTCCATCACTCGATGCTTCGGCTTCTCCTCTGTGAAACGCCGATGGCCAATGAGGAGCAGCAGGGCCCCGGCAACGAGCATCGGCCAGAGTCCGAGCGCCGCCGCCGGAGCCAACGACGGGTTCAGCACAATCAGCACCACCGCGACACGAAGGATCAGCACGGTACAGGCCGCCACCGTTCCCGCCGCGAGCGCAAAGGAATTCTCCGGCTCCTCCCTGCTCTGCCTCGAAAAACTGAATGTCACCGCGGTCGATGAGACCAGTCCGCCCAGCGCACCGGTGGCCTGATATCCCCGCGTATCGCCCAGTGCGCGGCGGGCGATGTACCCGACGAAATTGACCCCCGAGAAAATCAGGACCACCATCCAGATGCTCCGGGGCCGGATACCGCCGAAGGGGCCGTAGGGTCCCTCGGGCAGCAGCGGGAGCACGACGAGGGCAAGCACGGCAAACTGCAGCGCCGCCTGCATCTCTTCCCGCCCGATTCGCTTCACGAACGCGCGGATAGTTTCCTTTTCGCCGAGGGCCAGTACGGTCACGGCCGCGATACCGCTGGCGAGTGAGAGGAATCCGAGCCCGGCCAGGAGTCCCACGCCGAGGACCAGGACCGCGGCGGTCTCCGTGGTTCCGTCCACCGCTTCCGGGGAACGACGCGCAGCGGTGAGGTACGCGGCGACGATGATGCCTCCCGCCGCAAGGAGCAGGGCCGCGGCGATGGCCGGCCCGACGGTGGAGAGCAGCACGCCGCTGATCCCGCCGATGGTGCCCAGGAGCAGAAAGGTCCGGATGCCTGCGAATCGTGCCCCGGGCCCGCTGGCATGGCCGGACCATTCCCGTTCAAGGCCGACGGCCATCCCGGTGAGCCCGGCCACCGCCAGGCGAAGTGCTGCATCCAGCTCCGACAATTCAAAAGGCATCGCGCCACTCCCGGGTCAATGGCTCCGCGCAGCACCAAATACACCGGTCACGAGCGGTAGAGTCCAGTCCCTCGGCGGACACCTTCAAATGGGGATCGTGAGGATCGCTGTCGGGACGGAATGCAGGAGGTCACGCGCCACATGGCCCGATCCGGGGTCGCCCCTCGGCCCGCCTTGCCGGAGGCCGAGTATCAGAAGACTGGCGGCCGTCTCGGCAAGATGCCGGAGCACTTCGGCAACGGGTTCCCCCCATCGCATGGCGAGGGCGCCGGGACCACCCAGATCGGGCCGTTTGGACATTGCCCCTTCCACTCGCGTGAGGCGGGGATGGGACCAGCCGGCTCCCGGGTTCGGCTCCGCCGAATCCGGCGGCAGCACACAGACGGCCATCGGGGTTCCTCCAGTGACGCCCGGGAAGTGCCCGCCCTTGTTGAGGATCCCGAGTCCGCGTTCGCTGCCGTCGAGCGCGTAGAGGATTCGGTCGAAGCGGCCGACGCCTCGAGGAACCAGGAGCGTCTGGCCGTGGTGTCGCCGGAGAACCATCTGGGTCGTGGTGCCCAGCTCCGGCATGGACGACTGGTTCCGCCCCAGCACGACCAGGTCCGCATGCCATTGCTGGGCACAGCGTGCGATTTCGATGCCGGGCACTCCGTCGCGCTGAAAGATCAACGGCACACCGCTGGATCGGGCGGCCCCCTCCAAAGCCGGATCGCCTGGCTCGCGAACCCGGACGACGGCAAGACTCGCCTCCGACCGTCCGGCCAGGAGCAACCCGATGCGCAGCGCGTGCTCGCTTTCGGGGGAACCATCGGCTGCTACGAGGATCCGGCCGAACTCCATACTCATCTCCTTCGATGGGAAACCGGTTCCGGGAGAATGGCGGGATGCGCGTGAAGCGGGTGTGAAGCTGCCGTGAGAGGATGGGGTGCAGTACTATCCGCCCATGACGGATTCCTCGTCGCAGACGACGCTGCTCAGAATCGAGCGCCTGGTCCGGGAATTTCCGGCGCTGGTCTCCGAGCTCCAGCTGCCCGCGGTGCTGGACCGGGTGGCTCACCTCGCCGCGGAGCTGATCGGGGCCCGCTATGCGGCAGTGGGGATGCTCGCGCCGGACCGCCAATCCCTCGAGAGCTTCGTCGTCGCAGGCCTGACCGAAGAAGACCAGCGAAAAATCGGCGACCGCCCCCGCGGGAGGGGCGTGCTCGGACTCCTGATCCGCGAAGGGCGGCCGATCCGACTGGCTGATCTGTCGACCCATCCCAGCTCCGCGGGCTTTCCTCCCAATCATCCGCCGATGCGTTCTTTCCTGGGGGTGCCGATCCGGTCGCCCCAGGAAGTGATCGGAGAGTTGTACCTCACGGAGAAGATCGGCGGCGGGGAATTCACCGCGGAAGACGAGCACCTTGCGGTCCTCCTCGCGATCGCCATCGCGACGGCGGTGGAGAACGCCCGCCTGCACACCGATCAGAGCCGGCTCCTCGAGGAGGTGCAGCAGCTTCACCGGTCGCGGGAACGATTCTTTGCCATGGTGAACCACGAGCTCCGGAACGCCCTCGCCGCGGTCTACGGCTGGGCGGAGATCCTGGTTCGGCGAAAGGACGGGGTCGAGGTTCCCCGAGCGGCGTATGAGATCCTCGATTCCGCCGACCAGGCGGTGGCGCTGATCAGCGACCTGCTCGACTTGAGCCGTCTCGACGAGGACCGGCTCAAACCGGTATTGCGCGACATCGAATGCGGAAGCGTGCTTCGCGGGGCGGTGCAGCGGATCACACCGGAGGCCGGCGAGCGGGACATCCGCATCGTCGCGAATCCGTCCGGGATGGGAATCGTCTGCCGAACCGACTCCCACCGCGTGGAGCAGATCCTGGTCAATCTTCTCCGGAACGCGATCCGACATTCGCCGGGTGGCGGCACCGTCACTGCGGGGGTTAACTCGGGGGATGGGCTCGTCGTCTTCTCGGTTTCCGACCAGGGTCCCGGTTTTACGCCCCAGCTGGGAGAGCACATCTTCGACGTCTATTTCACCCAGGCAGGCGAGGAACGGATGGGACACGGGCTCGGATTACCCCTCTCGAGACGGCTGGCCCGGCTGCTGGGGGGCGACCTGACCGGCACCAACCGGCAGGAGGGTGGCGCCACCTTCACCTTGACGTTACCCGCCCCACCTGCACATTCATAAAGAAGTCTTCAGGAATCCTTTTCAGTGACCTCAACCTCCCGGTCGTAGGTTGTTGCCATGAAAGTTCTCGTCGTGGAGGACGACCGGAAGGTCGCGGGGTTCATCGAGCAGGGCTTGATCGAAGAGGGCCATGTCGTCGACGTGGCTCCCGACGGCGACGAAGCGACCATGCTCGCTCATGTGTATGACTATGACGTAATTCTGCTCGACGTGATGCTCCCGAAAAAGAACGGGTTCCAGGTGGCCACCGAGCTGCGTCGCGAGGGGCGGAACACGCCGATCCTGATGCTCACTTCGCGCGATGCGGCCGAGGACGTGGTTCGCGGGCTCGACGCGGGCGCCGACGACTATCTCTCGAAGCCGTTCCGGTTCGAGGAGCTGCTGGCTCGCATGCGGGCGCTGGTCCGGCGCGGCGGTGCGGAGCGGATGGAAGTCCTCCAGTTCGGCGAAGTCGCCCTCGACCGGCTCAAGCACGTTGCCAGCATCGGCAACAAACGGCTGGACCTGACCGCCAAGGAGTTTCAGCTTCTGGAGTATTTCCTGCTCCATCCGGAGGAAGTCGTCCGCCGCACCACGCTCCTCGAAAAGGTGTGGGACATGCACTTCGATCCGGAGAGCAACGTCGTCGACGTCCACGTCGGCAATCTTCGCCGCAAGCTCGGCCGGGCCACCACCACCGAGAAGATCGACACGGTTCGAGGCGTCGGATTCTGCCTGCGGCACGCCCCGGCAGCCAGCACCGCCGCCGAACCGGGCGCGAAGTAACGCCCCGAAGGGGAAGGAAAAGGCCGGCCGTGAATCCGGCTTGAATTCTTGAACACCGGGTGTCGGGTGCTGCCCTACCCCGCGAGGGCGAGTCCGGCGTACAGCAGGAGCTGGAGCGCAGCCAGGACCACGAGGACCGCCAGCCCACGATACAGGCGCGTCAAAGCCCGGTACTTGCGTCCGATGAGCACCGACAGGTGATGGGCGATGATCACCACCTCGCCATTGAGCTGGTCCATCCGGGCGTCATTCCAGGCTCTCCGATAAGTCGCGAGGTCGTACTTGCCGATCGATTCCCAGTACAACAGACCTCCCCGCTCCGGGCCTCCGGCCGGAGCCGGCGGACTGGAATCCCGAAGCCAGCGTGGCCGAAGGCAATCGATCGCGTGATATACGAACAGGCACGAAAGTCCTCCGTAAACGACCAGGCCTCCGATCAGCCAGGGTTTCAACCAGGTGGGAAGTCCGGAGGCGAGATGGGCCCGTGACAGGATAACGAACACGGCGGCGTTGAGCGCGCCCATCACCACCAGCGCGTATCGAGCTTTGTGATCCGCCATGTCGACCACCCGCCTGCCTTCATCGACGACATCCATGAGGATCCGCCATCGTTCCAGGCTTCGGGGCGGGCGCTCGGCGTCCTCACGGAGCTTCGCCATGTGTTTCTGGAGTCTTCGAGCCGCCTTATCAGCATGGTGAAGGGGCTCGGCTGTCAGGTGGGTCATCACGACCTCGGGCGATTCAGTCCGGACAACATGGCAGCGGCGGGGTGAGCGAATCCGGAATCGGGCCTGAAAGCGGCTTTAGCCTGACGAAGCGCTCACGGAGGCTTCATCGCGGGTTCAGCCCCACGGGGTAGCTTGGCGGCAGGGCGCGGGCCTGACGTACAGTGTCCGCTGATCCGCCCTCACCGGAGCGCCCTTTGGAGCGTCGTCACCGCCGCGCGGAAGACCTGCTGCACGATCCCCGCTTCAACAAGGGGACCGCCTTTACCGAGGCGGAGCGGGACGCGCTCGGCCTCCGGGGCCTCTTGCCGCCCCGGGTGCTGACGATTGCGGAGCAGGAGGAGCGAATCCTCTTCAACTTCCGCAGCAAGACCAATCCGCTGGAGCAATACATCTACCTGACCGGTCTCCAGGACCGGAACGAGACGCTGTTCTATCGGATCCTGATGCGGCATCTGGACTCGATGATGCCGGTCATCTACACACCCACGGTCGGCGAAGCGTGCTTGCTGTTCGGCGCAATCTTCCGGCGCCCACGAGGCCTCTACGTGTCGGCCGGAGATCGTGGCCGGGTGCGGCAAATTCTCCGGAACTGGCCTGACGCGGGAGTGCGAGTCATCGTCGTCACCGACGGGGAGCGAATCCTCGGCCTGGGTGACGTTGGCGCCAACGGGATGGGCATCCCGGTTGGGAAGCTCTCGCTGTACACCGCTTGCGCCGGGATCAATCCGGCCTGGTGTCTTCCGATCACAATCGATGTCGGCACCGACAACGCCGACCTGCGCGCCGATCCGCTCTACATCGGGACCCCGCACCCGCGGGTGCGAGGAGCGGAATACCTGACCCTTCTCGACGAATTCATAGACGCCGTGAATGACGTTTTCCCCGGGGTCCTGGTTCAGTTCGAGGACTTCGCCACGGCCAATGCGCTCGGGCTGCTGGCCCGTTACCGTGACCGGATCTGCACCTTCAACGATGACGTGCAGGGCACCGCCGCGGTGGCGCTGGCCGGCCTCTACTCCGCGGCGCGGATTACCGGAATCCCTCTCCGGGACCAGCGCCTGCTCTTCCTGGGCGCCGGCGCCGCCGCCACCGGTATCGCTGACCTCACGGTCGGGGCCATGGTTCATGCAGGACTTCCGGAACCCGAGGCGCGCCGGCGCTGCTGGTTCGTCGATTCAACCGGGCTGGTGGTGGCCGGCCGCTCCGATCTGAGCGCCAGCAAGCGCCGGTACGCGCACGAGCACGAGCCGGTGACCAACCTGGTCGACGCGGTGCGGGCGATTGCGCCGACGGCGTTGCTGGGCCTTTCCACCAAGGGAGGGGCCTTCACGCCGGAAGTCCTGGGCGCAATGGCCGAGATCAATGTCCGGCCGGTTATCCTCGCGCTCTCGAATCCAACCTCCAATTCGGAATGCACCGCCGCCGAGGCATACCGTCACACCGGCGGCCGGGCGGTGTTTGCGAGCGGAAGCCCCTTCCAGCCCGTGGAGGTGGACGGCCGACGCTTCACGCCCGGACAGGGAAACAACGCCTACATCTTCCCCGGGCTCGGGCTCGGCATCCTGGTGTCCGGCGCTCGAAGAGTGACCGACGACATGTTCCAGACCGCGGCGCGGGTGCTGGCGGGGACGGTGTCCGACGCATCGCTGGGCGAGGGACTGCTCTATCCCCCGCTCTCCGACATCCGACACGTCAGCAGTGTCATCGCGCGCGCAGTGGCCGAGGTGGCGTGGGTGTCCGGGGTCGCCGGCCTTCCCCGCCCTGCTGACGTGACTGAGGCCGTCCGCGACATGATGTGGGAGCCGGAATATCCCGACCTCCTCGGTGATCGCCGATGAGCACAAGTCTCCGGTTGGGCGGCGTGCTGGCCGACCGCGGCGCCGTGGAGGATGTCCTGCTCCGGATCGCGCGTCTGCTTGGCAGCGTGCCATGAAAAATCACCTGCTGTTCTGCCGCGCGTGCGACCGCGAACCAGGCGCGCGGCGTGTACCCTCTGCGGTACCGCCGCGCGCTGGGCATACGACCACGTGGAGCCAGGGGACTGAGCCGACCGCTACTGCATCGGGTGAGGCTTGGCCACCCCGGGCATTCCCGACATGTCCGCACACAACTTCAGGATTTCGGCCGTCGTGTCCAGGAGCTTCTTCATGTCCGGCGTACCGGCACCCGCTTCGGAGTCCTTGTCCGCCGAGGCGCGACGGTCCCAGCTCCGGGGAACCCGCGGTGCACCTCGTCTACCGGACGGTCTGGGTCGAAGGCGATTGACTGGTCGGATTTCGGAACGATGTCTACCGCCGGGACTACCGAACCGGCGGGTGATAGACGAGCACCGGCTTCCGGCTCGCCTGAATCACCTTGTCGGCGACGCTGCCGGCGAGCATGCGCCGAACGCCGGCCGCTCCGTGGGTGGCCATGGCGACCATGTCGAAACCTCCCTCGCCGAGGACTTCCAGGATCCCGGCCGCCGGCGTGGTCGCGACGGCCACTCTGGTTCTCACCTCGACCCCGAGCACCGCGTAGAATCTTGCAAGCCTTTTCAGCCGCGCATGGGCTTCGTCTGACCGGCGCGCGACAATCGCAGGGTGCTGCGCCACGGGAGGGGGGAGCTCGGGCTCGGCAATTCCGAACCGGGGCGCGACGATGGTCAGCAACGTGACCTTCGCATTCAGGATGCGGGTGATCCCCAGCACCGACTCCAGAATCGTTTCCGAGTAGTCGGACGGGTCGAGGGGAACCAGAATGTTCCGGATGGGATGATCCACCGGGTCGGCGCCCAACCAGGGTGGCTTGACCAGCAGTACCGGCCGGCCGGGGTGCCGGACGACGTAGTCGGCGACACTGCCCAGCAGCAGCCTCCCCGTGGCGTTGCGGCCGTGGGTGGACATCACGATGAGGTCGGCCCCGATCCGTCCCGCCTCCGCACTGATCGCCTCTCCCGCCGGCCCCTCGATGAGGCTCACTCGCACGGTTCCCTCGCCGACCGGTCCAAGTCCTGTGGCTGTCTGCATCAGATACGCGCCATCGTCCATGCGACATTCGTCGCCGAGAACATCGAAATTCGAGGAGTGCCCGCCCGGTCCGACGAGCGCCGGTGACGGCTGGTCGGCTGTGGTGAGATAGAGCCGTCCCGCCGCGCGGTTGACCAGCCGCGTCGCGATGGGAAGGGCCCCTTCCGCGAATGCGGATCCATCGAGCGGAACAAGCACGGTAGCGAGCATGGGACACTCCCCGTCTGGTGTAGGTCTGGTACCTAAGGTGAAGCCGCGGACATGAAGCAGGAGTGAAGCCGGGGCGAACGAAGCGGGAGACGGACGTCCCCGCCCAGGCTGAAGACGCCTTCACAACGACCCCAGCCTCGTTTCATGGTGGCTCCCCTACCTTCGCCGATACCACATACGGAGGACCAGCGATGAACCGCCTGCTGATTATCTACGGAACCACCGATGGTCAGACCGCCAAGATCGCCCGCGCAGTGGCGCAGACGTGGCGTGACAACGGCGCGACGGCGGATGTGATCCTGGCAGACAAGGCAGGAACGCTTCCCCTGCCGGAGGACTACGACGGCATCGTGGTCGCGGCATCCCTGCACGCGGGCGGATATCAGCGAACAGTTCGGCGCTGGGTCAGTAGCCACGCGGAGGTGCTCACCAAACGGACCACGGTGTTTCTCTCGGTCTGTCTCGGGGTGCTTCAGGACGACGCCAGGGTCCGGGAAGACCTGGATCGCATTGCGCGGAAGTTCTTCGCGGAAACCGGCTGGACCCCGACCATGACCAAGGTGGTGGCGGGCGCACTGCCCTATACGCGGTACGGCTGGCTGAAACGGCGGATCATGCGGCACATGGCCCGGAAGGCCGGGATGAAAACCGACATTCGCAGGGACTACGAATTCACCGACTGGGCGGACCTCGCCATTTTCGCGAAGGGGTTCCTCTGGACGGTCAAGCTCTGCGCCCACAGGACAGCTCCCCCTCGAAGCACGGCCGCGGCCGGCTAGCGCGCCGCGGCGGCAATAGCGTCGAGGAGAGGTGCCGGATCGAAGCGGACCGGATCGGTGCAGGGAAGCCCGGTCTCCCGCGTCGCGGCATCACACGCGGCCCGCGCCGCGGCGGCGTCAAGATCGTAGGTATTCATCGAGATGCCGATCACCTTGGTCGGGTGTACCGCGCTCCCGATCATTTCGTACATCGTGATGTAGTCCTTGAGCGGGGGAATCCTGAGCCAGGGCTTGCCGCGGTATTCCCCGATGTATTCGCGGGTGGCCTGGTGGCAGAGGATCATCGCGTCGGGACAGGAGCCGTGCAGAAGCCCCAGCGTCACCCCCGAATACCCGGGGTGATTGATGCTTCCCTGCCCCTCCACGAGTATCACGTCGGCGCCGGGCGCGGCCTTGAGCACCAGCTCTTCGGCCGCGCCGGCAATGAAGTCCGCCACTACCGCATCGACGCCGGTCCCCCACCCTTCGATGAAGATCCCGGTCTGACCGGTGGCCACAAACCGGGTCTTGAGCCCGCGCGCCTCGAGGCCCTTCACCAGCTGCAGCTGCGCCGTCATCTTGCCGACGTTGCAGTCGGTGCCGACGGTGAGCACCACCAGGGCATCCACTTCACGGGCCAGCCCCATGGCCACCGGCAGATTCGGCGGCGGCTTCCGCACGTCGAGGATGGTCCGCCCCTTTTCCTTCGCCTTGGCGGCAAGGAGGGGGTCGTCACTCAGGAAGGTGTGGAGTCCGCTCCAGAGATCGCATCCCGCGTCGAGCGCCTCCGCCAGCCAGCCGCGCCATTCCTCCGGCAGCCTGCCTCCCGCGGGGGCAATCCCGATCAGCACGGCGTCGGGTTTCCGCTCCAGTCCCTTGGACATGGAGTCGACAACGGGAATCGCACCGCCGAATCCCAGGACATCCTGCACCGTCCTGCCGGCATTGACCCGGTCCACGACCGCGACCACCCGCTCCGGGAGATACCGGATCACCGAATTGGCGGTTTTGGAGGTCATCGGGGAAAAATCACCGTCGGCGAGGATGAGGAAGCGGGGTTTGGCGGGCATCTGCTCTGGGCTTAGTGGTCAGGGGTCAGGGGCCAGTGGTCAGAGAAAATAACCGGGCGGCGCAATTCTGATCGAATTACGCCGCCCTGACCACTGACCACTGACCGCTGTCCCCTAGGGCTTTGTCTCCCCATTCTCCAGCAGCTCGGCGTCATGCACCGAGTCGCCCTTCTTCTTGCCCCCCGAGCCGATCGCTTTGGTCTCCCGGGTCCCGGCACTCAGCATGCCCATCTTGGCCTTGAGGTCCATGAGCTGCTGGTCGGCGGTGCCCTTGTATTCCAGCTTCTTGAACTGATCCATCAGGTCGTCGGACTGGAACTCCGCCTGAATCTCGGCGGCGGCGAGGGCCTTTCGCTCGATCGCCTCGATCTTCTCCGCCATCCG
>Ga0075421_100007605_pt1 | contig 13275 bp, 16 predicted proteins | sample SoiMetdeltSBSDD5_FD_75292 | JGI IMG/M metagenome (GOLD analysis project Ga0075421, IMG submission 75292) | Bulk soil microbial communities from a Populus tree surrounding site in Tennessee, USA - Soil MetaG P. deltoides SBSDD5 | ecosystem: Environmental > Terrestrial > Soil > Tree plantation... | reverse complement strand
TGGCGCGCCAGGTACTGGAAGATCGAGCCGTGCCGCTCGCGCAGTTCCGCCAGGGCCAGGCGCATGGTCTCCGCCGGGGTCTGCACGTAGAACGGCGGGGGAGTCTTGGCGGCGGCCGCCGGATTGGTGCGGCGCAACCAGTCCATGTAGGCCTCCTCGCTCAGCTCGGTCATGGCGTAGTCCGCGGCGATCTGCTCATCGGCGACGCCGAGCAGGGACAGGGTCAGGGCGATGACCAGGCCGGTGCGGTCCTTGCCCGCGACGCAGTGCACCACGGTCGGCCCGCTGTCCACTTCGGACAGGAGCGTGATGACCCGGGCGATGTCCGCGGCGCCACTGGTGAGCAGGTCGGCATAGCGGTCGGCCAGCCACCGGGTCACCCCGATGGAGTCGCTGTAGGTGCGGTGGTCCCAAAGCTCGTGCTCGAGATGGTGGTGCAGCCAGGTCACCCCGGTCCACTCCGGCACCTTGCCCATGGTCTCCACCTCGGCCAGCCGTCGAAGGTCGATCACCGTGCGGACCCCGAGGGCCATGAAGACCTCCTTGTCGCCCGCCTCCAGCCTGCCCAGATTGTCCGAGCGGAACAGCCTGCCTCGCCGTACCGTGCGGCCGTCGGCCGCGGGCAGGCCGCCCATATCGCGCATGTTGAAGACTGTTCGGAGCTTGACCCACCGGTCGTCAGAGGTGATCGCCACGTCAAGACCTTACTAGGCGGCGGTGGAGCCCAACTGAACATCTCGGGCACAATCGCCGGATGCTTGGTGGCTTGCTCGACCAGGTGAGCTGCTCCGGAAGGTTTTGAGTAAGAAGCCCGGAAGGATTCCTATCTACCTTCAGACCCTAAGAACGGAGGGTCTGTATGAAACAAGGATTCCGAATGTCCGTAGTGCGCCTGGCCGCCGTCGTTCTCACGGCCACGGCATCGTTCGTTGTCGCCGGTTCGCCGGCGCAGAGCGTCTTAAGGCAGGCCAACGCTTTCATCAGGGGCTTCTGCCCGCACGGCGAGCTCTGCTGACGGAGACGGAGCACGAGGCAGTCCTCCCGGCTGGGCCGGGAGGACTGCTCATGCTTCAATCGCTGGGTGCTTGATGGCTCGCTCGACGGTCTTGACACGATCGACTGGGGGTCGCTGACCCACGCCTACGGCACGGCTGAGGACGTGCCGGGCCTGCTGCGCGACCTGCGTTCGGATGATCCCGAGGTCGTCGAGGCGGCGTTGGAGTGGCTCTTCAGCAACATCTTCCACCAGGGAACCCGCTACCAGGCGAGCTCCTACGCGGTGCCCTTCCTGCTCGAGCTGGCCGCCGACCCTGCCGTCCGGCAGCGGCACGCGATCGTCCAGTTGCTTGCCGCCCTGGCGATCGGCGACAGCCAGGGGCACGTGGCCACCCGTTTCCCGATCGCGTGGCTGCGCGAGGAGGTCGCCCAGCTTCCGCAGGAGGTGGGGCAGGCACTGACACGGCAGATGAACGAGTGGTTGGCCTCCGACAGGCACGATGGCGCGACGGAGTTCCCGCTGTCCCAGCCGGAGCTTCGTCTGCTCGAGGCACGGCATGCGCTCGCTGCTTACGATGCTGTTCTTCAAGGCGTACCCGTGATCGCCGCCCTGTGCAACGACGCCGACGCCGAGCTGGCGGGCAACGCCGTCTATGCCCTGGCCTGGTTCCCCGAGCGGGCCGAGGAGATCGTGCCGGTCTTGGCGGGCCTGGTGGCCGACGGCGAGCAGCCCATGGAGCTGGTCTCGACGGCCTTGGTCGCCCTGGGACTCGTGGCGCCCCAGGGCGTCACCACCTTCGATGAGTTGCTTGGGGTGCATCTCGAAGGAGACGAGCCGACCCTGCGGTGGTCCGCCGCGGTCGCGTGGGCCCATGTCGCGGGCGATGCGGTACCCGCTGCCGCCCTGGAGGAGCTGAAAGCCTCGGCCTCGGGATGCGGCGAGGACTACGAGGACACCATCTGGCAGTTGACCCGCTCCCAGATCGCCCTCTACCTGCTCGATCGTCTCGCGGAGCCGGTGGCCGCCGAGGTCCGGGCCGGGCTCGTGGCGGGGGAGCTGGCCAAGACACCGGACTCCAACTGGCACAACCACTTCGTGGAGGTCCTGGACTACGCGTACCCGTCCATGGACTCCGGCCACGGGCGCAGCTTCGCCGAGTTGACCCCGGCGCAGCAGGCCGCGATCGTCTGGCTGGTCGACAACCCGCACGTTTTCGGACCCTTCGGACCGGACATGCTGCTGCGGATGTACGGCCTGCCCACCACCCACGAGGGCCTGCGCAGCTACGCCGGCGTGTCGTGACGGCGACTTTCAATCCCATTTATTGGGAGCTTGCTTCCAAATCCCGGCACTGGGTGCGAAGCTACCGATCGTGACGAGCTTCGTGCTGATTATTGGCACTTAGCGCGCCGGCTTCCTCCCCGCCGACGCGCAGACCTCCCGCACCCGCGGGAGGTCTTCTTGTTTGTCCGGCACATCAAGAGGTGGAAAATGCAGATCTTCGATACCACGCTTCGCGATGGGGCGCAGCGCGAGGGGCTGACCTACTCGGTCGCCGACAAGCTGGCCGTGGCCAGGCTGCTCGACCAGTTCGGGGTGGGGTTCATCGAGGGGGGCTGGCCGGGGGCGGTCCCCAAGGACACCGAGTTCTTCCGAAGGGCGCGTACCGAGCTCGACCTCAAGCATGCGCTGCTGGTCGCGTTCGGCTCCACCCGCAAGGCCGGCGTCAGCGCCGAGGAAGACCCCCAGATCAAAGGCCTGCTCGACGCCGAGACGCCGGTGGTCTGCCTGGTCGCCAAGTCGGACATCCGCCACGTGGAGCGGGCGCTGCGCACCACCGGCGAGGAGAACCTGGCGATGGTCCGCGACAGCGTGGCCTTTTTCCGATCCCACGGTAAGAGGGTCTTCGTCGACTGCGAGCACTTCTTCGACGGCTTCCGCTTCGACCCCGACTACGCCCGGCAGGTGGTCAAAACCGCGCTCGACGCCGGCGCCGAACGCGTCGTGCTCTGCGACACCAACGGCGGCATGCTGCCCTCGATGGTCACCAAGGCGATCAAGGAGCTGGACGTCGACCCGGCCCTGCTCGGCATGCACGCCCAGAATGACACCGCCTGCGCCGTCGCCAACACCATCGCCGCCGTCGAGGCGGGCGTGCGCCACGTGCAGGGGACCGCGAACGGCTATGGGGAGCGGCCGGGCAACGCCGACATCTTCGCGCTCGTGGCCAACCTTCAACTCAAGCTCGGCATGACCGTTCTACCGGACGGCTGCCTGGAACAGATGGCACACGTGTCCCACGCCATCGCCGAAATCGCGAACATCGCACCCGACACCCACCAGGCGTACGTCGGGTCGGCCGCCTTCGCCCACAAGGCGGGGCTGCACGCGAGTGCGATCAAAGTCGATCCGGCGCTCTACAACCACATAGAGCCCTCCCTGGTCGGCAACGGCATGACGATCCTTGTCACCGAGATGGCCGGCCGGGCCAGCATCGAGCTCAAGAGCCGAGAGCTGGGTCTGGACCTGGCCGGCCACCCGGAGACGGTGTCCAAAGTGGTCGATCGCGTGAAGCAGCTCGAAGCGCAGGGCTGGTCGTTCGAGGCCGCCGACGCCTCGTTCGAGCTGCTTGTCCGCGAGGCGATGGGGGAGCAGGCGGCGCCGTTCACCCTGGAGTCGTACCGGGTAATCGTGGAGCACCGCGAGGACGGCAGTGTGGTCAGCGAGGCCACGGTGAAGCTGCGCGTGCGCGGCGAGCGTGTCATCGCCACGGCCGAGGGCAACGGCCCGGTCAACGCCCTCGACCAGGCGCTGCGCCAGGCCCTCACCCGTCACTTCCCGACGCTCAAGGGTCTGGAACTCGCCGACTACAAGGTGCGGATCCTGGCCGGATCCCATGGCTCCGATGCGATCACCCGCGTGCTCGTGGAGACCGTCGACGAGGAAGGTCGTGATTGGACGACTGTGGGCGTGCACGAGAACGTCGTCGAGGCCAGCTGGCACGCGCTTGTCGACGCCCTCAGCTACGGCCTGACCAGCCACCAGACGATGCCGCCGGCACCGGCAAGCGCAAGCACCGCAAGGTAGGCAAGCACGAGACGCGTGTCGCGCAGGAAACACCTCGACCTGGAAAGCCCTGCGCGGCGCGCGTTCACGTAACCTGCGAAGCCAACGCCCGCGAACACAAGCACCGCAACGGGCCCGAGCAACCACCCCAGCAACGCGATGGTGGCGAAGATGCAAAGCCTCAGCGGGTCATAAGGTTGCGGCTGCACGGGACAACCTCTGCTGTGACAACGCCGGCCACGCCTGCACCGCGCAGAACGGCGCGCACTGGTCCGCGCCCTCCAAGGTCCGGGTCGCGACGTGCACGCAGCACTGCGCCAGCCGCTCCTCGATCATCGTCGAGATGTCCATGAACGGCTTGACGGTGATCCGCTTGACCCGCTCGCCGAGCAGCTTGCGCAGCCGCTTCTGCCCGCCCGGCAGCACCAGCTGCATCAGCGTCGAGACGCCCAGGTCGCAGTTTTCGCAGATGTCGCGCCACAGCTGGCCCACGCTCGGGTGCGTCAGCGACGACTGCTCGGACAGCAGGCCCAGCAACGACTGCTTCACCGCCGCCCGCCATTGCCCCGGGATCTCGACGTCGGCGATGCGGTTGGCGACCAGATCGGGCGAAAGCTCAAGGAACTCAAGCAGCCTGTCCTGGCCGATGAGCGCCGTCAGGGATCTCCACTGATTTTGGTCATCCTTTATCTGGTACCCAACAGAGCAGCAATGTGGATGGGAACATGGCAGTGCTGTCAGGTCCCGCCAGGTCACCATGCCACCGGTCTGCGGCCCGAGGCGGGCCAGGACGCCGGTGTGCGTGAGGCGATCGAGCCCATCGATGGGGCCGGATCGGCCCGACCCGAACTGGGGCTGGATGCTGACCCCGCCCACATAGGGGGTGTCCAGCGCCCGCTTGATCACGGCCCCGATCTCGCCGTCGTTGACCCCGAGCGCCGCCGTCATCGTGAGCGTGGTGAAGATGCCGCGCGCGGAGAGCCGGTCGATGGCCTGCTCCTTGAGCCGCCTCAGGTCGGCGCCGCGGTGGTGCCGGCTGGTCGCGGCCGATGGGCCGTCGTACTGCAGGTAGACCTCAACCCGTTGCGGGTCAAGCATCTCCAGCAACGCATCCTCGCGCGCCAGCCGGATCCCGTTGGTGTTTATCAGGATCCGCGTGATCGGCCGCTCCGCCAATGCGTCGAGCAGCTCCTTCAATCGCGGGTACAGCGTCGGCTCCCCACCGGAGAGCATCAGCACATCGATGCGCCCGTTCTCCCGCGACAGCCGGGTGTCCACACTGGACAGTACGTCCTCTAGCGGCACCACTGCGCTGATCGACGGCGAGGAGTCGGCGAAGCAGGTGGGGCAGCGCAGGTTGCAGTGGTCGGTGAGGTCGGCGAGCAGGATGCACGTGTGCTGGGTCTGCATCTCGGGCAGGCCTCGCAGGTATGCCGAGGGCACGGGATCGAAGTTGCCGCGCACATCCGGCATGTGTGTCTTGGTGGGCGCGGTCCACATCTCCAGGTACCGCAGGATCTCCGGATCCTCGTCGTAGAGCGTGCGCACCAAGCCGTGGTCGGGGCACCCGCGCTCGAGCCAGATTCGCCCGTCGCGCTCGGCCAGCCACCCCGACAGCCGTCTCACCTGAGCCAGGGGCACCTCAGGAGAGTGGCAGTGCGGGCAGAAAGCGTTGACATAGCGGTGAATCCGGTCGCCCCTCAGCCCCATCCCCGCCGTCATCCGAACGTCCCGTTGCCGTCCACCAGCGAGATGCAGACCCCGAATCCGACGACCGGGCTGATGATCAACCCGATGGCCCAGCCGATGATGATGCCGACGCCGATGCCGCCATCGCGCGCCCTGACCGTCGCCGTGATCCCGTAGGCCAGGGCGGCGACCGCCAGGACCACCTGGCCGATCCCGGCGACGTAGAGGAAGTTGACGGGCGCCTCACCCGAGACGTTCAGCGCCACGAGCCACCCGATGAGGATGGTCAGCAGGTGACCGCCGAGCGCGATGCCGACGCCGATCCAGAGCAGGCCCGGGCGGATGGGGCGCCTGCCGCTAGCCTCCGGCGGCGGGGGCGGGGTCCAGTCGGGGCTTACCGTCATCTTGTGCCTCCCGGTCTTCGCGTGCCTTCCTGCGGGCCTGGACGCCGAAGCGCCAGACCGCGAGCGGGGCCAGTGCCAATAGGAACAGTTGCGGCCGGGTCAGCCCGGCGAACACGATCTCATTACCACGGGCGAACTCCACCGCGAAGCGGAAGATCGCATATCCGACGAGGTACCAGGCGAAAAGGTCGACCCGCCCGCGCAGCCGCAGCAGCACCACGAAGGCGGCGAGCTGGAACGCGATCTCGTAGGCGAACGACGGGTGGCGGGGGACGCCGTCCCATGCGGTGATGCCCCACGCGCCGCCGGTCGGGGTGCCGGGCAGCTCGGTGAGCAGGCAGCCGATGCGGCCGACCGCCATGCCGAGGGCGACCGCCGGTGCGAACAGGTCCCCGGTCTTCGCCCTGTACCGGCACAGCCGCTTGGCCAGCAGCGCCCCGAAGTAGGCCCCCACCAGCCCGGACAGGATGCTGCGGTTGCCGTAGGCCCACTGCTCGGCGAGGCTCGCGTTCTGCCTGAGGTCCAGGTGCTGCGCCCAGGTGCCGAGCCGGCCCAGCACCGCGCCCCCGGCGAGCGCGCCAGCCACGACTATCCAGATGCGATCGTCGGGTTTCCAGTACCTCTTCTGCAGCACGAACACGCCCGTGGCTACCAGGATCCCCAGCCCGGTGAAGAAGTCGTGTACCAGCGCTGACCCCGGCATCATGACCGGGACAGTAACACTGGCGCGCCCGACTGCCTTGGTGCGAAAGTTTGTGCCATGAAAATCCCCACCCGCGGTCTCCTGATCCTCGCGACGGTGGCGATGATCGCGCAGCTCAGCTTCTGCGGAGGAACAGTCCCGGCGGAGGTACTGGTCGGCCAGCCCTACTCCAACGCGTTCTTCCACACGCAGAGCAGCGGCAACCGGGGCGCGGACGTGCTGGCCATCCAGTACCTGTTGCAGCACCATGGATTCGGAACGACCAAAAACGGGGTGTTCGACTGGGCGACGGTCACCGCCGCGCGCGACTTCCAGTCTGCCAAAGGGCTGGGCGTCGATGGCATCGTAGGCCCGCGGACCTGGGGTTCGCTGGTGGTGCAGATCGCACAGGGATCGCCCGCTGCCGATGCTGTGCGGGCGTTGCAGGTGCAGCTCAACGCCAAGCACAACGCCGGGCTGCCGGTCGACGGGGTGTTCGGCCAGGCCGTGACGAGCGCCGTGCGAAGCTTCCAGATCCACGCGGGCATCGGCGCCGACGGCATCGCCGGGCCGAGCATGTGGCGCAGCCTGGTGTGGCACTACGACTATCCGGAGATGGTGGACTTCTGCGACCGGGATCCGGACGGCAACGGCCTGGCCAACTGGGGTACGGCCGCGACGATCGGCCAGCTGGAGAAGGCGGCGGCCGACTTCGCCGCCGCCGGCCAGGGCAAGGTGCCGCTGGGCGACATCAGCTTCGAGCACGGTGAGGACATCCCCGGGCACGCCAGCCACGAGGTCGGCCTCGACGCGGACGTCTGGCCGATCAGGACCGACGGCGCCCAGTGCAGCGCGGCCAGGATCACCTGGGAGTCGAGCACCTACGACCGGGCGGCGACACGCCAGCTCGTCCAGATGATCCGCGCGGCGGCGCCCGGACACGTGAAGGTGATCTGGTTCAACGATCCGGTGCTGATCAGCGAGGGGCTGACCGCCCAGCTGTCCAACCACGACAACCACCTGCACATCCGGTACTGCGAAAAAGTCCACACCAACGGTCTTTACGTGTGCTGAGTTAGTTGCTTAGGATAAGCGAGCTACACCCACGTAATTATGTCCGCCCCCAACCTCTCCCGGAAAGGGGCTGTAGCAAGTGATCGCCAAGGAAACGAAACGCCGGACGGACAGGGTTCACAAGGACATGGACGAGGTGATCGTGAACGGAGGCCCGCTGTCGGCGATGGCCCGAGGTGTTCAGGACGTCAACGAGACCCTCGCTATCCACGCGGCCTGGACGGAAGAGCGTTTTGACGGGGTCGAGGATAGATTGGGAGGTCTGGAGCTCGGCCAGCAGAACATTCGCGCGGACCTCGCGGGATTGTCAACAAGGCTGGACCACTTGGACACCAAGGTGGACCGTTTGGACGCCAAAGTGGACGGTCTGACCTTCCGCGTGGGCAACCTGGAGACCGCATTCGTGGGCATGCGAGCGGACATGGTGACGATGAAGGACCAGATCCGGGACGACATCGACAAGCTCGCCGTCCGCATGGACAGGGTGATCTCTTTCGCCACCAAGGACGAACTCAAGCTCGCTGAGGTCGAACAAGAGGCCGAGGAGAACGAGTAGGCGCAAGCCACCGACGCCGGTTACGCCACGGTTGCCGCATCGACCGTCAGCGTGCCGGCGTCGGCGTCCAGGGTGGCCGACGTGCCCAGCGGCAGCGCCACATGCTGCTCGCCGTGGCCGACCGGCAGCCCGCCCAGCAGTGGGACCCCAAGCGGCCCAAGGCGTTCGGCCAGTACACAGTTGACCTCACCGCAGTCGGTGAACTGTCCAATCGCGACACCGGTCACCCCGTCGAGCACCCGCGAGCGCAGCAGCTGCGTCAGCATGCGATCCACCCGGTACGGCTCCTCGTTGATGTCTTCCAGCAGCAGGATCGCCCCGGTCAGGTCGGGCCAGTCGGGCGTGCCGACCGTCGCCACCATCAGCGAGAGGTTGCCGCCGATGAGCGGGCCGGTCACCCGGCCGGGCGAGCGGACGGGGAAGGTCAGCTCGGTGCGGTCGGCGCGGACGGTCACCGGGTCGGCGGTCATGAGCGCGTGGAAGGCGCCGAGCGCGGTGATGGAGGCAGGGCCCTTGTCAAGCTGGGCGGCGACCGGCCCGTGAACGGTGGCGAGGCCGAGCCGCCGCCAAAGCGCCAGGTGCAGCGCGGTGATGTCGGAGAATCCGATGATCAGCTTGGGGTCGCGGGCGATCGCCGCGAGGTCAAGCTGGTCCACGATCCGCTGCACGCCATAGCCACCCCTCGTGCACCATACGGCCCGCATCTGAGGATCATTCAGGGCCGCGTTCAGATCGGCGGCGCGCTCCTCGTCGGTACCCCCGAGAAATCCAAATCGTTTAAAGACATGTGGATAAATGTGCGGCTTCAAGCCCCAGGAGGTCAGCACGGCCACGGCATGCTCCACGCGCTCGACCGGCACTGGGCTGGAGGGCGAGACGAGGGCCACACTGTCGCCATGGCGCAGGGTCGGTGGTCGCACGGGCTGGAGCATTGCTGCACGGTACCTCCATGAAACCTTCACCGACAGGTCGAGCGGGTTCGCTAGCGTGGTTTCCCATGCGGCGATGGTTGACGGGGGCATCGTTTACGGGGGCTCTGCCCTGGCTCTTAGTGTCTCCTGGGGCAGTCTGGACCATCGTCCGGCTGGGTGGCTGGGACAAGGGATACCCGGCCACCCAGCTGATCGCGTTCACGCCCTATGTCGCGGCCGCCTCGGTGATCCCGCTGGTGGCGGTGTTGCTGATGCGGCGGTGGTGGGCGGCGGCCGTGGCCGGGGTGACCATCGTCGCGCTGGGCTGGTGCGTGCTGCCACGCTGGATCCCCGACGGCGACCGGCTGGCCGGCGCGCACGGGCCCGTGATCAGGGTCATGTCCGCCAATGTGCTGGCCGGCAGCGCCGACCCCGAGGAGCTGGTGGGGCTGGTGCGCGACAACGACGTGGACATCCTTGCGGTGCAGGAGCTGACGCCCGGTTTCGTCGAGAAGGCCAGGCTCGCGGGGCTGGAAGGGCTTATGCCGCACCGGGTTCTCTACCCGACGCCGAGCGTCGTCGGCTCGGGCATCTACTCGCGCCTGCCGCTGCGCAACGGCGAGCTGCGCCTGAACCCGCTGCTGTTCGGCCAGGCGCGGGCCGAGATCGTCCAATATGGAGTGTGGATCGAGTCGGTGCACCCGGTCGCGCCGTCCGAAAGCACCAGGATCACGGGCTGGCTGGGCAGCTTCGCCAACCAGCACAGGGCCACCCCGGACGGGCCGTTGCAGATCCTGGCCGGCGACTTCAACGCCACGCTCGACCATTCGATTTTAAGATCTTTGATTTCCAGCGGGTACCGGGACGCCGCCGACGTGATGGGAAAGGGCCTCATCGGCACCTGAGGCCCCTATGACGGCGACCGCATCCCGCCCGTCACCCTCGACCGGGTCCTGGCCGACCGGCGCATCGGTGTCTCCGAGGTCAAGGTCTTCGACCTGGAGGGCAGCGACCACCGGCCGGTGCTGGCGACCCTGATCCTGCCTGGCTAGCGAGCCCGGCTGCGCGCAGACGTTTGATGAAAGCCGCTGCGGTCACGGCCGGCTGGTGATCTGCTGCACGGCCCAGCCGTTGCCGTCCGGGTCCTCGAAGAAGATGAATCCGTTGTTGTTCAGGTCGTCCTCGTCGGTGGCGGGGCGGAACCCGCCCGGCCCGGCGAACTGGACCTCGCCCACCTCGACGCCGCGCGACGCCAGCTCAGCGTGGGCCTTGCGCACGTCGTTGACGACCAGCTGCACGCCCTGCAGCGACCCGGGCTCCATCTTGGCCACGCCCTTGCCGATGACCACCGAACAGCCGGAGCCGGGCGGGGTCAGCTGCACGATGCGGAAATCGTCGCTGATCTTCGTGTCGTGGTCGACGTTGAACCCGAGCTTGGATTCGTAGAACTCCTTGGCGCGGTCGACGTCGGAGACGGGTACGACAACGACCTCAAGCGTCCAGTTCATTTTTCTCTCCTAGGAGTTGCGCCAGCCTGTTGTGGCTTTCGTTGATGCCCCGCTCCATCGGCGAGGCGAGCACCAGGTCGCGGACCTCCCGGCTCGGGAAGGTCAGCGTGGTGACGAGCGTCGTGGAGCCGCTCAGGTCGGCTTCGACCCGGGCGACGCCCGGAAACCATTGGTCGTCATAGCTTTCGGTGTATGCCAGGCGCAGGGCCGGCACGATCTCGGTGTAGACGCCGCCCTGGCCCATGCGCATGCCGCCCGGCCCGAGCGAGACGAAGCGCCACCGCCCGCCCACGCGCAGGTCGATCTCGCACTCGACAAGCTCCCAGCCGTCCGCGCCGAACCACCGCTTGAGCAGGTCGGGGGTGGTCAGGGCGGCGAAGACGAGGTCGCGCGGTGCGTCGAACTCGCGCGTCATGACGATCTGCGTTTCCGATGGCGTGGTGACAACCGTGCTCATCCTTGCAACTCCTCAAGCAGCGCGTCCAGACGCTGGTAGCGGCGTTCCCAAAAGTGGCGATACTCCTCAAGCCAGTCGGTGGCCGCCTTGAGCGGGCCCGCCTCGAGCCGGACCGGCCGGCGCTGGGCATCGCGCCCGCGCGTGACCAGCCCGGCGCGCTCCAGCACCTTGAGGTGCTTGGAGATCGCAGGCTGGCTCATCTCGAACGGCGCGGCAAGCTCGGTCACGGTCGCCTCACCCGCCGCAAGCCTCGCCAGGATCGCACGCCGCGTGGGGTCGGCCAGCGCGGCGAACATGCGATCCAGCGCCTCGCTTTCATAACCCTTCAGTTCCATAACCAATTGGTTTTATATACCCTCGATCAAGTAGTGTCAAGAGACATGGAGAAGGTTGCTTTGGTCGTGGAGAACGACCCCACCGACGACATCCGGCGGCTTGGGGACTGGCTCACCGAGGCCGGGCTACAGCTCGACGTCAAGCGCCCGTACACGGGCGACGAGCTGCCCGAGACCCTCGACGGCTACGCCGCCTTCATCGTGCTCGGCGGCGAGCAGAGCGCCTACGAGCGGGTCGACTGGTTCCCGCGGCTGGAATCGCTGCTGCGCAAGGCGGTCCGCTACCACGTGCCCACCCTCGGCATCTGCCTGGGCGGCCAGTTGCTCGCCCAGGCTCTCGGCGGCCGTGTCGAAGCCTCGCCCAACGGCCTGGAGATCGGTGCCAAACTGGTGGCCAAGCGGGACGTCGCCGCAGGAGACCCGCTTTTCGGGCCCATCCCGTTCGCCCCCGACGTGATCCAGTACCACAGCGACGAGATCACCGCCCTGCCCGCCGGTGCCGTGCTGCTCGCCGCATCGACTCACTACCCGAACCAGGCCTTCCGCGTCGGGGAGCGGGCGTGGGGCACCCAGTTCCACATCGAGACCGACACCGAGATGTTCGCCGATTGGGCCGCCAAGTGGGAGGACGCCGACGAGCTAGTGGCCGCCGTCGATGAGCGGCAGGACGACGTGCGCGAGGTGTGGGAGCCCTTCGCCCAGCGCTTCGCCGACATTGCCCTGGGTCGAACCCGTACCAACCTGCCGCTGCTTGCGCAATAGTGGACACATGACCAAATGGATCGTCGAGCTCAACTTCGATGAGGACGAGGACTACACCCAGGCGGTCGCGACCCTCAAGGCGCCGGATGGCCGGGAGCTGCGCGGCCTCGGCCAGTCGCGCCGCAACCCCGACGACAAGCCGGTCACCCAGATCGGCGAGGAGGTCGCCGGAGCCCGTGCGCTGTCAAGCCTCGCCCACGAACTGTTGGACTACGCCGCTGCCGAGATCGAGAAGAACGTCAGACGGGGAGACCCTGCCATCTAGAGGAGGCCCATTCGCCGCTGCTTGGCCCGCACCCGCCGCCACGACGAGGCCCAGTAGCCCCAATATCGATGCTGATGGTCTTGCCCGGCGGCTTAGTCTTGGTCTGTGGCAGTTGGGAGACTAGCGCGTTATGGGCTGACCATCGCGTGCCCCGCCGGCCTGCGCCTGTGGGACGAGGCCGCCCAGCGCCCCGTCGACGAGGAGGCGGCGCTCATCCTCGAGCAGATCGGCCGCGCCGCCGACCCCGACCTGGCCCTGCGCCAGCTGCACCGCGTCTTCGAGCGCGACCCGGCCGTGCTCGACGCGATCAGCGGCGACGAGGACCTGCGCATCCGCCTCATCACCGTGCTGGGCGCGTCGTCGGCGCTCGGCGACCAGGTCGCCGCCTCCAAGGACGCCTGGCGCGTCCTGCGGCACACGTTCCCGCCGCGCTATGAGGTCCACAGTGGACTTTCCGATGTGGATGATCTGCGCCGGGGGTACCAGAGCGGGCTGCTGCGCATCGCCGCGGCCGACCTGTCGGGCGAGGTGGCGAGCATCGAGACGGTGATGACCGAGATCACCGCGCT
>Ga0075421_100007604_pt1 | contig 13278 bp, 12 predicted proteins | sample SoiMetdeltSBSDD5_FD_75292 | JGI IMG/M metagenome (GOLD analysis project Ga0075421, IMG submission 75292) | Bulk soil microbial communities from a Populus tree surrounding site in Tennessee, USA - Soil MetaG P. deltoides SBSDD5 | ecosystem: Environmental > Terrestrial > Soil > Tree plantation... | reverse complement strand
GCGCCCGTACGACGCGCAGTTCGACGACAAGCTGTATGCGTGGACGGCGGGAATGGACAACGATCTGGCAGTCCGGCTGAACACCCAGACCGGGGAATTTACCCAGTACCTGCTTCCCCACCGGACGAATGTCCGCCATGTGGAGGTGCAGAAGTCCGGAGCGCTCTCGAGCCTCTGGCTAGGCGATCAGCACGGCAACACGATCATCCGAATCGAGCCGCTGGCGCCGTAACGACGCCAGCGCCCTCAGGTTCGGACGCTGGCAGCTTCGCGGCCCGCGATGCGACCGAACACGGTGACGCGGGGAAGGCCATGCAGGGCGAATCCACCGGCGGATTCGCCCGCGCAGTAGAGACCTGGAATCACCTGGCCGCGCATGTCGAGCGCTTCGCAGCGCCTGCTCGTCCGCAGGCCGGCCAGCGCATCGTGCAGGATCGGCGTCGCCCACGCTGCGTAGTATGGCGGCTTCTGGATCTTGAACATCGGGCCGGGTCTGCCGAATTCCGCGTCTTTGCCCGCGTCCACGTACGAGTTGTACTTCGCGACCGTCTCCTCCAAGGTGCGCGGCGCCATCGGCTGAAGCTGGTAGGGATTGACAATCCTGCGCGCCAGTTCGGCGACAGTCCCGGCACTGTAGAACCAGCCGTTCGGATCGACGTTGGGAGGCGCCGGATCCCATTTCTCGCGCGCCACGGCATCGGCGTCGAAGATCGCCCAGATTGGACCGCCGCCGTTCGTCTTCCCGTTCTTCCCCGCGTTCTCGTGCCGGCTCAGACACGCGTTGAGGAAGCCGTAGGTATCGTCCATCTCATTCCAGAATCGCCGGCCCCACTGGTTCACACAGATGACGTCCTCGTAGCTGCGCACCGTCAGGCCGGAACCGCCTGCCTTCTGGAACATCGGGCTCTTCGGGTTCCACTTCAGGTTCTCGTATCCATAGCGGACGCCGATGTGGCGCGTCTTCGTGACGGTGCGCCCGCGCTCGCTCGCGACATTCGATGTTCCCCACAGCACGGCACCGATGGCCATGGCGAGCATTTCGCCCTCCGCCGGCTGCCGGCTCCAGGGCTCGCCGGCCACCTGGTACTCCTCGGTCAGCCTGGGATCGAACATCCGGCGGAACTCGACGTTGCTGGTGAATCCACCGGTGGCGATGATCACGCCCTTCCTGGCCTGGATGCTGACGGATTTGTTCTGGAACGCCGCCGTCACGCCCTGGACGCGCCCAGACGAGGGGCTTTCGCGCACGATGCGCGTCAGGCTGTGCTGAAGCAGGATCTCGACGCCTTTCGCGCGTGCGCTCTTTTCCAGCGCTCTGACCAGGCCGGATCCGGGGCTGCCGTTGATAGTTTCGTTCAGGTCGGCCGAGTACGGCAGCGTGCGAAACAGGCGTGGAACGGTGCCCTCGTTCACGAGGGTCGGCATGACCTCCTCGAACTTGACCCCGTTGTCGAGCAGAAAATCGAACGTCGCGGCGTTTTCGTCGGCCCACACGCGGATCAGATCTCTATCGCTGAATCGCAGTTCCTCGTTCTTCAGACTCGTATGATCGAGATAGACCTGGTCCGCCGAATCGGTCACGCCGAACTTCTTCTGCAGGCGCGTGCCGCCGCCGAGTGGAATGCGTCCGCCGCTCACCATCGCATGCCCGCCGATGTCGTGGTTCTGCTCGATCACGAGCACCGACGCGCCTTCATCGCGCGCCATGATCGCGGCGCACAGCCCCGACGCTCCCGCGCCGGCGATGACGACGTCGGCGACGCGGTCCCATCGACTGATCTGCTGCGCCGCAACGTCGACATCCTGCGCCGCGACGCCGGCCAGCGCCGCGCCGCCGACACCCAGCGCGCCGTTCTTGAGAAATTTCCGTCGATTCATTTGACGGTTACGTCCACATCGCGAGTGGAAAAGGCCTGGCCGTCGCTCGCGATGGCGCGCAACCGGTAGGCACCGGGCGCGGAGAACCGCACCCTCGCCTCCAGCGTGGCGGGCTTTCCATGGACACGCCCGCTCATGATGTCGGGGTCGATGCGAACCTGGCCCGCACCGCGGAAAACGATCCAGCGGAGGCGAACGCCCTGCTGAAGGCGGCCCTCCGGATCCGGCACCGCCTTCGGCCGTCCATCGTCAGTGGCAGTGGCGCTCATCGTGAGCGTATCCGACAGGTTGATCGTGGGGACTGCAGTGATGTTGATGACAGGCGGCCGATTCTCGTGGTCGAGGTCCACCTCGTTCGTCCCGTTGGTCATCAACGACGGGTCGCGCGCTGCGTTCTTGGCAATGAGGTCCTGGTCGACCTCCCATTCCGTCTGGAGCCACCCTTTTGCCTGGCTGGTCTTGCCGTAAGTGGTTAACGTCCACACCAGTCGCCGGTCTTTCGGCCAATCGGCGGGCACGACGGTTTTGAACACCCACCATTTCCGCGATGGATAGAAATGCGTCGGCTGGCCGCGATCGCCGCCCACGTCGAAGGTGTTGTCCGGCCCGACGGGCACGTCGAGCTCCTCTGCCAGGTTCCGGTTGAAGTAGCCGAAGTACAGCGTGTAGCTGCCGTCAGGATTCCGTTCCCATCCGTCGAAGGTCGGGCTGATGTCCTGGCCCCGGGCGTATCCCACCTGCGCGTCGACCGGAGCGCGGCCGATTCCGGCGAGGAGCAGAGCGGAAGAAGCAGCCGCGACGAACAACTTCTTCATTCCAGCTCTCCTTCCTCAGCGTGTACTGGTTGAAATCGTCGGACGCGTGCGTCGCTCCTCGGTCTCGCGTTTGAAGTCTTCGTCGGACATGTAGTACCAGCTGATCCACGCCGACGCCATCTCATCGACCGTCCGCTGCCCGTAGGTGATCTGGGCATCCGGATCCGGATTGAACGGGTTCCGCGACGTATTGTCGTGCCACATGATCGAATGCAGGACCGTTCCTGCCGGCAGGAGCGGCGCGACGTCGTCGCGGTAGACGTAATTGAGATGCCAGTTGAAACGGAAGCTGGCGCATGACAGCGTCTCGACCCGTCCGGTCGGGTAAATCGCCTCGAGACATTCCGCCTTGCCGCGGTTGTGCATGTGCGGCTGGAAGGAGAGCAGCCGCGCCGCCTTCTTCAGGGTCAGATAGCCGTCGGATCGAATGTTATCCGTGTGCGGCCGGAGATCGACCTGTGGCGCGCTTACGGTAGTGGACGAAATCACGTGCTTCGGCACGTAGCCGGCGGGATAGAACTTGAGTCCAAGCGCGACGTTGGCTGGCGTGTCTTCCTTGCCGGTGGAGTGGACGTGCAGCTGGAAGTTGATCCGCGTCCCTGCCTTGATCAACCGGCCGGAACCTTCCGGGAACACGTCGCCCTGCTTCCCGATCGCGTACTCGTTGAGGAACACGCCCTGCTCGCCGACTTCGAGCGACCCGTCCGTGTCGTCGAGCCGGCCGCTGCCGAGACTGTCGTCACCCGGCTCGACGATCGAGGTTCTGATGTGGTGGATGACGGTGTATCCCTTGGTCGGAATGATCTGCACGCCCTTCAGGTACCGATCTTCCTTGAGCCCCGGATCGACAGGAATGTCCGGCCACTGATCGGGAGCCTTGGCCTTGACGACGTAGTCTTTCGGCAAGCTCACGATTACATCCGGCGTGCCGATCTGCCATGTCTCGGAGTCGGCGAACTGGCGCGGCGGCGGCATGTCCGCGGGATTGCCCTGCGGCGCCCCCGCGTCCACCCATTTCATAATGGTGGAGATCTCGGCGTCGGTCAGCGAACGGTCGTTGCTGAAGTGCTGCACGCCGACGTTCTTGTCGATGAACCACGGCGGCATCTCGCGCGCGACTACCTTCTGCCTGATCGATCTCGCCCACGGACGTGTCTGCTCGTAGGTCAGCAGCGACATCGGCGCCATGCTTCCCGGCCGATGGCACACCTGGCAGTTGTTCTGGAGAATGGGTACGACGTCTTTCGTGAAAGTGACCTGAGGTTCGCTGGTCGCCGACTGTCCCGCGAGTGGGGACGTGGCACACATGACAACCAGTGCGAGCGACGCCGGGAGAATGAACCGCATACCGCGCCCTCCTCTATCCTGCCGCCCAGGAAATGTTCGCCCTATTCTGCCACCAGCGGCCGGAAAAAGGGCCAGAGATATAGCAGCGCCGGAACTGGTAGCTGACCGGGCCGATTTCTTCGGCAAAAGGAGGGTCGTGCCGGCGAACCGGTCCCCGTGGTGCTGACCGTCACGGTCGTTCTTTCACTGCGGGAAGGATTGTTGCCGCGCGGAGGATTGGGTATGCTCTCGCGCACAGGGAGGGTGCCGTGAAGAAACTGTGCCTCATTTCGCTTGTCATCACCGGATTTGCGTTGATGCTTGCTCTGCGGGTCGACGCGCAGCAGGGGGGCGCTCGGCCGGCCGGTCAGAATGCCGGCGGCGTGGAAAACCGCGTCGGCTCTATCAGCGTGGGAGGCACGCCGACCGTGCCCGACAACCAGGTGACGAGCCAGCCGATTCCCCGGCTGCCGGACGGCCACATCGACCTCACCGGTCCCTGGGTGGGAGGCGGCTCGAACAACAACATGGAAGCGGATGCCGGCTTCAAGAAGGGCGAGCTCGATGCGCTGCTGCTCCCGTGGGCGCGTGAGCTCAAGGCGAAGCGCGACATCAAGGACGAGCCCTACACTGCCTGCCTGCCGATGGGCGTCCCGCGTGTCAACCCGTACCCGTGGAAGTTTGCGATGACGTACACGTCCAAGGGCCTCTCCCACATCTACGTGCTGCACGAGACCGGCGACGCTGGTGCGCATCGCGTCGTCTTCATGGACGGCCGCCCGCATCCGGCCGATCCGATCCCGACCTGGTTCGGGCACTCGATCGGCCGATTTGAGAAGGACACGCTCGTGATCGACACGGTCGGCTACAACGACAAGTTCTGGGTCGATGGCGTCGGCACGCCGCACACCGAGCAGATGCACACGATCGAGCGGTGGACCCGCATCAACTACGGGCGCATCACCAACGACTTCACGCTCAACGATCCCGGCGCCTTTTCCCGCCCGGTCCAGATGAAGTTCACCGGCCGGCTGCTGCGCCCGGATCTCAAGACCGGCGGCGGCGAGCTGATGGAGTTCATCTGCCTGGAGGACAACGAGTACGGCGCGGCGGCCAAGTTCGTTCCCGGCCAGGGCACGTCCAACAAATGATCGTCAGTCGCAGGGACGCCGTCGCGTCGTTGGCCGTGCTGCTCGACCTGGCGGTGTCTACCGCTCACGCGCAGACACCGCAGGCAGGTGGCGCGGCGCCTCCCCGGCCGCCGGTGTTCAGGCGCGATCTGCCGAACGTGTCACTGGAGGGGTGGGAGATAACGGTCAGTCACGTGGACTACCCGCCCGGCCGCGTCGGCCAACCGCATCAGCATCGCGGATTCCTGTTCGCTTACGTGCTCGAAGGAAGCGTCGTCGCCCAGGGTGATTGGCGATGGCGTGTCGGACGAGGTGCGCACCTATCGCACCGGCGAGATGTTCTACGAGCCGATTGGCGCGACCCACCAGGTGTCGCGAAACGCGAGCGAGACGCAGCCAGCGCGGCTGCTGGCCATCAACCTCGCGAAGAAGGAAGGCTAGCGGCGCGCGTCCTTACACCGACACGGTTTTCGGACGCGCGTCCGCGACGGCGCCGCCGCGTTTCAGGAGCGCTTCGAAACCGGCTTTGTCGACAGCCTTGCTGAGCGCCTCATCTGGCGCGACCAGCTTCTTGGTCACCAGGTCGATCAGCGCCTCGTTGAGGCTGACCATACCGACGTTCTTGCCCACCTGCATCATCGACGGGATCTGGAAGGTCTTGCCCTCGCGAATCAGATTGCTCACTCCCTGAGTCACCATCAACACTTCAAGCGCTGCGACCCGCCCGCCTCCGATCTTGCGACACAGGTTCTGGGCGATGACGCCGCGCAGCGACTCCGACAGCATGATGCGGATCTGCGCCTGACGATCGGTCGGAAACTGGTCGATCACCCGATCGACTGTTGACGCGGCCGTCGTCGTATGCAGCGTCCCGAAGACGAGGTGACCGGTCTCCGCCGTCTCGATCGCGATGGCGACGGTCTCCAGGTCGCGCAGTTCGCCGACCAGCACGATGTCGGGATCCTCTCGAAGCGCGGCACGCAAGGCGTCCTTGAACGAATCGGTATGGGTCCGGATCTCGCGCTGATTGATCATGCACTTCTGGTTCTCGTGCACGAACTCGATCGGGTCCTCGATCGTGATGATGTGATCCTGGCGGTTCCGGTTGATGTAGTCGATCAGCGCGCAGAGCGTGGTCGACTTGCCCGAACCGGTCGGACCGGTGACGAGAATGAGCCCCTTGTTCAGATGACAAAGGTTGAGCAGATGCTGGGACAGACCCAGCTGTTCCGCCGTCAGAATCTTGCTCGGGATCACCCGGAAGACCGCGCCGGGGCCCTTCCGGTCAACAAATGCATTGGCGCGGAATCTCGCCAGGCCGGCAATCTCGTAGGCGAAGTCGGTATCGTGCCGCTCGGCGAATTCCTTGCGGTTGCGATCGGGCATGATCGGCCCGAGCAGCGAGTCGATCGCCTCGGCGCTCAGCGCGGCATCGGCGCCGGCATTAGCCGGGTCGAGCGGCTCCATCCGGCCGTCCTTGCGGATGGTCGGCGGCGAGCCGACGCACAGATGCAGGTCGGACGCCTTTGCGTCGCACATTGCATGAAAGAGCCGATCGATTGCTGCCGCTGATTCCATCCGCTACATCCCTTCGCGCGCGTCTACGACGTGGTCAATGTTCACGAGAAACGTCGAGTAGGTCGTCTCCAGATACCGGAACCGCTGCCCGTGCCGCGCCCAGTCGCTGAGACGCTCGTGCCCTTCCGGGCGATAGATGCGGACCGATCCCTGCAGCCGCTGGCCATTCGAGAGTGACAGCGACACGATTCTCGATCTGGCCACGCCATAGCCGGCATCGCGCCGCACCTCGTCGTCGAAGACCTCGACGCTGATCACGTGATCCCGGTTATAGAGAACCGTCTCACCGCCTTCGTCCTCGAACGGGAAAAATCCCGTTTCAGCGTTGAGCAGCTCCCCCAGGCGCTCGCTGCCGGCGCTGGTGGGACTGGCCTTGGCCAGGAAGAAGTGCCCGGGCACACAGGCGCCGTTGGTCAGCATGACGACGGCGCTGCAGCGCTGTTTTTCGACGCGAAACGGGGAGGGTTGAAGAGTATCCATCGCGCTCCACGGTTATCGGCCTTTCGCGGGCGGCTCAACACAACCGCCCGGCGTGCCAAAATGACACAGTGAAGCGCTCAGGCGTCGCCGACCTTCCGCTCCATTACGGCCGCGTGCCGCCCTGGCTCGCGAGCCGCATGGTCACACTCGGCACTGCGATCACAGAAAGCGTCATCCACCATTACGGCCGGCCTGCGTTCCTCTCCCGGCTGAGCGATCCGTTCTGGTTCCAGGCGTTCGGATCGGTCCTGGGCATGGACTGGCATTCCTCCGGCATTACGACCTCGGTGATGGGCGCGCTCAAGAAGGGACTCAATCCGCGGGCGCACGAACTCGGGCTTTACGTCTGCGGCGGCCGCGGCCGCCACTCACGCAACACGCCGCAGGAACTGCGCGCGCTGGCGGATCGCACGAGCCTTGACGGCGACGCGCTGGTCCGGATCAGCCGGCTGACCGCCCGCATCGACAACAACGCCATCGCCGATGGGTTTCAGATCTACCTCCACTCGTTCGTGCTGACCGCGGACGGCGACTGGGCGATCGTGCAGCAGGGCCTGAACGAAGACAGCCGGCTCGCCCGCCGCTATCACTGGCACTCGGCATCGGTTCGAGACTTCACCGCCGACCCGCACACTGCCATCGTCGGCGAGCACGCCGGCATCGTGATGAACCTGGTGGATGGCCGGGCGCGCGCGGCCCAGGAGGCGCTTCTGACGATTGCGCGCTCCGACCCGTCGCGGACGATTGGCGAAGTACGGCGCCTCGTCATGCCGGCGCGGCATCACGTGCGCGCGGTAGATGTCAACGAAAAGCGGCTGGGTGCGGTGCTCGCCCTCGCGCACGAGCGCGGCCTGAGCGACTTCGCATCCTTCCTGTTGCTCGAACAGCTCGGTCCCCGCACGCTTCAATCGCTCGCGCTGGTCGCCGAGGTCGTACACGGCGCGCCGACACGATTCGACGATCCGGCGCGGTTTGCGTTCGCGCACGGCGGCAAGGACGGTCATCCGTTCCCGGTTCCGCTGAAGGTGTATGACGAATCGATTGCGGTACTTCGGCGTTCGCTCGAGGCGGCGAAGCTCGGCCACTCCGACAAGCTCCACGGGCTGAAGCGCCTCGACGCCTTTACTCGAGCGATCGAACAGCGTCTCGAGCCCGAGGCGGACGTCCACGCCGCCATCGCGCATGAACTCCACATCTCGCGCTCGCTTGGCGGCCGGACGGTCGGCAACAAGCCGAGCGCGCAGCGGAACCTGTTTTCAGAGAGTTAGCGGCGTTCACAGGTACGTAGTGTCCGCCTTCAGGCGGACCGGCGAGTCCGGCTAAAGCCGGACACTACTATCGAAAACTCGGTCAGGGCTTCGTCTGGCTGGCGATGGTGTCCTGGTACGCCTGCGCCTCGGACGCCGCGTAAATCTGTTCGATCACGTCGGTGTTATCCGGCAGACGCTTCAGCGGCAGCTTGTCCCGTGTGAGCCACGGCTTCGTGTAGACGAGCGGGTCGTCGACGATGACGGTCAACTCCAGCGTGTTGAGGTTCACGCGACGGTACCGCTCCGTCACCTTCAGGGCGGTGCTGTGCGGGTGGCCGTTGTTGTCCAGCCAGGTCCGGTCATCGAGCCCGTTGGTCTCGATCACGAACGTGTAGTCGTCTTCCCAGCGTCCAATTGAATAACCGAACCAGCGTGGATCGGGTTCCCTGGGCAATTGGCGGCCGTCGGTCCAGATGCTGCGCCAGGTCTTGTTGAATGAGAACAGCATCAGGACCTGGCCGGGTGTCTCGACGATCTGAATGGTCCTGAGCTCGTAATTGACGATACGGGGAAACCCCGAGGGATCACCGAGGGTATTCAGCGGGTCATTGTTCTCGGCGACCGACGCGGCGTTGGCGCCGTTTCCCGGTTTATTGCGCGCAAACATCTGCTGGCCCAGCGGCGTGAACGGTGCCCGCGCGGCATCGCGAGCGGCCGCCTGCCCCTGTCCGCCAATGCCGGCGGCTCCTGCGTCCCACAATCCGGTGAGTTGGCGCACGGGCGCAGGACCGCCGGGCGGCATCTTGTTGAATGCCTCGTTGCTGATTCCGGGAAAACTCCATTCCTGCGCGGTACCCGGAAGCCATGACGCGAGACACGCCAGGGCCGCTGCCGTAATCGCGACGCGCGCTCGCATGCCAGGCCTGGCCGCTACTGGAACTTGGTTCCGTCGGCGAGCACGACGCTTCGCAGACGGCCCACAGGCGCGCCGCTCTTGGCAGGCTGCAGCGTCACCGTCACCGCGTCGCCCGGCTTGAAGGAACGCCGCGCATACCCGCGTTTCGAGGAATCCGCAATGTTGCCGGTTTCAATCGCCCAGTTCTTGACCGTACCGTCGGTCCCCTTGACGTCGAACTTCAGGAAGCAGTGGGGATTCGACCAGATCCATTCGGTAACGGTTCCCTTCACCGTGAGCTCGCCCTCGGTGTCGAAGGTGGCCGCGCCGTGGTGCGCCACGACCCGAACCGGTGCGGACAGGAGCAGCGCACCCGCGAAAGCACACACGATCATCCGTATACCCACAGGAACCTCCATGACGCTTCAGATTATCTCCGAAGCCGCCGCCCAATGCCTACGTACTAGTTCACGAAGTACGGCGGCAGCCCTGGCTTGGTATCCAGAAGAATCTCGCGGATCGCGCGACGGTCTGCGTCCGAGAGGTGAGCGTACCTGGACGACCGCTCCCTGCCGGACAGCACCTCCCACAAGCGCCGGTAGATCAAATCCTTCGCATCCCCCGGCAGAGCGTCAAACGCTTCGGAATAAATCATGTAACTGAGCGGATAGCGCATCAAGCGGCCATCGAGATCGAGCTCGCGCAGGGATCGGCCCTGCCGATCGCGCGGGCCACGGCTGGCGAACTTCGCCGCGAACCCGGAGGTGCCGTCGACGCGTCCGAGCGGCGCCTCGTCAACAAACAGCAGATAGTCGACAAGTTCTCTCGCTGTCGCCGTGAGCTCGCTGTCCCCAGGACGTGACTGCTCCGCCAGGACGCGGGCCTCCCACCCGATTCGCGTCAGCAGGTTCATCATGCGGGCCTGGTGATCGAACACGAGCAGCGCGACGATGTCGCTGTAAGAAGCCGGATAGGTTGCGGGCGGGAGGCGGCCCTCCAGGGTGGTCAGATGGCGCTCCGCCGTCCACGGTGGAAGATCGCGGGCGTTCGGATCGGCTATGAAGGCGTTGCCGAGATGGGGACCGTCGGCGCGATTCGCCGTGACGTACCACCCGCCCCAGCGATCGCCGACGGCGCTGCGATGGTCCGTGGCGTAGTTGCCGAGCCACGGAATGATCGTCCCGTCGGCGGCAGTGGGAATGCTGCGAACGAGAAAGCCCGGAATGCCGGCCGCCGCCGTCGAAAGGTGGCATGAGAGACACCGTTCGTCGCGGACCAGTTGGGGCACCGGCGCCGGCGCCTGATTCAGCAGATAGAAGACCGCGCCCTGCCGTGGATCGTGTACGGCAACTTCGATGAATCCTCCGGGCACCCATGCGACGGCCGTCGAGTCGTTGAAGAAGATGACGCGCGGATTCTGCGGACTGATACGAACGCTCTGCAGACTGGTCTTGGAATACACAACGAGCTGGGATTCCACCGGGATGTCGAGTGCCGCCAGCAGCGCCTTCAGGTAACCGCCCTGCCCCTCGAAAGACAGTCGCTCGCCGCCCTGCAGCCTCCGGTTCAGCTGCTCGACGGCACCCGTGGGCACGGCGTCCCGATATCTGATGGCGGGATGATCGATGTCGAACGCCTCGAACTGGCCATACGCCATTGCGGCCATCCAGCCCGCCAGCTGGAGGATCAGCAGCAAAACGAACACGGCACGCTTCATCTGTGTCGCGGTGTAAGACGATTATCCATGAAGGTAGAGGGATCGGATATGCTCACCTCTTCCCAGAGGGACTTCATGTCGACGAGGGGGAGATAGCAATGGCCAAGTCGGATTCGACCCTGGTCAGAGCCAGGGCCAAAGCAGAGGCCGCGATCCGGGATAAGCAATCAACCGAACGCGCGGCGGCCGCGGCCGAGGACCGTGCGACACGTGCGCGCGCAGCCCTGAAGAAGGCGAAGAAGGAGTCCAGAAAGGCCGGCAAGGCGGCCCGCAAGGCGCGAAAGGCAGCCGAAGCCGCCGACAGGACGGCTACGAGGGCGACCGCGCGCGTGCAAAGGGCGGAATCCAAAGCGGCGAAGGCCAAACGCACGGCTGCCAAGAAAGCCGCTTTGAAGAACGACGGCCCGCGCATCGTGACGCCCAACCGTCGCGCAACGGCAGCGGCGCGCGCGGCAACGCGGCGGCGGTCCGCTCCTCCCAGGCCAAGGCCAAGGCCGGCGCCGGCGGCTGCCCCCGTGCCCGACGCCGACCTCGAGATGCTGGACGTGGAATCGTCAGACGAGGCCGACGATTTCCTGATGGACAAATCAGATCTTACCTAGCTGCCTGTCCCGCATATGCGCACCGTGACGGCGTGTCTCGCCGCCATGCTGCTGGGCATCTCGCTGCTCGCCCAGCAGCCGCCCTCTTTGGCCGCGCGGCAGCCGTCAGTAACGGTCGTCGACGCGACCATTCGCGGCATGCAGGATGCGATGTCGCGGGGGCGTATCACGTCCCGAGCGCTCGTTCAGCAGTCGCTGCTGCGAATCGCGCTCTACGAGGATCGCTTGAACGCGGTGATTACCGTCAACCCGCGCGCATTGGACGACGCCGACGAGCGCGACCGCGAACGCGCCTCCGGTCGTGTCCGGGGCCCGTTGCATGGAATCCCTCTCGCGCTCAAAGACAACATCCAGACCACGAACCTTCGGACCACAGGCGGCGCGCTGGCCTTCGCGGATCTCGTGCCTCCTTACGATGCGACGGTCACGCGGCAGCTTCGCGACGCGGGGGCCGTCATCATCGCCAAGACCCAGCTGACCGAGCTGGCCAACTGGGTAACTGTTGGCATGCCAGGCAACTACAACAGCCTGACCAGCTATGGTTTCAATCCGTACGATCCAAGGCGGGATCCACGACCGGCGACCGCCGACGGACGCCCGGTGCTCGTGACCGGCGGCTCCAGCTCCGGCGTGGGCACCGCGGTCAGCTTCTGGGCGGCGAACGTCGGCACCGAAACGTCGGGCTCAATCCTGACGCCCTCGAACCAGACGATGCTGGCCGGCATCAAGCCCACCGTGGGTCGAATCAGCCGCTACGGAATCATCCCGATCACGGCCGATCAGGACACCGCCGGTCCGATGGCGCGAACCATTGCGGACGCGGCGATCTTGCTCGGCGCCCTCGAAGGCGCCGCGCCCGATCCGAACGATCGAGCGACATCCACGTGCACGCCGCCGCCGGCGCGCGACTACACCCGTTTTCTCGACGCAGGAGCGTTGAAGGGCGCGCGCATCGGCATCCCCCGCGCCTTCTTCTACAACCAGGCCACTGCGCCTGGCGCGAGCGCGCCAATCGGCGGCCTCAACGCCGATCAGCGCAAGGCCATGGACGACGCCATTGCCGCACTGAAATCTCAGGGCGCCATCGTGATCGATCCTGCGGACATTCCCAGCGTCGTCGATCCGGATCCGGCTCGCAATTTCCTGGCGTGGCCGATCTGCAGCGGCGCTGAGAACGCGAAGGGAAAGGACGCCGACTGCTCGACGGTGTTCAAGTACGGAATGAAACGCGACTTCAACGCGTGGCTCGCCTCTCTCGGCGACAGGGCGCCGGTGAAGTCGCTGACGGAGCTGCGCGAGTGGAACACCGCGCACCGTGACGCCGGCACGGTGAAATACGGGCAACAGAACCTCGATGTCTCCGACGAGATGAATCTCGAGGCCGACCGCGTCCGCTATGAGGCGGATCGCCGGAAGGATCTGTTGGTCGGCGCGACCCATGGCATCGACGAAGCGATGACGCTGCACAAGCTTGACGCGCTGCTCTTTCCCGGGTCGAGCGGCGCCGCTCTCGCCGCGCGGCCTGGTTATCCGACCGTGATTGTGCCGTTCGCGATGGTGCCCAACGCGCCTGCGCCGGCATTTCCAGCGGGCTTCGACCCGCGCCC
>Ga0075421_100007603_pt1 | contig 13279 bp, 7 predicted proteins | sample SoiMetdeltSBSDD5_FD_75292 | JGI IMG/M metagenome (GOLD analysis project Ga0075421, IMG submission 75292) | Bulk soil microbial communities from a Populus tree surrounding site in Tennessee, USA - Soil MetaG P. deltoides SBSDD5 | ecosystem: Environmental > Terrestrial > Soil > Tree plantation... | reverse complement strand
GCCGCATCCTGGATGGGCAATGGCACCCATAGCTGCTGATTGCGCGGAAAGCCGAAGCGCGGCGGCATCACACCCACCACGGTGCGGGCCGTGCGGCCCACCGCCACGACGCGGCCGATGATCTTCGGGTCGTGCAGGAACTGCCTCTGCCACACGTCGTAACCCAAGACCACGACGGGCTCCGCGCCCTGCATGTCGTCCGTCGGCTGCAGCGGCCGGCCGAGCAGCGGCGGGACACGGGTGAGCGGAAACGCAGAGGCCGTGATCTCCGCCACGCGCAGCGATTCGACACGGCCTTCGCCCGTGAGCACGTTGCGCTCGCTGACGCGGGCGGCGCCGAGCTCGGCGACCGTCTTCAGCGACCGCCGCCAGATCGCGAAATCGTGGAGCACCCTCGGCTCCACGCGTGACGCCGCCGTGTCCTGCGTCTCGAGGCGTACGATTCGACCGCCTTCAGGGAACGGCAGCCGTTTGTACAGCAGTTCGCCGGCGACTTCGATGCCGACCACCCCAAGGGCAATCGCCGCTGCCAGCGAGAGGCCGCCGATGATCGTGAGCGCGGGATACTTCAGCAGCAGACGCGCGCCCAGCTTCCAGTCGAGCCACGAGACCGCCGTCATCGGGCCTCACCCCGCAGGCGCCCCTGAACCTGCTGCCCGCAAAACCAGATCCGCCTTCATACGCGACGCTCCCAGTGGCACAACTTTACGATACAAAGCTGTTGGCGTCAACGCGTAGCTCTCGTGTCACTGCGGATCGAAAACGTACTCGGTCGCCCAATACCGCGCGAGATCCCCGCCGGCGATGCCCCCCTAATCCGCGCGCAGGACCTTCACCGGGTCGAGCCGCAAGGCGCGGTACGCCGGCACCAGGCTGGCCATCAACGCAACCAGCGCCAGCGTGACCCCTACGGCGGTGAGCGTCAGCGGATCTGATGCGCTCACGCCAAAGACGAGCGTTCTCATGACCTTCGCCGACGCGAGTGCGGCGATCGTGCCGGCCGCGATGCCGACCAGCGCGGGGGACATGCCCTCGATGATCACCAGCCGGAGGACATCGGCCGTCTGCGCGCCAAGCGCGGTTCTGATCCCAATCTCGCGGCTGCGTCCGCGCACGATGTACGAGAGGACGCTGTAGATGCCGACTGCGGCGAGCAGCAGTGCGACTCCGGCGAAGACTCCGAGCAGCAGCGCGCCGAAGCGTTGCGACGCCACCGTCCCGTCGAGCACCTGTACCATCGTCCGGATATCTCCGACCGGCTGTTCGGGATCGATCGCGCGGATCGCGGCAACGGCAGGCTGCGCGAGCGTCGCGGGCGGCACTGATGTCCGTATGGCGAACGTTTTCCGGCCGTAAGGCTCGCGCGTGTAGAAGTAGACCGTCGGGGTGGAGGCTTCAATCAGGTTCCGCTGCTTGACGTCGCCCACGACTCCGACCACCTGCCGAAGCACCGTCTTCGACAGCGCTGGCAGGGTGGCCCGGCGCCCGATCGGATCGTCTGTTCCCCAATAGAGCTTCGCGGCGTCCCGGCTGACGATGAGCACGTCCGCGTCGCTGTCGGCGATGTCGCGTCCGCTCAGCACCGGAATCCCCATGGCACGCAGGTAGCCCGGCGTGATCTGCCGCACCTGTACGGCAACGGGGTTGCGCTGAGGTGCGTGTCCCTCGAGCTCGAGAGTCTGTGAAGATCCGTCGGCGAATGGCAGGTCGTCGATCGTGCCCGCCGCCTCGACGCCGGGCAGTGCGCGAATGCGCTGCAACGCCGTGTCAAAGAATGACGAACGCTCTACCGGGGACGGGTAGCGTGGGTCCACGAGTCTCACTTTCATCGTCAGGACATTGTTCGGATCGAAGCCGGTGTCGCCGTACCTGAGAGCCAGCAGGCTCTGGATCATTACGCCGGCGCCCATCAACAACACCAGGGACAGTGCGACCTCGCACACGATGAGCAAGCGGCGCGTGCCGACGCCGATCGCACTGCTGCTGCGCCCACCTTCTTTGAGCGCATCGTTGAGACCACGGACGCCGGACCCGCTTGCGCGCACGCCCGGCAGCGTCCCGGCGAGCATGCCGGTGAGCATCGAGACCCCGATCGCAAACAGCAGCACCCGCCCATCGATCGAGATTTCCTCCGCCCTCGGCACCTGGCCGTCAAGCAGCGTCGAGGCTGACGTGAGCGTCCCGTATGCGAGCAGAAGCCCGAGCGCGCCACCGGCGCCCGCGAGCAACAAGGCTTCGGTCAGCAGCTGCTGAAACAGGCGTCCCCGTCCCGCGCCAAGCGCCGAGCGAATCGCGATCTCCCTGCGGCGGCTCAGGGCGCGAGTGAACAGCAGGTTGCCGACATTGGCGCAGGCGATGAGGAGGACCAACCCGACCGCGCCGAGCAACAAGAGAAGCATCGTGCGGCTGTTGCCGACGATATCGTCCTGCATCGGGATCACTACCGCTCCCCACCCGTCGTCCGATTTCGGGAACTCGCGCGCCAGCCGTGCCGAAATCGCGTCCATCTCGGCTTGCGCCTGGGCTGGTTCCACATCTCTGTTCAAACGTGCGACGCCGTAGCGATTGTGATTCCCCCGGGAGGCGCGCTGCTCGTCGGTGAGTGCGAGCGGAACCCAGACGTCGCTCGCCATCCCGGTCCATGACGCGACCGAGGCTGCGGCCGGCATGACGCCGACGATGGTGTACGCCTCGTCGCTGAGCTTCACCGTGCGGCCGATCACGTCCGGGTGTCCGCCGAATTCGGTTCTCCAGAACCGGTCGCTCAGGATGACTACGTGCTTGCCGCCTGGCGCATCCTCCTCCTGCCGAAAGACGCGTCCGAGCGCCGGCCGGGCTTTGACGACCTCGAAAAAGCCCGCGCTCACGGCTGTCGCACGTACTGTTCGCGCAGTACCTGTGCCAGTGAGCGCGAGCTCCCTGAAGCCGCAGCATTGATACATCGCCATGCCCTCGAACGACTTGGCATCCCGCTGCCAGTCGTAGAACTTGCCGGGGGAGAGCTCGAAGAGTCGACCGCCTGGCGTTCGGGTGAAGATCCGCACCAGGCGTTCCGGCTCCTCGAAGGGCAGCGGACGCAGCAGGACGGCGTTGACGATGCTGAAGATGGTGGTGTTCGCGCCGACACCAAGCGCCAGCACGCTGACGACCGCAACGGCGAACGAGGGCGTCCGGGACATTACCCGGAACGCATAACGAAGATCGGCCAACACGGTACGCATCTTCGAGTCTCCGTGTGATGATCCCCTTAGATGAGCGAGGGCGGTGTAGGGTTTACTCGCTCGAACCGACGAAACAGAAGGAGGCTATCGTGGCGACAACGCAAGAAGCTGTGCAACTCAGCGCTATCGTTCCCAGCTTGACTGTCGACTTTTCCGAAGCATCGGCGTAGGCGGACACGCGGAGCAGGGAGTAAGATGCGGCGCTGGAGGGTGCATGCGCCGTCTCGGATTCGTCCTTGTCTGCCTTGCGTCGGCGGGGCTGGTCATCGCCGCTCAATCGTCCGCTCCCACACAACCGGACCTCGGCGCCCGCGGCGTGAAGATTCTCGAGGTCCGGGGCCTCCGCTTCAAGGACTTGAACAAGAACGGCCGCCTCGATCCCTACGAGGACTGGCGACGGCCGGTTGAGGACCGTATCTCGAACCTGCTGTCGCTCATGACGCTGGAAGAGAAGGCGGGCCTGATGGTCGGTCCGACGCTGCCGATGGGTCCCGACGGCACGGTCAGCGACAGCCGTGACGCCGCGCCGAACCCGTTCGGCGGTCCGTCCGGCGGGATCGCGACATCGGAAGCGCTGTCCAAGCGTCACATCCGCCAGTTCATCAACCGCGTGAACACGCACCCGCGCACGATGGCGACGTGGCTCAACCGCGTGCAGGAGATGGCCGAGAGCACGCGCCTTGGCGTCCCCGCGTTCTTCGTGACCAACCCGCGCAACCACATGGGAAGCGAAGCGCGCCTGGGCATCGACGAAGCCACGGGCAGCTTCTCGCAGTGGCCGGGGACGCTGGGGCTAGCGGCGACGCGCGACCCCGCGCTCGTCGAGGAGTTCGCCTCGATCGCGGCCCAGGAATACGTCGCCGCCGGGATCCGGGGGGCCTACCATCCGCAGGCGGATCTCGCCACCGAACCGCGATGGGGCCGCATCTCGGGCACGCTCGGTGAAGACGCCGAGCTGGCGAGCCGCCTCCTCGCCGCGTTGGTGCGCGGCTTTCAAGGTGCGGCGCTCGGCCCGCGCAGCGTGGCCCTGACGGTGAAGCATTTCCCCGGCGGCGGTCCCGCGTTCGAGGGGCAGGACTCGCACTACGTCTACGGGAAGAACCAGGCGTATCCCGGCAACAATTTCCGGTATCACCTGCTGCCGTTCCAGGCGGCGATCGACGCCGGCGCGGCGGCGATGATGCCGTACTACTCCATTCCGAAGGGGATCACCAAGGAAGAAGTCGGCATGGCCTACAACACCGAGATCGTGACGGACTTGCTGCGCGGGAAACTCCGATTCGCCGGCATCGTCAACTCGGACTCGGGCATTACGACGAGCATGGCGTGGGGCGTCGAATCGCTCACGGTGGAGCAGCGCTACAAGAAGGCGATCGATGCCGGAACCGATCTGATCGGAAACGACTCCACCCCCGAACACGTGGTCAACCTGGTCAGGCAGGGACAGGTGACGGAGAAGCGCATCGAGCAATCCGCGCGGCGCATCCTGCGCGTCCGTTTCGCGCTCGGCATCTTCGAAAACCCGTATGTGGATCCGGACCGGGCGGCCGCGACCGTGCGGCGGGTGGATTTCCAGCAGCGCGCCGACCTGGCGCAGCGCAAGTCGATCGTTCTCCTCAAGAACTCGAACGCGCTGCTGCCGCTGGCGCCGGCGGTCAAGATTTACCTCGAAGGGCTCGACGCCGCCGCCGCGTCGCGCCACGGCTACACGGTCGTGAACCGTGTGGAAGACGCGGATGTTTGCGTGGTGAAGGTCGTTCCCGGGAGGCGCGCCGGCGCGGCGGGACGTGGAGCGCAAACCGGCCGGGGACGCTCCGCGCAAGGCAGAGGCATCGGCGGTCTGGATACCGGTGGCGAACCGATCGTGCTCACGCTGCCCGACGAACTGCTGTCGCCCCTGCGCGCGACGATGCGCCTGAAACCGACCGTGATCGCGATTCACCTCGATCGGCCCTATGTGATTCCCGAGCTCGCGCGCGAGGCCGCGGCGCTCGCCGCCACGTTCGGCGTCACCGATGCCGCGCTGTTCGACGTGATCAGCGGCGCGTTCCCGCCGTCCGGCCGCCTGCCGTTCGAGCTGCCCTCGTCGATGGATGCAGTACGGGCGCAAAAGGAAGACGTTCCATACGACTCGCGGGATCCGCTGTTCGCGTACGGCGCCGGTCTCTCGTACCCGCGGCGGCCGCCGACCGACGCGCGGCGGCAGGAGCGGTAGACGCCGGTTGGACTCGGATGGCGAAAGACGCGGCACCGAATTCCTGGGGCCTCGCCGAGCACGACTCGCGCCTGCTCGTGCACACCATTCCGGGTCTGGTCGCGACCCTGACGCCGGCCGGCGAGGTCGACGTCGTCAACCACGAACTCGTCGAATACTGCGGGCAGCCGCTGGACGCGATGAAGCAGTGGGGCACCAACGGTACGGTTCACCCCGAAGATCTACCGGGCATTGTCCCGGTCTTCACCCAGGCGATCACGTCAGGCGATCCATACGATTTTGAAGCGCGCATACGGCGGTTCGATGGCGTCTACCGTTGGTGTCAGGTCCGCGGCCTGCCTTTCCGCGATCCGAGCGGGCGAATCGTTCACTGGTTCGTACTACTCTCCGACATCGACGATCGGAAGCGCGCCGAGAACGCGGTTCGTGAAAGCGAACGCGAGTCGCGCCTCATCGTGGACAGCATTCCAGGCTTCATCGCGGCCTTTACGCCCACCGGTGAGCTCGAATTCGTCAACCGTCCGATTCTCGACTACTTTGGCAAGACGTTCGACGAGCTGAAGTACTGGGGAACCAGCGGCATGACGCATCCCGAGGACCTTCCACGCATCGCCGCGCTCTTCGCTCGTGCGGTCGCGTCCGGTGATCCCTTCGAGTTCGAAGTTCGCGCGCGGCGCTTCGATGGCATCTACCGGTGGTTTCAGTCCCGCGGATTCCCGCTGCGCGACCCCGACGGCCACATCGTCCGGTGGTACAACTTGTTGATCGATATTGACGAGCGCAAACGTGCGGAGGAGGAACTGCGATTCAGCGAGGCGCGCAAGGCAGCCATCCTGGACTCGGCGCTCGACTGCATCGTGACGATCGACCATGAAGACTGCATCACCGAGTTCAATCCGGCTGCGGAGCGCACGTTCGGCTACCGTCGCGACGAGGTCTTGAACCGGCAGTTGGCCGACGTCATCATCCCGCCGGCGCTTCGACACGAGCACCGGCAGGGGTTGACCCGCTACCTGGCCACGGGCGAGGCCCGGGTGCTCGGGAACCGCATCGAAATGACGGCAGTACGGGCCGACGGGAGCGAATTCCCGGTCGAACTTGCGATCACGCGCATCCCGGTGGACGGGCCACCGTCGTTCACCGTTTACCTCCGCGACATCACGGAACGCAAGCAGTCGGAGGAGGAGTTGCGGCGCAGCGAGGTATTCCTCGCCGAAGCCCAACACCTCAGCAGGGTGGGCAGCTTTTCGTGGCGGGTGGCGACCGACGAGATCATGTGGTCGGACCAGTTGTATCGCATCTTCGAGATTGAGCGCGACGTGCGGGTGACCTTCGAGGTGATCGGTAATCGAGTCCACCCGGACGATGCGTCACTGTTCAAGACCCGGATCGAGCGAGCTCGCCGGGACGGCGGCGAGGTGCAGCTCGAGATGCGGCTGCAGATGCCGGACCGCACGGTCAAGTACGTACACGTCGTCGCCCACTGCCGGGTCGATCGCGGCCAACTCGAGTACATCGGCGCCGTGCAGGACGTGACCCGGCGCCGGCTCTCAGAAGAGGCACTGGCGAAGGTCCGCTCTGAACTCGCTTACGTCGCGAGGGTCACCAGCCTCGGAGTGCTGACGGCGTCGATTGCTCACGAAGTCAATCAGCCGCTGGCGGGCATCATCACGAACGCCGGTACCTGTTTGCGCATGCTGGGCGCCGATCCTCCCGACGTCGACGGTGCGCGCGAAACCGCGAGACGGACGATTCGCGACGGCAACCGCGCCGCGGATGTGATGACCCGGTTGCGAGACCTGTTCAGCAAGAAGGAATTCCTGCTGGAGCCGCTCGATTTGAACGAGGCGACGCGAGAGGTCATCGCGCTGTCGTCGAGTGATTTTCAGAGGCACCGGGTGATTCTTCAGTCGGAGCTCGCCGACGATCTCCCGTTCATCACCGGCGATCGGATTCAGCTCCAGCAGGTCATTCTGAACCTGCTCCGCAACGCTTCGGACGCGATGCTCGACGTCCACGATCGGCCGCGCCTGTTGTTGATCAGGACCACACGGGAGACCGGCGACCGTGTTCGTCTGACTGTGCGTGATGCGGGCATCGGCATCCCGCCCCAGAGCCTGGACTCGCTGTTCGATGCCTTCTACACCACGAAGAGTGGTGGCATGGGCATCGGCTTGTTCGTCAGCCGCTCGATCGTCGAGAGACATGACGGCCGCCTCTGGGCCGAGCCGAATGATGGACCAGGCGCCACCTTCTCGTTCTCCATTCCCTGTCAGACGGCGGGGTAACAGGCGGCCTAGCGTGCAGTTCGGGCTCGTTCAAATGCCGCGCGGATCGGCTGCGCGCAATGCCGCAGCTCCAATTCCCCTCAGTCATCAGCCGAACGTGAAGGCGTAAGCCTCCACGCCGGCATCGAGGAACTCGATCTCCAAGGTGCGATCGACGATCGGTCCCGGTTGCCGGATCAACTGATAAAGCCGCGGTTCGACGACAGTGCCGCTGCCGGCGTCGTCCACGTCCAGGCCGCGAGCAGGACCCGGACGCTGACCGTCGATCGACACGCGGAAGCGTACCGGGCTCTCCGGGCGCGCCGGTCCCATCACAAGGTGAACGTCGCGGGCGTGAAAGCGGCACACGATTCGTCCCGGTACCGTGCCCAAAACGGTGGGCTCGTTCGCCATCGTCCACTCGCCGGCAAGCGCCCATTCATTGAGCTTCAACCGCGTGGGGGCTGCGTAGAGACGACGGGTCCCGGATGAGGCGCCGCCGGGTGACGAGAAGTTCGCGGTGCGTCCGTACCCGAGGTAGATCTCCGGTGACCTCAAGTTCTGCCAATCGGCCTGCAGCTCGATGCCGGTTGCAGCCATCGGCACGACGTCCTTGCCGTCGGCGCTGGCCCCCGTTTCCGCCATCAACTCTCGAATCGTCCTTTCCGTTCGATCGTACTCGCCCTCGCCGGCGTGGTGCCAGCGGATGCGTCCGCGCGCATCGATGACATAGAGCGCGGGCCAGTACCGGTTGTTGAAGGCCCGCCAGACGGAGTAGTCGGTGTCGATCGCCAGCGGAAAGTCAATTTTCATCTGCTGCGCCGCTCGCCGCACGTTGTCGAGGTTCTTCTCGAATGCGAACTCCGGTGTGTGTACGCCGAGCACGACCAGCCCTTGCGGGTACCTCTGCGCCCACGCGCGAACATACGGAAGCGTGCGCAGCCAATTGATGCAGGTATAGGTGCCGAATTGGACCACTACGACCTGCCCGGACAGGCTTGCTGCCGACCGGGGTGGCGAGTTGAGCCACCCGGTCGCGCGGCCCAGCGCCGCGAGCTGGCGCGACTCGCCGTCACGCGCCGTCGCTCGGCCCGCCTCCGCCAAGGCCGCGATCGTCATTGCCGCACCGCCAAGAAATCGTCGCCGGTTACGGTTGATGTTCTCGTCCATGACATTTAGCTCTCAAGCATGCCGGATCCGGCACGATGGCCTCAGTGTTGGAGCGTTCGATGAACGAAGGCGACGGCAATCGAGCCCTCGCCGACCGCGGCGGCGACGCGCTTGATGTTGCCGCCGCGTACGTCGCCAACCGCGAAGATCCCGGGCCGGCTCGTTTCGAGCAGAAACGGCGGTCGCGATAAGGGCCACCTGGCGGCGGCGAGCTCGTCAGGTGAGAGATCCGGGCCCGTCTTTACGAAGCCGCGCTCGTCCAGGACGACGCAGCCGCTCAGCCATCCGGTATTCGGGATGGCGCCGGTCATGATGAAGACGTGACCGATGGCGTGATCTTCAGTGATACCGCTCTGGTCGTCGCGCCATCGGATGCGTTCGAGCCGTCCGTTTCCCTCCAGCGCGACGAGCTGCGTGCGCGTATGCAGGACGATCGCGGGATTCTCCTCGATACGGCGGATCAGATAGCGCGACATCGTCTCAGCCAGGCCGGGTCCCCGAACCAACATGTGAACACGGTCTGCCGTCGACGCGAGAAACACGGCCGCCTGTCCCGCGGCATTGCCGCCGCCAACGACTGCGACCTCCGCCCCGGCGCACAACTGCGCCTCCATCGGCGTCGCGCCGTAGTAGACGCCGGCGCCCTCGAACGCCGGCAGGTTGTCGATCGCCGGTTTGCGATACGTCGCCCCGGTGGCAAGGATCACCGCACCCGCGCGGATTCGCTGTTCGCCGTCGACCTCGACCGTGTATCGCCGACCGTCGCAGGCCAGCCGTGTCGCACGCTTCGCGACCATGACGTGCGCGCCGAATTTCAACGCCTGCGCGTGCGCGCGCCCGGTGAGCTCCAATCCCGAGATGCCGGTCGGGAAGCCGAGATAGTTCTCGATGCGCGAACTGGAACCCGCCTGCCCGCCAGGCACGTTCGCCTCGAGCACGAGCACGTCGAGACCTTCCGACGCGCCGTATACCGCGGCAGCAAGGCCGGCGGGGCCGGCGCCGACGACCACGAGATCGCTGATATGGGTGTCATCGATCCGTTGGTTGAACCCGAGGCAGTCGGCGATCTGCGCGCTCGTCGGGTTTCGCAGGACGTCGTGCCCGCGGCAGATCACGACCGGGATGTCGGCGACACCGACCTGGAACCGCTCGAGCAGCTCCTGTGCGTCGCCATCACGATCGAGGTCGACGTACCGAAATGGATGCCCATTCCTGGTCAGAAATTCCTTCACACGAAGTGTCCCCGAGCTGTGGCTCGAGCCAATCACGACGACGTCCCCCACATCGAGCGCGATCAGGCGCAGCCGGCGCAGGATGAACGCCCGCATGAGAATCTCGCTCAGCTCGGCGTCGGTCTGGATGAGCGCGAGCAGTTGATGGCGATCGAGCTGGATCACCTCGCCGGCTTCGCTGACGCGCAGGCGCACGATCGCGCGGCGGCCGTTGATCACGTTGGCCTCGCCGGAAAACTGTCCGCCGTGAAGGGTGACGACCAGCGCCTCTGACGCCTCGCGCGGCCACAGCGCCTGCAGTGTGCCCCGCAGGACGATGAAGAAGGGTGCCGCCGTGTCGCCCGCCTCGACCAGTACTTCGCCGTCCACGGTCGACCGGCGCCGTCCGTGAGCCGCAATTCGCGCCATCTGATTGGCGGTGAGGGTCGGAAACGCGTGATCTGGCGGAGAAATCGTCTCCGCGAGGGGCGTGGCGGGCGAATCGGGTGTCTGCATCTATTCTCCGCTCAGTGAGAGTGAGAGGGAGACGTTCCTTTCGGGATGGTGAACGTTACGGTCGTGGACTGTCCCGGGAAGACCTCATGGTTGGCGTTGACCAAACTGACCTTGACCTTGTGCGGGCCCGGCGGCATCCCGGCCATATCGATCGTGTTGACGTTACTCGGGTCGGCCCACCACCAGGGCAGGTCGTCGACTTGCACGTGGAGGTGGCCGACGCGGGGAGATGCGTTGAGCGCCCCCTTCCCGAACACCGGTACGACGTGCACGTTCTCGACCCGCCACTGGATCCAGACGACGCCCCGAGCCAGCAAGTGGGGAAGCGGCGGGTCCACGATCAGCCTGGGCGGGGGCTCGTTCTTGATTTCGAGGTAAGGCGTGGCGCCGCGAACTTCGTGCGCGCTCCGAGGGACGGCGCGGCTTGCGGACGTCGACGAGAGCGCGAGACAGGTCATTACGACCAACGCGATGATTGTGATTCGAAAGCTGACGCGGCGGTCCGGTCGTTCGAGTGGGGTCATGCTGTCCTCCTCGAACGGATGAAACCAGACGCGCGCGGTGGGATCCATCAGACGAACGTATCGATACCAAGGTCTGATAGACGGCTGCGGCTCGCGCGAGCATTCTTTGTAGCGCGCCACCGCTGCCGGTGGCCGGGGGGAACGGAGTTGGCTCAGCAATTCGACGTCGTCTGTCTGGGTGGTGGCGTCGCCGCGGAGGCGCTCGCGGCGGGCCTTCAGGGCAGCGGGCTGACCCTCGCGGTGGTGGAACGGGAGCTGGTCGGAGGCGAGTGCCCGTATTGGGGCTGTGTGCCTTCCAAGACTCTGCTTCGCTCCGGTGAGACGTTGAGCGAGGCCGACCGCGCGCGCCGGCTCGCTGCGTCACGCGTGGACTGGACCGTCGACTTTTCAAAGGTGTCCAAACGCGTGCTGTGGATGGCGCGCAACCTTGATGACAGCCGCCCCGCCGCCGCGATGGAGGCGACCGGGGCCAGGCTCTTTCGAGGTGACGGCAGGCTGGCAGACTTGCGGACGGTCGCAGTCGGGAGCGAGCAGCTCATCGCGCGCCGCGCCGTGGTGATTGCCAACGGCAGCACCGCGGCGATCCCACCGATCCCTGGCCTGGACACTGTCGACTTCTGGACCAACCGCCAGGCGGCGATTCCAGAGGAGTTGCCGGCTTCGCTGGCGATCCTTGGCGCGGGCGCGATCGGCGTCGAGCTCGGGCAGGCGTTCGCACGTCTCGGCTCCAAGGTGATGTTGATCGAAGCCGCACCGACGTTCCTTGGCCTCGAGGAACCGGAGGCCGGAGCCGCGCTCCGGCCACACCTGGAGGCCGACGGCATCATGCTGATGGTCGGGGATCCATGTGTCGCCGTCGAACAGCCGATGATGGGACCCTCGCGCGAGCGTGCGGCTGTCGTCGCGCACTTGCGGTCCGGCGCCGCAGTACGAGCCGACCGATTGCTGGTTGCGACCGGCCGGCGCCCCAACGCGGAGGCATGGCGGGCCACCGGGCTCCCCCAGACGGAGCGCGGCTGGTTGAAGGTCGACCCGTCGACGCTCGAAGCGCACTCGGGTGTCTTCGGCGCCGGTGATGTCACGGGACTCGGCGGGTTCACCCATCTCGCTCACTACCATGGTCAGGTGATCGCACGGCGGTTGCGCGGCATGGACGCCACGGCCGACCACACCGCTGTCCCTCGCGTGACGTACACGGATCCGGAAATCGCGTCCGTCGGGATGTCCGAGGCTGCCGCGCGCGCCAGAGGCATCGACACCATCGTCGCCCGCGCCGATCCGGCCGAGACCGCCCGAGGCTATATCCACGATTTCCGCCGCGGCACCGTGAAGCTGGTTGCCGACCGCGGGCGCGGGCTGCTCATCGGCGCGACCCTGGTTACGCCGCGCGCCGGCGAGATCGTCGGTGAGCTGGTGCTCGCGATCAAGCTGCGGACACCGCTGAAGCAACTCGCCGACGTCATTCATCCGTTTCCAGCCTTCAACCGGGTGCTGGGCGCTACGGTCGAAGAGCTCGCCGCGAAAACTGCTCTTCAGGGCGTGGCGTGATCCCGATCCACCCGCCATCGATAGGGAGGTCGCAATGAGTACTCAGACAATCCATGAGGGTGACACCCACATCCGCACCGCCGCTGCCACCGACTTGAAGCTCGAGGTCGTCGTCATGCCGGTGTCGGACGTTGATCGCGCGAAGCGCTTCTACGAGAGTCTGGGCTGGCGGCTCGATGCAGATTTCGCCAGCGGTGACGACTGGCGGCTCGTGCAGATGACCCCTCCCGGCTCGCCGTGCTCGGTCATGTTCGGCAAGGGGTTCACGACTGCAGCGCCGGGATCGGTTCAGGGAACATTCCTCGTGGTCGACGACCTCAAAGCAGCGCGCACCGAGCTCATCGGACGCGGCGTCAACGTGAGTGAGGTGTTTCATTTCGATCGCATGCTGCTCCGTGCCGGCGGGACGCAGGGACGCGTGGCCGGCGCCGATCCGGAAGGCCGTTCGTATTTCTCTTTCGCCTCATTCAGCGATCCGGACGGCAACAGCTGGCTGCTCCAGGAGGTCACGGCGCGGCTTCCCGGACGAGGATTCAGCGTGGACGTGTCGACCATGACCGCGCTGCTGCAGGAAACCGAGAAGCGCCACGGCGAGTACGAACCGACA
>Ga0075421_100007602_pt1 | contig 13279 bp, 11 predicted proteins | sample SoiMetdeltSBSDD5_FD_75292 | JGI IMG/M metagenome (GOLD analysis project Ga0075421, IMG submission 75292) | Bulk soil microbial communities from a Populus tree surrounding site in Tennessee, USA - Soil MetaG P. deltoides SBSDD5 | ecosystem: Environmental > Terrestrial > Soil > Tree plantation... | reverse complement strand
ACGACGTGTCGGTCGCGCGGCGGCTCCGCACGTGATCGGCTACCTCGTCGCAGCAGGCATGATCGGCGGCGCCGTGTTGCCGGCGGCAATCGGACTCGTACTGCAGTCGACCGGCGTCTCGAACCTGGGGATCTGTCTCTCAGCGCTCGCGGCGACCTTTGGCGTCCTGCACATCGCCGCAGGTGGACGATAGGATCGCCGCCATGGGTGCCCATGATTTCTCTCGACCCCGAAACCAAAGCAACAGAGCAAAGCGACGGTCAGCCATGTTTTCCGGCGAGCATCGACGTCACACGCGAGGGCACCGGGCTCGCGCCCTGGCAACGGTGGAGATGGATCTCTCTTTTCGCGTCGAGCCGGTCGGGCTGCTTCTTGGACTACGTGAGCCTCGTCGGTGCGGTCGTCCGTCTCTGTTCAATCGCAAGATACGCACTTGTGAGAAGCGCCGAGAAACTGGGATTTGAGTTGTATTTCCTAGCGAACGCGTCAAGAGCCTTCACGTCGAGAGCGCCCTTTGGTGTGCGAACGACGACGCCCGCCAGCCTCTCGTTGACTGCCTTCGTAATTGACTGTTCATCCGACAAAGGTCGATCCGATGTGACCTGCATGATCCCGTAGGTCCCACTCTTTGCAATCCGCGCCTTGAGGCGTTCCAAGCCGCGAAACCAGACCGGGCGCTCGACGTTTTCGACGACCATCACTGCCCAAACGAGGCTCTCATCAGCGCCAGCCTGGCGAGCGGCGTCAGAAGCAACATCGAAGAGCCGCCGGGGGATCTGCCGGAGTGACCGTTGCACGAGCCCGTATTGATCGAGTGCGTTTCGGGAGATTCGCACGAGAAATGCCCCGGTGATACCGGCGAAAATCGCAGTCCACATCGCCGCACTAAGCTCATGCAGCGGTGGTACGGCCGGGGCGAACATGTGGCGCGTTTCAGCCGCGATGGCGGCAATGATCACGACTCCGATGAGGACGATTGCTCGAGAAAAGGCGATCGATACCCTGTGCTGACGAAGCTCAGCGTCGGAACCCGCCCAGATGAGTAGCGCTCGTCCCAGAGTCAACAAGCCATGGGCGAGTCCCACAAGAACGGCGCCTAGCGCACCCGGGGCTTCTCTACGATCGAGCGAAACTCCCACGAACACGCACGTCACGTATAGAGGTAGGAACCGAAACAGCGCGTAGCGCATTGGACTCATGCTGACTGCGTACGCCGAAACATCCGTTGCCCCGAAGTAGCTCTCCGGCCAATCTGCTTGGACGGCTCGATAGAAGACATAAAGGAAAACTACGCCGAGAACGACCGCCACGACTACGTCGATGAACACAGGCCGATGGCCCTCCCCCTTATCAGCACGCTCGCGAGGACGCGATGTTCAAGCACGATACTTCTCGAGCACGTACACGCCGACCGCGGGCTGCTTAGGATCGCCGCTGGCCGCGAGAAACGCCCCTCTCAGCTCTGTATCGCGCGGTCTTCGATCTCCCACGCATGGTCGAGCACGTGCCACCCGACCCGACGCGCGAAGTAGCGCGGCGTCCAGGGCTTCTTGGTAGCTCTGGGCTCCGCGAACGGCAGCCCGCGCGCGCGAGCGCGGAACGCCTCAAGCATTGCGTCGTGCAGGGTGGCCGGCGAAGCGGCCTTCGGTGGCCGCGCGCCGAGCTGAGCCATGTACGCCTGATCGGCCTCGACGACATGCGCTGTCATCTTGTCGAGATCGCGTCCGCCGCCGCGCGGACCCTTGCACAGCTCGAGGCCCTTGGCGGACCTCGCAGCGCGATCGAACGCGTCCCAGCACGCCTCGAGGATCCGCGCAAGACGTTCGAGCTCGGCCGCGGCGATGGGCTCGCCGTCCGACGGTAGCCCGAGCGACGGGACGCCGAAGTCGGTGCCGGCGTTGCCCTTCAGTCGCTTGACGATCTTGAATTCGGACGCGTCTCTTGGCGCGTTGAACGTCGGCACCGCAGCTCTGACGACGGCCTTGTAGCGATCGCCGTACGAAGCCAGTGCCGCGATCGCCTCCTGCTCGCTGCGAGCGCCGCGCGACCAGCCCGGCCAATCGACGGCACTCGCGAAGGTGCGCTTGGCACCAGCCTCCAGATAGATCGGGATGCCCCGGGCCCTCAGGTCTGCTCCGCGCGGCGCTTCACCGTTATGGCGACGCGCTGACGAAGCGAAGCCATGGGATCGGGTCATCACTCGTCAGGAGCGTCCGCTGTGCCCCGCCAGCAACCGGACTGAGGCGCAGTTCGTAAGGTGGCCTGCTGCCAAATCCGCTCGCGTCGCGCTGAGCGTAGGTGTAAGCGATCCCCGCACGCAGCCAAAGCACTCGCGAGGCGTGCTCGGTCCCGGCGATCGTCCTCCGCTGTCCACCGCTCGCATCCATCGTCACCAAGGTCACGGGAGAAGCACCCGACGCCGGGCCCATCACCGCGACGATCGCGTTCCCCTCAGGATTCCAATCCGCTGCCGTGACCAGCTCGGATGCGCCGCCGGCGACGGTACGTTTCTCGCCGCTCACATCGTTCCAGGCGATCAGCTCCGCACCCCGGAAGCCGGTACCGCATCCCCCCGGCACGACAAGGACGCGCGGCGACGCCTCACGCCACGATTGATAGGTCGCGCAGTCTGCGAACGTCCTCTCGGCCCCTGACGGCAAGGTCGCTTCGAGGCTCGCGCCTTCGTAGACACGGCCCCAGTACAGCGTGCCGTCGCGGACGTGATCGACTGTGCTCGAGAAGAAGGGCTGCGTGACCGGAGCGCGCACCTGGCTCACGATGCGGTCGCTCACACGAACCCGGAAGAGACCGAGATCGCCGGCGGTGCCCGGTGCGACGTCAGCCTTGGCTTTGCCAAAGGTCACGGCGGTCGAGTCAGGATTGAAGCTCGGCCCGCGCAGGATCACGCCGTTCTCGAGAGGTGTGAGCCAGGTCGAAACATTGCTACGCGCGTCCCAGAGCGCGAGGCGGGAACTGGTGTCGTTGACCTGGACTGCCAGGACGAAGAGAGCGCCGTTCTGACTTATGTCGAAACCGTTGCCCAGCGGTGCGGTGAGAAGACGTGTCGTCGGACTGCCATCGAGTGGGACCGCGACAAAGGCGAGGCCACCAGCCTGCGTGCCGCCACCGAGGCGTCGGGTGTTCTCGTGGACGACGGCTACGAGCGTGGTCCCGGTGGGCTGCCACCGCTGGACCTCCGGCTTCAGATATTGGGCCACGCTCGGATCACTGGTCGCAGTGGGTTGCGTCGGGGCCGCAGCTGTGGACGCAGGTGGCGGGGGCGTCGGCGATGCCGCGGTGCCTGTCGGCGTCGCGCTCGCGGCGACAGGCGGCTGCGTGCGCGGTGTGCCGAACGAAATTGCGAGCACGAGCGCCACGACGGTCGCAAGGAAGATGACAACGAGAACAAGTGCGCGGCGACCTGAAGCGTTGATCGTCAGGTCACACGCTCAACACGATCAGTTCTTCTGCGCGGCCACCCAGGCGTCGACCTTCGCGCGGTACTGATGCGGCGCCTTGGCGAAGGACTTCATGCAGCCGGGACCGCAGAACGCGTACTCGCGGTCGTCCATCTCGAGGGTGAGTCCGTGCTCGCGGGAATCAGCAATGCTCACGATCATTCCGCACACCGGATCGAGCATCTTCTCACCGGGCAGGCCCGACGTGTCGCGCATGTCTAGTGGATCTTGGTGACGCCGACCCCGGCGTTCGGCGTGCTGCTCGTGGGCGACCCGTTTACCGGTGGCGCCTTCGATGTGCTCGGCGTTGGCGTCGTCGACGTCGAGGCTGCCGCGCTAGGCGCGGCCATCGCCAAATGCGGATTCAGCTTGGTCATGAGCTGCGGCTTCGGGTGGTACCCGACGATGCGGTCGGCCTCGCGGCCGTTCTTGAACACGATCATGGTCGGGATCGCGCGGACGCCAAAGCGCCCGGCGGTGATCGGATTGGCGTCGACGTCGAGCTTCACGACTCGGATCTTGTCGCCCTGCTCGTTCGCGACTTCCTCAAGGACCGGCCCGACCATCCGGCAGGGACCGCACCACGTCGCCCAGAAATCGACGAGCACGGGGGTATCCGATTTCAGGACCTCCTGCTCGAAACTCTGGTCTGTGACGACCTGTGGCTTTCCCATTAATGCGGTCTCCTTTGTACGTCTACTCACCCCGGCTACCCGGGTGGAGAGCGAACGGTCGCGTTAGCGACCTTTCGCTACCACCTAAACGCGAGCTGCTGGCCTGATTGTTCCACCGCAGGTTCGAGGCCAAGGACGGCTTCCAGGCCGTCCAGGCCACTCTGCGCGTCTCCCAGCCACTTGCGCAATGGATCCCACTTTACGAAGCGCCAGCCCCGGCGTCGAACGACCTCCGCCAGAGCGGGCGAGCGACGAAGCTTCTCGTTTACCAGGCCTGTTCGTTCGTCGGCGACCGCGAGGAACCGGAACACCCGGTCGTCATCCGGGATGGCCTCCCCGAGAGCGACGATGCTGCGGTGGATCCGGGCGGTCCAGTCCACCTGCCACAGGAAGACCATGTGGCCCCGGTCGTACCAGACGCAGTCGACGAAATCCACCGCTTCCGCCGCCCCGCGCACGAAACGTGATGCCCCGGTCGCACGCTCGGCCTCGCTCACCAGATCCGTCAGCACTCTTCCTCGCTCCGCGTGCGTGGTGGGCAGCGCGCGGCGCTCGACGTCGCGACCGACGTGCACCTTGAACCCCAGCCGGTGCCCCGTGTCGATGAGCTCCGCCAGGACCTGCGCCTGCGACGATTGCCGAGCGACCAGCGCGTCCTGCTCGAGCAGACGCCAGCGGCCGTCGTCGGTCTGGGTCGCATAGGCGGCGACGCAGCGTTCGATGAGCTCGCGGTCGGGTGTCTCGATGCCGCGAAAGAGCGCATACACGCGCCGCAGCAGAGAACGGGTGTCGACCTCGCGCGCTGATGACAGGAGTCCCCAGACCGCCCACTCGACGCGGTCGCCCAGCGGCGTGGCGTCGGGTGCCTCGGTGACCGAGTACGCGACATCGTCGGCATCGTCGCTGAGGGGCACCCGCGCGATGCCGGTGCGCCGACCGTCGGCGAGCGCGGACTTGAAGTGATCGAGGAAGAGCTCGAGCTCCGAGATCCCGCCGGCGCGCGCGAGCGCGATCGGGACCAGGAGCCCCTTCGCGGCGAGCGACTGCAGCGCCGCGACGGCGGCGACGTCCTCGCGAACCGGCTCGCCGCGCGCGAGCACCGCCTCACGCACGCCCGAGCGGATGGCGTCTTCGATGAGCGCCGCATCCGCTGACGATTGGTCGCGCAGCAAAGGCACGTCACGATCGAAGTCGCATACCGCCGCGGCAGGCGAGCCGTAGGCGCCGGCATGCGCATCGCGCTGATAGAGGATGGCGCGCAGTCGATAGCCCGCGCCCGCCCCGGCCAGAACGCACGCGGCGATGGTCGCGGCGTCCGCGTGCGGCACGTACACGACCGCCGCGGCCTCCGGGCGCGACACGCGATGCGCCTCGATGAGGGCGGCGCGGAGCGTGCGGAGAAGTCGCTCGCGCGCGGCGAGCCTGCCTTCGCCGGTGTCCATCGGCCGGAGCGTCTTGGCGCCGAGCAGCAGCGCGCTTGCGACGGTGCTCCATCCGCCGAGCGTGTCCTCGACCGGCGCCTGGCAGATGACCAGGTCGGCATCGCCGGGGTCCAATAGCAGTCCTCCACGCGACGCGGGCGAGCGGTGCTCGTGCTGCGCCAGCCACGAGACGAGCTCGCGAACGGTCCGCTCGTACTCGAGCCAGATGTTCACCTCGCGGCTCTGTGACGCGTGGCCGCGCCGCGCGCGCCCCTTGTCGATGCGCAGCGGCGCACCGTGACCGGCGACCGCGTTCAGGCGGCTGCCGGCGACGATCGATTCGAGCAGGCAGAGCTTCAGCAGGCCCTGCGCGGCTGGATCGGACACCGACGTCTCGACCGCGCGCAGGGTGGCCATGAGCGCCGTGATATTGCGCGGCGTGTAGAGCGCGGCAACGGTCTCGCCGAGCGCCTGTGCGGCGGGATCCGAGCCGAAACGCTCGACGAACTGCCAGTACGCCATGCCGCGCGGCTCGAGCCGCCTCATGCGCTCCTCGTCGTCGCCATCGGCGCCCTCGATCAAAAGAGCGCGGCCATCGCGAGCGCAGACGCTGCAGCGGAACGCCTTCTTCGACGGTACCGGCGCGTCGCGCTCCCAGAGGAACGCCTCGACGACGACCGGGCCGTGACAGGTGGCGCAGCGCGAGCCGTACAGCTCGCGCATCGCGACCCGATGCGGCGTGCCAACGAGCGCGCTGTCGGCGACGCGCTCGAACGCGGCGAGGACTTCGTCCAGGGGCGGCGCGAGGGCGACGACGGCGCGGGCCCATTCGCCCAGCGGCTCGCGCGATTTCGCGATGCCGCGCCGATCCGCCGGCTCGACGGCGTCGGCGGCGGAGTACGGATGCGCGAGCGGATCGAGCACCACGCCGCGTCTGGGCGCGTACGCGGTCGCATAGACATCGGCGAGGGCTGAGGGGAACGCGGTGCCGAAGCGGTTGAGCGGTCGCGGAAGCGGGATCGTCTCGATAGGTGTGAAGGAGAGGACCCGCTCTCGCAGATTGCTCACGTTGTCGTGAGTATGGGTCTCAGGGCAGTCGGAAGAGAACGGCTCGCTTCGCTTCAGCGACAAGTCCCACCCAGCGACCGTCGCGCGACACGACGAGGTCCTGGATCTGTCCGACGGGGGCGAGCTCGTCGATGCCGCCGGTCTTTGGGTCGAGAGCGATGAGGCGGTCCGAGCCGTCCAGCACGATCGGGCGCAGCCCGACGGCGATGCGGCGGCCGTCGACGATCGCGGTCGTCCAACGCGTCACGCCTTCGCCGTCGATCGCGAGCACGCGCTGGGCGTCGAGCAGGTAAAGCGTCCCGTCGCGCGCGAACTCGACGTCGCGCACAGCGGTGGCGAGCTTGGTGATGCTCTTGGTCGGATCGGCGGCGTTCACCTGGAAGCGGAACGTGCCCTGATCGGTCACGGCCGCGCCGAACTTCCCCGAGGGATCGATGGCGAAGGCCCGGCCGACGCCGGGGATCCGGAGCACGCCCTTCGTCGACCGCTCCACCCCGGGTCGGAACATGCGGACCTCGTAGGCGCCGGCGTTCTGCCAGGCGATGAACAGATCGCCGTTGTCGCTGGCCGCGAGGAGCCCGCCCGCGGACCCGAGCGCGATCGGGAAGGGCGCCGCGAGGGGCAGCCCGTCGGGCGTGCGCCCGCCGATGACGCCACCGCCCTCTCCGCCGGACGATGCCGCGAAGACATCGACGCCGGGCACATACACGAGCGACTGCGCCGCGCCGCTGAGACGGACCGGAACGCCGGAGGTGTCGTTCGGGCTCGGCATGACCAGGTTGGTGAGGACCTGCCCGCCGCCCATGAGGAAGCGTCCGTTGCTGGTGAACGCGAGCTGGTTGACACCCGCGTTGAGCTTCGGGAAGGCCCTCAGGACGCCGTCGCGCGTGTGCACCGCGATGTAGCCATCGTCGGAGCCGGTCGCGATCAGCGCGGCGTCCGACGACAGAGCGATCTTCCGCGCGAGCCCCTGGACGTTGATGGCGCGCTCGGGCTCCCGCCACAGCTCCACATCGGGGACCTCGCCCGCGCGCGCGAACGCGTGTACCGCGTCCTCGCTCACGATCGCGGTGATCTTCTGCTCCGCAAGTGCCGCGTTCGCCTTTTCGGCCGCCGCGCGGTCGGCGAACGGTCCGACGCGGACGGCGAACGGACTTTCCGTGCCGGCCGTCGCGTTCGCGCCGATCCGTTTCGCCGCATCGAGCGCCTCACCCGCGCTCCCGTACGGACCCGCGGTCAGCGTGAACACGTGCTTCGACGACGCTGTCGACTTGATCGACATGCCGCGGTCGATCACCGCCGTGAGCGCTGGATCCGCGGGCAGCACGGATGTGAGCTCGCGCAGGCTCGCCCATCCGCGATCGACGCCCGCGAGGACGCGCGCGAGCGCAGCCGGGTCACGTACGTCCGCGTACGCGAGGGCGTCGCGTGAGAGATCGGTGAGGCCGTCGGCGAGGGCGACCAGCCGGTCACGGACCGGGCCGACGGTCTCGACGGTCGCGGCGACGACCTTCGTCGTGTTGGTCTTGACCAGAGCCGCCTGTGCGCGCGCGACGGTCGCGTAGCGATCGGCGCTGACGGCGCGCACCTTATCCCCGCCCAGAGTGCCGACGAGCGCGTAGTCGTAGACGGAGAAGGTCAGGAGGATGTCGGCTGCGGCTTTGGCGATCGGCCGCGCGTCGGGGACGTCGCCGGGGATCGGGCGGGTCTTATCCGGGACAGGAGTGGAGCAGGCCGCGGCCAGGAGGACGAGGACCGCTGTTATCGCTCCCCATCCCGCTCGGCGCATCCGGCTTACTCCTCTTCTTCTTCCTCCGAGTCATCGTCGCCCGTATCGACGACAAGTGGCTCTTCGACGCCATCAGACTCTTCAAGGGCCTCGCCGCCCGCGACGCCCTCCGTCTCTTCCTCAGTCCCGTCCGATTCCTCGTCCCCGTCCTCATCCGCGTCCCGCCCGAACCGGAAGAAGTTGCCCTTGATGTAGGCCCGCTCCTTCGTCTCGGCCGGGCGGTGGTGGCCCGGGAAGGAGATCCGGCTGGAGTTCTCGACGCTCTGCAGGACCTCTCTAATGGCAACGCGCGCGTTCAACTGGTCGTTACTGACGATGGCCGCCACGTACTGGTTGCCAGTTCGGATCAGATCGATGAGCCGGCGGCCCACCTTGGGCTCCAGGAAGCCCAGGAGCTCGCCGTCACGGGCGTGGACGGCCATGAGGCCCTCCTGCTCCTTGAGCTGGGCCTCGGCGCCGGGGCTGTAACGGGCGAGGATGTGCGGCGGCGCCGGGTTGATCAGGCGGAGGATGCCCGTCTTGCCCATGTCCTCGATGAACAGGCGGGGCTGGGTCCGCGAGGTCGTGACGTTCGGCTTGGTCTTGTGCTCCAGCAGCTGGACGATGCGCTGCGAGCCGCGGATCGCGATCGAGTTGTACGGCTCGGCCTTCAGCACCTCGCCGAACGAGGCCTTGGCCTCCTCCAGCTTCCCGAGCTCGAGCAGCGCGCGGCCCATCCGATTGCGCGCCTCGACGTCGTCGGGCGCGGCTTCGATGATCTTCGCGTTCAGGTCCGATGCGCGCGTCCAATCGGCCTCGAGGGCGGCCGCGACGGCCTGATCCGCGAGGGCTCGAACGCGCAGTCCAGTGTCCGAGGCAGGTGTCATGGGAGTTCTCATTCTAGCCTGCGGCGGTACCCTTGCGCGCGTGCCGTACCTCTCGGACATCCAACATCGGCGCGTGATCGAGCCGAATGGCACCGAGGTCGCGAAGCTCGCGGACCTCGCCGTCGTTCCGCAGGGGCAGTTCCCGGCGGTGCAGTGGGCGATCCTGGCGACGCCGAGCGGCGAGCGCGTCGTCCGCTGGAGCGAGATGGCGCAGGAGATCGGCCACCTCAGGCTGCGCGGCCGCCTGGACACGATCACCGACGCGAAGCTGCCTCAGGAGGCACTGCGCCTCTCGCGCGATCTCATGGACAAGCAGGTCGTCGACACGCACGGCGCGAAAGTCGTGCGCGTGAACGACCTGCAGCTCTCGGAGGTCGACGGCCAGCTGCGCCTCGTGGGTGCGGACGTCGGACTGCGCGGGCTGTTGCGTCGCGTCGGCGCCGAGGGTCTGGCGGAGCGGGTCGTCGGCCTCGCGGGCCAGAAGCTGCCGCGCGGGATCATCCCCTGGCATCTGGTCGAGCCCCTATCCGCGCCGGATGCCAACGTTCGGGTGACGGTGCCGCGCACAAAACTCGCGCTGCTCCACCCCGCGGATATCGCCGACATCGTCGAGGAGATGAGCGTCGACGAGCGGCGCGCGGTGTTCGAGCAGCTCGACATCGAGACCGCCGCGGACACGCTCTCGGAGGTCGAGCCCGAGATGCAGGCTTCGATCGTGAGCGACCTCGACGAGGAGCGCGCCGCCGACATCCTCGACGAGATGGCGCCGGACGAGGCCGCGGACCTTCTGCAGGACCTGCCCGAGGAGCGCCGCGACGAGCTCGTCGACCTCATGCAGAAGGACGAGGCCGCGGACGTCGAGGAGCTGCTCACCTACCCCGAGGATTCCGCCGGCGGGATCATGACGACGGACTTCATCGCACTGCCCGCGCAGCTGACGGCGGGCGGGGCCATCGACCGGCTCCGCGAGCTGCAGCCGGATGCCGAGCTCACCTATTACCTCTATGTCGTCGATGGCCAGGGCCGTCTCGACGGCGTCATATCGCTGCGCGACCTCGTCGTCGCGAAGCCGGAGACGCCGATCACCGAGGTCATGGACCGGAATGTCCTCAAGGTCGATGCGACGTCGCCGAAGGAAGAGGTCGCCGCGCTGATCGCGAAGTACAACCTGCTGGCGCTCCCGGTCGTCGACGCGCGGCGGAAGCTGCTCGGCACCGTGACCATCGACGACGTCGTCGACATCATGCTCCCGCGCGGTTGGAGGAAGAGGTCGCTCAGGTCGATCGCTAGGTGAGGGGCGACGGCATCGCGCGACCGCTGGGCGCGCTGCGACGCCGCGCGACACGCCGGCGGATCGCGATCGCCGGGTTCCTTGCGGTCGTCGGGCCCGGCGTGATCACCGGGTTCGCGGGCAACGAGGCGGGCGGCGTCACCACCTACTCCTCCGTGGGTGCCCACTTCGGCTTCGCCCTGCTGTGGCTGCTTTTGGTGGCGAGCATCGGCCTCGGCGTGATCCAGGAGATGTGCTCGCGGATGGGCATCACGACCGGTCAGGGGCTCTCGGACCTCATCCGCGAGAGGTTCGGCGTGCGCTGGACGATCCTCGCGATGCTCGTCCTGATCATCGCGAATGGCAGCAACGTCGTCGCCGAGTTCGCGGGCATAGCGGCGAGCGTCGAGATCCTCGGTGTCCCGCGGATCGTCTCCGTGCCGCTCGCTGCGCTCGGCGTGTGGACGCTGGTGGTGTTCTTCAGCTACCGGATCGTCGAACGCGTCCTCTTCGTGTTGGTCCTCGCGTTCATCGCCTACCCGGTGTCCGTCTTCATCCTCAAGCCCGACTGGCCCGTCGTGCTGTCCGGCTTCATCCCGTCGTTGCCGAGCAGTCCTTCGGCGCTCGTGTTCGCCCTCGCGCTCGTCGGCACCACGATCACACCGTACCTCCTCTTCTACATGCAGGCATCGGTCGTCGACAAGGGGACCGATCGCCAGTCCGCGGCCTACGCGCGCATCGACGTCTTTCTCGGCGCGGCGCTCGCGGGACTGTTCGCCTTCTTCATCATCGTCGTCACCGGCACGGTGCTGTACCCCGCGGGCATCCAGGTGACCTCGGCCGAAGCCGCGGCGAAAGCGCTCGTTCCGCTCGCCGGAGAGCGCGCGGGCCTGCTGTTCGCGATGGGCCTCTGCGGCGCGTCGCTGCTGGGCGCGGTCGTCATGCCGCTCTCGACCTCTTATGCCATCTGCGAGGCATTCGGCTGGGAGTCCGGCATCAGCAAGAACTTCCGCGAAGCGCCGGTGTTCATGAGCCTGTTCACGCTGCTGCTCCTGCTCGGCGCGACCATCGTGCTGATCCCGGGGATCTCGCTGATCCCGCTGATCATCTCGGCACAGATCGCGAACGGAGTCCTTCTTCCGATCATCCTCGTGTTCATCCTCCGGCTCGCCACCGACCGTCGCGTCATGGGCGATGCCGTCAACGGGCGCGTCACGACCGCCCTCGGCTGGGGCGTGGTGGCGCTGGCCGGTTCGCTCTCACTTGGGTATCTGTTCGCATCGTTCTTCGCTACTTAGCGAGCGGTCGATCGGACCGGCGTGGCACCGTAGGGCCATGAGGGTCGTCGCCGCGACCTCGCTCGCCACCGTTCTCGCGATCGGGTGCAGCTCCGCGCCGGACCCGCAGTCGCAGCCGCAGACCGGCGCGCCCGCGGGCAGTGCCGCGGCCGCGCAAAAGTCCGCGGTCACGGCCCGAGCGGCGAGCGTTCCCGCCGACCACCGCTACATCTCCATCTCCGACGGACAGACCGGTCGCATCCTGCTGGTCGATCTCGACAGAGGCGGCAGCACAGAGGTCGTCACGGCACGCGGCTCACCTGCACGGCCCTACTACGCGCCGCCGTTCAGCGCATCGGCCGACGGAAAGCGGCTCCTCGTGGCCGCGGTCGGCCCCGCCGAACGGTCGGCGCTCTACCTCATCGACGTCCCCGCTGGGCGCGCGACGCTCCTGTATGAGGACGACGAGATCTGGGCGGTCGGTCCGCTTCATGGTGTGATCAGCCCGGACGGCGCGCGCTACGCGTTCCATGGACACGACGGCGTCCGGGTCGGCGATACGGCCGGCGGCCCGACTCGTCTGTTCGTCGAGGACGAGGACCCCGCCGACATGACGAAGATCTGGTATCCGCTCGCCTGGTCGATCGATCGCAGCGCGATCGTCCTGGCGCAGGGCAGGGAGACGCTCACGAAGATCGCGGTGTTCGACGCCGCGAACGGCGAGCAGGGATGGGTCGGCACGGGTTCGCAGGTCAGCTGGCGCGTGAGGGCGCCGTTCCTCGCGGTCGCCGGCAGCGGCGGCTCGTTCGGCGGAGAGAACCGCGTCTACGCCGTCGACCCCAACGACGGAGTGACCCGCGAGCTCGAGCCGCTCGGAGCGAAGTACTACGGGTCGATCGCCTGGCATCCCAGCGCCGATCGCGTCCTGTATACCGCCGCGGACGACCCGTTCGCCGAGGGCGACGTCTACACGCGCGATCTGACCGGCGCTGCGAGGCGCGTGGAGTCGCCGAAAAGGATCTGGGAGGCGTGGTGGTCGCGCGACGGATCGCGCATCTTCGCGACGGCTGCGCGCGGAACGACCGCGGCAACTCCCGGCGTGGGCGACGTCGACATCCTCGAGCTGCCAGGCGGCCGCGTCGTCGCGTCGGTGTGCCGCGCGGATCCGCGCGGCCAGTGCCGCTAGTTATCAGGGACCTCTAGCTCGGCAGCTGTAGCGGCACGCGAAAGACGGAGCCCTCTCCCGGGCCGCTTGTGGCCCACCCTGCCATCGAAGAGGCGGACGACCTGCCGGACGATCGGAAGCCCCAGTCCCGTCCCTTGGATGCTGTGCGTCGTCTCGATCCTGGAGTACCGCTCGAAGATCCTCTCGAGCCATCGGGGATGATGGACCCGTCACAATCGACGAACTTCGCCATCACTTCGGCGCTTTCGGCTATCGCGGCTGGTCGAGCAC
>Ga0075421_100007601_pt1 | contig 13280 bp, 11 predicted proteins | sample SoiMetdeltSBSDD5_FD_75292 | JGI IMG/M metagenome (GOLD analysis project Ga0075421, IMG submission 75292) | Bulk soil microbial communities from a Populus tree surrounding site in Tennessee, USA - Soil MetaG P. deltoides SBSDD5 | ecosystem: Environmental > Terrestrial > Soil > Tree plantation... | reverse complement strand
AGGTAGCCCGGCACGCGCTCCCCGGCGACCCAGCCCGCCAGGTACTGCCCGCGCACGGCGTCGGCCGCGATGTCCTCGGGGATGGTGATGGCGCGCAACACCTTCAGCTTCTCGGTGCGGATCGCGCTCGCGTCGAAGGTGGTCGGCTCCTCCATCGCGATCAGCGCCAGCAGCTGCAGCAGATGGTTCTGCAACACGTCACGCGCGGCGCCGGTCCGGTCGTAGAAGCCGGCGCGGGTGCCGATGCCCACGTCCTCGGCCATCGTGATCTGCACCGAGTCCACATATTTGGTGTTCCACAACGGTTCCCACAGGGTGTTGGCGAAGCGCAGGGCCAGGATGTTCTGCACCGACTCCTTGCCCAGATAGTGATCGATGCGGAACACGTCCTCGGCGGTGAAGACGTCGTCGACGAGGTCGTTGAGCGACTTGGCCGAGGCGAGGTTGGTGCCGAACGGCTTCTCCACCACGACCCGGCGCCAGCCGCCCGCCCTGGCGCTGATGCACATGCCCGTGCGCTCGAGCTGTTTGAGCACGGTGGGGAAGGCGGCCGGGGGGATCGAAAGGTAGAAGGCCGCGTTTCCGGGGATTCCGTGGGTACCGCGGAGGTCGTCAAGGGTCGCCGCAAGGTGATCAAAAGCGTTGTCGTCGTCGAAGGACCCACCGACGAACCGGATGTTGCCCGACAGCCGGGACCACACCTCCTCGCGCCACGGGGTGCGCGCGTGCTCCATCGCCGCCTTGCGGGCCAGAGCCTCGAAGTCGCCGTCGCCCCAGTCGCGCCGGGCGAACCCGAGCACGACGAAGCCGGGCGGCAGCAGGCCGCGGTTGGCCAGGTCGTAGATGGCCGGAAGGAGCTTCTTGCGGGACAGGTCGCCCGTCACCCCGAAGATGACGAGCGCGCAGGGGTCCGGCACCCGCGGCAGGCGCCTGTCCTGAGGATCCCTCAGCGGATTCACGCCATCCCTCATGACATCGCTCATGACATCCCTCATGACATCCCTCATGCCACCGCTCGCAAAAGCTGCTTGATGCCCTCGGCGCGGTCGGTCAGGTGCAGGTGCAGCAGCGGCCGCCCCCGGCCGGCAAGCGCCTGGCGGTCACCGGCCGCCTGGGCCGCCTGCAGCTGCCCGAAGCTGTACGGTTTGCCGGGGACGGCGAGGTCCTCGCCGATGTTGCCGGTGATCTGGAGGAACGCTGCGACCTGCGGGCCGCCCTTGTGGTACTGCCCGGTCGAGTGCAGGAACCTTGGGCCCCAACCGAAAGTGACCGGACGCCCGGTGGAGCGGGCCAGCGCCTCGCGGACGCCGGCCACCGGCTCGTCGGCGAAGCGGTCCAGGTACGCCATCACCGCGATGTAGCCGGCGCCGGCGACCAGTAGCCGGATGGCCTCGTCCAAAGTGGAGCCCTCGCCGTAGCCGGCGATCGCCCCCTCCACAAAAGCGGGCTCCTCGGTGGGGAGCCCGGAGGACAGGATGGCGGCGGTGTTGTTCTTCGACTCCGTCACGTTGGGCTGGTCGAACGGGTTGATCCCCAGCACCCGCCCGGCGAAGGCCGTCGCCACCTCCCAGCACAGGAACTGCGCGCCCAGCGGGCCGTTGACCGACGCGCCCGGTCGCACACCGCCGCCAGGGACCGAGCCGGGGAACAGGGAGCCACCCATGGTCACGGTGAGCACGCCGTCGCCGGTGGCGCCAGGGCTGGTCGGGGTCTCGGCGACGATGGGCAGGATGCCCTTGCCCTGCTTGCCCGTTGACTCAGCGATCAGCTGCTCGGCCCAGTCGCCCAGGCCCACGATGCCGGTGCCGTCGTTGACAAGCGCGGCGTAGGAGGTCTGGGACAGGGCCGCGCCCAGCGCCAGCGACGGGTTGTTGGTGGCGGAGGCGATGGAGGGGGCGAAGGAGTCGGCCTGATCCAGCAGCTCCTCCACGTCCACGCCGGCGAGCGCTGTGGGTACCAAACCAAATGCGGTTAAGGCCGAATAGCGACCACCGACGTCGGGGTCGGCCTGGACGACGAAGGCGCCCATCCGCTGGCCCTCCTCGCCGAGGGGCGAGCCAGGGTCGGTGACGACGACGAAGTGCCGTCCCGCCTCGGCCTCGGTCAGCCCGGCGTCGAGGAACGCCTGCCAGTACGCGCGGCGGTGGCTGTCGGTCTCGATCGTTGTGCCGGACTTGCTGGCGACCACCACGATCGTGGAGAGAAGGCGGTCTTCGAGCGCCCGGCGCACCTGGCCGGGGTCGGTGGTGTCGAGCACGGTGAGCGGCTTGCCGGTGGTTAGCGTGATCACCTCGGGGGCGAGCGAGGAGCCTCCCATCCCGGCGAGGACCACATGGTCCAGATCGGACAGCTCGTCACGCAGCTCGGCCAGTACCGGCAGCAGCGCCCGGCTGCGCTTGAAGGTGTCGACCCAGCCCAGCCGGATCGACGCCTCCTCGACCGCGGCCTCGCCCCACAGCGTCGGATCCTGTTCGTACAGGCGCGTGGGGGCGTCGGCCGCGATCAGCTCGTCCATGACGCGGGTGGGCGGCTGCGCCACACCGACCGTCAGCCCGCCCGCACTCACATGGATCTCATCCATGGCTCTCCAATGTCGACTGCACGGTGTTCGCTAGCTCCTGCCAGCTGGCGGAGAACTTGGCCACGCCCTCACGCTCCAACACCTCGACCACATCGTCGTAGTCTATTCCGGCCGCCTTGAGCGCCTCCATGGTCTCATGGGCCGCTGGGATATTTGGGGTGATCGTGTCTGTAACACCAGCGACACCGGTCGTGGGGGAGGCTTCCACCGCGTGGAGCGTCTTCTCCGGCATGGTGTTCACGGTGCCCGGCGCCACAAGCTCGTCAATGTAGAGCGTAGGGGAGTAATCCGGGTTCTTCGTGCCGGTCGACGCCCAAAGTGGACGCTGCCTCTGGCCTCCCTTGGCCTGCAACGCCTTCCAGCGGTCGCCGGCCATGACCTCAAGGTACGCCTCGTACGCCAGGTGGGCGTTGGCGACGGCAGCCTTGCCACGCAGCTCGGTGTTGCCCAGCTTCTCCAGGCGCTTGTCCACCTCGGTGTCCACCCGCGACACGAAGAACGACGCCACCGACTGGAGCTTGGACAGGTCGCGCCCGTTCTCGGCCGCCTGCTCAAGCCCGGACAGCCACGCGTCCATGACTTCCCGGTACCGGTCCAGCGAGAAGATCAACGTGACGTTGACGCTGATCCCCTCGGACAGCGTCTCGGTGATCGCGGGCAGCCCTGCCCGGGTCGCCGGGATCTTGATGAACAGGTTGGGCCGGTCGACGAGCCACCACAGCTGCCTCGCCTCGGCCACTGTCGGCAGGGTGTCGTCGGCAAGGCGCGGGTCGACCTCGAGGGAGACCCGCCCGTCGAGCCCGTTCGAGGCGTCGTACGCCGGCCGCATGACGTCGCACGCCCAGCGGATGTCGTACGTCGTGATCATCCGCGTCGCCTCTTCCACCGTGACCTTGCGCGCGGCCAGCTCGGTGAGCTGCCGGTCGTAGTCGGCCTCGGCGTCGGCGAGCGCCGTGGCGAAGATGGTTGGGTTGCTGGTCACCCCGACCACATGCTTCTCCCGGCGCAGCAGGTCGAGGCTGGTCTGGGAGCCGCCCTCGGTCAGCCGCTCCCGTGAGATGTCGTCGAGCCAGATCGCCACCCCGGCGGCGGAGAGCTCGGCAAGTCTGTCGGCCATTTTTCACTCCTAAGGTTTCTTCAGGCGAGGCCGTGCTTTTGGGCCGTGTCACGAGCCGGATTTAGTTGCCCGTGGTTTCGCCTTTTATTTGGGCGGTGCGCGAAAGGGTGGCGTGCGCCGCGGCTACGACGTTATCCGGGGTGAAGCCGAATTGTTCAAATAGGACCTTGTACGGTGCGCTCGCGCCGAAGTGCTCCAGGCTCACGCAATGCCCGTATGGCCCGACCAGATCCTTCCACGGCATGGCGATCCCGGCCTCGACGCTGACCCGCGCCTTGACCTCCGGCGGCAGCACCTTGTGGCGGTAGTGCTCGTCCTGGCTGTCGAACCACTCGCGGCACGGCATCGAAACCACGCGCACCCTGTGGCCCTGCTCCTCCAAACGTTCGCGCGCGGTAAGCGCGATGTTCACCTCAGAGCCGGTCGCGATGATGATCACCTGGGGTGACCCGTCGGCCGCGTCGGCCAGGATGTAAGCGCCCCGCTCGAAGTCCTTGATGGACGAGGGCTCCATGACCGGCAGGTTCTGCCGGGTCAGGCACAGCGCGGTCGGGCGGTCGGTGTGGGTCAGCGCCATCTTCCAGGCGTGCGCGGTCTCGTTGGCGTCGGCCGGGCGGACCACGTCGAGGCCGGGGATGGCGCGCAGGGCGGCCAGATGCTCGACCGGCTGGTGGGTCGGGCCGTCCTCGCCAAGGCCGATCGAGTCGTGCGTCCAGACGTAGATCACCGGTAGCTTCATCAGCGCGGCGAGCCGGACGGCGGGGCGCATGTAGTCGCTGAAGACCAGGAATGTGCCGCCATACGGCCGGGTGCCACCGTGAAGCGTGATGCCGTTGAGGATGGTGCCCATGCCGTGCTCGCGGACGCCGAAGTGCAGGATCCGGCCGTACATGTCGCCCTGGAACTCCTTTGTGGAGTACTCCGGCGGGATGAACGACGGCTCGCCCTTCATGGTGGTGTTGTTGCTGTCCGCGAGGTCGGCCGAGCCGCCCCAAAGCTCCGGCAGCACCGGCGCGAGCGCGTCGAGGACCTTGCCGGAGGCGGCACGGGTGGCGATGCCCTTGGGGTCGGCGGGGAACGACGGCAGCGCCTTGACCCACCCGTTGGGCAGGGTGCGCGCCTGCATCCGGTCCAGCAGATCCGCTCGCTCGGGGAACTCGTCCGCCCATTTTTCAAAGCCCACACGCCAGGTCGCGTGGGCCTGGCGGCCGCGCTCCTTCACCTGGCGGGCATGCTCAAGCACCTCGTCGCTCACCTCGAAGGTGGTGGACCGGTCGAAGCCCAGAATCTGCTTGGTGGTGGCGACCTCGTCCTTGCCCAGAGCCGAGCCGTGGATCTTGCCGGTGTTCTGCTTGTTGGGCGCGGGCCAGCCGATGATCGTGCGAAGCGAGATGAAGCTGGGCCGGTCGGTGACCTCCTTGGCCCGCTGGACCGCCTCCCAGAGCGCTTGCACATCCTCGTGATACCCGCGGTCTCCCGACCGCCAATCCACCATCTGGGTGTGCCATCCGTAGGCTTCGTAGCGGAGGTTGACGTTCTCGGACTTGGCGATCTTCGTGTCGTCCTCGATCGAGATCTCATTGTCGTCATAGATCACGATGAGGTTGCCGAGCTTGTGGTGCCCGGCGAGCGAGGAGACCTCGTGGCTGACGCCCTCCTCGATGTCGCCGTCGGAGCAGATGGCGTAGATGTGGTGGTCGAAGGGGCTTGCGCCGAGGGCGGCGTCGGGATCGAACAGGCCGCGCTCGCGGCGCGAGGCCATCGCCATGCCGACCGCGTTGCCCAGGCCCTGCCCCAGCGGGCCGGTCGTGGTCTCGACGCCGGCCGTGTGCCCGTGCTCCGGGTGGCCCGGGGTTTGCGAGCCCCATTGGCGCAGCGAACGCAGGTCACCGGTTTGAAGGCCGTAGCCGCAAAGATAGAGCTGTACGTAGAGGGTCAGGCTGGAGTGCCCGGCCGAGAGCACGAATCGATCTCTCCCAATCCATTCGGGATCGCTCGGGTCATGCCGCATCACCCGCTGGAACAGCAGGTACGCGGCGGGTGCGAGGGCCATGGCGGTGCCGGGATGGCCGTTTCCGGCGCTCTCGACGGCATCCATGGCGAGCACTCGGATGGTGTCGACGGCGCGTTGGTCGACTGAGGACCAGGTCAGTTGCTCCACGCTAGTTGACCCTACTCAACGAGTGACCCAACACACTCAAGAACCCGGCCGTACGCGCAAAAACCCCTGCCGTAGCCTGGTGCGGTGAGCACGGCCACCGCAGCAATCCCCACCACCTCCCGCCTCGCCACCGTCCGGGCCTACATCGCGCTGACCAAGCCGCGCATCGTGGAGCTCCTTCTGGTGACGACGGTGCCGGCGATGATGCTCGCGGCGGGCGGGCTGCCCAAGCCGTGGCTGATCGCCGTCGTCCTCGTGGGTGGTTCCCTTGCGGCGGGCGGCTCCAGCGCCATCAACTGCTACCTCGATCGGGACATCGACCCGCTGATGGGCCGCACCTCGCGGCGGCCGCTTGCCACGCGCGCGATCGCCCCGCACAGGGCGCTCATCTTCGGGCTGGTTCTTGCCTGCGTCTCGATCGCGCTGATGGCCGCCTTCACCACGCCGCTGGCGACGGCCCTGACGGCTGCGGCGATCCTTTACTACGACGTCGTGTACACGGCCTGGCTCAAGCGGACCACGAAGCACAACACCTTCTGGGGTGGGGTGTGCGGGGCGCTGCCGGTGCTCATCGGCTGGGCGTCGGTGACCGGCTCGCTCGCGCCGCTGGCATGGGTGCTTTTTGGCGTGGTGTTCTTCTGGCAGATGCCGCACTTTTACGCGCTGGCGATCAAGTTCCGCGACGATTATGCCCGTGCCGGTATCCCGATGCTGCCGGTCGTGGCCACCCCGCTGCATGTGGCGCGCGACGCGGTCGTCTACGCATGGCTCACCGTCGCCTGCTCCCTATTGGCTCTACCTGTTGGACTGCCTCTGGGCACATCACAGGTCTACGGGGTACCCGCGGCGCTTTGCGGATTGATGTTCATCGTTGAGGCACATGGCCTCTACGCCCGCACCAAACGCGGGGAAAGCTCCCAGCCGATGCGCCTATTTCACTGGTCAACGGCTTATCTGACGATCGTGTTTGTTGCGGCCGCTGTCGACGTCTTCATATAGACACGCCCGTTTTATGACTTCACTCGAAAAAGCGGTGGAGGAGGGCTGTCCGATGTGCGATGCCTTGGGCGTAATTAATAGGGGTGAAAGCGGCATTACGACACGCTGATATTGACTGCACATCCGTAACAGGGATCACAAAAGCCGCTCGATAATCCCTCTGTGGGCACGTGTTCTGCGTAGGGTGCTTCCTATGGCAGATGGTTCAGATACGACGATGACGCTCGAACACCCCTCCTCGGGGCTGATCGTCGGCTTGAGGGAGTTCGCCGCTGCACATGGCGGAGCCAAGGGCGTCATCGAATACGTGGGTCGGCGCGGTGCTCGCATCGTGCTGGTGGGCAACGACGGTGAGTGGGGCGACCAGTTCGCGGAGAGCACCGAGATAGCTCGCGAGGCCTGCGTAAGAGCTGGCATCACCGTAGAGAACGAGTGGGAGCGGGAGCTGATCGAGCTCATGCGCCCGACGAACGACCTGTGGCGTTCGATGTCGAAGAGGACGTTAGCGAGATAATCCCGGGCAGCCGACGGCCTGAACACTGGGTTGCACCTTGCTAGCATGATCTTGTGAATGCCCCTTTCCACTCGCCGACCCGGGCCACCGCCCGGGTCGCTCTTGTTACCTGCGCTGAACTTCCCGAGCTGGAGCCCGACGACCGGCTAATCGTCGCACCGCTGGAAAGCCTTGGCGTGCAAGCGATCCCGGTGGTCTGGGACGATCCCGCCGTTGACTGGTCCTCGTTCGACCTCGCCGTGCTGCGCTCCCCGTGGGACTACATGTCCCGTCGGGACGAGTTCGTGGCGTGGGCACGCTCGGTGGAAAGGCTCCGCAACCCGGCCGGCATCGTCGAGTGGAACACCGACAAGCGTTACCTCGCGGAGCTGGCGGCGGGTGGAGCGCCGGTCGTCCCCACGACCTTCGTGGGCCCCAACGAGTTGTGGCAGCCGCCCGCCCTCGACGAGTATGTGATCAAGCCGGCGGTCAGCGCGGGCAGCCTCGACACCGGCCGCTACGGACCGGCGCACCGGGCCGAGGCGCTGTCCCACGTGGCCAGGTTGCAGGCCGCGGGCCGCCTCACGATGATCCAGCCCTACCTCCCGGCCGTTGACACTTATGGTGAGACATCGCTGCTGTACTTCGCCGATCCGGAGACGGGCGCGCTCACCTACAGCCACGCGATCCGCAAGGGCCCGATGCTGCAAGGCCCCGACGTCGGGGTGGAGGGCCTGTACAAGGCGGAGGAGATCACGCCGCGCGAACCCACCCCGGCCGAGCTGGCGGTGGGCCAGGCAGTGATCAGGGCGGCGCCCAGCGGCCTGCTCTACGCGCGGGTCGACCTGATCCCGGATCCGGAGGGCAACCCGCTGCTCATCGAGCTGGAGCTGACCGAGCCGTCACTCTTCTTCGAGCACGGCCCCGGTTCGGCCGAGCGGTTCGCCGCCTCCATCGTGGCCGCTATCGCGGCGTGACGAAGTCTGAACACCGCGTCCGAAGGGCTAGCGGGGCGCGGTCAACTCCAGCTTTTGGGCGCTTCTTGCCTCGGGCAGATCGGGTGGCGCTGCCCTGGCCGGCGCGGTCACCGGCCACAGGCCCAGGGTCGCCACCCACACCGCGCAGGCGCCGCCCAGGTGTGCGCCGACAAGGATTTCCGGCAACCCAGTGAAGTACTGCACGAAACCGATCAGCCCCTGGCCGAGCACGATCGCGAGGAGGATCAGCGCCGCCCGAGCAGCTTCGTGGGTACCCGATGAGCGTGCCCAGAACCAGAAGGCGATGAGCAACCCGAGAAGCAGGAAGACCGCGTCGACATGCAGCTGCGACACCATTTCGGGGTCAAGGCCGGTGCGCACCGCCTTCGCGTCGCCGGCGTGCGGCCCGGAGCCGGTGACCACCACCCCGATCACCAGCACCGCCGCCGAGACGACGGTCACCAGCCGCGTCAGCGGCCGCAGCTTGGGCTCGGTGTGCGCGGGCGGTGGGCCGGTGCGGCGCCAAAGGTGGTATGCCATGGCGATCAGCACCATGGAGAACAGGAAGTGCGGGCCGACGAAGTAGGGGCTCAGGTCGTAGCGCACGGTCAGCCCGCCGACCAGCCCCTGCAGCAGCACACCGCCCAGCACGGCCAGCGCGAGCCGGCGCCGCGGCGTGCGCCATACGGCGATCACCGTCAGGATGGCGATGGCACCGACGATCATGGAGAGCACCCTGTTGCCGTACTCGATGGCGCCGTTGATCCCCAGCTCGGCCGTGGCGTGGTAGGACTCGTCCGTGCACTTGGGCCACGTGGGGCAGCCAAGGCCGGAGCCGGTGAGCCGCACGGCGCCGCCGGTGATCACGATGCCGATGTTGGCGGCCAGGTTGGCCAGCGCTATCTGGGAGGTTAATCGGCCCTGCACGAGCAGAGAGCATATCTGTTTGCGGGTGGGGATCATCTTTGGCTAGTGTTCGCGGTACACGGCGAAAGGAGGTGATCCTGAGTTGAGTATTTGCAGGACATATGAGGTGGCTGTTCGTTAGCCGCTGTCCTCGACAGAAACTCTGCGAGACCGTGTGAAGCGGTCTGGCGACCAACACAGCTACCGGAACCCACGTGGTTTTCCCGGCCTTGTCCAGCCGGGACTCGGTTCGTCCGAGGCCACGTGGGTTTTTTATAAGGTAAACCTAACTTTAGGTGCTCTGGATCACCGGCGGGGCGGTTTGCCCTTGCCCTTCGAAATAAGTCACACTGGTGTAGTGAAAAAGAGCGCCCTGATCCTTCGGGATCGCGAGGTGGTGGCGCCCGACCTTCGCACGAGGGATCGGGTCATCGCCTTGTTGTCGCAGGGTGCGGCCACAGCGGGCGAGCTGGGCGACCGGCTCGGGCTCAAGCCCGCGGCCATCCGGCGGCACCTCGACGCGATGCTAGCCGAGGGCCTTGTGACCGAGCGCGAGCGGGTCCACCGCGGCCCGCGCGGGCGCGGCCGCCCCGCCAAGATCTTCGTGCTGACCGAGGCCGCCCGCGAGGGTTACGGCAAGCACACCTACGACGACCTGGCCAGCTCCGCGCTGCGCTGGATCGCGCGGCAGGGCGACAGCGCCGTGACCGCCTTCGCCGCCGCACAGGTCGCGGCGCTCGAGGAGCGGTGCGATGCCGCGCTGCGCGAGGCGGGTGACGATCCTCTCACCCGCGCGGAGGCCCTGGCCGCGGCGCTGACCGCCGAGGGTTACGCCGCGAGCGCCTCCACGATCGCCTCTGGCGGCCAGCTCTGCCAGCACCACTGCCCGGTAGCGCACGTCGCCGCCGAGTTCCCGCAGCTTTGCGAGGCCGAGACGCAGGTGATATCCCGCCTGGTCGGCACGCATGTGCAACGACTAGCGACCATCGCCCATGGGGATGGTGTGTGCACGACGCACATACCGGGACAGATTCCAGTTAGGAAGAGCAATGACTGAGACCGCTCACGACCAGCTTGCCGGGCTGGGCGCCTACGAGTACGGCTGGGCCGACTCAGACGTAGCAGGTGCCTCTGCGCAGCGCGGCCTTTCGGAGGCCGTGGTGCGCGACATCTCGGCGAAGAAGAACGAGCCCGAGTGGATGCTCGAGCTGCGGCTCAAGGGTCTGCGGTTGTTCGGGCGCAAGCCGATGCCGGCCTGGGGCGCGGATCTGTCGGGCATCGACTTCGACAACATCAAGTACTTCGTGCGCTCCACCGAGAAGCAGGCGGCCAGCTGGGAAGAGCTGCCTGAGGACATCAAGAACACCTACGACCGCCTGGGCATCCCTGAGGCGGAGAAGCAGCGGCTCGTCGCCGGTGTGGCGGCGCAGTACGAGTCCGAGGTGGTCTACCACAAGATCCGCGAGGATCTGGAGCAGCAGGGCGTCATCTTCCTGGACACCGACACCGCGCTCAAGGAGCACCCGGAGATCTTCAAGGAGTATTTCGGCACCGTGATCCCGGTGGGGGACAACAAGTTCGCCGCGCTCAACACCTCGGTGTGGAGCGGTGGATCGTTCATCTACGTGCCGCCGGGCGTCAACGTCGAGATCCCGCTGCAGGCCTACTTCCGGATCAACACCGAGAACATGGGGCAGTTCGAGCGGACCCTGATCATCGTCGATGAGGGCTCGTACGTGCACTACGTCGAGGGCTGCACGGCCCCGATCTACTCCAGCGACTCGCTGCACAGCGCGGTCGTGGAGATCATCGTGAAGCGCAACGCCCGCTGCCGGTACACCACCATCCAGAACTGGTCGAACAACGTCTACAACCTGGTGACCAAGCGCGCCGTCGCGCACGAGGGCGCGACCATGGAGTGGATCGACGGCAACATCGGTTCCAAGGTGACCATGAAGTACCCGGCCGTGTGGATGACCGGCGAGCACGCCAAGGGAGAGGTGCTCAGCGTCGCCATGGCCGGCGAGGGCCAGCACCAGGACGCGGGCGCCAAGATGGTGCACGCCGCGCCGCACACGTCCAGCACCATCATCTCCAAGTCGATCGCCCGTGGCGGCGGCCGCACCTCGTACCGCGGTCTGGTGCAGGTGCTCGAGGGTTCCCACCACTCCAAGTCGACGGTGAAGTGCGACGCGCTTCTTGTCGACACCGTCTCGCGCAGTGACACGTACCCGTACGTCGACATCCGCGAGGACGACGTGTCGATGGGGCACGAGGCGACGGTCTCCAAGGTGAGCGAGGACCAGCTGTTCTACCTGATGAGCCGCGGTCTCACCGAGGACGAGGCGATGGCGATGATTGTTCGTGGGTTCATCGAGCCCATCGCCAAGGAGCTGCCGATGGAGTACGCCCTCGAGCTCAATCGCCTGATCGAGATGCAGATGGAAGGCGCCGTCGGGTGATGACGGGAGTTGCTGAAGCACCGGCCAAGACAAGGGCCCAGGCGCTGAGGTCGTTCAGCGTCGCCGATTTTCCCAAGCTCACCGGGCGCGAGGAGGAGTGGCGTTTCACGCCGCTCAAGCGCCTGCGCGGCCTGGCCACGACGACCGACGATGCGACGGCCAAGCTTTCCTATGAGGCCGCCGGGGTGAGGCTGTCCACTGTGGACAGCGTCGACCCGATCCTGGTGCCGTTCGACCGGATCAGCGCGCTCGCCTTCGAGAAGGCCGGCGGGGTGACGCTGATCGAGATCGAGGGCGTGCGCGAGGAGGCCGCCGTCGTGACGGTGACCGGTGGGGGAGAAGGGCTTGCGTACGCCCGCACCTTCATCAAGGTGGGGCTGTTCGCCGAGGCGGTGCTGGTGCTCGACCAGGTGGGCACGGCGACGCTGGCCGACAACGTCGAGGTGCTCGTGGGCGAGGGCGCCAAGCTGACCCTGGTGACCGTCGCCGGCTGGAACGCCGATTCGGTCCAGGCGCAACATGTTCGCTTCCGCGTGGGCAAGGACGCGCGGGCGCAGCACGTGCACGTGAGCCTCGGCGGCAACCTGGTGCGGCAGTACATCAGCACCGAATATTCGGGCCGGGGCGGGGATTTCGAGGCGTGGGGCCTCTACTTCGCCGACCAGGGCCAGCACCTTGAGCATCGGCTGCTGGTCGACCACTCGGTGCCCGACTGCCGCTCGTACGTGGGCTATCGCGGCGCGCTGCAGGGCGCGGACGCGCACACGGTGTGGGTGGGTGACGTGCTGATCCGGGCGGAGGCCACCGGCACGGACACCTATGAGATCAACCGCAATCTCGTGCTGACGGATGGGGCGCGCGCGGATTCGGTACCCAATCTTGAAATTGAGACCGGGGAAGTGGCCGGGGCCGGGCATGCCAGCGCGACCGGACGCTTCGACGACGAGCAGCTTTTCTATCTGATGTCGCGCGGCATCCGTGAGGACGAGGCGCGAAAGCTTGTCGTGCGTGGTTTCTTCGCCGAGCTGCTCGGCAAGATCCCGGTGGAGTCACTGCGCGAGCGGCTCGGCCTGGTCATCGAGTCCCGGTTGGCGAAGGCGGGGGCATGAGTCAGTTTGAACGGGTCGCCTCGGTGGATGAGATCCCCAAGGGCGCGACGCTGGCGGTCGAGGTGAGCGATACCCCGGTCGCGGTGGTGCACGCCGAGGACGACAACTTTTACGCCATATACGACGAGTGCTCGCATGCGGCCGTCGCCCTCTCCGAGGGCGAGGTGGACGGCTGCACGCTGGAATGCTGGCTGCACGGCTCGCGTTTTGATCTCAAGACGGGTGAGCCGACCGGCCTGCCCGCCACGCAACCGGTAGAGGTCTATCCCGTGGAAGTGCGGGATGGGGAAGTCTTTGTGAACGTCGATGGAGTTGTCTCATGAGTGTCCTTGAAATCCGCGACCTTCAGGTGTCGGTCAAGCTGCCCGATGGGGAGTTGAAACCGATCCTGGCGGGTGTCAACCTGACCGTGCGGTCGGGGGAGGTCCACGCGATCATGGGGCCCAACGGCTCGGGCAAGTCGACCCTGGCCTAC
>Ga0075421_100007599_pt1 | contig 13281 bp, 8 predicted proteins | sample SoiMetdeltSBSDD5_FD_75292 | JGI IMG/M metagenome (GOLD analysis project Ga0075421, IMG submission 75292) | Bulk soil microbial communities from a Populus tree surrounding site in Tennessee, USA - Soil MetaG P. deltoides SBSDD5 | ecosystem: Environmental > Terrestrial > Soil > Tree plantation... | reverse complement strand
TCTCTTCCTTCTCTATTCTGTCCTTCTCCTCTTTATCCTTCTTTTCTTTTTCAGCTTTCTCGTGGGCTTCCTTCTCCTCTTTCTCTTTCTGTTTCTCTTCCTTCTCTATTCTATCCTTCTCCTCTTTATCCTTCTTTTCTTTTTCAGCTTTCTCGTGGGCTTCTTTCTCTTCTTTATCTTTCTTCTCCTTTGCTTCTTTCACCTCTTTCTCTTTCTGTTTCTCTTTCTCCTCCTTCTCTATTCTGTCCTTCTCTTCTTTCTCTTTCTGTTTCTCTTTCTCTTCTTTAAGATGGTTAAACTTCTGCTTATTGTCGTGCTCGTTATTAATATTGGTTTTCTCTTTTCTCTCTTTCTCTTCTTTATCCTTCTTTTCTTTTTCAGCTTTTTCGCGGGCTTCTTTTTCTTCTTTTTCTCTTTTCTCTTTCAACAACTGTTCTCTGCGTTCTGCAATCTGCTTGAATCTTTCATCCTTGTCTTTCTTTTCCTTTTCCAGACGTTCTTTCTCAAGCCTTTCTTTTTCAAGACGCTCAAGTTCGAGCTTGCGGGCCAGGTCAACATTATTTGCCGGTTCTTTAACCACAACCACCTGGGGTTGTTCGCGAACAACTATAACGCGCGGCTTTTCCCTTACAACTACAACCCTGTCTTCAGTTGGGGGAGCAGAAGTTGAGGTGGTATGGTAAACGCGGCAACTGGATGCCGATACAATCAATAGGAATGATGCTGAAACAAACAGGGTACATTTAGGGTGCATAAAGCGTGTTTTTTATTAGGGTTGGATATTCCCACAAAGGGAAAAGTGTTTAATATTCAACAGCTAATATAACATGAAAAACACCCTTTTATTGTGTTATATCACGCGTTTCGGCTGCATAAAATTTTTTGCGACCGGGGTTTAAAGGTGTTGCATTAACTTACCCGTATGAACAGCCAGTTTGATTATGAAAATATGAGCTCGCTCGCTATACACGCATCGCAGCAGCAATCGTGGGAGCATGCACATGTAACACCAATATTCGCAACATCAACCTTCACATTCGATAGTGCAGAACAGGGAATGAGGCGCTTTAACGGACAGGAGCCGGGATACACTTATTCGCGATTTGGAAATCCCACCTGCCAGGTAGCGGAAAAAGTAGTTGCAGACCTTGAAACTTTTAATTTAACCGATACCAATGGCGCACCGCTGAAAGCAAGGGCGCTGTTACATTCAAGTGGACAGGCAGCAATGGCCACCATGTTTCTTTCTGTACTCAGGGCCGGCGATGCGGTTCTTTCCGGATACAAAGTGTATGGCGGAACATTTGAATTTCTTCACGATTTCCTGCCCTCAATGGGCGTGCAATCAATTTTCTGCGACCTGAAAAATCTGGATGAAACAGAATCTATTATAAATACAAACCCTGCCATAAAAGTTATTCATATTGAATCACCATCGAACCCAACAATGGAGTGCCTGGATATGGACGCACTTTGTGCGCTTGCCAGACAAAATAAATTGCTGGTAACGGTAGATAATACTTTTGCAACGCCCTATCTGCAGCAGCCATTTAAATATGGAGCGGATCTTATTTTTCATTCCACCACCAAGTTCCTTAACGGACACGGCACCTCTATTGGAGGCGTACTGGTTGGCCGCGACGTTAGCTTCATGAATACAAAGGGAGCCACAACGTGTAAACTGCTGGGCGGTGTGAGCAGTCCCTTCGATGCGTTTCTCCTGATACAGGGAATAAAAACACTTGCCCTGCGAATGGAGCAACATTCTGAAAATGCAAAACATGTCGCGGAGTTTTTGTCTACACATAAAGCAATAAGCAAGGTTCATTACAATGGCTTGCCGTCGCACCCCGACTTCCATATTTCTTCGAGGCAAATGAAGAAACACGGAGCAATGCTGAGCTTTGAACTGAAGGGCGGGTTTGATGCCGGAAAAAAATTTATAGACAAGCTGAAGTTATGCGTGAGGGCCGTTTCACTTGGAACGATAGATACGCTGATATCACATCCCGCTTCCATGTCGCACTCAGGGATGGCTAAAGAGGCGAGGGAAAAATCGGGTATTGGTGATGGTTTGATAAGAATGAGTGTGGGACTGGAAAATATTAATGACCTTATCAGTGATCTTGATAGCGCTTTGGCATAAATTAGATATTCCTGTATTAATTCCGGCCTGCAACAAATGATTCATAAAATGAGAAGACTACTATTAGCATCTGTTACTTTTATTTTATTTCACGCATCATTCGCGCAATGGAAAAAAGTTCCAGGCAGAATATCTTCCGACTGGAGTGAAAAAGTTGATCCGTCTAATCCGCTGCCGGAATACCCGCGCCCGCAAATGGAACGCGGCAACTGGACCAACCTTAACGGCCTTTGGAATTATGCCGTAACAGTCAAGGATGCTTCAGGCGCTTCGTTATGGAACGGACAAATTCTCGTTCCCTTCGCGATCGAATCTTCATTGTCGGGTGTAGGAAGAATGGTTGGGAAAGACAGCACGCTCTGGTACAACAGGAAATTTACGCTGAAGAAGGAAATGAAAGGCAAAAGGATTCTTTTGCATTTCGGGGCCGTTGATTGGCGCGCAAAAGTGTTTGTAAATGGAAAAGAAGCGGGAACACATGAAGGCGGGTTTGATCCTTTTACATTTGATATCACTTCACTACTTAAAAAATCAGGAGAACAGGATCTCACTTTGAGTGTGTGGGATCCAACAGATGAAGGACCTCAGCCAAGAGGCAAACAGGTAGTAAAGCCCGAAGGCATATGGTACACGCCGGTAACCGGAATCTGGCAAACCGTTTGGATCGAAGCAGTGCCCGACACATACATCTCTTCAATTAAACCTACTCCCGACATCGACAATCAATCAATTGCGATTAATGCTGCGGTTACCAATGCTAAAGCGGGCGACAAAGTAACGATAAGCGCCTGGGATGGATCGAACAAAGTTGCTGAAACAGAAGGTGCGCCTGAACAAAATGCGTCTTTAAAAATTGAAAATTCAAAGCTGTGGTCAACTGAATCACCATTTCTATACGACCTGAAAGTTTCGGTGACAAGAAACGGCAAAAAAGTTGATGAAGTAAAAAGCTATTTCGCGATGCGAAAGTCATCAGTCGGTACTGATGAAAAAGGTATTAAACGAATGTTGCTGAATAATCAATTCATATTTCAGTTCGGACCACTCGACCAGGGTTGGTGGCCCGATGGATTATATACTGCACCGTCCGAAGATGCCCTTGTTTATGATATAGACAAAACAAAAGAAATGGGCTTCAATATGATCCGCAAACATATCAAGGTGGAGCCAGCGAGATGGTACTATCATTGCGACAAGGCAGGTATTCTGGTATGGCAGGACATGCCTAGCGGCGATCTCGGTAACAGATGGGATTCACGGCCTGCTGTGGTAGGCATCGCCAATGATAAGAATAGAAGTGCGGAATCGGAGAGCTATTATAAAAAAGACTGGAACAATATTATTGATGCGTTGTATCCCTTCCCCTCGATTGTAGTGTGGACACCTTTTAATGAGGGATGGGGACAATTCAAAACACCTGAGATAGCTGAGTGGACGAGAAAAAAAGATCCCTCACGTCTGGTGAACAGCGCCAGCGGCGGCAACTTCACATATGTTGATCATATCATCGACATTCATAATTACCCCGAGCCTGTAATGCCGAGCGCCGACATCTTTGGTAAAGATCTTGCGCTTGTGTTGGGCGAATATGGCGGCCTTGGGCTGCCCGTACCAGGGCACGTATGGCAGGAAAAAGATAACTGGGGTTACCAAAGCTTTAAAACAGCCGACGAGCTATTTGCCAAGTACTCCGTGTTTATCGATACGCTTGACCATCTTATCACGAAGGGCTTGTCGGCCGCTGTATATACACAAACAACCGATGTGGAAGTTGAAGTAAATGGCTTGATGACCTACGACAGAAAAGTGGTGAAGAATCCGCCTGCAAAATTTAAAGCACTGCACCGGAAGTTGTATGATCTTAAGCTAAAGATTCAGCAATAAATTGACCCGGAAAATTGAACTTGCTGATGAATTGCTGATACCTCGGATCCTTTTTTACTATTTCAGGAACCCAGTGTTCAACACGAAGTGACAATACTACGGGTTCGCGGGCTTCGCGGCCCATTTCAAAATATTCAAAGGCTTTATCGATATAGCCAAGGTGCGCAGCGCTCACGCCAATCATCGTGTAGGTGATGTATGTTGTTTTGCTTCGTTCCACCAGGTCTTCGTAAATCAGCTTTGCTTTTTCCGTTTCACCCATCAAACAATAGGTGATACATAAAGCGCCCGCAACAAATGGATGCTTGTTAGACAGGACCATAAATTTTTCAAATATTTCAAGACTTTTCTGGTAGTTCCCAAGAAAGGTGTTTGCGAACCCTATATAGATGTTGCAGGTAAAAGCGTAGGGATCGAGTTCAATGCCTTTTCTGCAAACTGCGATTGTTTCGTGAAACTTGCCCTGCGCGTGCAGCATGGGCGCATACATTCCATAGCAGATGGAGCTTAATGGTTCCAGTTCTATTGCAATCTTGCCATGACGCTCTGCCTTCTCAAAATCACCGACCGACCACGTAAGATAGTCAAGCCCATACCAGTAGTGCGCCTGGGCATATGCCGGATTGATGTCAAATGATTTCTGGAAAAATTTTTCTGCCATCGACCAATCCCATGCGAAACATGTATAATAAAATCCCAGTGAGCTATATGGTTCGCAGAGAAGCGGATTTAATTTTATTGCCGTTTCCGCCGCCTCTCTCGCCTTTTCACCCGCATCTTTAGGGTATACAAGGCCGTAGGAAGCTGCCAGCAGGTGCGCGTCTGCAAGCCCGGTATGTGAAAGCGCATAATCGGGATCAAGGTCAACTGCCAGCTGAAAATATTTTATTCCCTTCATGATCGACCCGCCCCGCCTATTAAGATAAAACCGGCCCTTCAGATACAATTCGTACGCTTCAGTATTCTGTGTAGAGGTTTTTCTGATCTTCTTTTTTTCGTTTTCAAGCAATCTCAGCTTAAGGTTTTCAGTAACGGACAAAGCGATCTCGTCCTGCACAGCGAAGATGTCGTCCATGTTACGGTCGTATCGTTCAGACCAGAGCTGGTAGCCGTCCTGAATGTTCACGAGTTGTACAGTGACGCGTATACGGTTTGCCTGCCGGCGTACGCTTCCCTCCAAAACAGTTTTAACGCCAAGCTTTTCACCGATCTCACGGAGGTCGCGTTCTGTTCCGCGGAATTGGAACGATGAGGCTCGTCCCGCAACTTTTAGCTGCTTCAAGGAAGAAAGTGAGGTCAGGATTTCTTCTGCTACACCATCGCTGAAATAATCCTGTTCAGGGTCGTTGCTCATATTATGGAAGGGAAGAACCGCTATGCTATGGCGGAAAACCGGCGCCACTGTTTTATGCGCTGAAGGAATTTTCTTTACCACAGGCTTCACCAGTTCAGCCTTTCCGAAAATGGAATTGATGTCGGGCTTGACTATACCATCATTATTCAGGGCAAACACTTCAACAGGGCGTTCAACATTCTTTAAGTGGTAGGTGCCTACAGAAACCGTTTGAAATTCGGGATGGTTTCTTATCTCATCCTTTATCTTATCAGATATCAGAACAGCGCCCGGAACCGAAAGTGATTCTATCCGCGAAGCGAGATTAACTCCATCTCCGAATACATGGTTATCATTAATGATTATATCGCCAAGGTGAAGACCGATCCTTACAGGTACATTCGGCGTCTGGCAGAAGATCTGCTGCATCTGCAACGCACATTCAACCGCCTCTACCGCACTATGAAAAATGCTAAGGGTGCCATCACCATAATATTGAATAATGCGGCCGTTGAATTCTGTATGTTTTTGCTGAAGAACGTCGCGGTGCCTGTCTTTCATAAATAAAGCCTGTTCTTCATCGCGCTGCATGGCGGCGGTGTACCCTTCGATATCGGTAAACATTATTGCAGCAAGCTGGCGGTGTTGGGGCATAGAGGTGAATAAGCTACTTAAATTTAAATAGATTATTCTACTTGTATCACCCTTTTATATGGCTGAAATCCTGAAATTTAGTTTATGAAAGTATTTATTCCCCTATTGTTTGTATTTTATTCAGCTTCGGCGGCTGCTCAACAGGTGAAAGCACCCGCCCCAGTGTATCCTCTTCCTTCCGAAGCACAACTCGCATGGCACGACATGGAGATGAACGCGTTCATTCATTTTACCACCAACACTTTTACGGGACGCGAATGGGGATACGGCGATGAAAGCCCTTCGGTTTTCAATCCCTCGTCTGTAAATGCGGAGCAATGGGTTTCTGTGCTTAAGGATGCAGGTTTCAAAATGGTTATCCTCACCTGCAAGCATCACGATGGGTTTTGCCTTTGGCCAAGCAAATACACCGAACATTCAGTGAAGAACAGTCCTTATAAAGGCGATGTTGTAAAGGAAGTTTCCGGCGCCTGCAAAAAATATGGTTTGAAGTTCGGTGTGTACCTGTCGCCGTGGGACAGAAACCATCCTGAATATGGCAGAGAGGAATATCTTACTTATTACCGGAATCAGCTGAAGGAATTATTTTCCAACTACGGGCCGGTCACTGAAATGTGGTTCGATGGCGCCAACGGCGGCGATGGGTACTATGGCGGAGCCCGGGAAACAAGAAAAATAGATGGACGCACTTATTACAACTGGCCGGTTACAATGGGTATCGTGAAGGAAATAGAACCAGATGTCATTTTCTTCAGTGACGCAGGACCCGGCGTTCGCTGGGTTGGAAATGAAAGAGGCGTTGCCGGCGAAACGAACTGGAACACTATAACCGCCGACACACTTTACGCCGGAAAACCTGGCATTGAAAATCTGCTCGGCACCGGCTCACCCGACGGTAAGAGTTGGATTCCGGCAGAGGTTGATGTGTCGATAAGGCCGGGCTGGTTCTATCATGAAAATGAAGACTCGGTGGTAAAAACACCGGAAAAATTGTTTGATATATATCTCACATCTGTGGGCAGGGGCTCGCTGCTTTTGCTTAATGTTCCTCCCGATAAAAGAGGATTGTTCCATGAAAATGATGTCAAGGCATTGCAGGGATTCAGAAAAATGTTGAACACCGAGTTTGCTTACGATCTCGCTGCTGATGCGGAAATCACAGCAAGCTCATACAGGGGAAAATCGAAAAAGTATTCTCCTGCAATGCTGAACGATGGAAATAAAAACACGTACTGGGCAACCGATGATAATGTTAACAGGGCCTCCATTGAAATAGATCTGAAGAAAAATACAAAGGTGAAATATGTGGTGCTTGAAGAATTTATTAGGCTGGGGCAGAGGATCAGCAAGTTCAACATCGAAGCATGGAATAAAGGCAAATGGAGAAAAGTTGCAGACGCGACCACTGTGGGCCACAAACGCATTCTTAAGCTCGACGGTATTGAAACAGAAAAGCTCCGGGTGAACATCCTGTCGTCAAAAGCATGTCCCCTCCTTTCGGGCATCAGTGTTTATTAATTCTGCGCTATATTCACGCTCAAATTTTATTTGCGTATGAAATACTTATTGATTGCATGTGGGATCCTCGTATTGATGACATCATTTTCATTGACTGGATTTAAAAAAATTTTCAACGGAAAAGATCTTTCAGGCTGGAATATCCACGGCACGGAAAAATGGTACGTGGAAAATGGAGAACTCGTATGTGAAAGTGGTCCCGATAAACAATACGGTTACCTTTCTACAGATAAGAATTACGACAATTTCATTCTTGATCTCGATTTCAAGCTCGAGGCAAATGGTAATAGCGGAGTGTTTATCCGTTCAGGTATAGAAGGCACCAAGATCAGCGGCTGGCAGGTAGAGGTTGCTCCGCCCATGCATAGCACAGGAGGAATTTATGAATCCTACGGTCGAGGCTGGCTCGTGAAACCGACAGAGGAAGGCGAAAAGGCGTTAAAAGCTACAGACTGGAACCATATGCGTATCAAGGCGGATGGCGATGTGGTTACATCGTGGCTGAATGGTAAACAGATGGTATCGCTGAAAGATGAAAAAATAGGACAGGGCAAAGGTTTTATCGCCTTACAGATCCACGATGGCGGCGGGATTAAAGTTAGATGGAAAAATATCTGCGTTAAGGAATTAAAATAGGCTCGGGAATGCGAAAATTGAAAACGGGCATTGTGGGATATGGAAAATCAGCCAAGGTGTTCCATATCCCATTTCTCTCTACAATGGATGAGTTCAGTATTACAGCTGTTCTGGAACGTCATGGAGAAGAGTCAAAGAAACAGTTGCCTTCAATCAGGGTGGCAAAGACAATTGAAGAGCTGGTAGATGGAAGCGATACAGAACTGATCGTAATTACAACGCCCAACGAAACTCACTTTGAATATGCTTCGAAGGCACTTAAGGCCGGCAAGCATGTTGTACTGGAAAAACCTTTTACGATTACAACCGGCGACGCTGAAAATCTGATCCGGATTTCAAAAGATTCGGGCAAGGTCCTGTCGGTGTATCAGAACCGGCGCTACGTGAGCGATTTTTTAACTATCCGTGATCTGTTGGATGAGCACATATTAGGTGAAGTTCACGAGTTCAATGCCACCTATGATCGCTTCAGACCAGAAGCTATACCCGGCGCATGGCGCGAAACCAACATTCCCGGTGCGGGTATCCTGTATGATCTGGGTCCTCACATCATCGACCAGGCGCTTACGCTGTTTGGCAACCCGCATGCCATAACTGCCGACGTACGAATACAACGACCGCATGCGCGCGCTGTAGATTTCTTCAACATCTGGCTCCATTACGATTTTCTAAAAGTTATTCTTCATTCAGGTATGCTTGTACGTGAGCAAGGTCCGCGATATATGATACAGGGAACCAAAGGGTCTTTTATTAAATACGGTGAAGATCCGCAGGAAGAAAAGCTCAGGGCGGGGGAACTTCCTCTCGGTAACAATTGGGGGCAGGAACCGGAATCCTCTTTCGGACTACTGCATACTGAAATAAATGGAGAGGTGGTCAGAAAAACGGTCCCCTCGAAAAAGGGAAATTATGGTTTGTACTACAAGAACATTTATGAAACAATTGTTAACGATGCGCCGCTGAAAGAAAAGCCGGAACATGGATTTAATACTATAAGGATTATTGAACTTGCCCAGGAAAGCAGCATGCAGAAAAAGACTATTCCATGCAGTGGCTTGAAATAACTGGAATAAGTAAATTTTTGGTAAATTAGGTTTCAACCCCACTTTATGAGCAGGTTTGCATTGGCCAACGCGGCTCTATTAACTGCACTTGTAACCTTACCAAATACAAAAACAAACAATAGCGAAGCGGTTTATGATGTTACTGCTGTAAAAGCGAAAGCATCCGTTTCGTGCACACCCGATCGCGCACTGATAGCACAGTTGCTTGAAGAGGGAGAAGAAATAAATCTGCTACCGGGGTCAGGAAAATATGTATGGAAGATCAATACTTCAAACGATAGTGCGCAATTGTATTTCTCTCAGGGCATCAACATGTATTATGGCTTTCACATTATCGAAGCGATAGCGTCGTTCAGGAAAGCTGCTAAGTTCGATCAGTCGAATCCGATGGTGTGGTGGGGGCAGGCTCTTTCATATGGTCCGAATATAAATGACGTTGGGTACACTGCATCTCCCGAGGCGCTGTCTACAACCCAAAAAGCTGTTGAGTTAAGCGCATCTGCGAGTGATATTGAAAAGGCACTTATTTCCGCCATGCAGGTGAGATACAGTAACGACACAACGAAAACAAGGGAAGGACTGAACCAGGACTATGTTGATGCAATGAAAGCCGCATCTGAAAAATTTCCTGATAATAAAGATGTTCTTGCATTGTATGCGGATGCTATGATGCTTCAGCATCCATGGGATCTGTGGACTGTTGACGGTAAACCGAAACCGTGGCAACCTGCTATCCAGGCTGTGCTTGAAAAAGTGATAAAGATCGACTCACTACATCCGGGTGCTAATCATTATTATATTCACATTGTAGAAGCATCACCCGATCCGGGCCTGGCTTTGTACAGTGCCGATGTGCTGGGAAAAATAACTCCGGGTTTGTCGCACCTCGTTCATATGCCTTCTCACATTTACCTGCGGACCGGAAATTACGATAGGGGAATAGCCAACAATGTTGATGCCGTAAACACGTACAGGCAATACAGCGAATTGTTCCCCGCTTCCAACGGCAATGCGTTTATTTATTACTGGCATAACCTACACATGCTTGCCAACTGCGCCATGCTTTCCGGCAGATATAATGAAGCGATAAAGGCGGCTGACGAATTGAAAGGTGCGCTGGATACCGCAACACTCGCGATGCCGCCACCGTTGGGTTCCTTTCTTTATTATATGTATATGACGCCGGCAATTGTGAACATGCGGTTCGAAAAATGGGACGATATCCTGGCGGCACAGCAACCCGAAGGGAAATATATATACGCGAATGTGCTCTACCACTTCAGCAGAGGTATGGCACATGCAGGCAAAAATAATTTTGGCGAAGCAAAAAAAGAAGCAACGATGATTGAGGAAACCATGAAAGATGAAAGCCTTAAGATCCCGATGTTACCATTCTCCCCTGTGAGTGAAGGCTCCGCGGTTGCTCTCGAAACACTCAATGGATTTATAGCGCTAAAACAGAAAGACACAAAAAAAGCCATCATGCACCTGGAAAAAGCCGCGAAACGCGAATGGGAAATGGTATACACCGAACCCCGCGACTGGATGCTTAACCCATACCAGTATCTCGGGAATGCGTATATCGCCGATAAAAATTATAAGAAAGCTGAAGAGGCGTTTAAGAAAGACCTTACAAGAAACGCAAAAAATGTGTGGTCGCTGAGTGGCCTTGAAAAATCACTGCGTTTGCAGGGAAAAAAGAAAGAGGCCACTGTAGTTCAAGATGAGCTGAAGAAGGCTTCTGAGAAAGCTGATGTTGTAATTAATTGACTTGTCAACCAGAATTGTTCACGATCTCATAGGTATTTTTCCACTAAAGCCTTCGTTTTCCTGATCCCTTCTTCTTCGGGCTGCGTATTGCCTTCGAACTCTATCCCGATATAACCTTTGAAGCCGGAGGCTTTAACTATGTCAAGCATTCTCTTGTAGTCAATCAATGGCTGTTCGCCGTTACCATCGAAGTCGTATGTTTTTGCACTTACACCTTTCGCGAATGGTAACATTTCTTCGATGCCCTTGTAACGGTCATATTCATCGTCGCAGCCGTCTTGCGTTGTGCCCCAGGGATGACTTATACAGAAATTCCCGAAGTCGGGCAGTGTACCGACATTTTGTTTATTAATCTCTTTCATAATAGAGGCGATCCAGATCCCTTTAGATGAATCGCTGCCGTGATTTTCTACCACCACATTCAGATTCATACCTGCTGCCATATCTCCAAGCCTGCCAAGCGAGTCAACCGACGCTTTTTTCTTATCGTCTGAATTGCCTTCACCATGCAGATTAACGCGTACTGTTTTACATTGGAGGAATTTAGCTGCGTCGAGCCATTTACGGTGATCATCTACTGATTTAAGTCTTGCTTTCTCATCCAACCCTGCAAGGCTTCCCTCATCATCTACCATTATTAAATGGTTAATAACTCCGGCATCATTGCTGCGCTTAAGCATTTCGCCAAGATATTTGCTGCTTTTACCAGCTTCCCTGAAATTTTTCTTCTTACCGCCAAAGAATCCATTTACGTACTCGACAGCACTTATTCCGAATTTATTTTTTGCAAGAGATGCAAAATCGAGATGATCAATTTTGCCAGCTTGCAACGCCCGGTGGTACGACCATTCTGCCAATGAAATTTCAAGACCGCTTTCTTGTATGGCCACTGCTTTCAGCATCGGGTGCAAGAGAACCGCGCCCGTACCCATGGCAGAATTTTTCAGGAATTTTCTACGTGTAATTGTCACAGTCACCGAAGTTATTTCTTCATGTACATATAATCCAACACGAGTGTTAAAAATGTTTTTACTCCTGTTTTCATCCCACTTTCGTCCAGATAAAATTCCGGCGTGTGTCTTGAAGCGGCATTAGCGGGATCCTGCCCCTTTTTCATAACTCCAAAGAATAAAAATAAACCCGGGACTTTTTGCTGAAAAAATGCAAAGTCTTCAGCGGCAGTTTCAGGAGGTGCCTGGAGTACATTGTTTTCACCCAGGTCTTTCTTAAGAAAGGGAAGCATTTTATCCATCAGGGCCGAATCATTATGAACTGCAGGATAGTTTGTAGTATATGGCACCTGTATTTCGGCTGTCGCCCCATTCGCTTCGGCTGTATTTGTAATGATCTGTTTAAGCCTGTCGATCATCATCTGCTTGTCTTGATCCGTAAACGCGCGAATGGTTCCCATCATCAGCACTTCTTCAGGTATAATGTTCCATCTTGTACCGCCATTTATCAATCCAACCGAAACAACTCCCGGATTGCGTGTAAGATTAAGGTTTCTGCTTACAATTGTCTGGATATTGCTTATCACCTGCGCCGCCACGACGATCGGGTCGATTGAGTACCATGGATTGGCAGCATGCGATCCTTTTCCTTTAATCACCACCCGGAAATTGTTAACAGCGGCCATTGCGGCCCCCTGACGATAGCGGATCTTACCTGCCTCTACCTTCGGATCGCTGTGAATGCCGAATATAACATCGGTTGCAGGGTTATCTAACGCTCCTTCTTTTATCATTTGTTCCGCGCCACCAACTTCGCCAACCGGCACACCTTCTTCAGCTGGCTGAAAGATAAATTTTACGGTTCCCGGCAGATCTTTTTTGACGGAAGCGAGAATTTCTGCCACGCCCATCAGAATGGCCACGTGTGCATCATGTCCACAAGCATGCATCAATCCTGTTTCCTGCCCATTGAAGATTGTTTTTTCTTTGGAAGCGAATGGAAGATCATTTCGTTCTGTTACAGGAAGCGCGTCCATGTCGGCCCTTAAGGCAACTACGGGGCCGGGCCTGGCGCCTTTCAGTACCCCAACGACACCCGTTTTTGCAACACCGGTGCGCACTTCCAGCCCAAGTGACTCCAGATGTTTTGCAATCAGGGCGGATGTTCGCACTTCATAATTACCTAATTCAGGATGTTGATGAATATCCCTTCTCCACTCAACAATCTTTGATTCAAGCTTATTTGCGGTTGCTAGGATTTTTTGTCTCAGCATTTCCTGCTGGGCAAATAATGGCAATGAAGTGAACAGTGAAATCAATAATATA
>Ga0075421_100007597_pt1 | contig 13283 bp, 12 predicted proteins | sample SoiMetdeltSBSDD5_FD_75292 | JGI IMG/M metagenome (GOLD analysis project Ga0075421, IMG submission 75292) | Bulk soil microbial communities from a Populus tree surrounding site in Tennessee, USA - Soil MetaG P. deltoides SBSDD5 | ecosystem: Environmental > Terrestrial > Soil > Tree plantation... | reverse complement strand
AGATTTGAGCGCTCAAAGCAGCCGCTGGTGCTTGCAGCCACCGGGGGCGGCGAGGATGGCTTTTCCCTCCTGGATGCGTTTCTTCGCGCAACTCGAAATGCTCCGTGGAAAGGTGCTGTCGTTACAGGCCCGATGGTTCCTGATCATGAACTTAGAGTCCTCCGCCGAGTCGCGGCGGAGAGTGACGTCGACTTATATCCCTTCGTTCCGCAGTTACCGGCCCTGTTCGGTTCGATTGACGCGTTAGTCTGCATGGGCGGATACAACACGCTGGCCGAGGCGGTGTCGCAGGGAGTGCCTGCGGTGTGTGCGCCACGCACGACGCCACGCAAAGAACAATTGATCCGCGCAAGAGCTTTTGAGCGCCTCGGACTCTTGAAAGTGCTCTCGCCTGAAGAACTCAGCCCCGAGCGTCTGCGCCAGGCCATTGAGGTTGAGTTGACGCAATCCCGGGAACAGCTTTTGTATCGCGCCTATCGTGCACTCAAGTTTGATGGGGCTCGTCAGGCGGCCAGCCATCTCCTGGCACTTGCTCGCAAAACGCCCTCTCGCCAGCGCCGGAAAACTTCGCTTTCCACGGCATGACTCAAAATCGGATTGGCTACGTCGTTAAGCGGTATCCCCGTTTTTCGGAAACTTTCATCGTCAACGAAATCCTCGCTCATGAAGCCGCCGGGTTGGAACTTGAAGTCTTCTCGCTCTTGCCTCCTTGCGATACGCATTTTCAGGATAGCATCGCGTGGGTGCGTGCTCCGGTGCATTACCTGCCCAGCGAAGGTTCCAAAGTGGCCAACTTTTGGGCTTACCTTGGCGAAGCCGCCAAAGTGCTGCCCGGATTCTGGGAATCCTTGTCCGCAGCTCAAGGTGAAGACGTCCGGGATGTTTATCAGGCAATCGCTTTGGCAAGAATGGCCCAAGAACGAAATATCCGGCACCTGCACTCTCATTTCGCAACTTCCGCCACGTCCGTAGCCCGCATCGCCGCGCGTTTTGCGGGGATTACCTACAGCTTCACCGCGCATGCGAAGGATATTTTTCATGAAAGCATCCAGACGGATGACTTGCGGCGGAAGCTCAACGATGCCTCGGCTGTGGTCACGGTCAGCGATTTCAATCTCGCGCATCTCCAGAAAGTGTTTGGGGAGGCTGCCAGCCGCGTTCGAAGGGTTTACAACGGGCTGGATCTGAAACAATTCCCTTACCTGTCCCCTGAAGGCCGGCCACAAACAATCGTTGCCGTGGGCCGCCTGGTCGAAAAAAAGGGCTTCGAATATTTAATCGATGCGTGTGCGATCCTCAAACAAAAGGGTCGAAGCGTTCGCTGCAAAATCATCGGCGGTGGAGAACTGGAAACCAATCTGCGATCCTTGATTCGCCAACGCAGTTTGGAAGCAACCATTGCGATGCTGGGTCCGTGTCCGCAAAGCGAAATCGCGAAACATCTACACGATGCCGCGGTGTTGGCAGCCCCATGCATCATCGGTAATGACGGCAATCGCGATGGTCTTCCCACGGTTCTGCTGGAAGCGATGGCGCTCGGCACGCCTTGCGTTTCAACGGATGTGACCGGCGTTCCGGAGGCCGTGCAGGATGGGATCACAGGATTGATTGTGCCGCAGCGCGATCCAGCCGCGCTCGCCGTGGCCATAGAGCGATTGCTGGACGATCCGCCGCTGCGTGTCCAACTGGCACAACGCGCGCGAGCCCTGGTCGAAGCTGAATTTAATATTCACAGCAATGCATCCCAGCTGCGAAAGACCATTTTCTGTCCTTGATGAGAGTTGCGTATGTGAATGCGGATCCGGGCGTGCCCGTCTTTGGCACGAAGGGTTCTTCCATTCACCTCCAGGAAGTGATTTCGGCATTCCTCAAACGAGGCGCGAACGTGGATTTATTCACGAGCCGAATTGGGAGCAGGGCTTCTTCGTGGAAAGGAATATGCATTCACAGGCTTCCCGAAGTTTCCGCCCCTGATCCAGAAATGCGTGAGAGAGACCTACTCGCGGCGAATGATGCTTTGCGCAGCGCTTTGGAACAGTGTCAGGTGGACTTCCTTTACGAGCGCTACTCCCTCTGGAGTTTCGCCGCCATGGAGCATGCCCGCGCGCAAGGAATCCCAGCAATCCTCGAGGTAAATGCCCCGCTCATCGAAGAGCAAAGTTCCTATCGTAGCTTGCTCAACCGCGCGGCTGCCGAAGGCGTCGCTCACCGGGCATTTGCGGCGACAACTGCCATCGTCGCTGTATCCGAGGAACTCACCGACTACATTACGAAATACTCCGGCGCGCGAGATAAGATCCATATTATCCCCAACGGAATTAATCCGGATCGCTTCACGCACACTCCGCCACTCTGGCCTGGCGCCGCCGATAATTTTACAGTTGGATTTGTCGGCAGTTTGCGACCTTGGCATGGATTAACCACGTTGATCGAAGCCTTCGCTGAATTTCGCCGTATTAATCCGGGCGCGCGTCTCTTGATTGTGGGTGATGGTCCTGAGCGCGCCACAGTAGCCGCCGATCTCGAAAAACGCGCATTGACCGGCGTGAGTTTTCTGACGGGCGCAGTGGAGCCCGGTGCTGTGCCCGGTTGGATCGCCTCGATGGATGTCGCGGTTGCGCCGTACCCGAAGCTTGCAAACTTCTATTTTTCCCCGCTGAAAGTCTATGAATATATGGCCGCGGGAAAGGCAGTGATCGCCAGTCGCATTGGTCAATTGCGCAAGTGCATCGAGCATGGTGTTAACGGCTGGCATGTGGAGCCTGGCGATCCTCAATCTCTGGCTGAGGCGCTCGAAAGGTTGTGGCGCAATCCGGATCTAAGGGATCGCCTCGGCCACGCGGCAGGGGTAACGGTGCTGCGAGATCACACCTGGGATTCGGTGGTGGAACGGATTGTGAAGCTGGCTGATCTGGCGCCTGGTGAACTCCAGCGTGTTGAACGCAGGCCAATAATAAGGGTATAAAGGCTTGCTGTGGCTCGGCCGAAAACATTCAGTCAGAGCGTCCCGGGAGTGTGGCGGCTAACGCGTTACTTCTGGCCGCAGATACGCCAGTACAAAGTTTTGGTTGCTGGCTCCTTTTTTGCCCTCTTTGCTGAGATCGTACTCCGATTGCTTGAGCCCTGGCCGCTGAAGTTCATTTTTGATCGCCTCGTCCCTTCGCAGTCGGTTCACTCCTTTCTCCGCGCGCCATTTCTGGATCGTCTTGACACGCCCTCTCTGCTGATCACGGCAGCCGCGGCGGTAGTCGTTATTGCCGGATTGCGAGCTCTCGCCTCCTATCAAAATACCGTAGGGTTCGCCCAGGTCGGCAATCGTGTCCTCACCAAACTTCGCTCGCGCCTTTATCGTCACATCCAGTATCTGTCACTATCCTTTCATTCAAAAGCGCGCACGGGCGATCTTGTGCTCCGCGTCATTCAGGATGTCAGCTTGCTGCAGGACGTCGCGGTGCGAGCCTTCCTGCCACTCGCCGGAAAGGTTCTGTTGGTCGGAGGGATGATCAGTCTGATGTTCCTCCTGAATTGGCGCCTGGCCTTAATCAGTTTGTCCGTGCTCCCTTTATTCTACCTGCGGACCGTTCGCCTCACCCGCCGCATTCAGGAGGTCGCGCAAAAGCAACGGGAACAGCAGGGCGTCATGGCCGCAACGGCTACTGAATCCATTCATGGCATCCGCACCGTGCAGGCCTTATCGCTTGAAGGCACGTTCGCGAAAGCGTTTTCCGCCGAAAACGAAAATATTCTCCGACAGGAAATGCGAGCCAAGCGTTTGTCGGCCAGCCTCGAACGGTCCATCGACGTGCTGGTTGCGCTGGCGACCGCGCTGGTGCTGTGGTACGGCGGACGCCTGGTGCTGAATGGCGCCATCAGCCCCGGCGATTTGCTCATCTTCCTGGCTTATCTAAAATACGCGTACCGGCCCGTCCAGGATTTCGCCAAATACAACGCACGTCTTGCCAAGGCATCCGCTGCGGGCGACCGCGTGCTTGAACTTCTTGATCGTGTGCCGGACGTGCGTGATCTTCCGGGCGCTGTCCCGGCGCCACCGTTGACTGGCGAGGTTCAATTCTCTCAAGTCAGTTTCGCCTATGAGCACGACCAGCGAGTTCTGGAACAGATCAATCTTACCGTGCGGCCCGCCCAACACGTTGCCCTCGTGGGTCCTTCCGGCGGCGGCAAGAGCACACTTGTGAGCTTGATCCTGCGGCTGTACGACCCACTCCAGGGCCGCGTCTTAATCGATGGACGGGATGTTCGCGAATTCACTCTCGAATCGCTGCGCGCGCAAATCAGCGTGGTGCTTCAGGATAACCTTCTCTTTGCGGCAAGTGTTCGTGACAACATCGCTTGCGGCGTTGCCGGGGCGACCCGGGAAGAAATCGAAATAGCCGCGCGCCTCGCCAATGCTCACGCATTTATCGTCGCATTGCCGCAAGGCTACGATACGGTCCTGGGCGAGCGTGGCGTAACGTTATCGCATGGCCAGCGGCAACGCATCGCGATCGCGCGCAGTGCCTTGCGCAAAAGCCCGATTCTCATCCTGGATGAACCAGCCACGGGATTGGATAAGGAAAATGAGCAAGCTGTGATGACCGCATTGGAGCGTCTCTATCAGGGTCGCACGACCTTTTTGATTACGCATGACGTGATTCATGCTGCGGGCGCGGATCTCATACTTTATTTGGAGGATGGGCAGATTGCTGAAACTGGCACTCATCAGGAACTGCTCCAGGCCAATCGTCGCTACGCATCCCTGTATCAGTTACAGAACCGTGCAACTGCTTCTCAAAAGGAAGTCCATGCTCTCAACCACTGATTCAAGCACGCAGGACAAAATCGTGGATAGTTTGCATCGGCGTGGCTACCGGCTTGAAAAAACATTCGCCAGTGGCCGCCCGGACCGTCCGACCTTCGGCATGGTGAGCCAGTCGGGTACGCGAGTCGTCGCCAAAATATATCCGTCTGAGTTGGGCGAGCGCGCGTTCGCCAATATGCAGCAATTGTGGCGCTCACCCTTCGGGACGCAACGCACACCACCCGCGCTCGCACAACCACTGGAGTATCTCCCCGATATCGGTGCGCTGATAATGGAGTGGATTGAAGGGCAACCTCTCACTGAGCTCGGTGCCCTGAGCGATTCGAATCTCGAGCAATCGATCCGATTGCTCGCGGAATTGCACCAGTGCGGAATCCAGCCGGAGCTGACGCGAAATTGGCGCGGGATCCTTCGCTCTGTAAAACGCAAAGCAGAACGGATCGCGGAGCTGGCTCCTCAATACAGTGATGAGGTTCGCACAGTGATTGAGCGACTGGAGGCCACGCGCATTCGAGACTCTGAATTGGCCTGTTCCCATGGTGACTTTTCTCCACGCAACGTGCTGGTGAGTTCGCAGCGATGGCTTTTGATGGATTGGGACAGACTCCAGCGCGCCGACCCGGCGCGCGACGTGGCTTATTTCGGGACGTGGCCCTGGCGGGAAACGCTGCTCCGCGGCCGTTTACCGAATCGCTCCAGCCTTGAAAAAGCAGCCCGCATTTACGAGTCGATACGCCCAGGCTGCGATCTCGAAAAACGCCTGCCCTTTCACATCGCGGCAGGAATGGTCCGGGTCGCATGCGGCCTTGTCGAACTCTGGCCACAACAGGCCTATTTGATTCCAGGCCTGGCGAAAGTAGCCCTGCGTGAGCTGCAATGAAGATCACGGTTCTTAGCCACAATCTGTCTTCGAACTCGGTAATGCGCGCGCATCGCCTCGCCGTCGCGGCAAGGCACTTTGCGGAAGTGAGGCTTCTCGGGCCGATCGAGCGGCGAGGATTATGGCCCGCCTTGCCGCACGAGCCGTGGATTCGCACAGTACCTGAACGTCGCTTTCCGAGTTTCCATCGATCTTTTCTCGAACTCGTGGATGCCGCAGATGGCGACGTGCTGATTGCCTGCAAACCGATGCTTGCGTCCTACGGCGCCGCACTGGTTGCGGCGGAACGTCGTGGAAACGTTCCGGTGGTCCTGGATTGCGACGATTTGGATGTGGCATTCAGTCCGCGTGAGTTGTGGGATGAAGACCCGTCGCTCGCCGACCTGCGGCGTCCCGCGTCTGCAGTGTATGTCTCCTTGCTGACCAAAGCCGCTCCAGCAGCCTCGGCCATCACCGTCGCCAGCACAGGATTGCAACGCCGCTTTGGTGGCACTGTCATTCCGCATGGCTCGCTGACCGAATTATTCAATCCCCGCAAAATTGATCGTGCCGCCGCGCGCAAGGAATTTCGGTTTGGCAGCCCAACAGTCTTATTTGCTGGCACCCCCCGCTGGCATAAAGGATTGAAACCGCTGGCGAAAGCCGTGCGTCGAATTCCCTCGGCCCAATTGGCCGTTCTTTGCCGGCCCGAAGATCTCTCGGAACCAGAGTGGAAGGAATATCCCCTCATTCGTCTTCCCATGGTGCCCTACAGTACTCTGCCGCGCGTGTTAGCCGCGGCGGATATCGTGGCCATTCCGCAGTTGGATACCGAGGCCGCTCGATGCCAAATGCCGATGAAAGTTTACGATTGCATGGCCGTTGGCGCGCCGATCGTTGCCACTGCTGTTTCTGATTTGCCGGAAGTTTTGGACGGCTGCGCTCGTATCGTGCCACCAGGACAAAGCAAAGAATTGCGCCATGCCATAAGGGACTTGCTCAATTCTCCTGGGGAAGCTCGGACGTTGGGAGAACGCGCCCGGGCACGCTGCCTCAAACAGTTCTCCATGCAAAGCGTCGCCGACAAGCTCTCTCAAGTCGTGCGAAACGTCACGCGTGCATGAAAAGCTTCATGTGCAGTGACGGGCGGGTCCTGGAAGTCATTCCGGGATTTCGCGAGCAGGTCCTCTCATACCGTGCCCCAGTTACACCCAAAGCCGACTGGGGCGAGGCGGAATATTCGGCCGCAGCCGAAAAGAAAGAGCGCAGGCTCAAACATCTCCTGAATTCCTTTTCCGCCGTCTGGGGTAAGCTGGATCGCGCGCGGATTCTTGACGTTGGCTGCGGAGATGGCGCGAACTGCTTTTTGTTGGCTCGCGAGAAAACAATCCAAATGGCTGTCGGGATCGATTTGCACCTGCCGCTAGTCGCCAGCGACCAAAAAGGGGAACTGACGAGAAAGCTGTTGGAGCGCATGCTCGGTCCTGGCCCGCACCGTGAAGCTGATCTCTTGCAGATGGACGGCACGCGCATGGCTTTCGGTGACGAGAGTTTCGACATCGTCATGTCGCGTTCGGCGATGGAGCACATAAAACCGGTGGAAGTCGCTCTTGAAGAAATGACGCGCGTCGTCCGATCCGGTGGTCTCATCTATCTTGGCATTGATCCGTTTTATTGGGTGCGCGGATGCCACAAGCGTGGCGTGGTCGACATCCCATGGGCGCATGCCCGAATGTCTCTGGAGGATTACACGCGCTTTGTATCCGAATATGAAGACCCCGGCGTCAGCGCAAAACGCCGTGAGCGGCTTGAAACGCTCAATCGGTTTACGGTTGGGCAATGGCGCACGCTCATTGATTCCATTCCTCCCGAAGTCCTGAAATGGGAGCAAAGGCAATCCAAGGTTGGCCAAGACTACCTGGACCAATTTCCTGACATATCCAACACCTCGCTTCCAGGTGTCGCGGTGACCGACTTGCTCACCGAGCGCATCGAGGTATGGCTCAGAAAGCGATGAGCACCGAAGCCACCATTCCGGTAATCGACCCTTTCAGCGCGGTGAAGGATCCGAAAATGCCCTTTCTAGCGCAGGCTCTGGATCCAGCTATAGCGCACGAACAAATCTCCAAAACATGGACGGGCAAGCAGCCATTCCACCTCTCCGAAATTCGCGTGTGCCGGTACAAGCCCGGCCGAAGATGCCTCATTGAGTATTCATTTCAGACTAAGACCTTGATCGGCAAAGTGCGCGCCAAAGGAACAAACCACGCGACCCACGACATTCAGTGCGCGCTGTGGCAGAACGGCTTTGACGCCCAAAGCGCCGACGGCATCTCCGTTCCCGAACCTGTCGGATTAATTCCCTCCTTCCACATGACCTTGCAGATGAAGGTCCCCGGCAAGAGCGCCACGCAATTCTTGTCGGGCCCGGACGGTCCTGCACTGGCGCGCCCCATCGCCGAGGCCGCGGCAAAATTGCATCGAACCCGTATTGCGACCTCCCGTCGTCATACAATGGAGGATGAACTACGCATTTTGTACGACCGACTCGGCCAGGTCGCTCAAAGCGAAGCGCAATGGACTGACCGTCTGCTACGTATTCTGGTCGCATGTGATCGTTTAGGCCGCCGTATGTCGTCGGAAGTTGCTTGTGGCATTCACCGCGATTTTTATTCCGACCACGTTCTAATCGATGACTCGGGCCGTTTGTGGCTGCTGGATTTTGATTTGTACTGCCAAGGCGATCCCGCGCTGGACATGGGAAACTTCATTGGGCATCTAACCGAGCAAAGCTTGCGAACGCAGAGCAACCCTGCGGCCATGAAAGTTCAGGAGCGCGCGCTAGAGGACAGATTTGTTGAGATCCATGGCGAATCCATTCGCTGGCGTGTCCGAGCCTACGCGATCCTAAGCCTCACTCGGCACATTTATATCAGCAGGCTCTTTCCCGATCGTGAGATTTACACCGGGAAACTGATCGAGTTATGCGAAGAGCAACTCACTGAACTTTAACGCGATAGAACCGAGCCCGATCCGCGGGGGCCGGATCTTCGACAAGCATGGGTCCGCCTGTCCCGTTGGTGCTCAGGAGAAATGTCCACGAACCTGCCGCGAGCACGCTTTTGTACTCCACAGTGTAGAGCGCTCCGCTTTGGCTGTTGAACTGGAATGAAAAAGCACCCGCCGAATGTGCGGGCTGCACCAGCACAGGAGCCGTCAAGCAATTCGTCGCAATCGTGCCTTGATTGATCACATTGCCAATGATCGTGCCGCACCCGCTGAGAATCGCATTCGAGGAAATCATCAGCCCATCGGCAAAATAATGAGTGCCCCCGCGCAAATGAAACGTCGCTGAATTCGTTCCATCCCCCACGACAAACGGAAGTCCATTGGAAATCACGGTTGAAGCGGAACCCAGGATGCCCTTCTCGAAAATCAATTGCGCGGTGTTGCTCGCTATCGTCAGTTGATCCACCGTAAGATCGCTGCCGCTCAGCGTGGCCGTTCCCTGAGCAATTTCCAACGTTCCATTCTGATTCAGATTCGTGATCACCAATGTCCCACCGGCCAGAACCACTTCGCCGGTCGAAACCGTACCGCCGATCAGCAAGTTGGACGACAGAAGAATCGTCCCTCCGCTCAGTGTCAGGAGCCCCGAAGCCGTGTTGGTCGCGCCTGCCACGTTCATTCCCTCCGCGACGAACATCCCGCCGGAAATCGTCAGTTCCCCGCGCCCCTCGTGCCCAACGCGAACGATATCCGAACTGAAATACTCTCCGCCGGTCTGAAAGACCATGCCAGTGGAGTTTGGAAATCGACCCAACGACACATCTCCTGCAAACAACGTGCCTCCAGCCAGATGAAGCGTCCCGGTCACGTGCCTGGCGACCGACACATCATCCAGGCGCACGACGCCGTTGGAAATCACCATGCTCCCTTCGCCGTCATCGCCAATTCGCGTGACAAAATTGCTGCCCGTCGCAACCAATTCTCCGCCGGTAACAACGATTTCGCCGCGTGAACCCAGGTCATCGCCAATATCCAGGTCCTTTGTGACGCTCAGTATGCCGCCCGAAAGGTAAATGCTTCCAAACGACCCAACCCGGACCCCTACAAGCACTTCCTCCAGCATTGACGCTCCTCCTTCCACAAACATCACTCCCCGTCCGGTGAGACCGACCCTGGTGCTAACGTTGCTGCTCGCCAGCAGCCCGCTCTGCAATCGGATCTCTCCCGCGTTCAGGTTCAAAGAGCTTCCGGCATCTCCCCCCCGGAGTTGCAGGGTTGAGTTCGTAATATAGAGCTCCGAGCCAGCCCGCATTTCCAGCGAGCTGCGGAGTTGGAGTTCCACATCCGTCAGCAGCAGGCGATTCGTGCCGCTCGGACCCGATAAATTCAGCCGTTGAACCACCAGGTTGGTCGCCGGCGTCGCCGCATCCACGGTCACAATTTTGCTGCCGATATTCGCGATGTGCGTCACTGGCTGATGAACTCCCGGAGCGCCAAACGACCAGTTCAGCGGCTCTCGCCAAAGTCCATCCACAGGAACGATCCATGCAGTATCCCCGAAAGCATCGAACTCAACTCGGCTGAAGGCGGTGACGGCGAGGAACCACAAAACGACACGATTCACAACAACTTTCCGACTCATGAACTTGTCAATTCTAGCAATCTCGGGCAACATAGCCAATGTGAAAACGGCTGAAATATGCCGAACGGGTTTCCAGGCCCGTGCTCGCGCTTGCGCTTTCACGCTCATTGAGCTGCTTGTCGTAATCGCGGTTATTGCCATCCTCGCGGCTTTGCTCTTGCCCGCTCTCAGTAATAGTAAAGAAAAGGCCAAAATCCCCGCTTGCCTCAACAATCTCAAACAGATCTACACCGCCATGGCCGTTTATTCCGACGAGCATGAGGATGAGCTCCTTCCGGCCGAAATCCATCCAGCGAGCGGTGGCCCTTATCAGGAATCCTGGCCGGCTATCTTGGCCAACGGCGGTTATGTGCCCGCACATCAGACTGGATATTACACCAGTGTCGAAGAGGGAAGATCGGTCTTCCGTTGCCCCTCTGGCCTTCCGCAGGTTTACAGCTCCAACCCCATGTCCCGTTTCGATCCTGAGGGAGCCAAAGCCTTCCCATACGTCTCCGAGAGCACCGGCAAGAAATTTTACATCAACTGCTGGTACGGTATAAACGGCGAATTGGGTAATCAGAACAAGTGGCCATTCCGTCGTGTTCCTGGACCCGATGCCCAATCTCGACTAAACAAGTTCAGCACCGGCCGCCCCAACATGCCAGCCTTTTACGATGGCTGGTGGATTCACAACGGCCACGACGAACGCATCAACGCCCGCCACAGTCGCCGCGCCCGCAGCAATCTCGTTTTTTTCGACGGCAGCGCCCAGGCGTTTGCCACCTCGAAAATTCCTAAGGTTCACGAACATGCCGATGGCGAAATCAAATGGCGCTATCCCGCTTCACCATGAATTCACAAACCAAGAACCTCCTGCTCGTTTCGCTCTTGTGCGCTGTCATCGCGGCTTCGGCCGTTTGGATTTACCGCTCCCGCCAGGTGGAGGAATATGAACCGCGATTGCAGGTCCAGAACCTGATCGGCGAAGCGCTTGCCGCTGAGACGATCAAGGCTCTCGATGGCAAAGGCAGCGTCGTGATAGTAACGCTCGAGGAAGGCGAATCTTCCGAACTGGATACACACGCGGAAGTGTTTGAAGAAGCGCTCAAAAAAACTTCCATCAAAATTGTACGCACCTATTCCGTCAGTGGCGACAAAAGCTCCAAGTACGGTCCCGGCAGCGGGATGTCCGGCCGCCGATTTGCCAAAGTGGTTGAAAAATATCCCAACGTGGACGCGATCATTTCCTTCGTCGGCGTGCCGGACCCTGACGATGACGAAATGAAAGAACTCAAGGACAAGCCCCTCCCCAAGTTCCTCGCCTTCACTCGTTCGCCCAAGCATCTCCAGGAACTCCTCGACAAGAAATGGATCCAGGCCGCCGTCTCCACGCGATTCCAATTTCCGGCCCCCGGCCCCGAAAAGCCGAAAACCCCTCAGCAGTGGTTCGACAAGAATTTCCAAATCGTCCGCCTCGATACCCCAGCGGGTACACTTAACTGACGTAGATATCGCCCCAGCAGTGAGTGCGATTTCAATTACTGTGAGGCGGTTGAGATGACGACGAAGTCGATGTCGTTGCAGACCCAGCAGTCAACTGCGGTCTCCCTCAAATCGCAAATCGTAAATTCCAGGCCTTCCCGCCAAAAGACCTCTTGCATGCTCCGATCCTTTTTACCGACGTCCCGCACTTTGCAAACTATGAGACATCCGTCTGGCAGCAGGTCCCTGTGCATCGGTCCGTGCTGGCCCAATCAGAAATTCCTTCCTCAATTGGCCTGATTCTCACGTCTCTCCGTCTCATACTTTGCAAAGTATGAACCATCCGATCCATGAAACAATTTGCAAACTATGACACACATGATTCGGCGTTCGCTCGCGTGTTGTAGCCGGCCTCGCAACTGACCACTGCGACCCGAACCCGACGTGAGTGCCCCCGAACCGGAAATAGACGGCTCCCTGTCTGGACTCTCCCGTCCGCGCTCAAAAATGTCCCGGAAGATTTTTCACTTTTTTTGAAAGATTTCGCAAATATTCCCGTATTCATCTGTAGAACAGCATTAATAGCAGCTCGGGTAGCGCCAGGGACGGGCACTTTGGCGGAATCGCTCATCCGCTCAAGAATTGCATTCGAGGCGGCGCTCTTAAAGCAATCGCCTGGGATGAGAGATACTTGCAAGGAATGCACCTGACTACCGATAAGCGCGTCCGGCGCTGCATCGACCGAACCATCTGACATGAAAGAATTCGCGCAAGCGAATGGTCCAAACTACGACTTGGCCTGTAAAACCGAACTTCAGGCTTGCCTCCGACGCGTCCGTTCATGGCGTGCGCCCCCAAACTGGTGCATCGCCGATTGGTTTGACGAAGTTGCCGCTGTTGCCACAGGAGCGGCCTGGGAAGCCCAACGCCAGTTTGACCCCGCCCGCGGCGTCCCTATCGATGCTTTCGTGCATTCCCGCGTCCTTGCGCGAACCCTGACCCGCTACCGGCAGGAATGGGGCTTTGGTACCCGTTGCGTAAGTGATCCAGCGGAATCCCGGGAGCGGACAGACCACTTAGAATTTGATCAGGTCCTTGATTCTCTCGGCGACAATCTGGAGTTCGAGGAGATCTTGCAGGCAGTCACGGAACTGTCTGAACAGAGCCGATGGCTTATTCAACAACTTTTCTGGGCGGGCCGCACGGAAGTTGAAATCGGGCGTGAATTAGGCATCAGTCAGCAGGCAATTGCCAAACGCAAACGGTCCGTGCTCAACGCCCTGCGTAAGCACCTCGTTGAACACAGCCAAAAAAATTTGGTTCTTCAAGGAATTTCGGGGAACCGTGCACTCGGATAGATGGGGGCACCCGGGGGCACCCCCCCTCGACCGGTAAGACCGGTAAGGACCCGCATGAACATTGGTCGAAATGCATGTTCTGGACCGGTAAGGTGCCGGTAAGGAGCGCGAAGGTACCGGTAAGGCGGGGGT
>Ga0075421_100007594_pt1 | contig 13288 bp, 13 predicted proteins | sample SoiMetdeltSBSDD5_FD_75292 | JGI IMG/M metagenome (GOLD analysis project Ga0075421, IMG submission 75292) | Bulk soil microbial communities from a Populus tree surrounding site in Tennessee, USA - Soil MetaG P. deltoides SBSDD5 | ecosystem: Environmental > Terrestrial > Soil > Tree plantation... | reverse complement strand
GCAATAGACAGCGCCAATCTGCTCGCGCCAGATGGCGCAGGGTCACGCCACTGGGCTGGTTGCGGAGCAGCATGGCTCTTTTTTGGGTCCGACCCTCGCGGGTGCGGCGCTGAAACGTACTCGGGCCGGGATGAGCATGTCGGGAGGTGGAGCGGAGCGCTCAGTTGCGCTCCATGTAAGGCGTCGGATCAACCGGCTTGGCGCCCTGGCGCAGCTCGAAATGCAGCTGCGGCTCGTTGACGGAGCCGGTCTTGCCGGCGCGGGCGATCACCTGGCCCTTGCGAACCACGTCGTCACGCTTGACCAGCAGCTCGTCGCCGTGTGCGTAGGCAGTGACCCAGCCGTTCTCGTGACGGATCAAGATCAGGTTGCCGTAGCCCTTCAGCTCGTTGCCGGCGTAGGCGACGCGGCCGCCTTCCGCCGCGCGCACCTCGGTGCCCAGCGGTACGGCGAGGTTGATGCCGTCGTTCTGCGTGCCATCGGATCGCTTGCCGAAGCTGCCGATCACGCGACCGCCGGTAACCGGCCAGCGGAATTTGGCTGTGCCCGTCTCGGGGGATGCATCCGTCGCGGTGTCGCCGCGTGACGCGACCCTCGCCGGCTCGCTGGCGGCCTTCGACGGCGCGGCATCGGGGAGCTGGATGACGCGCGGGCCGAGATTGGTCGCAGCCGGCGTGCGCGACGGTGCGGGCTCGGGCGCGCGTTCGGCGACCGGCTCGGCGCCGCCCTGCCCGTGCCCCGGCACATGCAGCACTGTGCCGGCACGCACCCTGGTTACATCGGTGATGGAGTTGACGCGCTGCAGATCGGCCAGCGTCGTACCGTGCCGGCGCGCGATGTTGTAGAGCGAGTCGCCGGGCTGCAGCGTATAGCGGCCGCCCCAGCCAGGCGTATCGATGGCCCCGGTCTGGATCGGCTGCTGGACTGGCTGTGTTGCCGGGCGGCTGGCGACCGGCGTGCGTGTCTCGGGGCGGGCAGGCGTGGCGCCGGCGGGCAGCACCAGGCGCTGGCCGGGCTTGATCGACGAGCCGTTCGCCAGGCCGTTGACCTCGATCAGCGCGCCGACCTGTACACCGTGCCGCTTGGCGATCCCGAACAGGGTATCGCCGGGCTGCACTTCGATCGACTCGCCACTGGCCGCAGGCCGCTGCGCCTCGTAGCGGCGCTCGTACGACGGCGTACGCTCCGGTACACGCTCCGGCGCGCGCATGGCGGTGCGATCGGGTGGCGCCCGCTCCGGAATCGGCGCCAGCTCGGTCACGGTCGTGGCCGGCTGACCGCGTTCGCCCTGATACGGATAGGGCTGCTGCTGAGATCCACGGCCCGCCTCTTCTCTCACGCCGGTGCCGCGTGGACCGTCGTAATATCCTGCACCACGCTGGGCCAGCGGCTGCTCATGGCCCGACCGCGGCAGCGACCCGGTCTGGGTATTGCTACCGCTCTCGCTAAGGTTAAAAGCTGGAAAGTCAAAGCGCGTCACGTCGGCGCTGCAGCCACCTAGCATGGCGAGCGCGGCGGCAAAAAAGCCTTGCGCCACAGGGCGTGACGGATAGGTCGTGCGATTACGCTGGACACTTGTCATTGGGCACACCTCGTACTCCCGCGAATCATTAACGGTTAAGTGGTTAAGGCTCCGTTAACGAAACTGGATCCCGCGCGTACTTGGCCCCGGCGAGGTTTGGCCTCGTTTTTCCCCTTCTGAGGATTAGTCGGCGATTGTGAGGGCTTCGCGGCAGAGGCTTGACCGCTTCGCGGCTTGGCGCCGCCGTAAGCAAAGCCCAACAGGCAGGCGGCGCTTATTTGCCGAACAGCGCCAGCAACCCCGCGCGCAGGCGCGGCTCGGTCAGCGGCTTTTCCAGGAACCCGATCGGCGCAAGGGCGTGTGCACGCGTGCGGGTGGCCACGTCGGTGTTGGCCGTTACAAAGATGCTGGGAATGGAAAATCGCCGGTGGATTTCGGCTGCCGCATCGATGCCATCGCGAGCACCGATCAGTCGAATGTCCATCAGCACCACATCGGGTCGCTCTTTCTCCGCCACGCGCACCGCCTCGTCGGCCGAGACGGCAATGGCAACTACGATGTGGCCCAGGTGCTGCAACAGCGTCTTGGTATCGAGTGAAATGAAGAACTCGTCCTCGGCAATGAGGATGCGCAGGGCCCGTGTCTCGGTCTGTTGCGAACCTTCCTGCCGCGGCTCGGCGTCATCGCCTTGCGCGGCAGCGGCTGCCAGCCACAAGCGAACGGCGTCGGTATGAGTTTGCAGTTGCATCATGGCTCTGATGTCTTCATTGCCGGCCCAGAAAGCACAAAAATCTTGGGAAAGTCCATACGCCAGTGCACGCCGTCTGGCTCGAAGTCGAGCTTGGCATTGCCCGCCAGCCCCTGTGCCACCAGCTTGGTGACAACCAGGTAGCCGAACCCATGCCGCGCTGGCGTTTCCACTGCAGGTCCGCCACGCTCCTTCCAGTCAATGTGCACACGTCCGTCGGCGTCGGGGCCATGCCAGCTGATCCAGATGCCCCCGCCCGGCGCTGCCATGGCACCGTGCTTTGACGCGTTGGTGGCAAGCTCATGCAGGGCAAAGCCGATGTTTTGCACGGCATCGGCGCTTAGAAAAAGCGCGGGACCTTCAATATGCGCGCGCGACACGGCGCCGAACAGGTCCAAGTGCGCGCGCACCAAGTCGCCAAGCCACGCGCCCTGCCAATTCTGGCGTAGCATGAGATCTTGCGATTCGGCGAGGCCCTGGATGCGCTGACTGAACTGCCGCACGAATTGCTCGACGCTTTCGCTTTGCCGCGCGGTCTGCTGCGCCATGCCTCTCACCACGGCCAGCTGGTTCTTGGCGCGATGCGCGAGCTCGCGCATCAAGAATTGCGTGTGCTCCTGGCGCAAGCGCAGCTCCGTCGCCGCCGCGCTCATGGCGTTCGTCACGGCGTTGGCCTCCTGCAATGGCGACTGCAGCGGCTCAACGGGTTTGCCCTGACCGATGTTGGTTGCCGCAGCCGTTGCGGCGTCGAGCGGGCGCGTCATGAAGGCGCCGAACAGATAAGCGAGTGCACCGCCCAACATGAGCGAGGTGACGACCATGGCACCGCCAAACGTGCGCGCCTGTTGCTTGGTGACGTCGGCGGCGGCCGCCGGCACGGTGGCAGATACGAGCCATCCCGCAACTTGCGAACGCACCGTGCTGCGCAGGATCTCGACGCCCGCCACGCTTTTAGCGCGAAACACGCCCTTGGCGGTGCGGCTGGCGTCGAGCAGATCTTTCGGCAATGGCTTGCCGACGAAGTCGTCATGGCGTTCGGATCTGGCCAGGATTATCCCGGTGCGGTCGGTAATGCCCGTGATCCAGCCTTCCTCCAGCCGCTGCGCTTTGAGCACCTGCTCAAAGCGGACCGCATCGAGCGCCATGATCAGCACCTGGTGAACCGCACCACCCTTCCAGACCGGCACTTCCACGTTGATCACGGGCCGCCGCGACACCAGGCCCACGAATACGTCCGACACCTGGCGCTGCTTGGTCGCGAAAACACGGCGTGCTGTGTCCGGGTCAGAGGTGGGAGGCAATTCCGAGCCGAACGGCGCTCTCGTATTCACCAGCTGCTGCATCGACGCGTCGACCAGCAAGATGCCGGCTTTGTCGGCGCCGATCGCCCGTGCGGCCTGCTCATGAAATGCTGCGTAGTTGCCCTGGGCCAGGAACGGCGACGTAGCCAAGGTCTCCAAACTCACCATGGCACGGTCAAGCTCGCGGTCGATGTCGCCGGCCAGGTCGAGCGCCACCTGCTGCACGCGCCGCTGCAGTTCCTGCTCTTCAAGTTTGGTCATCTGGTGGAACGCCAGCAGCGCCATGCCGAGCAACGGCACGGTGAGCGCGACACCGAACAGGAAGAGAAATGTGCGAATGCGCTGGGGCGGAATCTTATTGACGAACAATCGCGCGGGCATGACCTGGCCGATGCTGAGTGCCCCGGAGTAGTCACGGCCTTCGCCAGGCCTGTCAAGGCGAACCAGGCGTGCCCCTTTCGTTTGCCGGCGTGGTAGAGCTCACTGCTGTAGCGCACCAGTTCTGTTGCCACTCAGGGGCCTGCCCGCAGACGCGACACGAGCGTAAGCGCCGCTGCGGTTGTGCCGAGGTGGCGACACAGCCTAGACCGTTTTAGCCAAGCACGGCGAGCCCCAACTGCAACGAGTCCGCTCGAGCTTTCTTAGACACCGATTGCACGGGGTGGCGGGCTTGCGGCGGGCCATGCTTCAAGCCTTTGCTGTGCACAGCAGCCAGTCAAGCCCCGGATGGCCGGTGTCGAGGGCACCTCGAGCGGCCGTTGTTGGACCAGGCGACCTTGGAGATAGCAAACATGGCGCTCAAGCGGATGGACAACGTAGGCATCGTCGTCGAAGACCTCGCAGGGACGATTGATTTTTTCTGCGAGCTCGGCCTCGAGCTCGAAGGGCGGGCCACGATCGAAGGAGAATGGGCCGGACGCGTCACTGGACTGGGCGATCAGCATGTCGAGATTGCCATGCTGCGCACACCGGACGGCCACGGCCGGCTCGAGCTCTCCCGCTTTCTCACGCCACCCGTCGTCGCAGATCACCGGAACGCCCCGGTCAACGCCCTAGGCTATCTGCGCGTCATGTTCACCGTGGACGACATCGACGAGACGCTGGAAAGGCTCCGCACGCGCGGCGCACAGCTCGTAGGCGAAGTCGTCCAGTATAAAGACGCGTATCGGCTCTGCTACATCCGTGGGCCTGAAGGGCTTCTCATCGGCCTCGCCCAACAACTGAGCTGAGTGCCGGCAGCACGCGCGAGCAAGCACCGCGCCTGGGATCACTGACCTGACAACGTGCGCGTCAGCTTCTCGCGCATGGCCTGGTAGGTGAGATCGAGGCACAGCGGCGTTACCGAGATGCGTCCCGAGTAGATCGCCCACAGGTCGGTGCCTTCCTGCGTGCTCGAGCGCCGCCGCGCGAAGGCCAGCCAGTAGTAGGGATTGCCCCAGGTGTCCTGCCGCTCGTCGATGGCAAGCAGCCCCGGATCGCGGCGGCCCTGCGTGGTCACCGACACGCCCGCCACCTCGGCCGGCTCGCGATCGGGAAAGTTGATGTTCATCACTGTCGACGGCGCCCACTCCACCGCCAGTAGCTTGCGGATCAGGCCCGGCCCGTGCGCGATCGCCGTCTCCCAGCGCAGGCTCTTGGCCGACTCGAAGCCGTAGGCCTGCGACAGCGCCATCGAGCGGATGCCGAGGATGGTGCCCTCGAACGCCCCGGCAATGGTTCCCGAGTACGTCACATCCTCGGCCATGTTGGCGCCGCGGTTGACGCCGGACAGAACGAGGTTCGGCAGCTTGTCCTTGAGCAGGTGTCGCACACCCATGATGACGCTGTCGGTCGGCGTGCCGCGCACCGCATAAGCGCGCTCGTCGAGCTGGCGCATGCGCAGGGGCTCGTGCAGGGAGAGCGAATGGCTGGCGCCGGACTGGTTGGTCTCGGGCGCCACCACCCAGACGTCGTCGCTGAGCTCTGCAGCGATCTGACGCAGCGCGTGCAGGCCGGGAGAATCGATGCCGTCGTCGTTCGTGAGGAGAATGCGCATGGCGCCAATCTATCGGCCCGCTCCCGTTATGCAACGGGCGCCTTTGCCGCCAGGCGCCGCTTGCCCGAGACGGCCGGGCGACAGGAAGCACGGTCGCAAGCCCGGCGCGCCCCGCATGCCGGCGACGGCAAAGACTTGACTAACCGCAGGCTGCTCGCGCACTGGCACGACGTGAAAGCGAATTAATGTGGCCCGACGACGGACAAGCGAGGCGAGTGCGTTTTCTGGTGCATGGGGATCACGCTGCACCAGATCCAAGGACCGACAATATGAACAGACCCATGCATCGAATGATGATCCTGGCGCTTATGACAGCCCTGCCGACGTTGGCTGTCGCGCAGACTGCCCCGACCAAGCAGGAACCTGCGGCCAGGGACAACGAACGGGGTCGGATGGAGCGACTGTCGCCCGAGGCCCGCACCCGCTTGCAGGATGGCCGCTTCGCCATGATCAAGGAGACCCTCAAGCTCAACGATGCGCAGCTCAAGCTGTGGGCGCCCGTCGAGGCACAAATGCGTGCCTCCTCCACCGCAAGGCAGCAGGCGCGTGCCGAACGCGAGCAGATGCGCCAGCAAGGCGCCGCGCGAGCTGCCCTTCCTGATCGGCTCGATCGCGCCAGCCAACGCCTGGCCAAGCGTGCCGAGCAGATGAAAGCCTTCGCCGAAGCCTTCAGGCCGTTTTACGCATCGTTGAGCGACGACCAGAAGGCGCTCGCCGGCGTCGTACTGCATCAAGGACACGGCCGGAGGGGCCGCGGCTGAAATCGCAATCCGCGACATGGGCACCTGCCGCACAAGAGAGTGCAGGCGCCCAGGGTGAAGACGATGCTCTTGGTGGAAGCCAAAATGCTTCCATCAAGAGCAGTCTCACTCTAGGGTCGCGGGCTCCATGAAGCCTGTCACCATCTACACCACCCCCTTCTGCCCCTATTGCCTGATGGCCAGGCGTCTGCTGGCCAAGAAGGGCGTGGCGTTCGAAGAGATCAACGTGAGCGGCGACTGGCAGGCGCGCGAGGCGCTCGTCGAGAAGGCCGGCGGCCGCACGACCGTGCCGCAAATCTGGGTCGGCGACACGCACGTGGGCGGCAGCGACGAGCTGCACGCGCTAGAGCGGGACGGCAAGCTCGACGCCCTGCTGGCGGACTGACCCAAGGGGGTGATGAGCGTTCGTGATGCAAGCACGTCGGCTTGCATCCAAGCATGAACATTACGCGCCATACAGATGCGACGGCGGCTAGATGCATCGGCGGCTAGATGCGACGGCGGCAACTTGTTGTCGACGTCGCTGCCGTCGCTGGTTGCCCCGTCAGGCGGGCTCCCTTGTCATCAGGGCAACGAACGCGAGGTTCACGACCGACATGAGAACGACGCCGCACGCGATCATGTAGGCCATATTGCTCTGACTCAAGATCGGCGGAATGATCTCGATTTCGGCTCCCATGGGCAAAAAGTACGTTGCGGCCATGCCCGTGTAGTGCATCGAAGCGATGGCCAGCCCCTGCACGATCCCGCCCGCGACGGTCATGGCAACCGAGCGCTTATGAAAAGCGAACCAGAGGGCGGCCATTGACGCGACGATCGCCATCCCGATCGAGGTCGCAACCAGGTTGTAGTCGTAGTCGAGACCGCAGCCGCGTATCGCGCTCATGCCAAGATAGTGCATGCCGGCGATGCCAAGCCCCATGAGAACGCCGCCCAGCGGAATGCTGGGCCAGCCGAGCGGGCGGCTGCTGGCGAAGAAAAGGCCGGTTCCGGTGGCGCCGATCGCTATGCCTATCGAACTGAATGTCTCGGCCGCGTTGTAGGTCACGAGCACCGGGAAATCGACCGCCATCATCGCCACGAAATGCATCGACCAGATGGTGGCACCCATGATCAGTCCGCCGCTGACCAAGGCAAAGGTCTTCTGACCTGGGGTGGTATCTTCGATGTTTGATAGCGCCGTCAGAGCCAGCGCCGTGAGCGATCCAATAATCGCCACGCCTACGGAGAGGAGCACCAATATTGGCTGGTAGGTCACTGTCATGGTAGAGCGCCTATTTCAGAGGGCCGGACCAAATTATCCACTTGCGTGTGAGTGCTATCCTTTTGCGGCGTGCTCATGATTGTTTTGGGCCGCATCACGCCTTTGTCTTTGTCGGGCGGACCATGCCTGCTGGCATCGGTGAGAAACCAGATCATCACGAACGAGATGACGATCGTGGAGAACATGGAAGTGGCAAATCCCGTCATCGCCGCCGCGCTTATGCGCCGCCGCGTCGTCTTGCGTTGATGTGCCAGGCCCAGTTCGTAGGCCGCCCTGGTCTTGGGATCTCTCAGGGTGTCGTAGGCCTGACTGATCTCTTTGAAGCGCCGTTCGGCCAGCGCGTTACCCACATTGACGTCCGGATGAAACGCCTTGGCCAAACCGTGATACGCGCCCTTGATGACACCCTCGTCGGCTTCGGGTGTGACACCAAGCACCTCATAATAATTCTGCATTCGTCTCCTCACGCGCACCAAGCGGAAACCCGCATCAGTGCCCCCGTATGTGTGGAAGCGCTGCCATGCCAGACAGCCTGCTTGATCCCTCAAAAAAATATTCAGTCAGCTAAGGTTAACACCCCGGGCGCTAACCTTCAACAGAAGTCCTATAGAGGACCTCATGCCATCGCTTACCGGCAGGCCCGCTTAAATCCCTGCCGAGCACAAACTTTTCCAGAAAGCTTGCCGGCACCGGCTGCCCACGGTTCTGCGTGGTGTTTCGCGTCACGCAGCCATCGAGGATGCAACCGCCGGTTATGGGCTGATCAGCAGGTGTTCGCGCTCGGGCAGCGTCTCGAGGATGGCGGCGCTACCGCGGATCACGCAGTGCATGGGCGTATCGGGCAGCAGGAACTTGGCGCCCGTGCGCTGCGCCAGCGCCACGTCGAGCCGGTCGAGCAACGCGCCGCCGCCGGTCAGCATGATGCCCCACTTCGTCACCTGCTCGGCAGCCTCCAGCGGCAGGTCCTCGAGCGCCCGCTGGATGAACTCGGCCATGTCGCCGATGCAGGCCGATAGCGCCTCGGCCATATCCTGTGGACCGAGCACTGCACTCTTGGCGCGGCCCTCGCGCAGGTCGCGACCCTTGATGTGAATCTCCACCTCGCGCCCGTTCGGCTGAGCTAGCGCCGTGCCGGCCTCGATCTTGATGCGCTCGGCGTTGGCCTCGCCGATCACCAGGTGATGCCGGCGGCGCACATAGCGCATGATGGCCTCGTCCATGGCGTTGCCCGCCACCTTGAGCGAGCGCGCCTGAATCACGCGGCCCGACGACAGCACGGCGATGTCCGTGGTGCCGCCGCCGATGTCCACCACCATGAAGGCCGACGGCGCATCGATGGGCAGGCCCGCGCCCAGGGCTGCCGCCACCGGCTCTTCGATCATGTACACCTTGCGCGCGCCGGCCTGCACGGCCGTCTCGTACACCGCCCGCCGCTCCACCGGCGTCGCGCCTGCCGGCACGCAGATGAGAATGCGGGGCCGGCGGAAGCCCAGCATGGTTTTGGCACGCTGGATGAATTGGCGCAGCATCTCTTCGGTGGCAATGAAATCGGCGATCACGCCGTCACGCATGGGGCGGATCAGCTCGATCGGCTCGGGCGTGCGCCCGAGCATGGCCTTGGCCTTCAGGCCGACGGCCAGCATCACGCGCTCACCGCCGCGCACCTGCACCGCAACCACCGACGGCTCGTCGATGATGATGCCGCGCCCCACCACGTGCACCAGCGTGTTGGCGGTGCCGAGGTCGATGGCGATATTATCGGAGAAGGCCCCCGCGACGCCCGCAAGCATTCATCCCACCATGCATGTCCGCCTGGGCCGGCGCCTGCGGACCCGTCTACGCAAATGCGCGCCGATTCAATCCCGCAGAAAAGATAATCGATCGACCGGCGTTCGCCAAACCCTTGCGTTCCATAAGTTTCCGTCATCGCGAAAGCTTCGATCATCCCCGCAATTCGCGCCCGCGAATATCCGCATCCAGTAGCTGGGTGGGTCAAGGCTTTGAGCTGCGCTCAGGCCCACGACACCAGCGTTCACCGGTTCCCGAGCATCTGTCGGCGCTTTGCCCAGCGCCGCGCGATCTCGGCTGCAATCACAGGACCGGCGTCGAGGGGGGGATAGCTCCAGCTCTCCAGCCGTGCGAAGCGGGCGGGGAGCGGGCGCGTAGCGCCATGCCGACGCAAGGCTTCGTGGAAGCGGGCGAACTTGGGCGAGCCGCCCTCCGGCTCGAACACGTAGATGGGTTTGCCCGTCGCGCACGGTTCCCCTGTCATGTTGATGGAATCGGCCGGCACGACGAAGGCATCGGCCTGCGCTAGGTATTGCGGATAGGGATTATCCCCCTCTCCATCCCAGAACAGGTGCGGCTGCCAGGCCATCTGCTCGCGCACAAAGGCTGTTATCTCGGGCGGTGTACGGCGCGAGGCCGTGATCAACAGGCCCGCCCCCAGCGCTCCCAGCGATTGTAGGGCCGATACCAGGTGCGCCACGCGCGGCGGCGTGTAGCGATAGTCGCCGTTGGGGCCGCCCAGCAGCACGGCAACACGCGGTGAGGGCAGCGCGGCGATATCGGCGGGAAGCCTGCTACGCAGCTCGGCGAGGCGGCTGGCCGAGAAGGTATGCGGCCCCGTCAGCGTCGTGACGACGTTGGGCCCGCGCAGCTTGTCGTGCTCGGGTACCCAAAACAGGTCGGCCGTCCTGGGCGACACCTTTGGATCAAGCAGGATCACGCTATAGGTGCCGAGCCCCACCATCTGCTTCAGGCGGCGGATGTAAGGAATGGTCAGCCGGCCGATGGCGAACGCGAAATCGGGCCACGGTGGATGAAACGGGCTTGCGTCACTGCCAAACCGTTCCGACGGTGCCACAGGCCCCCACGGCGACAGCCAGCTCCACGGAGTTGCGGGCGCTACGCGCTTGAACTCGACGTCGAGGCTGAGAGCCTCGGCTACGCCGCGCGCCTGCGCCTCGTGGCCTGCCTTGCCATCGCTGATGATCCAGCCACGTCGACCCGCGACAGCCTGCAGCGCGTCCGCCATCGTTCCTTCCCGGGCCAAGCTCACAATTTTCTGTCCCGCGCACGAAACAAAGTTGCTCAAATTCGCGCCGTGCGCCAGACTCGCGCGGTCTTCCTGCCTCGGAGCTTCTACCCTTATGCGCGCCCGCCTCGATGCTACCGATTGGCGCATTCTCAAGGAACTGCAGGCCAACGGCCGCATAACCAATGTGGAGCTGGCCGAGAAGGTCGGCATCTCGCCGCCACCCTGCCTGCGCCGCGTGCGGGCGCTGGAGCAGGCCGGCATGATCGCCGGTTACTTCGCCCAACTCGACGAGAAGACGGTCGGCTTCGAGGTGATCGCCTTTGCCATGGTCGGCCTGCACAGCCAATCGGAAGCAGACTGGCGTGCGTTCGAGAACCGGGTGTTGGCCTGGCCCTTGGTGCGCGAGTGCTACATGCTGTCCGGCGAGACCGATTTTCTGCTCAAGTGCGTAGCTCCTGATCTGACCGCCTTCCAGGATTTCGTGATCGAGGAGCTGACCGCAGCCGCCAACGTCGCGAGCGTGAAGACCACGCTCATCATCCGCCGCGTCAAGTTCGAGCCCGGCGTGCCGATCGGCGTCGCCCAGGTCCGCCGTTCCCGCTCCGAAGCGTAGCTGTTACTTGTCATCCCCGGAATTTCGCCTCAGCAAAATATCCACCCAGGCATGTCACCGCCATGTTTGCCTCCCGAACAAGCGCGCTCGCGCGTTCTGGAACGACACCCAACCTGCAACCGAGGCTACTTGAACTCGATCTTGAGGATCTCGTAGCTGCGCGCGCCGCGCGGCGTGGTGACCTCGGTGCTTTCACCTTTGGACTTGCCGATTAGGGCACGCGCGATCGGCGAGTTGACCGAGATCTTGCCGTTCTTCACGTCGGCTTCGTGCTCGCCGACGATCTTGTATTTGACCTTGTCGCCGGAATCTTCGTCCGTCAGCGTCACTGTTGCGCCGAACTTGACGGTGGTGCCCGACAGCTTGGCCGGATCGATGACCTCCGCGCGGCCGAGCTTGTCCTCCAGTTCGGCGACCTTGGCCTCGTTAAGGCCCTGTGCCTCCTTGGCGGCATGGTATTCGGCATTCTCGGAAAGGTCGCCGTGCTCGCGCGCATCCGAGATCTGCTGGATGATGCGCGGACGCTCCTCGGCCTTGAGGCGGTGCAGCTCGGCCTCGAGCTTCTGGAACCCCTCAACGGTCATCGGAACCTTTTCCATAGCCTTGCTCACAATCTCCGGGTCGGCCCGGACCATAACGCCGACACCCGACAAATAGTCTCACTCAGACTTTGAGGTTTGGCCAGCCCCCATCCGACTGGCCCGCCCGATCATCCTCAGGAGGATTGGCTTACATAGGATTGCAGCGGTGCCACTGTTAGGGTGCCCGTCGCCAGCGCTTTGATGGCCCGGGTTGCCGCACGAGCACCGGCTAAAGTTGTATAGTACGGGATGTGGCTCATCAAGGCAGTGCGCCGTATGTCCTTGGAATCGGCCAGCGCCTTGGCACCCTCCGTGGTGTTGAACACCAGCTGCACCTCGCCGTTCTTCATCAGGTCGACGATGTGCGGCCGCCCCTCCAGCACCTTGTTGACCTGATCGCAGGGAATGCCCTGCTCGGCCAGGGCACGCCGCGTCCCCCGCGTCGCCAAGATACGGAAGCCCAGCGCAACGAGGTCGCGCATGGCGTCGACGATCGCCGCCTTGTCGGCCTCGCGCACCGACACGAACACGGTCCCCTTGCGGGGTAGCACGATGCCCGCGCCCAGCTGGCTTTTGGCAAACGCCATCGCGTAGTCGCGATCGATGCCCATCACCTCGCCGGTCGAGCGCATCTCGGGGCCCAGCACGGTATCGACGCCGGGGAAGCGGGCGAACGGAAACACCGCCTCCTTCACGCCCACGTGCGACAGCTTTTCCGATTTGAGCTTGAACGACGCCAGCGGCTCGCCGTTCATGATCCGCGCGGCAATGCCGGCGATCGGCTTGCCGATCACCTTGGCCACAAACGGCACGGTGCGCGAGGCGCGCGGGTTGACCTCCAGGATGTAGATGTCGCGACCCTTCACGGCATACTGCACGTTCATCAGGCCGACCACCTTGAGGGCAAGCGCCAGGTCCCGCGTCTGCGCCTCCAGCCGCTTCAGGATGGCCGGCTCCAGCGCATGCGGCGGCAGCGAGCAGGCGCTGTCGCCGGAATGGATGCCGGCCTCCTCGATGTGCTCCATGATGCCGGCGATGAACGTATCCTTGCCGTCGCACAGACAGTCGACGTCCACTTCGGTGGCGTCGGAGAGGTAGCGATCGATCAGCAGCGGTCGCTTGGCGGACACCACCAGCTCGGAGGGGGCGTCGAGCGTCGCTGACAGCCGCGCCACGTAGCGGTCGATCTCGGCGCTGTCGGCGACGATCTCCATGGCCCGCCCACCCAGCACGAAGGACGGACGGATGACGACGGGGTAGCCCAGCGCATCGGCCACCGCGCGCGCCTGCGCCGGCGTGCGCGCAATCCCGCTTTCTGGTTGCGTGAGGCCAAGCTTCTCGATCAGCGCGCGGAAGCGGTCGCGGTCCTCGGCGAGGTCGATCGCATCGGGTGAGGTGCCGAGGATCGGCACGCCGGCCTGCT
>Ga0075421_100007592_pt1 | contig 13291 bp, 9 predicted proteins | sample SoiMetdeltSBSDD5_FD_75292 | JGI IMG/M metagenome (GOLD analysis project Ga0075421, IMG submission 75292) | Bulk soil microbial communities from a Populus tree surrounding site in Tennessee, USA - Soil MetaG P. deltoides SBSDD5 | ecosystem: Environmental > Terrestrial > Soil > Tree plantation... | reverse complement strand
GGATCACCGGCTCAACGTCCCAGAGCGTGTTGTCGAGGTCGAAAATCAGCGCATCGGCCGGCAATGTCCGCTCCGGGTAGATGGATCGTGGCATAGTCTAAAGCGCCGCCGCACGCGCGCGGATGCCGCCTGGAGCGTTGCCACATGTTCCGTCCATCCGACTTTGGCGCGCGTTATTCGCGACGCACGGCCGCCGCGGAGCTGATGCTCGATCTCGCCGACGCCATGGCAGCGCCGGCGCCGGTGTACATGCTTGGCGGCGGGAATCCGGCGCGGATCGCTGAGGTCGAGGCGGTATACCGGCGGCGACTAAACGAGATCGCGGCCGACGCGGTGCAGTTCGGACGCTTCGCGGGTCAGTACTCTGATCCCGCCGGCGATCCGTCGTTTCGCGATGCCGTCGCCGGTGCGCTCGCCGACGAGTTCGGCTGGCGACTAGAGCGGCGCAACGTCGCGCTCACCGCGGGCAGTCAGCTCGGGTTCTTCTTCCTCTTCAACTGGCTCTCCGGCCCGGCGGCCGACGGCTCGCGGCGGCGCCTGCTGCTGCCGCTTGCGCCCGAGTACATCGGCTATGCGGATCTGGGTGTCGCGGATGGCATGCTGTGCTCGCGCCCGGCGCTCATCGAGCGCACCGGCGACGGCTTCTTCAAGTACCGGCTCGACACTGCGAACCTCAGTCTGCCGGACGAGCTCGCGGCGATCTGCGTGTCGCGACCTACAAATCCATCCGGCAACGTGTTGACCGCGCCCGAGCTGGAGCGGCTCGATGCCGTCGCCCGGCAGCGTGACGTTCCGCTCGTGATCGACGCGGCGTACGGGCTGCCGTTTCCGGGCCTGCAGTTCGAGGACAGCGCGGCGTTCTGGAACGAGAACGTAATCCTCTGCCTCAGCCTTTCGAAGGTTGGCCTGCCCGGGACCCGCACGGGGATCGTGGTGGCGCACGAGTCGGTCATCGAGGCGATAACGGCGTTCAATGCCACGGCCGCGCTCGCGCCCGCCGGAACGGCGGCGACCATCGTCGAGCCGCTGCTCAGGAGCGGCGAGCTTGCACGGCTGTGCCGCGATGTCGTGCGGCCGCACTACGCCGGCCGCTGCCGGCAGGCGATCGACTGGCTGCGCGCGGCCTGCGCGGACCTGCCGCTCGTCATCCATCGGCCCGAAGGCGCGTTCTTTCTCTGGCTGTGGTTCCCGGGTCTGCCGGTGACGAGCGGTGAGCTGTACCGCCGCCTCAAGCAGCGCGGCGTATATGTGCTCTCCGGTCATCACTTCTTTCCCGGTCTTGAAGTCGAGTGGCAGCACCGCAACGAGTGCCTGCGCATAAACTATTCGCAGACGCCGGAGAGCGTCGCACGCGGAATCGCGATACTGGCGGAGGAGGTGCGTCGCGCCTACGGCTGAGGTGCGACCGTCCGACAAGCGTTGCCGCGGGCAGGCGCGTCTGCCTGTCCGCCTGCCTTGTTAGACTTGGCCGTCACGTAGGAGACGACCATGCGTCGATACCTTGGACTGCTGGCCGCGTTGCTCGCGCTCGGCGGCTGCGCATCCAACCCGGTGACCGGAAAACGCGAGCTCAACCTCGTCTCCGAGGCGCAGGAAATTCAAGTCGGCCAGCAGCAATACGCGCCCTCGCGGCAGGCTCAGGGGGGCGACTATGTGACCGATCCTGCGGTCACCAGCTACGTCAGACAGGTTGGTAACAAGCTCGCCGCGGTTGCGGATCGCAAGCTGCCGTACGAGTTCGTCGTCGTCAACAGCAGCGACCTCAATGCGTGGGCGTTGCCCGGCGGCAAGCTTGCGATCAACCGCGGGCTGCTCGTCGAGCTCAAGAACGAGGCCGAGCTCGCGGCGGTCCTCGGCCACGAGATCGTCCATGCCGCGGCACGTCACGGCGCGCAGCAGATGGAACAGGGTCAGCTCCTGCAGATCGGAGCGGCGATCGCGTCGATCGGGGCGGCGGCTTACGGCGGTTCGGCGCTGGGCGAGATGGTGGGCCAGGGCAGCATGCTCGGCGCGCAGCTGGTTTCGGCCAAGTTCGGCCGCGACGACGAGCTCGAGGCCGACAGCTACGGGATGAAATACATGAAGGCGGCGGGCTACGACCTGCAGGCCGCGGTGGCGCTGCAGGAGCTCTTCGTTCGGAAATTCCAGGGCAACGACCCGGACAAGCTGAGCAGCCTCTTTGCCAGCCACCCGCCGTCGCCGGAGCGCGTGGAAGCAAACAAGCGCACGATGGCGGAGCTGGGCGGACCGGGCGGCGACCTTGGCATCGACCGCTACCAGGCCGGCATCGCGAACCTGCGCAAGGACGCGCCCGCATACGCGAAATACGACCAGGCGGTCGCCGCTGCCAACAAGGGCGACGTGGCCGGAGCCAAGCGCCTCGCTGCCGAGGCGGCGAAGTTAGCGCCGCGCGAGGCGCGGTTCCCGGGGCTCCAGGGCGAGCTCGAGCTGCACGAGAAGGACGCGAAGAGCGCATTGCCGTACCTCGAGAAGGCTCGCTCGCTGGATCCGACCTATTTCAAGCCGATCGCGCTTGCCGGAATCGCGCAGTACGACCTCGGTAACCGCTCGGCCGCGGAGCCGCTGCTCAGCCAGGCGATGCAGCTGCTGCCGAACGGCCCGAGCGCCTACTACCTTGGTCGCATCGCCGAGGACAGCGGCAACACCGCGAAGGCGGTGGAGTACTACAAGATGGTCGCGAGTTCGAAGTCCAAGCTCGGCCAGGAGGCACAGGCGCGGCTCGCGCGGCTGGACCTGGCGCAGAACCCCGACAACTATCTCGCGATCCAGCCGCAGCTCGACCAGAGCGGTCGCGTGTGGCTCACCGTCGGCAACCGTACCAACGTGCCGGTGCGCAATGTGAGCCTGCAGGTGGCGGTGGTGAACCAGGCCGGGCAGGTTCACTCCGGCCCGGTGCGCGTGACGACCGGCGGCGATGTGATTCCACCGCAGCAGTCGGTGCGCGTGCAGACGGCGCTGGGGCCGTTCAACACGCGGGAAGTGCTCAACTACGTCAAGTGGAAGGTCGAGAGCGCACAGCCTGCGCAGTGATCTACTGCCCGGCGGGCGGATCCTCGTAGGGCACATCCGATCGCGGCGCATCGGGCATCTGCTCGTCGAGCGATTGCCGGTAGCGGATGCAGCCGCGCAGGAACTGCGGCCAGGCGGGGACGGTCGGCAGCGGGTCGGTCCGCTCGGGGAGCAGCCCCCACAGATCGGGATGATGCCAGCACAGGTCGTGACCCGAGGAGTCGCGATGCTCGCGTATCCCGTGGCGCAACTTCCTGATCTCCGCGATCAGCTCCGCTCGCGACATTGCTTCGAGATCGTCGTCCATGAGGGCCCTCGAACCTTGGCTGTCAATCGTCGATACGCGCGATTATCGCAGTTGCGAGCCGGTGTGCCGAACCTGGTGCGTGGGCGAAGAAGATCGAGGGCTCGGTGAGCTCGAGCTCGAGAACGGTGGGAGTGTCGTCTTCGGCCCGGATGAGATCGACCCGCGCGTAGAGCGGTACCTCGAATGGAATCGCGCGCAAGGCAGCGAGTGCCACCTTTCGCTCCGTCTGATCGATGTCCAACGGCGTGATCGCCTCCGGCGCGAAGAGACTGGACACCGGGCCCGCACCTGGCTTGAGCAGAGGTCCCTTGTGCACCGAGTGGCTGAGCGCGCCTGCGAAGAAAATCACCGCGGTCTCGCCGTGCTCATCGACGCGATCGAGATACGGCTGCAGCATGGCGTGACGCCCGGCTCCGAGCAGCCGGGCCAGATGCGCACGCGCCGGAGCCGAGTCCGCGCGCGAGTATCGCGCCACATCGCGGGTGCCTGCACCAACGACCGGTTTCACCACGAAGTCCGCGAGGCCGTGCGTAGCACCCAGGGTCAGTGCACCCTCATCGCCGTTGATGAAGTGTCGGAGCTCGGTCGCGGCGTCGGCCCCGGGCGCGACGAATCGTGTGGGCACCACCGGCACGCCGGCGCGCGCGAGTTCGACGAGATAACGCTTGTCGGTGTTCCACCGCACCGTTGCAAGCGGGTTTGCGAGCCGGGTCAGCCTCGCGCAGCGCTCCGCCCAGGCGAGAAACTCGCCGATCCGTTCGGCATAGTCCCAGGTCGAACGCAGCACGGCGATGTCGAACCGCGCCCAGTCGACCGCCGCATCGTCCCAGACCGGCATCGTCACCTCGGCGCCGAGCGCGACGAGCGCATCCTTGAGCGGCGGCAGGTCCTCGTCGAGCGCGAGCGCCTCGCGCGCGGTGACGAGCGCGACCCTGAGTGCGCGCACGGAGCTCACGCGCCGGACCCGATTCGTTGCCTGCGGCGTTCGGGGGACAGGTCTGCGCGGGCGGTGCGCGAGCGTTCCCGCAGAAACTCGCCGAGGAGGCGCGCCGTGTGCGAGCGCCGGCCGTTGGCCGCGAGCTGCTCCGGCGATCCCTGCGCGACGATCCGACCGCCGGCTCTGCCACCCTCGGGTCCGAGATCGATGATCCAGTCGGCCTCGGCGATCACGTCGAGATTGTGCTCGATGACGACTACGGTATTGCCGGCGTCGACCAGGCGGTGCAGGACGCGGATCAGCCGCTCGACGTCGGCCATGTGCAGGCCGACGGTGGGCTCGTCCAGCACGTAGAGCGTCCCGCCAGTCGAGCGCAGCCGCGCCAGCTCGGTGACGAGCTTGATCCGCTGTGCCTCGCCGCCGGACAGCGTCGGGCTCTGCTGCCCGAGCGTGAGATAGCCGAGCCCCACGTCCTGCAGCAGCCGCAGCGCGTGATGGATGCGCGGGTGGGCGGCGAAGAACGACTCCGCCTCGTCGACGCTCATGGCGAGCACTTCACCGATGCTGCGACCGCGATACTGGATCGCGAGCGTCTCGGCGTCGAACCGCCGTCCGCCGCAGGTGTCGCACAGGACCTTGACGTCAGGCAGGAAGCTCATCTCGATCGTGCGCAGCCCCTGCCCCTCGCAGGCATCGCAGCGTCCGCCCGCGGTGTTGAACGAGAAGCGGCCTGCGCCGTACCCGCGCACCCGCGCCTCCGTCGTGCCGGCGTAGAGGCGCCGGATGTCGTCCCAGAAACCGACGTAGGTCGCGGGACAGGACCGCGGGGTCTTGCCGATCGGGGCCTGGTCCACTTCAAGGACCCGCTTGACCTGCCCGATGCCGTCGATGCCCGCGCAACCGAGCCAGGGCGCAGCGCGCCGCCGGCGGCGGTTGTCGGCGGTCTGCACGCGGAGGTTCGCGTACAGCACGTCGCGCGCGAAGGTCGATTTTCCCGAGCCTGAGACGCCGGTCACGACGGTGAGACGCTCGAGCGGAATCCGCACGTCGACGGAGCGGAGGTTATGGAGGCGCGCCCGGCGCACGGCGAGCGCAGCGCCGCTGCGGCTCACGGCGCGCCGCTCGATGAACGGATGCTTGAGCGGAGCGGCGAGGAAGCGGCCGGTCTGCGATTCGGGCGCGGCGATGAGATCGTCGATGCCGCCCTCGCCCACGACGCGTCCGCCGCGCGCGCCCGCCCCCGGGCCGAGGTCGATCAGGTGGTCGGCGCGGCGGATGGTGTCCTCGTCGTGCTCGACCACGACCAGCGTATTGCCCTTGGCGCGCAGCTTCGCCAGCGCGTCGAGCAGGATGCGGTTGTCGCGTGGATGCAGGCCGATGGTGGGCTCGTCGAGCACGTAGCACACGCCCCGCAGATTCGAGCCGAGCTGCGCGGCGAGCCGGATTCGCTGCGCCTCGCCGCCGGACAGCGTCGGGGCGGCGCGGTCGAGCGCCAGGTAGCCGAGACCGACCTCGTGCAGGAACGCGAGCCGCGCGTCGATCTCCGCCAGCAGATCTCGCGCGATCTCGGCGTCCCGCCCCCGCAGGTTGAGCCCGCCGACGAACTCGCGAGCCGACTCGACCGGCAGCGCCGCGACCTCGGCGATCGAGCGCCCCTTGAACCGAACGTTGAGCGCGACCGGATTGAGTCGCCGCCCGTCGCAGGTCGCGCAGGGCGATGCCTCGCCGGAGAACCACTCGTTCCACCACAGCTCCTCGCCGCTCTGCTCCGCGTCGAAGCCGTCGATCGCGAGCCCCGTACCGAAGCAGGTCTCGCACCAGCCGTGCTTGGAGTTGTACGAGAAGAGCCGCGGATCGGGCTCCGGGAAACTCCGGCCGCAGGAAGGGCAGGCGCGCCGCGTGGAGAACACTCGCACCTTCGCAGCCCCGCGCCGGGGTGGAGGCTCGAGCACATGCGCCACCCCCTTGCCGTGATCGAGCGCGCGCTCGAGCGCGGCGCGCAGCTCGCGCTCCGTCGCCGCGGACACCTGCACGCTTCCCAGGGGGAGCTCGATCGTGTGCTCGCGGAAGCGATCGAGCCGGGGCCACTTCGCGGTCGGGATGCGGTCGCCGTCGACGCGCAGCTCCGCGTGGCCTCTGCCCGCGGCCCACTTGGCCAGATCCGTGTAGTAGCCCTTGCGGGCCACTACGAGCGGCGCCAGGAGCTCGATGCGGCGACCCCGATACTCGCGCAGCAGTCGCGCCGCGATCGCATCCGCGCCCTGCGGCTCGATCGGCACGTCGCAGTCGGGACAGTGCTGGACGCCGAGCTTCACGTAGAGCAGCCGCAGGAAGTGGTGAATCTCGGTGAGCGTCCCGACCGTGCTCTTGCGTCCGCCGCGGCTCGTGCGCTGCTCGATCGCGACCGTCGGCGGGAGGCCGAAGATCGCATCGACGTCGGGTCGCGAGGCAGGCTGCACGAACTGCCGCGCGTAGGCATTGAGCGACTCGAGGTAACGGCGCTGGCCTTCGGCGAAGACGATGTCGAATGCGAGCGTCGATTTCCCGGAGCCCGACACGCCCGTCACCACCGTGAACCGGTCGCGCGGTATCTCGACGTCGATGTCGCGCAGGTTGTGCTCGCGCGCGCGGTGCACGACGATCGCTTCGCGCGGCTGCGCGGGCAGCCGCTGTGTCGCAGCCACGTCGGCGACGCGCAGTCGTCCAGCCGCCGCCAGCCGGTCGCGTGCCGATGCATCGTCCGCAAGCGCGCGCCCGGTGTGCGAAGCGGCGTCGCGCATGACCTCCGCCGGCGTACCCGCGGCGATCAGGCGCCCGCCGCCCTCGCCGCCTTCGGGCCCCATGTCGATGATCCAGTCGGCCGCGCGGATGACGTCGAGGTTGTGCTCGATCACGAGCAGCGAATGCCCCGCGGCCAGCAGTCGCTCGAATGCGCCCAGCAGCTTGGCCACATCGTGAAAGTGCAACCCGGTCGTCGGCTCGTCGAACAGGAACAGTATGGGGACATTCTCTGTTTCCGCACGAACTGCCCGCGACCTTCGCGCGCCGCGGGAGTTTGCGGAAACAGAGAATGTCCCCAGGTGACCGGCGAGCTTGAGCCGCTGCGCCTCGCCGCCTGAGAGTGTCGGCACCGGTTGCCCGAGCCGCATGTATTCGAGCCCGACCTCGATCAGGGGCTCGAGCCGCTGCAGCACTTCCTCGTCGCCGGCGAAGAAATCCACGGCCTCGGCGACCGTCATCTCGAGCACGTCGGCGATGTTCCGCGCCCTGCCCTCGTCCCGCGCGATCCTGACCTCGAGGATCTCCGGGCGATAGCGCTGGCCGTTGCAGTCCGGGCAACGCAGGTACACGTCCGACAGGAACTGCATCTCGACGTGCTCGAAGCCGTTGCCGCTGCAGGTCGGGCAGCGCCCGTTGCCCGAGTTGAAGCTGAAGGTGCCCACGGTGTAGCCGCGCTCGAGCGACACCGCTTCGGCTGCGAAACGTCTGCGGATCGCATCGAACGCGCCGACGTAGCTCGCAGGGTTTGAGCGGGTCGTGCGGCCGACAGGCGTCTGGTCGACCAGCACCACGTCGTCGACGAGCTCGGTGCCGTAGAGCGCCCGGTGCGCGCCCGGCGCGTCGGTCGGCTTGCCCTTGGCGCGCTTCACCGCCGCGCACAGCACGTCGCGCACCAGCGTGGACTTGCCCGAGCCCGAGACGCCGGTGACGCACACCAGCCGGTTGAGCGGGAACTCGACGTCGAGATCGCGGAGGTTGTGCTGCGATGCGCCCTCGAGCCGCAGACCCGGCGCACCGGGCGCCGGCGGGCCGCGCCGGCGGAGCGCGGCGACGACGTCGCGCCGGCCCGTGAGATAGTCGGCCGTCAGCGTGCCGCTCGTCGTGATCTCGGCGGGCGTTCCTTCGAACACCACGCGACCGCCGCGCTCGCCGGGTCCGGGCCCGAGATCGAGGATGCGATCGGCGGCGAGCATGATCTGCGGGTCGTGCTCGACCACGAGCAGCGAATTGCCGTTCTCCTTCAGCCGCTGCATCACCTCGATCACGCGGCGCATGTCGCGCGGATGCAACCCGATTGACGGCTCGTCGAGCACGAACAGCGTATTGACGAGCGACGTGCCGAGCGCCGTCGTCAGGTTGATCCGCTGTACCTCGCCGCCCGAGAGCGTGCGCGACTGGCGATCGAGCGTCAGGTAACCGAGCCCGACCCGCACCAGGAAGTCGAGCCGCGAGCGGACCTCGCCCAGCACCAGGTCCGCGGCCTCGTCGAGCGGCGCCGGCAGCACGAGCCCCGCGAAAAACTCGCGACAGCGCTCGATGGGGAGCAGCGTGAGCTCGTGCACGTTGAGGCCGGGTGACCCCAGCCGCCACAGCAGCGCCTCCGGCTTGAGCCGCGCGCCGCCGCAGGCGCCGCACGGAGTGTAGCTGCGGTAACGTGACAGCAGTACCCGGATGTGCATCTTGTAGGCGCGGCCTTCCAGCCAGTCGAAGAAACGCCGCGCGCCGTACCAGACCTTGTCCTCCCACGGCCCCTCGCCGTCGATGACCCAGCGGCGCTGGTCGTCCGAGAGCTCGCGCCACGGCACGTCGACGGGCACGCCGCGACGGCGGGCGTACCGCAGAAGATCGTCCTGGCACTCGCGATAGGCGTCGGTCTGCCAGGGGCGAATCGCACCGCCGCGCAGGGTCTTCGACCCGTCGGGGATCACGAGACCGTAGTCGACGCCGATCACGCGCCCGAAGCCGCGACAGGTATCGCAGGCGCCCAGCGGTGAGTTGAACGAGAACATGCTGGGGGTCGGGTCGCGATACGCGAGGTCGCAGTCGGGGCAGTGCAGGTCGGACGAATAGCGCCACGTTTGCGGCGGATCGGATTGCACATGCACGCTGATCCGGCCGCGGCCGAGCTTGAGCGCCGCTTCGAGCGCATCGATCAACCGGGCACGCTCAACTGCACCGAGCCGCAGCCGGTCCTGCACGACGTCGAGCATGCGCTCATGCCGCGCATGAATACGCGTGTAGCCTTGCCTGGCCAGCAGGTCGAGCACCTCGGCCTCGCTGAAGTTGGCCGGGACGTCGACGCGGGCGGTGACGACGAGCCGCGGGTCGCCCGCTGAGCGCGTACGCGCCGCCAGGTCGTCGGCGATGCTGTCGGCGGTGTCGCGCTGCACCGGCGCGCCGCAGCCGCGGCAGTGCAGCCGCGCAGCGCGGGCGAAGAGCAGCTTCAGATGATCGTTGATCTCCGTCATCGTCCCGACGGTCGAGCGCGAGGTGCGCACGGGGTTGGTCTGGTCGATGGCGATCGCCGGCGGGATCCCGTCGATGCGATCGACGCGCGGCTTGTCCATGCGGTCGAGGAACTGCCGCGCATACGGTGAAAACGTTTCGACGTAGCGGCGCTGACCCTCGGCGTACACCGTATCGAACACGAGCGATGACTTGCCGGAGCCGGACACACCCGTGACCACCACCAGCTCGCGGAGCGGCAAGTCGAGGTCGAGAGCGCGCAGATTGTTCTGCCGCGCCCCTCGAATGCGGATGCAGTCGGGCGTCGGTGTAGTCATGGTCCGGGGTCCCGCCGGCATGCGGCAGGAGCGGTCACGCTACCACGATTCGCCCGGCTGACCGATACTTCGTGACAGAAAGATGACAGGCCGGCCCCCAAGGGAGCGTCCATGGGATTCTTTTCCGCCCTCATGCCGCGCGAGACGCGGTTCTTTGCGCTCTTCAATCGTCATGCGGATTTCGTCGTCCAGGGGGGCCGGCTGGTGGCCGACCTGATGCACGAGGTCGCCGACGAGCGGCGCCGCGGCGACCTGATACGGCGGATCGGCGAGGTCGAGCGCGCCGCGGACAAGGTGACACACGACACCGTCTCCCTGCTGCATTCGACCTTCATCACGCCGTTCGACCGGTACGACATCCACCGGCTGATCTCGAACATGGACGACATCCTGGACCTGATCCAGGACACGGCGGAAGCCGTGCATCTCTACGATCTGCGTCAGATTCCGCCCGAGGCCCCGCGCCTTGTGCGGTTGCTGGAGGCGAGCTGTGAGCGGGTCCAGGCCGCGGTCCGGCTCCTGCCCAGCATGGACAACGCCGCGAAGATGCTCGCAATCGCGCAGGAGATCGATTCGCTCGAGAGCGAGGCGGACGAGGCCATGCGCACGGGAATCTCGCGACTCTTTCGCGAGGAGCAGGATGTCCGCCAGCTCATCATGCACAAGAACGTCTACGAGTATCTCGAGGAAGCTACGGACAAGTGCCAGGACGTCGCGAACGTCATCGAGTCGGTGGTTGTCGAGAACGTCTGAGCATGGACCTCACCATCCCGCTTGCGACCCTGGTGCTGCTGGTCGCGCTGGCGCTGACCTTCGACTTCCTGAACGGATTCCACGATGCCGCGAACTCGATCGCGACCGTTGTCTCCACCGGCGTGCTGCGGCCGCACCAGGCGGTGATCTGGGCGGCGTTCTTCAACTTCGTCGCGGTCTTCATCTTTCACCTCAAGGTGGCCGCGACCGTCGGCAAGGGGATCGTCGACCCGATGGCGATCGATCACTACGTGATCTTCGGCGCGCTGGTGGGAGCCATCGCCTGGAACGTGATCACCTGGTACTACGGCATCCCGTCGAGCTCCTCGCACGCGCTGATCGGAGGGATGATCGGCGCCACGCTCGCCAAGTCGGGCACCGGTCCCCTCCTCGCGCCCGGGATACTCAAGACGGCGGCCTTCATCTTCATCTCGCCACTGCTCGGGATGACGCTCGGGGCGCTGCTGATGATCGCCGTGTCCTGGGCGTGCCTGCGTTCGCCGCCCAGGCGGGTGGACGCCTGGTTCCGGCGGCTGCAGCTCGTTTCGTCCGCGCTGTACAGCATCGGGCACGGCAGCAACGACGCCCAGAAGACCATGGGCATCATCTGGCTGCTCCTGATCACCGCAGGCATGACCACCCGCGATCACCTTCCGTTCTGGGTCATCGTGAGCTGCTACATCGCGCTCGCGCTCGGGACCCTGTTCGGCGGCTGGCGAATCGTCAAGACCATGGGTCAGAAGATCACCAAGCTCAGGCCGGTCGGCGGCTTCGCGGCGGAGACCGGCGGGGCGATGACGCTGTTTCTCGCATCGAGCCTCGGTGTCCCGGTGTCCACCACGCATACCATCACAGGCGCGATCGTGGGTGTCGGCGCCGCGCAGCGCACGCGCGCCGTGCGCTGGGGCGTCGCAGGCAATATCGTAATTGCATGGCTCATCACCATGCCGGCGGCGGCAGTTATGGCGGCGGTGGCCTATTACGCCGGTCGAATGCTCCTCGGCGACTGAATCATTCCCGCCGGCCGCCAGGGATCGAACGCGGCGGGCCGAGCGGATGTCCAACCAGGGAACGTCTAGGACCGGCGCACGGAGAGGCTATGCGTGGAATGCTTCCTGGATTGCTGCTCGCAATGAGCCTGCCCTGCTTCGCCGCGGATGACTTCAAGGTCATCGAGCTCGAGCAGGACGTGCTCGAGCTCGAGCGCCGGGTCGAGGAGCTGTCGCGACAGCTCGCTCAACTACAGCAGCGCGGAACAGCGTCCCCGCCCGCACGTGCCACGTCGCAGAAGTGTCCTGATGCGCGGGCTTGTTCGCCGGCGTGGCTCCGCGCGGCCAACTGGAGACGCGTACAGCCTGGCATGGGTGAGTTCGAGGTGATCGACATACTCGGACCGCCCTCCTCCGTGCGCGGCGCGCCCGAAGCGCGGTCCCGCACCCTGATGTATGCGATGGAGATCGGGCCGTCGGCCTTCCTGAGCGGCCGCGTGGACTTGAAGGATCAGCGTGTGATCGAGGTTCAGGTACCGGCTCTCAGATAGTCTCGAGCCGCAACTCTGCGCCTGTCAGGCCGAGCGCGGCACGGCGCATCATATGTTGGTCAGCGCACCGACTCCTATCGCCGGCGCGTGCATCTTTCCGCACGAGGCTGAAGGAGAGAGACATGAATGCTGACAAGACCCACCCAGGCTGGACACGTTTCCTGGACCGGATCCGCAGGTTGTGGGAGATGACGACGCCAAAGAAGCCGACGCCAAAACCCGCGTTTGAGCACGCTGTCGTTCGCCAGGCTGACGTTGCGGGGCCCGAGGTTTCCTCACGCTGATTCAGGGTCGCTGCCCTGAATGGGCAGCGTGGTTCCGCCCACCGGCTCGTCTGTACGGAAGCGCACAGACGACACGCGAAGCGCCCGGGTACATCTCGCTGGTCTGCAGGCTCCGAGGGCGCGATGTTGGCCACCCAATTGTCAGCGCGACAGCGTTGCGCGACTTTCGCGAAACCGTCATTGGGTCGGTCGATCTGGCAGTTGACCAACACGCTGCCGACGTTCGCACTGCTGTGGCTGGTGATGGCGTGGACCGTGCACGCGCAGTGGCATTACGGCTGGACGCTGCTGCTCGCGCTGCCGGCTGCCGGGCTGTACGTGCGCCTGTTCATCATCCAGCACGATTGCGGCCACGGCTCGTATTTCGCCAGCAGACGCGCCAACCACTGGGTGGGCGCCTGTCTGGGATTGATCACGCTGTTTCCCTTTGGCTACTGGAAGAAGACCCACGCCGTGCACCATGCCACCTCGGGAAATCTCGACCGCCGTGGGTTCGGCGATGTCCTGACACTGACTGTCAACGAGTATCGTTCGCGGTCGCGATTCAGCCGCTTTGGCTACCGCTGCTATCGCAGCATGCCCGTGCTCCTGGGTCTGGGGCCGATCTGGCAGTTCGTAATCAAGCATCGGGTGCCCTTAGATCTGCCGATGTCTTGGAAGAAGGAGTGGCGCAGCGTCCTGCTCAACGATCTCATGCTTCTTCTCGCCTGCGTCGCCCTGGGCGGGGCCTTCGGCTGGGACACGGTTCTGCTGGTGCAACTGCCGGTGCTCGTGGTCGCTGGCGCAGTCGGCGTGTGGCTGTTCTACGTACAGCACACCTTCGAGTACGCCTACTGGTCACGGGCGGAGGACTGGGATCCCAATCAAGCCGCGGTC
>Ga0075421_100007589_pt1 | contig 13293 bp, 11 predicted proteins | sample SoiMetdeltSBSDD5_FD_75292 | JGI IMG/M metagenome (GOLD analysis project Ga0075421, IMG submission 75292) | Bulk soil microbial communities from a Populus tree surrounding site in Tennessee, USA - Soil MetaG P. deltoides SBSDD5 | ecosystem: Environmental > Terrestrial > Soil > Tree plantation... | reverse complement strand
CGAAGGAGCCCACCCACTTGAAGGGCGCGCTGATGTTCGCGTCCTTGTAGGGGATCTCCGTCGGGAGGATCAGCAGCGTGCCCGGCGGGAGCCACGGGTCGACGTCGATCGGGCAGACGTCGCCGGTCGTGGCGTTGATGATCTCGCCGACGTGCGCGCCGGCGGTGAGCATCGTGCGCCCGGTCGGTCCCGGCTGCGCGAAGATCTGCATCGCGCCCGAGATCACTCCGAGCTTCGTCAGGCCCCTCGACTCCGCGGCGGACACGATCAGGCGGAACTTGCCGATCTTGTTCGTCTGGTAGAGGACCGCGAAGGCCTGCTGGATCTCCGGGATCTCCCCGAGCGCCGCCGTCCCGCTCAGAGGAGCCGAGAGGTTGATGACGTAGGCGCCGGAGCCCCCGGCGAGGAGCTGCTTGATGATCCCGTCGTAGGCGAGAGCGTCGTCCGTCTCGTCCGTGGTCGGGAGCGAGGCGTGGTTGGCGACGATGCCGCCCGCGCCGAGAGAGGTCAGGGTCACGCTGGTCTGGCCGACGATGGCCTCCAGCTTGAGGTTGCCGAGGCCGGTGGTCACTCCGACGAACACGGCGTAGGCCGTCGCGCCGGGGATCGCCGCCCAGGTGATCTTGAGCGAGTTGCCCGTTCCGGTCGTGGTGACGGTGCCCTCGGCGCTCGCCGCCGAGATACCGCAGCCGACCGTGATGGAGGCGCCGGCGTCGTCGACTAGCGGGTTGAGAGCCGCGATCGACTTGCCGGCCAGGAGCGCGTTCGCGGCGACGACCGCCCCGTAGCCTCCGGGGATGTCGACCGTCACGCGATTCGAGGCCTCGAGCGTGAGGGCTCGGATGACCACGAAGTGCGCCGAGGCCCCGATCGTCGCTCCCGGCACGCTCTCGACCTCGACGACGGTCGGCGCGGCCGGGCTTCCGAGCGCGGCGACGTTACCGCCGAGGTAGCGGCCCCACTCCATCCGCATCGCGTTGAGGAGGCAGTTGCCCGTCTCCTTCGCGAGCGCGTCGTCGAACCCCTCGGAGGCCTTCTGCGCCTCGAGGGTCACCTCTCCGCGGAGCCCGCAGCCGGCGAAGGCCGCGGTCTTCGAGACGAGCGTGGTCGCGAAACGCGACGCCGCGGCTCGCTCTCCGACGGAGAGCTTAGGCATCGAGATCGCCGTGATCGTCCGCCAGTTGTCGGCGTCGGCGCCGGCCTTGACCTCGCGCGGGATCAGCCCGTAGTTCGGCGCGATGAGCGGGACGAGCTGCTTCGCCGGCGCCTGTAGGTTGAAGCCCGCGAGGCCGGTCGCGAGGTCGATCGCCTTCTTGAAGTTCGGGTCCGACATCGAGGCCTTGTAGGCGGCCTCGAATTTGGCCATCGTCTCCTGGACGAGCTGCATCGGGTTGAGCAAGGGTCCGTCTCCGAGGAGAGCTCTGAGGCTCTCCGGGTTATCGCCCCGTGACGGCGCGGATCGAGAGCTCCGCCGCGCGCTTCCGGAGCCTGTCGCGGGCCTCGGGATTCGGCTCCGACTCCGCCGCCTTGACGAGCGCCTCGCTCTGAGCTGCGAACTCGCTCGACGTAGGGGTGCTTGCTCCGCCGATGACCTTCTCGGCCGGCCGAGCTTCGCGCCCCACGTGCGCCGGAGTCTTGCCGATCTCCGTGACCTGCTGCCGGAGGGCAGTCACCTGACCGCCCATGTCCTTGACCGCCGCCGCGACCTTCTCGACCGCGACAAGCACCGCTCTCCCGGCGCCCTTCGCGGGCCGCCGCTTCTCCGTCTCCTCCTCCTCCGGTGGCGTCTCCTCGCCCTCCTCGCCGGCGGGGACCTCCTCCGGAGGCGCCTCCTCCTCACCCTCGGCCGGAGGCTCCTCGCCCTCGGCCTTGCACATCTTCGATGCGCACTCTCCGCCCATCGCCATCGTGGCCGCGCAGAGGGCGTGTCCGATCTCGTGCATTTTCGTGAGGTTCTCGGCCTGACCCTCGTCCTCGACCACCTTGCGGAGCTGGACGGGGTCGAGCGCCCGGCGGATGCCGATGAGCTGCTCCACCTTCGCGAGCGCCTCGACCGTCGCCGCGCCTCCCGGAGCCGCGAGCGTTCGGGCCTGCTCGGCGAACTCCTGCGCCATCCACTCGAGGATGGTGTTGGCCGAGTCGCTCAGGGCGAGCACGCCGGCGCGCTCCTCGGGCGGGAGCTCGCTCATCCCCTTCGCATACGCCTCCCACACCTCCGTGTCGATGGCGCGGGCGACGGCCGCGAGCGCGTCGAGGCCGGCGAAGATGGACGAGAGCTCCGAGCTCGGCAGAGCCTTTCGGACGGCTCCGAGGAGTTCCGTCACGCGCGCCGGCGCGGCCGCGGCAGGCTCGCCGAGGACCGCCTGGACGCCCTTCGCGAGGGCGACCGTCGTCTGCGCGCCCTCGTCCTTCCGGAAGTAGTCCGCGCGGCGCTGCTGGATCCGGAGGAGGCCCTTCGCGACCTCGGCCGGCTCGGGAGCCGAGAAGCGGTGAGCTCGAGCCCACTCCCGGGCCTTCTCCTTCGTGAACCCCGAGAACAGGAGAGCCTGGACGACCCGACGAGGCCCGGCCGGCGTCTGCGTCGTGGCCGGAGGACCGGCCGGCTCGACCTTCTCGAGCGGCGCGAAAGTCACGGCCGGGCCTGCTCCGTCTGACTTGACCATCGTGAACACGGCGCCGAGATTCGCCCCGGAGTCGACGAGGCTCGTCTCCCGGAGCTGGAAGCCCTTGATGAGGCGGACGAGCTCTCCGTTGCGGACGACCGGCTCCGCCTCGGTGATCTTGCCGGCGATGGAGAACATCGTGTAGACGCCCTCCTCGCATTTCTCCCAGGCCTTCTCGTCGACGACCTTGCACCCGATCGCGATACCGCGGGCGGCGTCGTCGCGCTTCCAGGCGAGGAGCTTGCCGGCGGCCCAATCCTTGTGCATTTCCCGGACGGTCCCGAGGCTCTTGCCCTTGGTGCGCTTCGAGAACTCCTCGGAGTGCTGGCGGTAGGCCTTCTCGGCGGCGTCGAGGAGGATGAGGTCGCCCTGCACGTCGACCGTCTCGGTCGTCGAATAACCCCACACCTCGCGCTTCGCCTTGTCGACCTTGGCGATCGGGACGTGGAAGGTGATCTCGTCGGGCCCCGAGAGCGCCTTGATGAACAGCTCCCGGTCGCCGGGAGCGATGGCCTGGACTCCCTGCTCGACCGCCATCTTCCAGGCGGCCCGGGCCTCCTCCTCGGAGCGGCCGGCCGCGGTCCACGTCGCAACGAACGCCTTCATCCTGTCCATCGCTCGTCCTCCTCGTCGAGCGGCGCGCCCCAGGCGGCCGCGGCGCCCTCTCTGCCCGGCGAGGTTATCTCACCGGATGCTCGTGCTCGTCAATACGCCCCTCAGCTCAGGCTGGAGGGCGAGGCCCCTGGGACTACCGGCGCGAAGTCCCGCCGGCAGTTCGGGTGCCCGATCCGGTGCTCCCGCGCCTTCTCGGTCGGCCAGCGTTCCCCGTCGACGCCGGCGACCGTCTCGTCGTGCCCGTCCGGCAGGCAGCCCGTCCCGTCGATGACGTCGACCTCCTCCAGCCCCGCGCCCTCATAGGTGTCGAGGGCGCCGGAGTTGAGAGCGAAGGCCGTCTCCGTCCGGGCGATGAGGTCGCTCCGGTTGATCCAGAACGACGGCCCGGTGATGGCGTCGGAGAGCTGGCGTTCCGTCCAACCCTTGTCGAAGGCGTCGGAGACGACCGTCCGGACGTGGTCCCGGACCGTCTGCGAGATCGCCCACTTCGGGTTAGGGTTGTCGACCACGGAGCCGTCCGGGAGGACCCGCTTGCCGACGAGCTCCGCTCCTCGAGCTCGAGCGTATTCGGTCGCGGCCTCCTCGGTGAGTCCGAACTCGACCTCGACCTCTCCGGCCTTCTGAGCGAGGACCTCGCCCTCGAGGAAGGCGTCGCCTAGCACCGGCTCCATGTCCTGGCGGAAGGAGTCCCACTCCATCGGGACGTCGATGACGTCGTCCGGAGGCGTCGCGGCCTTCGCCGTCTCGGCGGCCCCGAGCTGCGCGCCGTACCACTTCGAGACGGACCGCGCCATATCCCGGACCGTCGAGCGGAAGTGGGCGACCGAGGCTCGCCGCATCTTCCGCTCCAGACGGAGGCGCCGGCGCGCCGAGACGAGCGGCCGGTCCGCCTTCGCGAGGACGTCGAAGGCCCACCGCACGTCCTCGGCCGTGCGCGCCTGCCCGATCCAGAGGTCGAGCGCCGTCTTGAGCGGGCCGCGCACGTGCCGGCAGCGGAAGGACCGTCCGCCCGGGGCGCGGCCCGCGCGGAGCTCCGTCTCGGCGACCCTGCGCCAGTTCCGGAGCTCCGCCCGCGCGGCCTTGAGGCTCGGCGCGGCGGCGAGCGCGGCCGCGGCCCGTTGCTGAGGCCCGCCGGCGGCCGGAGGGGTCGGGGCGAGGGTCGTTTCCGCCCCGGGAGTTCCACCGCCGGCGAGCCAGTCCGACTCCATTTCCGCGAGGAGCTCGGGCGACAGCGGGAGAGGCCCCGAGGGCGTCTCCATGATCGGCCGGTCGAAGCCGACCGCGTCGAGGCCCTCCTCCTCCCGCACCTCGTCGATCGTGAGGACGTGCCGGTCGAGCCAGTCGCGCCGGCGCTCGTGCTTGACCGTCGCCGTCTCCTCCTTCTCGCTCGTGGTCACGAACTCGAGGTGCGGCATCCCGAGGAAGACGTCGAGGACGTAGGTCGCGAGGGCCCGGACCCACTTGAGGAGCGGCTTGACGCCGGAGTCGACCGCGGCCTGCTCCGCCTGCTGCGCCGTCGCCCGGTTCATCATCATCACCACCGGGAGCGGGGAGACACCGAACGCCCAGGAGGCGACGCGCCAGAGGAACTCCTCGAATTCGTGCGTCCACTGGTCCTGCCCGCGCGGGAGCTCGAGCCCTCCTCCTGGCATGAAACGGAGCTTCGCGAGCTGCTCCGGCTCTCCGGCGATCATGGTGTCGAATAGCTTCTGCCACCGCTCGATCGTCTCCGGAGTCCACGTCTCCGGGACCTTCCAGAAGGCGTCCGGGACGGACCCGTCGGTGTAATAGGAGAGGTAACGCATCTGCCGTCGGAGGATGAGGCTGATGGTCACGAGGAACCGCTCCAGCGGGCTCTGGCCGTAGGGCGTCCAGCTCCGCCGACATCGCGGGGCGTAGAGGAGCTCGACTCGAGGCTCGCCCTGTGAGCCGAGCCTTCCGGCCACCCCGTAGGGCTTGGTGAACCCGATCTCCGGCCGGCCGTAGACGATCTGCTGGTAGGCGCTCTCGGGCGGATCCGGGGAGAGCCCGAGGTCGTCGACGAGCGGCTTAATCGTCGCTCCGTCGAGGATCAGGAGCCCGTAGGGATCTCCGGCGAGGTCGCGCCAGAAGTAGATCGCCGGGGCGTCGAGGACGAGCGTGTCCTCGAGGAGGATCCGGAGCCACGTCCCGAAGTCGTTCTGCCGGTCGGGCCGCTCGAAGAACTTCTTTGCGAAGGCAACGTCCGCGGGCCTGCGCCCCTTGACCTCCTCGCGCTCCCGGACGTCCCAGGCGAAGCCAGCGAGCTGCGACTTGAGGTCCTCGATGCAGATACGCGCGGGGTCGCACGAGTCAGCGAGGTTCCGGAGGACCTGGAATGGAGTGAGGCGACGGAGCTCGCTCCTCGGGGTGACGTTGAGGTTCCATCCCGGGAAGGGAACGAAGGCCCGAGGCTCCGCGCCGGTTGGAAGGTAGGGCTGGAGCGCAGGCCCCACGGTCGGCGAGCGTTGCTCGTCGAGGACCATACGCATCGGCCGGCCGTCCGGAGCGAGGACCTGCCCGGGACCGGTGAGCGGTGACGCGACGAGCGAGACGAGGTCGGAGAGCGGGACGCGGGCGAGGATCTGTCGAGCGTCAGGCACGAGCGTCGCTCAGGAGCGGTAGGGGCGCGCCGCCGAGACAGTCGGCGGGAGCATCGGTCGCCGAGAACTGAAAGTCGCCGGTGACCTCGACGGAGCCGTGCCACCAGTGAGGCGACCACTCTCCCGGCGACATCGCGCCGCGGTAATCGACGAGGACGCGCTGGCAGAGCTGGCACCGCTGCACGAGGCCCTCGGGCGCGCCGGCGAGGTGGACGCGCGCTCCGTTGTCGCTCGCGACGGCGTACATCAGAGCCCCGCCCAGGAGATACCGTCCGCGGCGAGGCCGGTCGGCTGGCACTCGGCCGGCGCCGAGGAGCCATCTTGGTTGACGGCCTCGACGATCCACCCGAGCGCGCAGTAGGGATCCATCTTGCCAGTCCCGAAGGTGAACGCGGAGGCATGGGCCGGGAGCGTGCGGGTCCCGATCGTGGCGTTCACGATCCCGGTCCCGGGTCCTTCGAGGTAGGCGTCCCATACGGCTATGCCGTAGGGCGTGCAGACCGTCGGGTCGGCGACCGTCCACGTCAAGACAACGAGGAGGAGGCCGAGCTCACGCCGCACGCGGGCCCTCCTTCTTGCGGGCCTGCTCGTCGATGCGCCGCTCGAGCATCCGGAGGTAGGCTGCGGGACCGGTCAGTAGCGCCGCGACTCCGATGAGGCCGCTCATCACCGTGTCGTCGTGCTCTCCCGATGGGGCTGAGAACCGCCATACACCGGTGGGGCTTCGGAGGCTCCGGAACCGCCGGTGCTCTCGCATCATCGTCTCCTCGGCCGGGAGTGTCAAGCCCCCGGTCCGGGCGAGCTTGACCCACTCGAGCACCCCGTTGCGTTTCGTCTTCTCGTCCGTCCACCAGCCGTCGACCCTCGGGTAGACCTTCGCGACGTCGTCGAGGAGCTTCTGTCCGTTGTTGCGCTCGATGACGATCTGGCCGTTGTTCCAGTGCCGGCCGATAACGGCGAGCCGGTCCTCGAGCGTGTCTCCGCCGAGGCTCCCGGGCGCCGGCGCCGCCGAGTCGCCCCGCTCGCGGTAGTACCACGAGGCGCTCATGCAGCGGGTGCAGAGAGGCATCGCGACGGTGTAATCGTCGACGAGCCCTACGTCGACCGGGATGATGTAATCGTGGCCCTCGTGCGGGACCGAGCTCCAGGGGTTGACGAAGACGGTCTTGACGTAGGGCCCGAGGATCGTCTCCTGCTCGACGACCCACCGGGCCCCGAAGACCCGGTCGTATTCGCTCGGGATCCACTCCGCCTTGCACCTCTCCTGGTTCGCGAAGTAGGCGGCCGCCTCGCGGTCGAGGCCCTTCGCGAGGAGCGCCCGATAGCGGTGCTCCCAAGTCCAGTGCCGGAAGCGGCCGCGGCGCTCGAGCTCGATGCAGAGCTTCTCCCACTCCGAGCCCTCGACCGTGGCGTTGCCGATGTACCGGCGCGGCCCGAGGGTCGCGAGCATCCGCTCCTCGAAGGCCATGCGGACCGGGAGCGTGAGGCCGTGCGCCTCGTCCCCGACGAGATAGTGCACCGTCCGTCCCGAGAGGTTCTCGACCTTGCGCCAGGAGCGGAACTCGATGACGCTCCGGACGTCCGTGACGTAGATCCGCGGCGGGATGGACTGCGTCGGTCGGTGCGGGACGTTGGCGTATTGCAGGACGGAGCGGACAGCGTTGAAGCCGTCCATGACCTGGGAGTAGGTCGGCGCCGTCCACCAGCCGGTCGAGAGCGGGAGCTCGACGGCCTGCTTGACGCACCAATTCGCGACGGCTTCGGTCTTGCCGATCTGCGGGGTCGAGACGACCGCGAGCTCCGGCTCGTCTGAGAAGATGAGGTCGAGCTGATAGTCGTATAGGCGATCAGCGAGCTCGAGGATCGCCGCCGGGCGGAACGACTTTGTACCGGGGGATCTCGGAGTGCTCGACCTGGATGGGGACGCCATCGGGGTCGCCTCCCTGCTGCACCGTGTACTTGACCCGACCTCGGAGCCGCTCGTCGAGGTGGATTGCAGCTCGGGCGTCGCCCTTGAGCGCGCAGGCCACGAGCAGGTCGACCATGAAGCCGACCGCGGCGTCGGGGTTCTTCGAGGACGGCCGCGCTCCCGGGTCCGGACCCTGGTGCCGGCGGTGGGCCTCGACCCCGAGCCGATGGATGCGCCGCGCGTGCCGGGCGACGTGCTTGTCGTAGAGCTCTCGCTCCTCCCGGGTCGTGAGGCCGAGGAGCCCGCGCCGTCCTCCCGTCGACCCCGGAGGTCGACCCGCTCCGCTCCGAGCTCCTCCGCTCCGGCCTCGTGTGCCGGCCATTACATCGCCTCCGCGGCTGGCGCCGCCGGCGGACCCTCGAGCTCGCGGCCGAAGTCGACCGGGCCGATCGCCGCGGTCGCTCGGGTCGCGTCGCCCTTGACGAATACCAGCACGTTCTGGTGGGACTTGCCGAGCTTCCGGCTCTGCTCGAAGAAGCGCGCCGTCCGGACGGGGAGGCTCCCGACCGCCGTCACGAGGATCGCCTCGTTGTAGAGTCGCAAGCCCGCGGCCTCGAAGGCGGCGATGGTCTTGCCCGGCAGGTTGCGATAGCTGCCGGAGCTGTCGCGGTAGTCCCCGACCACGTAGACAGCGAACCGGTCCTCGGCGAGAGCCGAGCAGGCGCGCCGGACGGCCTCGGCATAGGCTGCGTCGAAGGCCTGGGGCTTCATGTTCGAGAGGTCCCGCGGGTCGTCGGAGTATCGCTCCAGGTCCCCGTATGGCGGACAGGTGAAGACGAGGTCCTGCTCGCCGAGCGAGGCCGTAGTGTCGTAGGAGAGCGCGTCCGCCTCGATCCAACGCGGGCGGACGCGCGAGCCGGCGGCGGTGGCGCGAGGCTCCGCCGTCTCCCGGATGCCGACGATCCACAGCAGGTCGCCGGCCTCCAAGAACGGCACGCACTTCGCCTCATAGTGCGGGTCGAGGACGACTCCGTCGACGTCCGCCCGGGCCGCCTCGTCGTAGGAGGTCGAGGCCCTCTTGAGCTGGAGCCTCCTCTCGTCCTTCCACCACGCCGGGGCGTAGGTCCCGAGGCGCGCCGTCGGGTCGGCTCCGACGAGAACCCCGAGGACCGGCACGTCCCATCCGATGCGGTCGAGGCCGTGGAGAACGCCGGCGAGCGTCATCCCGGAGCCGACCGGGACGACGATGCGGCGGACCCCATCGACCCGCACGACCTGAGCCGCTGTCTCCTCGACGGCCTCGCGGCACTCCATGCCGAACGGGATGAGCTTCCAGCCGCGCTCCTCGGCGTCGGCTCGAGCTCGCGCGCAGATCACCGAGTTGCGGCCCGGGCGATGGCCGAGGACCTCCGCTCCCGTCGCGGCCGCGGCCTCGAGCTCCGGCGTCCGCGCGCCGGCCGGAACGTGCACGCGACACGGGATGCCGAGCGCCTTCGCGACGTGGGCGACGATGTTGACCTGCGGGCTCGACCGGGAGCCGGCGGTCACGAGGCCAGTCGCCCCCTGAGCGAGGCGCCAGCACGTCCGGACCTTCCCGCCGCGGACGCCGGCGACGAGGAGAGCGTCGTCTCGCTTGAGCCAGAGCTCGCCGCTCCGCTCGACGGGCGTCGGCGTCTCGGGCGAGGCCATGCTCGGGAGGGCCCGGAGGAGCGACGGCGACGGGGCGCTCGTTACTGTGAAGATGCGCTCCGCCTGCGCGTCGTTGGCCGCGAGCTGCGCCGGCGAGAGGTCGAGGCCGACGTAGCGCCGGCCGAGCCATCCGGCCACGAGGCCGCGGACGCTACCGCCGGCGAACGGGTCGTAGACTTGGCCGCCCGGCGGACAGAACCAGCGGACGACGAGCTCGCAGAGGACGGGGTCGAAGATGCTCGACGATTGGTAGGAGGCGCCCGGCGTCCAGAACTTCTCTCGGAACTCACGGGTACTGATAGAGCGACCGAGGCGGCGCTCGGCCTCCCGCTTGGCTTCGTAGAAGCCGGGGTCGGCGACGCTCGCCGTCTTGTACGTCAGGCCTCGCGAGCTCTCCGGGTGAGCGTACCGGTCTTGAGCGCGGGCGGCGTGGACGAACTCGAGGAGCTTCTCGCCTCGGCCGAGCTCGCTCTCGATGCCGAGCGACATCCACGCCCGCTTGCGTTCCTGCCAATACCCTTGCCGGGCGTCGAGGACAGAGAACGGCGGGACTCCGAAGCGGAGCTCGAGCCCGGGCCCCGGCGCGGCCGCGGGGTTGAGGAGGGCGAGGATCTCGGCGACCTGGACCTCGGAGTATCCCGAGAGCTCGAGGAGCTTCGGAGTGTCGCGCAGGACCGAGACGACGCCGGCGAGGGCGATCGGGTCCCACTCTCCTTGCAGGTTCGGGTTGTTGAGCGCGAGGTTGAGAGCCCTCTCCCGCTCCTGGTCGAGACGGACCACGTGCACCGGGACTGACTTCCACCCGAGCCGGCGCGCCGCCTTGACCCGCTGATGGCCGCCGACGAGCACCAGCTTCCCGCCGTCTCCTCGGTCGTTCGCGATAAGGTTCTCGACGAGCCCGAACTCCCGCAGCTCGGCCGTCAGGCCGTCGAGAGCTCGCTCCGAGATACGACGCGGGTTGTAGGCGGCCGCCTCCAGGCGATCCAGCGGGACGTCGACGAGCGCGAGCGCCGCGGGCCCATTTGAATTTCTGCCGGGCCTCGGGGTCGCGCGCCGCCTTTTCACGCTCAGGAGGTTAGGACCGGAGCGGCAGAGGTGTCAAGCGGTCGAGGGCGAGGTCCTCACGAAAGAGCGGGATGTCCGGATAGACACCCGGGGCGACGACGACGCGGGTGCGCGGGCGGTCGGAGTCGATGAGTTTGAGGGCGTAGAGTCCGATGACTCGGCGGTCGTTCGGGTAGGCGATGCGAGCGAGCCCGTCCTTGACCGTCTTGACGAGGTTGTCGAGGTCCCGCGGGTCCTTGCAGGCCTCGACCGAGAAGCCGGAGACGAAGAAGAAGCAGGAGAGCGAGACGGGGCCCTCGAGGAGAGGTCCGCCGGCGGAAAGGTAGGCCCACCCGATAGCCTGCTCTGCCTGGACGACCTCGCGGGGCACGTAGGTATGACGGCCGCCGCGAGGACCGGAGCCGACTCTCTGCCACGCTACCGGCTGGCCGGGGAGGATGAAGTCCCATCGACGGAGGTCGGGAGGAGAGCCAGAGTTCCTCGCTCGCTCTCCGCTCACTCGCCCGCCCTCCGCCCTGCCGAGCCTACGCCGTGACGGACGGAGGAGTCAACCGGGTCGCCGGTGTAGGAGAAGGCGGCGCCGACCTCGCCGTGCACGTGGTGGCCGTAGGCGTAGGCGTGGCGAGCGGCGATGGCCTGGATGTTCTTGTAGGAGCTCGAGGACCACGGGCAGTCGTGACAGGACGCCATGCCGTGGACGACCCCGTAGGTCCGGGAGCTCATCGGAGCCACCGGGCGCGACGGAGCCAGCGATAGAAGGTCCTCGCGGCGCTGGTGGTGATCCAGCCGACGACGACCCCGAGGCAGAAGCCGGCACCTCCGGACGTCATCGGCGCCACCTCCCGCAGATACGACAGAGAGGCCGGCGGTCGGCCCGGCCCTCGAGCTCGCAGTCTTCGAGGTAGCCGGCGCAGCTCGTGCGGCGGCCGCACTCCACGCAGTAGTGCCAGTGATACCGCCGGCGACGGCTCATCGACAGACCCATCGGTTGCTGCGGGCGGCGTAGAGGTGGATCGCGCTCATCCCGAGGGCGAGCCCGGTCGCGGTCCGCGGGTACTTGCGGCCGAGGCGGTAGAGGCCCCAGGTCGTGAGGCCGCCGAGGACGACGGCGGTCGGGGCGATGCGGTCCTCTCCGACCCAGGCGATCGCGTCGTTCCGCTCCTCGACGATACAGGTCGGGGTCGCTCGGTCGAAGGCGCTCTGCGTCGTCCAGGCGTCGGCGCCGACGGAGACGGCGTAGACGGAGAGGGCGACCCGGAGCGACGGTCGCGTCGGCTCGGCGGCCGTCGCCGGCGTCGCGAGAGCGAGGAGGAGGAGGAGCGCGGCCGTCCTCCGCAGAGTCCTGGCCCGAGGTCGGCGCGGACCATAGAGCACCCACCCCTTGCACCAATCGCTCAACATCCCCGCATCGCAGGGCGTCTTGATAAGCCCTGGAGCGTCGCTCTCGACTGTGTTTCCGCCGTCGCACGCCTCTATGTCTACCGCGTAGCACTTGCGTCCTCCGCCCATCGAGTCGCGGTGAACGTGGAGCCAGAAGGCCGGAGGCTGCCAGGATGTCATCGCCACGGCATTGACCTCTGCGCCGTCGAGAGCGCGTTGACGAACCGCTCCAGCTTGGGCCGGCTCCAGAGCGGGAGCGAGGAGTCGATGGAGTCCGCACCGATGCTCCGGGCCCACCGGACCCGGCGCGCGGTGCCGACCCGTCCGATGTGGCAGCGGAGCCCGTTCCGATGGGCGAGGTCCACCCAGGCCGGCGCTGTCTGGCGTTTCCACTCGAGGGTCCCGCCCACGAACAGGCCGGAGAGGCGGCCGGCGTAGCAGGTCACGGCCGAGGGCGCCGTCTCCATGCCGTCCTGGACGGCGAGATAGAGCGGAGCGAGGCCCGACAGACGCGGGATCCACGAAGCCGAGAACACGAGGCTCTCCGGTCCGCCGGCGACGATGTCGGGGAGGAGGAGGAAGCGCGGGGTGATGGAGTAGACGATCCGGAGCTTGTCGAGCTCGGCGATGTCGGCGGCGAAGGCCTCGACGTCGAATGGACGGCCGGCCTTCCAGTCCCGGAAGGCTCCGTTGTCGTAGAACCACGGGCGCCGTCGAGGCGGGAGCTCGCCGCGGGTCACGCACTCTCCGAGGCCGAGGCGGTCGAGCCGGTCGAGCAGGTCGCGAGCCCGGGTGCGGCCGACGTAGGCGATCACGCGCGAGCTCGAGCCGACATGAGGTCAGCGTAGGGCCGGAGCTCCTGCTCAGTGCAGCCTAGGCCGCACCATCGAGCGCAGCGACGCCGGCTCATCGGTCGGCTCCGGCGGCCGGTATCGGGACCTTGGAGACGATGAGGAGCCACCGCTTGATCTCCTCCTCGTCGATGGCCCAGGAGCCTTGCCAGCTCGCGACGAACTCCCGCTTGAAGGCTTGGTGGTAGCGGACGGCGATCTCCTTGTCGTGGGTGACGTCGAGGAGGATGGCGAGCGCAAGTTGCGCCGGGCCGCTCCCGTGGTATCCCCAAGAGAAGCCGTCCGGGGAGTGGTTCCATAGCCGCTGAGACGGCGCCGGGTCGAGGAGCCGGCTGCGCGAGCCCTCGGTGACGGTCACGTCCTGCGGTCCTGCGTCGTCGGTCTTCTTGTCTTGATAGCGTCTCACGTGGTTCCTCCTCGACGCCCTACGGTGTCCTGACCCACCGTTGCTTGGCCGCGCCGCTGGTCCGCGGCGATCGGCCGATGCGATTCATCCAACC
>Ga0075421_100007582_pt1 | contig 13301 bp, 13 predicted proteins | sample SoiMetdeltSBSDD5_FD_75292 | JGI IMG/M metagenome (GOLD analysis project Ga0075421, IMG submission 75292) | Bulk soil microbial communities from a Populus tree surrounding site in Tennessee, USA - Soil MetaG P. deltoides SBSDD5 | ecosystem: Environmental > Terrestrial > Soil > Tree plantation... | reverse complement strand
TGCAGTCTCTCAGACGTCGATATCACGGTCGTGGACGAAGCCGACCACATGGCCGATCTCGGCTTCCTGCCGCCGGTGACACGTCTGCTGGCGCAGACGCCAGCCCGCGCTCAGCGGATGCTCTTCTCGGCCACTCTTGACGGGAGCGTCAGCGCCCTGGTGAACCGGTTCTTACGCAACCCAGTGACGCATGAAGCCGACACCTTCGAGCCGTCGGCGGGTTCGACGGCTCACTACGTGCTGCACATCGAGCAGGAGCAGCGGTTTCCGGTCCTGGCGGAGCTCACCAGCGCCCCTGGCCACGCGCTGGTCTTCACCCGAACCAAACACCGGGCCAAGGCCTTGACCAGCCAGCTCAATGCGCAGGGCATCCCGGCTGTGGAGCTGCACGGCGACCTCAACCAAAGCGCCCGGGCGCGCAACCTGGCGGCCTTCCATGCCGGGCGCGTCCGCACCCTCGTCGCCACCGACATCGCCGCTCGTGGTATCCACGTCGACAACATTGCGCTCGTCGTACACGCCGACCCGCCGGTTGAGCAGAAGGCGTACGTCCATCGCTCCGGCCGGACGGGGCGAGCCGGCAAGGCCGGGACGGTGATCATTCTCACGACCAATGCGCAGCTGCGCGAGGTTCGCGCACTCACTCGTGCCGCCGGAATCAGGCCTGTCACCACGCGGGTCGAGAACGTGGCCGACCCCATCCTTCGAGAGCTGGCACCCGGCGAGCGCGTCCTGATCCCATCGGCGCGCACCGCCGTTCCCGCCAAGCCGAACATCGGCGACCCTCGCTCGAACCGTCGTCGCCAGCGGACCCCACCGGGCTTGGAGCGGCCCAAGCGATCATCGAAACGTCGTTCTGCTTCGGGAAAGCAGAGCGCCACGAGGGCGACCCGGAGCCACAGCGCGGCCCAGGTCAGCGGCCGTGCCCGTACGCGCTGACCTGCGCGGGTCGCGTCTTGCGCTGCGTGTGGACTAGAGCGCGGGGTTGCGCGACCAGCGGTCAGAGGAACCGGTCCCTGCGGCGCAGTACCACGGTGGTGGTGGCCGACTAAAGCCAAGGCCGTCTCGAGTCCCGGCGGAACTTTCACTGGCTCTCTTACTCGTCTTGGTCGATCAGGCGGATTCGTGGATGGTCGGCGAGCAGGACGGTGATGACACGGAAGAGAACGTGGTTTATCTACGTCGAAGACACGAATGTGCGGAGGTTCGCCTTCTAGTCGACGCGCCCTGAATCCAGCGGCAACAGAGACTAGTGTGGCGCTCTGCAGAGTTGCGGCAACGCCGGGCTCGGCCAGTGGTTTCTCCCAATCGATGGAGGCCGAGATGGAGAGCAGAGCGGAGCGAAGGCGGCGGGCCGCCGTTCACCAATACGGCCTGGCCCACGTCAGTGGTCGTCGGAGCCTTCTGGGTGTCCGGGCGAGCCTGCATTGGGCCCGTTGACCGGGCTCGCGCGCATCATCGCCTTTGGCCAGTCCACGCCGCCGGCATACGACCAGATCAAGTTGTGGACCGACTACTACGCAGACCACGTCGGTCATGACGGCGTGGCGGAGCGCGTGTGGCGCCGCGCCGATGTACGCACCCGCCATTTGACGGCCTGCCCGGTGTATGAGGACGTATGCCGCTGGAGTACCGCCCAGCGGATGCGGCGATTCCTCGACGACGCGCTGCCCCTGGCCAAGGAGGCGGTAGGTAGCGCGCTGGTGGCGGCCACCGTCATCCCCGAAGGGGTTGGCCTGCTGGCCACGGTCTCCTGCACCGGATACGCCAATCCTGGCCTGGACGTCCATGTTGCCAAGGATCTAGGCATGCGCCCGGAAGTTCGGCGGCTAGCAGTCGGACATATGGGATGCTATGCCGCCATCCCCGGGCTGGCGGTGGCCACCGACTATGTCACCGCACAGCGCCAACCGGCTGTGCTGGTCTGCACGGAGCTGCCGTCCCTGCATGTGCAGCCGCCCCCGCACGACACCCAGCAAGCCGTTGCGCACGCGCTGTTCGCCGACGCCTGCGCGGCCGTGGTGTTGGCTCCCTCGCAGATCGCAAGTGAGGGGCTCGACGTCATCGCCGTGGAAACGCTTACCGACGTCGGCTCAACGGCGGACATGACATGGGACATCACCGACCACGGGTTTCGCATGACGCTCTCCCCGCGAGTCCCAACGCTTGTGGCCCGGAACGCCCCTACGCTCGTCAACCGGCTGCTGACTGAGCGCGGGCTCGTTCCTGACGACGTGCGGCACTGGGCGATCCACCCTGGCGGTCCGCGAATTATCGACAAGCTGCAGGAGGTCTTTTCCTTGGGCGACGTTCAGGTCGAGCGATCCCGGGACATCCTGTCCCGCTATGGGAACTGCTCTTCGGCAACCATCTTGCTGATCCTCGCGTCGATGTGCCCTGTTCCAGTCGGAGACTATGTGCTGGCCATGGCCTTCGGTCCAGGTCTGACGGTCACTGGTGCCCTTCTGCAGGGTGCGGCGGAGGCGTCCAGGTCGCGCTAGCGGGAATGAGCCTGTCCCTGCCGCCTAAGCCGACCCTTGCATGACCAGGCTGACGACGTCGACCGCCGCAATGCCGACGGCAGCGGCGAATGGCACCCGGCCGCGGCCACGCATGGCGACGACCGCGAGAATCACGCAAAGCCCGAAGGCAGCCCACATCCAGGCGGCGGTTCTAGTCACCGGGCCTAACGCTGCGACAGCGGAGGCGATCAGCAGCACCAGCGGCGCGAGCCAGCGCAGTTTGCGTGCTCCCAGGCGATGGGGCAAACCGCGTACGCCGGTCTGGGCGTCGTCGGCGAGGTCGGGTAGTGCGTTCAGCAGGTGGGCCCCCACACCGAGCAGGGCACCGGCGGCCACCATCCACACGGGGGGCCATTGCGGGTCAGGAAGAGCGAGGGTGATCACCGCGGGAAGCGCGCCGAACGCGATCGCGTACGGCAGGCCTGACCAGGCGACTCCCTTGAGACCAAGGTTGTAGGCCCAACCGGACCCCACCACTAGCAGCAGGTGCACGGCTGCGGATGCAAGGCCGCAGGCCACAGACAAGACGATGCATGCCCCGGCGGCCGCTATGATCATCCGCCGGACCAGGGTCTCGGAGACCTCACCGCGTGCGACCGGTTTGTCGGTGCGCCCCACCTGCTGGTCACGGTCGGCGTCGATCACGTCGTTGGACCAGCCGATAGTCAGCTGCCCGGCCGCAACGGCCGCCGTCACGACCAAGCCTGTTCGCAAACCATGGCCGGCTGCCGCGGCCAAGAGCGCGGTGAGCGCAGTGACCGCTACCGTGGGCCCGGGATGGCTGGCGCGGACCAGAGCCGGCAGGGCAGACGGTATCGGCACTGGCAGAGTCTAAGGGCTGGACCCGTCGGCCCAGTCCAGATATAGCCGCGGAAACCGGGATTTGTGCCTAGGGTGGCGGGGGTGAGCAGCCGCGCACAGTCTCGGACGTCTTTCCTCGAGCCGATCGGCCAGGGAAGCTGACGCGTGACGTCTCAACTCCTCTTCACAGCTTTGGTGCTAGCCGTCGGCGTCGAACGGCTCGTGGAGCTGGCCGTGTCAAAACGGCATGCGGCGTGGGCGTTCTCCCGCGGAGGTAAGGAATTCGGCCGCGGGCACTTCCCTGCCATGGTGGCGCTTCACACCGCTCTGTTGTTCGGCGCGCTGGCCGAGGTGTGGATGCTAGATCGCCCCTTCCGGCCGATTCTCGGCTGGGTAGCGCTGGCCGTAGTCGTTGCCTCGCAGACTCTGCGCTGGTGGTGCATCGCCACGCTCGGACGGCAGTGGAACACCCGCGTGATTGTCGTGCCAGGCCTGCCACTGGTCAGCCGCGGCCCCTATCGCCTGCTGCGCCATCCGAACTACGTGGCTGTCGTGCTCGAGGGCGCGGCCCTACCGCTCGTGCACTCGGCTTGGGCCACAGCTGCCATGTTTACCGTCCTGAACGCAGGCCTGCTCGCCAGGCGGATCCAGGTCGAAGAGCGGGCGCTGGCCACTGTCGCTGGGAATGTAGCGGCGGTGCGATGAGGCGGCAGACCAGCGACGTCGTCGTGGTGGGTGGCGGCCCGGTGGGCCTCGCGGCTGCCCTGTACGCCGTAGGCAGCGGCTTGTCGGTGGTCGTGCTCGAGCCCCGACAGGGCGCGGTCGACAAGGCGTGCGGTGAAGGTCTCATGCCCGGCGGCGTACGTGCGCTCGCCGCCCTTGGCGTCAATCCCGTTGGCTGGGATCTGGTCGGCATCCGCTACGTCTCGGTCGGGCGGCAGGCAGAGGCTGACTTCGGCGCTGGGCCGGGCCGTGGCGTGCGCCGCACCGAGCTTCACACGGCGCTGCACTCGGTCGCAGCATCCGCTGGCGTGAAGGTCCTCCCCCTGGCAGCACGCGAGGTGGTGCAGTCGTACGGGGAGGTGCGCGTCCGAACGCATGGGCCCGGCCAGACGCCTGGACCTGACATCTATGGCCGCTACCTTCTGGCAGCTGACGGGCTGCATTCGCCGACGCGTCGCGCGCTCGGTCTGGAGGTGTGCACCCGCGGGCAACAGCGCTTCGGTCAACGCCGGCACTACGGCTTACGGCCGTGGAGCAGTCATGTGGAGGTGCACTGGGGCAGCTATGGCGAGGCATATGTCACCCCCGTCGGGGCAGACCTCGTCGGGGTTGCGATCCTAAGTGCGTGCCGGGTGCCGTTCGAGGAGCAGCTCAACGAGTTCCCCCAGCTGCGCGAGCGGCTGGTTGATGCCTCCGCCGCCACACGAGTGCGCGGGGCCGGCCCACTCCGGCAGCGAGTAGCCCGCCGAGTCGCTGGCAGGGTGCTTCTGGTCGGCGATGCCGGGGGTTACGTGGATGCGCTTACCGGCGAGGGGATATCGCTCGGGATCGCCCAGGCACGGGCAGCCGTGTCAGCAGTCCAAGCCGATCGGCCGCACGCCTACGAGCGTGCCTGGCGCCGGGCTAGCTGGCGGTATGCCGCGATGACGTACGCCCTTGTGCAGGCAACACGCCCGGCGTGGGCCCGGCAGGTCATCGTTCCTGTCGCCGCGGTGTTGCCCACCGTGTTCCGTGCGGCCGTGAGAGAACTGGAGCGATCGCATTGAGCCGAATTGTGGTGTGGAGGTCAGCGGAACGCAACAACTTACGTCGCTGCTCCGGGTCCGCATCGCGTAGACCTGCATGTTGTCTGGCTCTCGCGGAGTTCCTCGCCACCTTCTTCGACCGACGCGGACGTACGACGAACCCGCCGTCAACGACGTCTTGCGCGAGGTCCACGACGACTTCGCCGCACTCTGCCGCCTCATTGTCGACGAAGGCGCCATGACCCGCGACCGGCCAGCGTCTACTGTCGGACGCACCGCGCGCATGAGACTCCCACCGGACAACCGGCACCGGCAAACGTCCTACCTGCTCCCGGCCCCGGCCGATAGCATCGGCCGATGGCCGACTATGAACCAGTTCCTCTCGACACGGTCTGCAACGCTGGGGTCGACGTCTTCGGCGACGACACCCCCAATCCGCCGATCGGCCCGGTGACCCTTCGCGGGCTCCCGTTCGTCATTGGCTCCGAAAGCCCTTCCAAAGACAGGTGCTTGGTCATTCCGACCTCATCCGTGTCGGTCGAGGTCGGCCGCCAGGCAAAGCGGGTGATCATCGCGCACCGGCTGCTGGAGCCCTCCGGTCCGGCCGGCCACGGTGTCGGCACGGCCGTCGCCGACTATGCCTTCCACCTCGCGGGCGGGGAGACCGTCACGGTGACAATCCGGGAGCGGTTCGAGATCCAGATCGTTCCGCCGGATTGGGGACGTGAGCCGTTCCTGGCAGTCACCGACTCCCATGACGGCAACCGGCAGCGCTTCGGCGGCGACTGGAACGCCGCCGGCTACCGCCTGACCGAGCACTACCGAGGCTCGGCATCCGCCTACTACCTCTGGTGCTGGGACAACCCCCATCCCGACAAGGCAGTCGAACGCGTAGAGCTCACCCCGCGAGGCCCATCGTTCGCCGTCGCCGGCATCACCCTGGGGCACCTCGACGAGCACCCCTTCGTCCGCACGCCGGCACGGCCGGTCCGGCTCGTCCGCACCGACACCCCGACTGCACCGGCCGACACTGACGCCGAGACCACGCCGACAGGCAGCGACGCGGAGCAGCCCGGCGTCCTCACGCTCGAGGTCGACCGCGGTGTCGCCACCTATCCGCAGCCTCTTCCGGCAGAGGACCACCGGCCGGGCTGGGGCGCCGCCGACTCCTCGGACGCGAGGCTCGCGTACGCCCAGGTCGCCGCCGTCCCCTCCGCCACCGTCGTCGTGCGGCAGGGTGCCGATGAGCTCGGCCACGTGAGGTGGGGCGACGTCGAACGCGACGGCCAGGCGGCCGGCGACCGGGTACGGGTCGAGCTCGTCGACCCCGGTCGCAACTGGGTCCACGTCAAGGTGCTCGACGACGCCACCGGCCAACCGGTGCCGTGCCGGGTCCATTTCTGTTCACCAGAAGGCATTCCGTACCAGCCCTACGGTCACCACCACCACGTGGCGCAGAACCTTAACAGCTGGCACTACGACGTCGGCGGGGATGTCCGCCTTGGCCAGCAGACCTACGCCTATGTCGACGGCACCTGTCAGGGTTGGCTTCCCCGCGGCGACGTCGACGTCGAGGTCGCCCGCGGGTTCGAGTACGAACCACTCCGCCAGACCGTGCGGATCGACCCTGGGCAACGCGAGCTCACCCTCCGGATCAGGCGGATGGCCGATCTGGCGTCGGAGGGATGGTGGTCCGGCGACTCCCACGTGCACTTCCTTTCCACCGCAGGCGCCCAGCTCGAACAGCTCGGGGAGGACCTGCGGATCGTCAACCTCCTGCAGTCCCAGTGGGGCGCCCTCTTCACCAACACCGAGGACTTCCGCCGTGGCGGCGATCCCAGCCGTACCAATTCCGTTCTCGGTGGCGGCGGATACCTCACCTACGTCGGGCAGGAGAACCGCCAGCACGCCCTCGGCCACCTCGTCCTGTGGGGGCTGAAGGAGCCGGTCATGCCCTGGTGCAGCGACGGTCCCGACGAGGCAGAGCTCGGTGGTGCCCTCGATGCCAACCTCAGCGACTGGGCTGACCGTACGCACGCGCAGGGCGGCACGGTCGTCGCGGCCCACTTCCCGCACCCCAACGGCGAGCCGGCCGTTCTGGTCACCACCGGACGCGCCGACGCGGTGGAGATGCTCGCGCACTCCGATGACGGGCTGCTGGAGTACTACCGCTATCTCAACTCCGGTTACCGCCTACCGCTCGTTGGGGGCACCGACAAGATGTCGAGCGGCGTGCCCATCGGTCTCTACCGCACATACGCCCGGCTCGGCTCCAGCGAGGAGCTCACGTACGACGGCTGGTGCAGCGCCGTACGCGCCGGGCGTACGTTCCTGTCCGGCGGGCCACTTCTCTCGCTCTCGGTCGACGGCCGGCAGCCGGGCGACACGCTCGAGCTGTCCGGTCCGGGCTCGGTCACGGTCGATGCCACCGTCAGGAGTGTTTTTCCCCTTCGCTCGCTCGAACTCGTCCGCAACGGCGAGGTCATCGCGGTCGAGGAGGCACACGGCCGCCGGGAGTTGTCGCTCAGCGAGTTGCTCCCCGTTGACGGCAGCACCTGGTTCGCGGCCCGGACCTTCGGCACCGACAGCCACCTCGACGAGTGGGGCCGCCAGGTCTTCGCCCACACCTCGCCGGTCTACGTCGCGTGCGGCGGGCCGTGGGGCATGGCCGATCCGGACGGACTCCGCTATATCCGCACGCTCGTCGAGGGCGCGCGCGAGTACGTCCGGCACACTGCTCCCCGCCGCGCCGACCACCTCACCACCCACCACCACGGCGAGCCCGACCACCTCGCCTGGCTCGAACGCCCCATTGCCGAGGCGTTGGAGGCACTCGACTCCCGTACCCGGAAGCGCTGACGCAGATCTTCTTCAGCCCCTCCTCCGCGTCTCACAAGCCGACCCTCTAACGCTTCTCCCTCCGTTCCGCTCGCCGAGCGTTTGGCGAGCGATCAAGAGGTTTTGCCAGTGCGGCGGCGCAGCGCGAGCGCGGTAGCTACAACGGCATTTGCTGGCAGCCGGAGCCTCGATCGGGTCGAGATCAGCCGAGGTGCAACGGCGTCTGGGAGCCGCATGATCGATCAGCCGCGACGCAGCTGTTCCAGTAGCGGGAGCTGGCTGTGCGGGTCGTCGTCAGAGTTCCAGTAGACCTGCTCGATGCCGAGCTTGGTGGCCTGGTCGAGATCGGCTGCGACCTGGTCGGTCGAGCCGAGCAGCGGTCCACGCTCATCCAGGGGCTCGGCTGGTCGGGTCATACACAATGCCAAACGCCTCGGGCGCATCTATGACGGGCCCGCCGGCTCCGCCCAGAGCGATCGGCGCCTAGGCCGCATCAGCCGCTCCCAGGACCAAACCGAGTCCAATCCGATGCGTTCGGCCTCCACCGCTACCTGCAGGATGATGCTCGAAGAGGCGCCTTTGCCCGCCACCGGAAGGTGTACGCCCAACCTCATCGCAGTCATCTCCCGTCCATGTCGTCGTTCTCTTGTTTAGGCAGACATCATCAACCAGCAATTCTCATCGGCCGCGGCGAAGACCCTGACCTTGGGGCGGAGCTGACACGGAGGCATACGCTGCTGGAATGTCGGACCGGACTCGTGCCGCGCGCGTCGTGGACGTACACAGGCTCGCCTTGGCGATGCCGCACGTGACGGTCACGGGCGGTACGAAGGACAACCCGGTGTACCAGGTGGGGGGTAAGTCCTTCGTCTTCTTCAGGAACCCCCGACCCGACGCCGTCGACCCGGATAGCGGCGAGCGCTACCGCGACGTCATCGTGTTCTGGGTAGCGGACGAGGCCGAGAAGCAGGCTCTGATCCAAGACGAGTCGACACCGTTCTTCTCCACCGCACATTTCGACGGGCATCCGTCGGTGCTCGTGCGGGCCAGCCGCTTGGGTGAGCTGTCCTTGGCGGAGCTGCAGGAGATCGTCCAGGACGCGTGGCTCGCGAGGGCGTCGCGGCACCGCGCCGAGCAGTGGCTGATCAACCATCCGGCCGGCGGTACGCGGTCCCCCGGCTGAGGATCCAGCGCCCAATCCGCCTAACGAGTGCGTCGATCGCGGCGCGTGTCGGCGCGCCTGTCGCTTTCGCGCTAGGCCACGGCCTTGTCCCTCGCCGGGTGGAGGAAATCGGCAAGCTCCTCAATACCGTCAACCAACCGGGTGCCCGGACGCGCCCACGACGCGTTCGCATCCACCGCCACGACCCGAACCGCCGGGGGTAACACACCCCGACTGGCCAGGTCGTGGGCCAAAGCGGTCGTGCCCTGCCTGTCGTAGCCGCACGCGGCGATCACCACCACATCTGGCTGCGCGGCTTCAACGTCGTCCCACGAGATCCGCCGAGACGCCGCGCCAATGGCGCCGATCACCGGATCGCCCCCGGCCAACAAGACCATTTCCGGGATCCAATGCCCGGGGGCGAACGGCGGGTCGGTCCACTCCAACACCGCCACCCGCCGCCGTGGTTGAGCTTTGACCCGGTCCGCCACGTGAGTCATCCGCTGCTGGATCGACGACACTAAAGCGCGACTGGACGCCCGTCGTCCCGTGACCTCACCCAGCCGCAGGATCGACTCGTCGACCTCTGCCAAGGTGTGTGGGTCGATCGTGACCACCTTGGCTCGGCAACCTAAGAACGCCAGCGCATCGTCGACGACACTGACGTCAACAGCGCACACCGCACACAAGTCCTGTGTGACCACAACGTCCGGGTCCAGATCAGCCAACGCAGCTCGGTCCAGGTGGTACAGATCCTCACCCCGCGCCAACGCCGCCGACACCGCCGTGTCGATCTCCGCCGCGCTGAGCTCGGACGGCAAAGCTGACGTCGACACGATGCGGCGCGAGCACGCCTCCGGCGGATAATCGCACTCGAACGTCACGCCGACGACGTCCCCGCCCGCACCAATCGCGAACAAGATCTCTGTCGTCGACGGCAGCAAGGAAACAATCCGCACACTGAAACCGTAACCGCCGGGATTGCTGGGGAGCACCGTTCCAGTCACACGTTCACACGTCCTGATCAGTCGCACCACCAGGGCGTTGTCATTCAACGGATGTTGGATGGAGCTCGGCGGGCGAAGTCCTCGGTGGTGGTATTGCTGCCGCAGAGCATCGTGCCCACCCTGCCGCCCGGGCGAAGCGCTCGCGGTTCAACAAATCGGTCAGGACATGCACCCGCCCAGAGACTCCTGCAATCGAGCAGTGCGGCCCGTTGGCGGACCGTTGAATGGGACGCTGAGATGAGGCTTGCTAGAGGGCGGTTCGGGTTACCAGGGCTACGAGCCGGTCTGGTCAAATAGATTGGGTGATCATCCTCAGGCCTCTCGTCACTTGCTAGCTGACTCCGATGCTGCGGTTCGACCGGGTGACGACCCCCCGCCTTGTCCTGCGGCGATGGCAACCGGGTGATCTTGATTCGTTCGCTGCACTGAACTCGGACCCCGAGGTGATGCGCCACTTCCCGTCGACCTACGACCGGTCCGCAACCGCGGCCATGATCACCGCCTGGGAGGCGAAGATCGACCGCCAAGGCTTCGGACTGTGGGCGGTGGAGCGCGCCGAGGACGGCGCGCTGCTCGGAATGGCGGGACTGAACCCCGTCCCGCCCGGCATCATCACAGGCGAGGGACTTGAGATCGGTTGGCGTCTCGCCCGGCACGCCTGGGGACACGGTTACGCGACCGAGGCCGGCCGAGCCGCCGTAGACGTCGCCCGCCGAATCGGGGCCCAGTCAGTCTGGTCATTCACCTCGGTCGGCAACGAACGCTCGCAGGCCGTGATGCGACGGCTCGGGTTGAGCTTTGTGCGCTACTTCGACCATCCCAATATCCCCGACGGGAAATCAACGCGCCCGCACGTCCTCTATCAACTCGACCTTGCCGGGCCTGAGCCCAGGTCCGAGCATCAATAGTCTTGCCAGATGATCGTGGTCAGTAGGCGCGCTGGATGCCTCGACCCTTAGTCGACCACGCGCCGGTGGCGGACCCGCTACCGCGCATCTGCACTGGGAGGAATTCCCACATGCGGAACGCTGAGCGGTCGCTCTTTGGCTCCCATGACGAGAACTATGTGGCTCGTAGTAGAACCAGATTGCTCCGCTCTGGCTGGCCGCCAGCACGAGGTCGGAACGATCCAGTCGGCCAGGAGTGCGGATCTGGTGCTGATCGCGCTCGACGAGGTCACTACGGGCTTGTGCGGACCCGACGGCGCGGCCGCCGTCTACTACCGGGTGCCGCAGCCGTCGACACGGTGTTCATCGACGGCAGGGTGAAGAAGTGAGGCAGCGAGCACGTCGGGGTCGACTACGCCCAGGTCGCCCGCGAGGTGAGGCCTCGCGCATCTACCTGCTCGAGCGATTTCGGCGTCACAACGGACGAGATGCGCGCCGGCCCTCCGACATGTTCGGGTCAGGAGGGTTCCTCGGCGGATACCGCCACACCGCCCTCGACCGCGACGATGCGATGGTCCTCGGCGTGGGTGAGTTCCGTGCGGAGGAATAGATCATCCGTCGGCAGGTGCAGGTCGAAGCGAGCGAAAGCCGCCACCTGGAGACCGCCGGTGTGGGCGGCGAGGTCGAGCACGTGTCCGCCGATGCTGCGATCCTCGCTCAGGAAATGGAGGTGAAGGCCCGCGACCGCGATGCCCTGATAGATCGCCGGCGTCCAGAATCCGACCACCGTGCCGCGGATGTCGCGCGCCACCGTCTCGACCTGGTGACTGGTCACCTCGGCGAGCCGCGGGAGCGGATGATGCTGACGAGGCGTGACCCGCACGCAGACCTCCGACAGCACGCCGTCGAAGCGCACGGCGTGGAAGAGGTTCCGGCTCGTGAGCGCACCCTCGACGGATGCCAGGAAGCCCGCGAAGTCCTGCTCGCACAAGCCGACTCGCGGGACCTCAGGAAATCGGCAAACGATCGCGAACGGGAGGATGTCGTCGTCGTCCATCGCCAGCGGCGGACCATCAAGCGTGCACTCGATCGCCTCGCCGTCCACGATGACCACCTCGCCGCCGAGGTGGTCGACACACCCGAGCCCGAAGTCCCCGATCGAGCGCGCTTCGGCGACGCGCAGGCCCGACTCATAGGCGCCGGCGAGCAGCGCGTCGATCACGGCGAACTGCGTCACGGCGGCGCCCGGCACAGGAGAGGGAGTCATCACCGTTGAGGGTACCGGCGCTCGGCGGTCACGACGAGAGTCGGAACTCCAACGCAAGGAGCGCCGCGCGCCCTGCTGCGCGTCCGACCCCTCGGCGACGCGCCGCCCTGCAGGGCCGCGAGAACCCGGCCGACGCCGGCGCCGTGCTCGCACTCAACAAGCCAGCGAGGCGGTCATGTTCGGCTCCCGCGGCTGGGGTCACCCAGGATGCTAGGAAGCCCTCCCACACGCGAAATTCGAAACCCGATCACCTCCGCGGCCATGGAACGATGGGGCCTGCGCAGGTTCAGTTCAAGCCTGGAGACGGTGATCCCCGAATCGGGGCTGATCCGCTGTCTGTTGTCGAGCGGGCTGCCGATGTTCGCCGCGTGGAAAGCGAGCAGATTCATGAGTGCTTCCTTTCTGTGTGGCATCACTGGTTCGAAGCAGAATGCGGCTGGATCTGCAAGGAGCCATGCTCGGCCGAGTCGTTGGCGTTAGGTTGTCACAGTCCAACAGAGGGTGAGCGCTTCGCGGAGCTCTTCGCGAAGAGCGTTGACGTCGTGCTGGCCGGTGTCGTGCATGGCCTCGCTGACGATAAGCACAACGTGTGTTTCGGGGCGGATCGCTGAACGGCCGCTCTGCCGGTTCGTCCAGCGGCGAGCATGCGCGTGGCCGGCGTCGTCGGCGAAGATCACCTCGCCTGCTTCCGGGGTTTCGGTATCGCCAGCGAAGGTCGCGTAAGTCTCGGTTCCGGTGGCGTGGCGAACGGTGAGGTTTCCGGTCACCTGGTCGAGGTCGAACACGGCGATGGGAATCGCGTAGGCGAGGGAGACGGCGTTGCACACGTCGACCAGCGGATGGATCGACGGCAGCGAGCCGTCCTTCCGAAACCGGCGCAGCAACGCCTCCGACGCACACCTGTACTGGGTGGGTTTCAAACCCATCTGGCTGAATGCGCGCCGCCAAGCGGTGATCTCGGGGAACTCGCTCTCCGGCCGTTCCGCCAGCCGAGCCGTGGCCCGCTCCAGGAACGGCCGGGTGCTGTCGGCGACATCGGGGGCCGCGGTGACCCCAGTGACCGACAAGG
>Ga0075421_100007580_pt1 | contig 13302 bp, 12 predicted proteins | sample SoiMetdeltSBSDD5_FD_75292 | JGI IMG/M metagenome (GOLD analysis project Ga0075421, IMG submission 75292) | Bulk soil microbial communities from a Populus tree surrounding site in Tennessee, USA - Soil MetaG P. deltoides SBSDD5 | ecosystem: Environmental > Terrestrial > Soil > Tree plantation... | reverse complement strand
GCGCCCGGTCCGGGCGTCGTCCGCCGCGACCCGATGCCCGCGACAGCGGGACGCCCAACCAGCATGCGGGCAGGCGCAAGACCGAACAGCACACCGGTCGCGAGGCTCAACGCGATCGCATATCCCAACACACGCGCGTCCAGCGACACCTCGCTCAGGCGCGGAATCTCGGCGGGCCCATTCGTGGTCAGCAGCGTCGTCGCCCAGAATGCCATCGCCGCTCCCCCGGCACCGCCAATCACCGCGAGCACGACGGATTCCGTCAGTAACTGTCGCAGCATGCGTGCCTGAGACACGCCGAGCGCCAGTCGCACCGCAATTTCCTCTTCGCGTTCACTCGCGCGAATCAGTAACAAGTTCGCGACGTTTGCGCACGCAATCAACAGCAGGAGCGCAACCGCCCCCCAGAGCAGATAGAGCGGCGTCTTCACGGGTCCAAGAACAAAGTCGCGCAGCGGCGTGACCACGGGGCGTGGACGTTCGTAGTCCGTCGGAAACCGCATCGCGAGCGATTGAAAGATGCGCGCGAGGTCGGTCTCCGCTTCGACCGGCGTGATACCGGCCTTCAGGCGCGCGACCACGTGAATGTGGCGACACCCTCGGCACGCCCTTGGGTCTTCTGCGTAGCCGAGCAGCGTCCAGATCTCGGTGTCCGGGAACTTGCGCGCGGCAATGACGTCGCTGGCCTCCGGCGGCAGCACGCCCGCGAGCGTGAAGGTGTCCTGATTGATCGTGACCTGCCGTCCGACGATGTTCGGATCCGCACCGTAGCGCCGCCGCCAGAGCGAATCGCTGATGATCGCCACGTCTCGTCTCGCGAGGTGATCCTCGCCTTGCTCGAAGTCGCGACCAATCGCAGGGGTGAGGCCGACTGTCCGAAAGTACTCCCATGTGACCCGCGCACCGACGACGCGCTCGGTATCTCTGCCGTCGCCGGTCAGCGTCGCGGACCATGAGCTCAGCGCGGCAGTGGACTCGAGGGTCAGATTCTCGTTGCGGAGATCGGCAAACGTCAGGTATCCGGTCGCTCCCGGATCCTTTCCGGCGGGTTGCTCCTCGACCAGCACGAGTTCGTCGGCGTTGCGGTAGTCGAACGGCGCCAGGAGCACTCCATTCACGACGGAGAAGATGGCGGTATTGGCTCCGATACCGAGCGCCAGCGTGAGGACGGCCGTGAACGTGAGCGCGGGCCGGCGCGCCAGCATGCGAATCGTGTAGGCAAGGTCGCGCCGCAGGATGTCGAGGTGCTCCGCGGGAGCCGTGCGGAATACATCCGCAATCGTCCCAAGCCACACGCGCGTGAGGCTGGCTGCGCCGTCAGCGGATCGACGCTCTGCGCGAAAGGTCGCTGCCATCTCGCGCTCGTAATCGCCACGGAACTCCGCCGGCAGCAAGCGCATCAAGGTCTTGAACGCTCGGTCCTGCCAGCCGTGCCAGCGCATGGGGCTCATGCCTTTCGCAGCCGCAACTTCGAGCGGGCCTGCTTCGCGGTCGCCTCGAGGCGCCGCGCCTCTCCCTCGGCCGCCCTTCGCCCGCGCGTGGTCAGCCGGTAGTATCTGCGTCGCTCGTCGTCCAACTCAGGATCGGGGCGCGCCGCATCTTCGTCGATGAAGCCGTTTTCGAGAAGCCGCTTGATGACCGTGTAGAGGGTCGCCGCGCGCAACTCGACCTGGCCGTCCGTGCGCGCCGCGATTTCCTTTCCGATGGCATATCCGTGCTTGTCCCCATCAGCGAGCGCAACGAGCACCTGAAATTCGGCAGCGGTAAGGACGGCAGATGGCTGTGTCACTCGCCTGATGATATATCATCGATTGATATAGTCAAGACGCGCCTGTCGAGGAACCACTTCGTGGGCGCGAAGAGCTCGCAGCGCGATGACATTCAGGACTGGCTGGAGCCGTAATACGCACTGCAAGCCTGAAGTCGAGCGAAAAGCCGCCCAACCACGTCCACGGATCCCGCGCGGCCGTCTTCCTCATATGAATTGGTCCGAATTGAGTACGCCGGGACGTGAGATACGCGTCAGGGCTACACAATGCCCGTGTCGTCCCCTACGAGGGTCCCGCCGATCCAGTTCCAGAGCACGCGTGCGGATCTTTCCGACGCGGTCGCTCCGGCGCGGTGAGTGCTAAAAATCCGCCGCTCTCGGAAAAAATACCCGCAGCTCTTTTCTTTCATGTTGGTTGATAGGCACACCCCACGAGCGGCGTGCGGATAACCTCCGGCACGGCGATTGCCACATTGTTGCCGTAGCCGAACACGTTATGAGCACGAAGTCCTGGATTCGCGGAACGATCGGTATCGCCGCCGCCGGCGCCGGCTTCGCCGCGGGCGCGTACGCTGCCGCCCGCTGGTATCGCTACGGCCATGTCACGAACGCCGACGAAGAAGACGCCGATGCACTACTCGACCGATTCGTGCCGACGTACGACGTCGTCGAGCGTCATCACATCCGCGTCGGCGCGCCCACGAATATCACTCTGGCTGCTGCATGCGAGCAGGATCTGCTGCACGTGCCTCTCATTCGCGCGATCTTCAGAGCGCGGGAAATTGTTCTGCGCGCGAGGCCGGACAGCCGTCCGCAGCCGCGCGGCCTCCTGGCCGTCACGCAGGCGCTTGGCTGGGGTGTCCTTGCCGAAGTGCCGGGTCGAGAGATTGTCGTTGGTGCCGTGACCCGGCCGTGGGAGCCCAACGTTACATTCCATGCGCTTCCGCCCGACGAGTTCGCGACGTTCGCGCAGCCAGGCTTCGTGAAGATCGCGTGGACGTTACGCGCCGATCCCCTCGATGACGGCAACTCCATCTTCCGGACGGAAACCCGTGCGGTAGCCACCGACGTCACGGCTCGGACACGGTTCCGGCGGTACTGGGCATTTACATCTGCTGGAATCACTCTGATTCGAAGGCTCTCACTGCAGCCGCTCAAACGCGACGCCGAGCGCCGGGCGCGCGGGGCGCGTCCTCACGCGGGAGAGCACGCATGAGCACGGCATTTGCGATCGTGCGCGTCGTCCACGGTCTTGTTCTATCTCACTGACGAAGTTCAGTACAACCTGCGACCGTGTGACACCGTAGCGCAGATCTCGCTCTCCGATCCGACCGACCACTCGATCAGCACCACCAGCGCGCTGACGGTCTCGGTGGTCAGCCACGTCTCACTCAAGGTCAGTCTTCAGTGGCTGCACGAAAACGAGCCGGCGCTCGAGCCCGACCTTGACGTCGTCGCCTTCGTCGACGTGATCAACCCCGATGGGATTCCGGGCTCGGGCGACGAGCGCTTCCGGACGCTGTCATCCGGCGGGGTGAAGCTCGTGATCGGCTCTGCGGACGCGCGGAAGGACAAGCTGGATACAGTCTTCCGGACGGCGATTGTCATCAAGTTCTAGCGATGAAGTGGCACCGAGGATCAACTGAGCAACCTCCTCGTGTGCTGCTCACAACTGTTTCGCGACATCGTCACATCTCACTTCACCTGACATGTCGGTGTTAAGGCGAGTCGTGCGGCGGCTCCTCGAGGTGTGGTCATCGGAAAGACGATCCGGCCTGGATCCTCCAGAATGTGCCCGCGCTTGTTCGTCGATATTTCGGATGCGCTGACCTCGGCGCGGCGCTGAGCGAGCAGGCGAAGCCAGTCGAGGACAGTCGCGGGATCCGAGGCTCGCTTTTGACACTCGGCGACGACTGCACTCGCCTCCTTCTGGTACGCCATAGCGTTTCGCTGAGGGTCGGTCAGATTGCTCAGTAGTTCAGCGGCTCCTGGCACTTTTGCCGTCCGCAGCTGCTCCCGGAAGCGTCCGACGAAATCCGCGCCGCCCTCGGCTGGTACTGCCTTCAGCAGACCGCATCGAGTACCGGCGAACACCGGATTGGTGAGGTCGACCGCGAGCACGTCGGCCACGAACTCCCTGTCGATGATCCCCTGCTCGACCAGGGCATCCACAGCCACGATATCGGACTGCGCCTTGACTGGGGCGAGCCATGCGTGGTCGGCGTCGATACGCCCGGGCGTCTCCGGCAGACGGGAGCCCAGCTTCTTGAGCGCGGCGTCGTAGCTCTGTCGCTGGACAGAAACGTCCACTTTCGCCAGGCGCTCATCGACGAAGAACCCGGAAGGGATTCGCACCGTGGGCTTTCGATCGTCGAAAGGCTCGGTATCGGACTTGATATTCACCTCTACCGGGCAGAACAGGGGCCGCAGGCGTTCCTGCAGGCTGCGACCCGCCAGCACCTTCCGGTAGCCAGGGCTGTCCGCGAGCCTTCGCGACGACGCAGCTACCAGGTCGGCCAGCTCCTGCGCATCGACGAGGTCGGTGAGTATCTCCTTGATCGATGCGTCTGGTTTCATCGTACCGAGAGGCAGCGGTCGCGCCTTGACGAACCAGTCATTGTGGGGAGCAGCGAGCTCCTTCTGCAGAAGACCGCCGTTCAGATGGCAACCAGAACACCGCAAGCGCTGGCCGAACGCCCCTTGTGACGTCGGCCGCTGGCGATGCAGCAGCTGGATGTCGTCCAGAACATCTTTGGAATCGCCTCTGTAAAACCATCTGCCGCTCACGAGCTCGTAGAAGTTGTAGAACTCCTTGTCGGGATCCCACGCAATCAACTCGATGGTGAGGTCGCTCTGGTTGGACACCAGTCGCCCATCGCCCGTCGCAGTGGTGAAATGGCCGAATACCAAGTCGCCACGCTGGATCGTAAGCGTTGACGACGAAGCCGAAACGATCTCGAAGATGAAGAACGCTCCAGCGTTGGGATTGTGAAAGCCGACGAAGTTGACCATCGTCGGTTCCAGGCGCGCTCCCGATCGCTTGAGGAGGTTGCGAAACGCAATGGCTGTGTTGGGGCACGCCGCCTGCGGGGCCAGCACTCGGGCAACTGGATCTCGCGGTGAGGGTGTCGGAAGGTTTGACGGAATACAGGCCGCGTCGACGGACACGACGGACCACAGAACGAATAGCGCGGCAGATCCAGCCAGACTGACAGTACGAATGTGCGTAGTCATGATCGTGTTTCTTAACCAATGAAACGCAGCCGACGGCTGGAACGAACTCGCGGCTTCAGTGGAGACGCCGTTTGGTCTGAAGCCTGCGCGAACCTCTTCTGAAGGGAGTGGCGGCTGTTCCCAGGCCGCGAAGTGACCATCGGGCACGCTGCCGCAAAGCGTCCGAACGTGGGCACAGGTCCTGCTCTCTTCCGTCGCGCGGTCCGTTCGTCACCTCACGTTTCGAGCAATTCATGCGGATCACTCGCTATTCGTCTGCGCGAGCCACGGTATTTCGTGGGTGAGGGCGCGCGGGCCCCTCCGGCGCGGCAAGCCCCGCAGGGTCCGCGGGGCATCATCTCAAGCGTCTCTCGAAGGGACGTACTGGAGAGCTGTGGAGCTCGCCGGCGCGCCCGTTCCCTCGCTACCAGCCAGCCGAGAGGCGCATCTCGCGTTTCAGCCGGGAGGACGTGTTTCCGGATCGGACGGCTGCAATCGGATCACGGGCAGCTACACGCTGAAGGGTGAAGGCGTCACGTTCGGTCAGATTGCGGGAACGCAGATGGCATGCCCGGACACAGCGGATGTCGCGGGGCGATTTCACAGCGCACTGAAGGGCACCAGCCACTGGAGGATCGTGGGCAGTCGGTTGGAGCTGTTCGGCGCAACCGGCAAGCCCCTGGCCGTGTTCGAGCGAGGAACCCAGGCACTGCCGTCGACGGGTTCGTCGCCGTTGCAGGGAACGACATGGCAACTGGTCAAGTTTCAAGGAGGCGATGGCACGACGCTCACTCCAGATGACAGGACCAAGTACACCCTCGAATTCGGGAATGGTGGGCGTGTCAACGCCCGCATCGATTGCAACCGTGGTGGCGCGACCTGGAAAGCCACGGGGCCGAATCAACTCGAACTGGGTCCGCTCGCGCTCACACGCGCGAAGTGCCCCGAGGGATCCTTGCACGACCAAATCGCCAAGCAGTGGACGTATATCCGGTCCTTCGTGATCAAGGACGGTCATCTCTTCCTGGCGCTCATGGCCGACGGAGGGATCTACGAGTACGAGCCCCGAGCTCAGAAGCAGTAAACGATCCACCGCCGGCGACGATGTGGTTGCCGCTGTTCGTGGTGCACTCGGCGGTCAGCGTTACGTCAACAAAGAACTCTCTCATCTGAGCGACAGACATGAGGAAGCGACGATCGAAGCCCTGTCAAGACCCCATTACGTCCGCGCCGTACCAGACGAGTGTGGACGTGGGTCGCCGTCGTGCTGATCACCGCCTCCGTGACGCTTGCCGTCACAGCGATGCGCACGAGACCGTCCGAAGCCGTGGTCGCTGTACACGAAAGACGGCAAGCCCGCGTACGTTTACAACTTCCTTGGCCTGTCGCGTTACACCATTACTTCGTCGCAATCACTCCCGCCGGGTCCCGTCACTGTTACACTCGACTTCGTCTACGACGGCGGCGGTGTCGGCAAGGCTGGGAAAGCGACGCTCCTCGTCAATGGCAAACCCGTCGCCGAAGGCCGCGTCGAGAAGACGCAGCCGAACATCTTCTCGGCGGACGAAACGGCGGACGTCGGCATCGACAACCAGATGCCGGTGGCTCTGGGCATCGGCATCGGTGCCGAGACTCGATTCACGGGCAAAATCGACGAGATCACCCTTGAAGTGAGTCCAGCGAAGTAGGACGTCGCAGGGAGACGCGTGAAACGAAAGTCTTATGGAGTGTTCGATCATGAAGAAACACGTTCTCGTCTGGACGATGCTGGCATTCGTGGCTGCAAGCGGACTTGCGCTTGCGCAACTGGCGTTCACGAAGGCACAGGTCGCCGACCGCATTCGTAAAGTCGAAGATGGCGTGGATGAATTCCGCAAGTGGGCCGAGAACAGGGCCGAGAACGGACAATCCACCGCGCAAGCGGCGAAGGCGTCTGGCCGTTCTCGCGGCCGTACCGCGACGGAGTCGCAGAAGGCTGTCGCGCGAGAGAAGAAAGACGAATTGGACGATGCGCTGGGCGATTTGAACCGCTCGACGAATCGCTTGCGTCGCAAATTCGATCCGACCGACAAGTGGATGGAAACGCGGCCGCAGGTAGAAAACGTCCTCGACGACGCACGCAAGATCAACCAGGTCATGGTGCGCGGAAAATACGGCACGCAGGCGGAGCGCTATTGGGCTGCGCTCCGGACGGCCATCAATGATCTGGCGCGTGTCTACAACTTGACACCGTTGGGAGTGTGATCGAGCGAGGGATTTCGTTGGACCCTTCGCGGAGTCTCGTTTGTCTTTCGCATTCCCGCAGACGTTTCGCTTGACACGCATCACGGCCGAGTCATTCAACTAAAGCATTCCAGCAGGACATCGCGATCCGAGGAGAGGGTTTCTCGAACGAGCAATGAAGATTCGAGTCGTCGGTGGCGGCCCCGCGGGACTCTTCTTCGCGTACCTGATGGGGCGCGCGGATCACGGACACGATATCCGCGTGTACGAACGGGATCCCGAAGGCGCCACCTACGGCTGGGGACTGGTGTTTTCGGATGTCGCCTTGTCGTTCGTCCGCGACATCGCGCCCGAACTGTATGACTCCACGACTCAGAACCAGGTCGTGTTCGATGCCATGGCGATTGTGCACAAGGGTCGGCACGTGACGCTGGCCGGCAATACATTCCATCGCGTGGCTCGCCTCGATCTGCTTCGAGCGCTGCATCGTCATTGTCGTGAGGTCGGCGTCGTGCTCGAATTCGATCACCGATGCGACGACGTTTCAGAGTTTGCGAAGTGCGATTTGATCGTCGCAGCTGACGGCGCCCGCAGCGCCATCAGAACCCGCTATCGAGACCAGTTCGAGCCGACGCTCGATGAACGACCGAATCTGCTGGCGTGGTACGGGACAACGAAACTCTTCGAACCGCTGTCCTTGATCTTCCGCCAGAATCACCACGGGTTGATCATCGCGCACTGCTATCAGTACAGCCGCACGCACAGCACGTTCCTCGTCGAGGTCCCGCCCGACACCTTTGACGAGGCTGGACTCGATCGCATGTCGGAGGCGGAAAGCCTGGCGTATTGTGAGGTGGCATTCGCGGACGACCTGGACCAGCATCCGTTGCTGTCGAATCGCAGCAACTGGTTTCGCTACACCATCGTCAAGAACAGGAACTGGTCTTTCGACAACATCGTGCTGCTGGGCGATGCGCTGCGGACGGGTCACCCGTCGATCGGCTCTGGCACCCGACTCGCCCTGCAGGACTCGATCGCGCTCTTCGAGGCGTACCGCATTGCCGCCGGCGACGTGCCGCGCACGCTCGAAGAGTTTCACCGTATTCGTCGCCCCGGTTCGGATTCTCTCCAGCAGGCCGCGATCAAGAGCACGGAGTGGTACGAGAGTCTCGGACCGAAGCTCGATCTCGATCCGATTTCTTTCGCGTACGACTATCTGCGGCGAAGCGGCCGGGTGAGCCACGCCGATATTCAACAGCGCGACCCGGCCCTCGCGGCCGCCTACGAGCGACTTCACCCTGGTGCAACAACCACATGCTGAAGGGGTGCGTCCCGTGGCCGGAAGACCTGGCGCGCAAGTACGTCGAGGCTGGTCTCTGGGAAGGAGTCACTGTTGCCGAGATGGTCGAACGGACCGCGCGCCGGCTGCCGCGGAAAGTGGCGGTCGTCCACGATGGCGGCCGGATTACCTATGAAGAGCTCGTTCGATCGGCACGGTCTCTCGCAACCAGCCTAGTGCTTCTGGGCCTGAACCCGCAGGACCGTGCCATCGTTCAACTGCCCAACGGGCCGGAGTTCGTAGCCCTTTATCTCGCGCTGAATTACATCGGGGTCATCCCCGTAATGGCATTGCGCGCCCACCGCCACGCAGAGATTCGGCACTTCGTCCGATCCTCCGATGCCGTCGCGTATTTCATCGCCGACCGGGTGGGCTCATTTGACTACCGGCCGATGGCCGCCGACATCGCCGCGGAGTTTCCATCCATTCGGCGCGTGGTCGTGGCCGGCGAGCCCGGACCGAACCAGACGGCCTGGCGGGCGCTGATGTCGAACGGCGCAGTCGACGAGAGCCTGCTCGAGAGCGTACGGCCAGATCCGGGGGACGTCTCGACGATGCTCTTGTCCGGTGGAACGACGTCGCTGTCGAAGCTGATTCCGCGCACGCACAACGACTACGTCCTCAACGCACGCTTGTGCGCGCAGGTCGCGGGGTTTTCCGGCGACACCGTGTTCCTCGCCATACTGCCTCTTGGGCACAACTACAATCTGGCCTCTCCCGGACTGTTGGGGGTGTTCTATGCGGGCGGGACCCTCGTCATCGCGAGGAGCACCGACGCCAATGACGTGTTCACGTCTGTTTCGCGCGAACATGTGACGGTCATTGCCGCGGTTGTCCCACTGATTACGACGTGGTTGAACAACAACGTCGCACAACAGTTCGACGTGTCGTCACTTCAGGTCGTTCAAAACGGTGGCGCGCGTCTCGCGCCTGAGCTCCGCACACGTCTTCGGACGGAGTTCGGGTGCACGCCGCAGGAGATCTACGGCACCGCTGAAGGTCTCATCAACATGACTCGGCTCACCGACAGCGATGACCTGCTGCTCGAGAGCTCAGGTGCGCCAGTCAGTGACTTCGATGAGATCGCGGTACTGGACGATGCGGGCACGCCGCTCCCCGACGGTGAAGTTGGCGAGTTGGTGACGAGAGGTCCATACACCATACGTGGGTACTTCAACGCTGAGACGATCAATGCGGACGCGTTCACGGCGGACGGGTTCTACCGCATGGGCGACATCGTCACGAAACGGGGTCGTTACGTGTACACGGAGGGTCGACGAAAGGACCTCATCAACCGAGGCGGCGAGAAGATCAGTTGCGATGAGATCGAGAACCTGGTTTTTGGTCTCAGCCAGGTCCGGCAGGTCAGCGTCGTGGCGATGGCCGATCCGGTCTTTGGTGAAAAGGCTTGCGCCTGCGTCGTCCTTCATCCTGGCACTCAGCTCACGTTCGACCAGTTGATCGCGCACCTGCGTGTGCAACAGATCGCCGCATTCAAGCTCCCCGAGCGACTGGAAATCCTGGAGTCTTTTCCGATTAGCCCAGTCGGCAAGATCCTGAAACGCGAGCTCCGCGAGATCGTGGCGCAGCGCATCGCACTGGAGCAGGCCGGCTAGTCCGACCTTCAGTGATTCACAATTGAGAGACAGGCGTGCATTGCTCGGCTCGCATGGCGATGCCAAGCAGCTGCTTCCGTTGCATGATGAAATGAACGACTCGCACGACGAGTCTAGTCAGCCACAAGGGCAGCCCGTGGAATCGGTACCCGGGTCCACCTCGTACACGCACGACCAGACGCGTGACACCCGGCGCCGCTTCCTCGAGAAAGAACGTCCAGGTCACCTCTGGCGTGCCATCCGGCGCCGGCCAGCCAAGCGTCAACATCCGCTCTGATTGAAAAGCCAGCACAGTGAATCCCTCGGTCACGCCCGGTAAAGCGGGACAGACAGTACCGATGGCCACATGCTGCAGTTCCGGCACGATGCGCGTCGCGCTTCGCTGGCGGCCGTTGTCCAGCCAATCGTAGCTGTACCAGCCGGCGCGGCTCCCGGCGCCCATCTGCACCAGCCATGGCCACACGTCACGAGCCGCGCGTCGAATCGTGACCGCGTGCGTCAACGTGTCAATGGCCTGCGGAATCCGTTCGTCTCCCGGCAGTGCACGCGCGCGCTCCTCCCGGCTAGCGCGAACGAAGCGCCACACCTGTCTGGGACGGATCGAGCGGCTCGTTGCGCGTTTCGCGCGCCGGCGCACCGCTCGCAGCAGCTGCCAGCTGACAAACGCGCCAGCGGGTTTGATCACCCGCCAGTACCGCGCGAACTTGCGCTCCGCACGCAACGAGAGTGCGCGCGTCGCATGCTCCAGCACCAGCCAGGACTCGCCGGGCCGACCCGTCGGTGCCACACGAACACTCATGAACAGCTTTTCGTATCGAGGATCCACAAAAGCCCCAAATGCCTCGCGCGACGCAAATCGACGTGTCGCCTGATTGACGCGATGGAGTTGTGCGGCCGATCCGGTGATGACTTCGCGCGGTGTCTCGTCGTGAAGAACAAGCGTGCCACCAGCGATCAGCGTATCGAAGAATGGTGATGCCGTATAAATCGGCGGCATGCGGCCGCTGAGCCGCAACGGCAAATACCGGATCTCTCCCAGCAACCAGGCAAGCTTGATGTCGGGCAACCTGACCTCGCGCAGGGCTCGGAAGATCGCCGCTGGCGACGCCTTGACGACGATGGCCACGTGGTCGCGGAACTGAGCTCCTTCGGCAAGCTGGTTGAATCGACGAGACGCCGGAACAGGCAGGCGGCGGGACATGCCCGACTCCATTGAGAATGCTGCACGCGTCGCCGACGCGTACTGTTTCGTCAAGATAGCCAAACGCACGAAACACGCCAGAGACGGTTTCCGCGTTGGGCCAGCTTCTCGCTGCCTGGTCCGGACATTGCGTCCGGTCCACGGAAAAGTCAGCAGCGCACGCGGGATTCCCGGCACACGGTCGTGCGCCTTCTCATCCCGTGCTGCTATCGCACGTTCACCAGGTGGGAAATTCTCCGGTCCGATCGAGTGGAATTCCACGCGCTCGCTCACGACACATGCCCACGATGTCGCCTCTCGCAGCGAGGCGACCCTACTCCACTGGCACGCCAATGGCCATCACATGGATCGGGAGACGGAGGACGTATGGCCACTGCAAACCTTTCCGGAGTCGACGCGCAGATTCGAGAGATGGTGACACGCCAACTGGACTGGGATACTCAGGTCGACGCCAGCGCGATTGGCGTGGCCGCCAAAGATGGCACGGTGACACTGACGGGATATGTGGATTCCTATGCTGGCAAGCTGGCTGCGGAGCGCGTAGCGAAACAGGTGCGCGGCGTGCGGGCCGTGGCCAATGAGATTCAGGTGCGACTGAGACTCGAACGGACCGACGCCGATCTCGCCCAGGATGTCGTACGCGCCCTCGAGTTACGGAGCACGGTGCCCGACAATGTGCAGGCGACGGTCCATCATGGTCACGTGACCCTGACCGGCGAGGCGATGTGGGAATTCCAGCGGCGAGATGCGGAGAAGGCAGTTCGTCACGTTCGTGGTGTGCGTGGAGTCGTCAACCGCGTCGGTCTCGCCCCGATGGCGGCCGCCCGTGACGTTCGTCATCGAATCGTCGAGGCATTCCATCGCAGCGCCGATCTCGACGCACGCCACATCACAGCACATGCCGCGGGCGACGTCGTGACGTTGTCCGGGCAAGTCCGCAGTTGGCTGCAACGGGAGATCGCCGAGCGGGCAGCCACCGATGCGCCCGGGATCACGCGCGTGGACAATCTGATTACGGTCGTACCACCCAGTGACGAGGACGAGATCTGTTAGTCAGCCACGCGCAGTAGCGGCTTCCTAGTCTAGTCGGCTGGGCGGTTTCTATTCCGCCCCGCGCTGCTGAAAAGACTGCAGGAACTGTACGAGCGCATCGATGCGGTTGCTGGCATCGTCGGGCGTATTCTCCTGCCGCTTGAACACATCACCCCAGATTGGCATAGTCCGGTCGCCGTGAGCGGCCGGTCCATGGCCCTCAATCATCTGGCGTAAACGTTCCCCGGGGAAGACTCCTCCGTTGCGAGCGGTGTACGTAGTAAGGTCGGGGGCCGCGCGCAGCAATTGCCCACTCAACGGACCCGTTCCGCGAGCGGTCTCACCGTGGCAGCTGGCGCAATAGGTTCGGAAGAGTTGAGCGCCGGTCACCTGCCCTGCTCCCGAGCTCCGCCGCAACGGATCGGGCGGACGCTGCAGCGATTCGACGTAGGCCACGAGATTCGCCAGGCGGACCCTGACCCTCGCGTCCGATGACTCGAGGCCGCGAAACGTGCTGCCCCACACCGGCATGTCGCTCGTGCCGTGCGCGGGCGATGCTCTGTCTGCCCCTTCCACGAACGAGGCCACGCGCTCTCGCGGGAATGACCCGTCGTTGCGCAGTGCAAGCGTTGTCAGATCCGCTGGACGCGTCTTCAAAGCAGCAGCGACCGGGCCCGTACCCCGTCCATCCGATCCGTGGCACGAGGCGCAATATCGCTCGAACGAGTCACGACCAGTGAGCGACTCGATCGCGAGCGCCGGCATCGCAGGACGGCTCACTTGCGCGCTGCCGATCGCAGAGAGGGCTGTTGCAGCACACACGACGGCAACGACATCGCGAGTCATATCACCTCCAGCATCGATCCCGCGCGTCGCAGCGCCGGATCAACGATTCGCCGCGTGGTCAGGA
>Ga0075421_100007579_pt1 | contig 13304 bp, 9 predicted proteins | sample SoiMetdeltSBSDD5_FD_75292 | JGI IMG/M metagenome (GOLD analysis project Ga0075421, IMG submission 75292) | Bulk soil microbial communities from a Populus tree surrounding site in Tennessee, USA - Soil MetaG P. deltoides SBSDD5 | ecosystem: Environmental > Terrestrial > Soil > Tree plantation... | reverse complement strand
GGGATCAATTCCAGCGCCGTGCCGGCTTTTGCCATAATGACCTTGCAAATATGATGTAATAAAAGAACATCCAGATATCAAGCAAAAGAAAGACAGGCCAGAGGTCTTTCTCATCTAATTTTTTCATTGCAAAAAAATAGATCAATGCCTGTACAATAAATCTTGCTCCGAAAACTATCAGGGCAAACTGCCAGTTATAAAATAAAATGGATAAAATGAATAAAGGATAAAAAAGAAATTGTGAAAAAGTATAAAGACCAAGAAGAAACTTGTGGACCGGTTTATAATATTTAGCCGTTGTATAATGCCTGTATTTTTGTTTTACCCAACCGCTCCATGTTTTCCTCGGGATCGATAAAGTTCTTGCATCTTTATCGATAACTACCGCGACATTTCTGCTGTTCGCTGCTTTATTCACAAAGAGGTCGTCATCACCCCCGGGGATATGATTGATAGATGAAAAGCCTTTTTGACGAAAGAACAACCCTTTTTTATAAGAAAGGTTTCTCCCAACTCCCATGTAAGGAACCCCGGCCAGTGCAAAAGATAAATACTGCATGGCAGAATGAAAGGTTTCAAACCTGATCAGCTTATTCAGGAACCCTGGCCCTTTATGATAGGCGCCGTAACCCAGTACTATTTCTACTCCATCATGATACCCATCCTGCATTTTTTGCACCCAATGCTCGCTTGCAGGTACACAATCTGCATCAGTAAGCAGCATCACTTCATGATTCGCTTCTTTTATCCCGATACTTAACGGGTATTTCTTTCCATTGATCAGTTTTGCTTCCTGGGTGAGTTCTACAATATGCAATCGATCTTTAAAAGTCTTTTTTAGTTCCTGTAAAATATATTTTGAATCATCAACTGAATTATCATTTACAGCGATCACTTCATATGTAGATGGGTATTCCTGCACTAATAAACCGGGAAGGTGACGGGCAAGATTTTCATCCTCATCCCTGGCACACACAATCACGGAAACCGGGTGTTGCTGATTTCTTGGTCTTTTTTTTAGTCTGTAAAAGGCTACACGGCTGAAGAACCAGAGATAATAAAACAGTTGAATAAGAGTTATTCCTGCAAAAAAATAGAAGACGTTCTCCCACCAGTTGATCTGCTGTAAAAAAGAAAAATCCATAGTCGCTTGCGTTGCGAAAGTAATACAGAGTTATCAGTTTTTTGCTCTTCCGGAAGTCGGATAATAACCTATTTATTAACTTATGTTGATATCAGGCGCTGAGAACAATTATTTATTTCTTATTTGTAAGCGATCTTTTCAAATACCAGAATCCATTCCATTGGCATCTTGAATCGTCTACTTTTTTGATCCCCCATTTCGTTGTGACGACATACCTATCTGTTGTTGTGCAGCCGCCATCACCTTTTATACGGTTTAAACCATTTTCAAACTCTTTCAAATCACGAATTTGTTTATCAGAAAGAATTATTATTTCAGTGCCAGCATCTTTTTGTTCTTCATTAAGAAATATTCGGGATATAGTTGGATAAATCTTCGCTTCGTAATAATTATTTCTCCTGGTTATCACGATTTTTTCGCCACTACGATGGAAACAACCAAAGGAAGAAAAATCAATAGTGATACTATCATTCTCATTTAATTTTTCCAATGAATTTTCTGATAGTTCCGGTAGTTCATCAACACAAATTGTTAGCTGGTTAGAGTCACAATCATCTAATTGGTACACTTTTTCAATCTTTTCGCCAAATACATTGCTATGTTCTACCCGGTAAGTGCCGGGAATGAAATATGGGATGCGGATCTGACCATCTCTAAACTTATATGGGCGCATGGTATGGTACAAAATATTTTCAGGTAGTTTATAAAACTTTAGCTCCTGAGCCCAGGCTACACGACCGTCACGACAATCATTAACACTAACTTTCAACAACGAGACATGGTTTTGTGCGAACAAGCATGTTTGGTACAAAAAAAGAATAATCAGAATTGATCCTGGTCGCATGGTAATACCAATTTAGATAAAGCGTCTCAATAATGGCGGGTTAAGGGTGTTAAAATTCGTTTTAATAACTGCCATAAATTTGCTGCTTATGCCTGCATTAAAATTCGATTTAGAAAATACCGATCAGCATTCAAGTGCCAGAGCTGGCAAACTCATTACCGATCATGGCGAGATATTAACTCCCATTTTTATGCCAGTAGGAACCGTGGGCAGTGTAAAGGCAGTAACGCAACATCAGCTCGAAAATGATGTAAAAGCACAGATCATCCTGGGAAATACATATCATTTATACCTGCGCCCCGGGTTAGAAACAATTGAAAAAGCAGGTGGGGTTCATAAATTTCTAAATTGGAGAAAGCCAATTCTAACAGACAGCGGAGGCTACCAGGTTTTTTCATTAGCCGGCACAAGAAAAATAAATGAGGAAGGAGTTACATTTCAAAGCCATATTGATGGCAGCAGGCATTTATTTACTCCTGAAGTGGTGATTGATATCCAGCGCAGCATTGGTGCTGATATTATCATGGCTTTTGATGAATGTCCGCCCGGGGGAAGCGATCATACCTATGCCAGAAAAAGCCTGGAACTTACACATCGCTGGCTTGACAGGTGTTTTGATCAATTCAATTCATCTAATGAAAAGTATGGTTACACTCAAAATCTTTTTCCAATAGTTCAGGGTGGCATTCATAAAGACCTGCGCAAAGAATCATGTGAATATATTGTTTCAAAAAATGCAACTGGAAATGCCATTGGCGGTTTAAGCGTTGGCGAACCTGAACCAATGATGTATGAGATATGTGATTTTTGTTGCGATCATTTGCCAGAAGACAAGCCAAGATATTTGATGGGTGTCGGAACTCCCTGGAACATTTTAGAATGTATTGGAATGGGTATAGACATGTTTGATTGTGTAATGCCAACAAGAAATGGTCGTAATGCGATGCTATTTACTACAAAAGGGGTTATTAATATCGATAATAAAAAATGGGAGCATGATTTTTCTCCAATTGATGATGGCTTTGATTGTGAAGTAAGCAATTATTACAGTAAATCTTATTTGCGTCATTTGATAAAATCAAAAGAAATTCTCGGGCTTACTATTGCGAGTGTCCATAACCTTGCTTTTTATCTCTGGCTGGTAAAAGAAGCAAGAAGAAAGATCGGGGAAGAAGATTTTATATCATGGAAAAACCACATGATCATTCAATTGAAACAAAAGCTTTAAATAAAAAAGCCCCGCGACCGGGGCTTATATTTATCACTAAAACCACAATTTATTGTTGAATGCCACCAGCACCACCGGCACCTACACGCTTGCTTTCATCATCAATACCAGTTTTACGGTTGCGTGACGCCTTCACCTGGTTATTACCAAAACGATAAGTGAAATTTACTTTGAACTGCCTGCTTTCAAATTTTCCGCTGGCAACAAGATATTGTCCCGCAAAATTGCTGGTGCCGCTGAACTTCATCGTCTTGAACACATCGCTCACCGCAACCTTTAAATTTCCTTTTCCTTTAAATAGTGCTTTTTGCATACCTGCATCAACAGCATACATGGCAATGCTTTTAAATGTCCCTTGCCACAAGCTTGGGGCATTATAAAAACCACTAAGCTCCGCGGTCCAGTCTTTCTTCTTCCCAAACTTCAGGCTGTTTTGCATAAAGAAATTGTAAGAGAACACATCCAGATCGATCGTCCTGTTGCCACCACCAAAATCTGCTACATAATGAGAATAATAACTGTTAAGGTTTGCAAAGAAGCTGTAGTTTTTATAAGTAAATGGATAGCTAAGATTCAGGCTTACGATGTTCTGTGTTGCAAGATTCTTTTTAGTCAGGAATGCTTTTGTTTTTTCCAATGTGTCTACAATCTGTGTGAACACATCTACTACATGGCTATAGTTGAGCGTTGCAGTCAACTTATATTTATAAATATGAGTAAGAGCAACCGAATTTGTATACTGCGGCTCCAGTGAAGTATTTCCTTTCTGGAATGTGTATTCATCCAATTTGAATTCAAACGGATTCAAATCCTGGTATGCGGGACGGTCGATACGGCGGCTGTAGGAAAAGCTCCATTGCTTCATCGGGTTTTTATTAAACGTAATGGAAGCGCTGGGAAAAAGACCTGTATAATTCCTTTCAATGGTTGACTTGATTGAAGTATTCACGGAGCCATCACTGTTCAATGCATAAGAATCCCCGTTATTGTTGGTATTTTCCACTCGCAAACCAGCCTGGAACATAAATCCTTTTTTAGGATAAGCCTTATTATAGTTTACGTAAACCGCATTGATATTCTCGCTGTAATCAAACTGGTTGCTGCGGGCAATGTCAAGCTGTTTTGCATTGCCGATCACATTGTAACGCCCAAAATTATTTGAAGTATTTACCAAAGATGTTTTAAAGCCAAGCCCAAGCCTGCCGCCCTTATACTTTTGTTCGTAATCCGCTTTTAATGTATAGATATCAATATCAGTGGGAGAAATGAAATTATAGATAGCCCTGCTAAGTTCGGTTGACATATCAGGGGTGTAATAAATATTAGGCTGCATCTGATCTGTCCTGATGCGGAAGATGCCATAGTCAGCATCTACATTCAGTTCACGACCTGCTGTATCTGCAAACCGGTAGTTGAGATTGAAGTTCACATTGTCCCTGTCCGCCTTGCTGCTGTTATTGGCGGTTAATATCCTGTCCGTTTCGTTAGTAGGTTTGTAAACAATGGGAGTGCTGCTTTTTGTTTTACTGCTGTTATTACCAATATTACCATTTACCAGGATACCAAACGTATTCTTGTTGTTAATGAAAAAATCTACGCCTCCTTTAAAACCAAAACTTTGGTTGCGATTAAGGCCATTATTTACCTGGCTAAAGACCGTATCCAATTGCTCCCTGTACAACCTGAATAAATTCTGATTCTTATTCCGGTTATAATTCAGGTTGCCGAAAACGTTGATCTTTCTGTTGCGGTGATTCAATGCAAGACCCGAATTGTATTTCGGATTGATCGCAATGCCATAACCTAAATTGACAGAGCCATTAGTACCAAACGATTTATTTTTCTTCAACCTGAGATTGATGATCCCTGCATTGCCCGCTGCGTCATATTTTGCCGAAGGATTTGTAATGATCTCAATTGCTTCGATCTCCGTTGACTGAATATTTTTCAGGTATGCAGCAAGATCAGCTCCTGCTAACGGAGTTTGTTTACCATCAACATAGATCTTTACTCCATTCTTACCGGCCAAACTTATGTTGTCATCCTTGTCAAGCAAAACACCCGGAGCCTTACGTAAAAGTTCCAGCGCATCATTACCAGTTGAATTGATCGTGCCCTCAACATTCAGAATGGTTTTATCGGCTCTTACTTCGACCATTGGTTTTTTTGAAGTAACGGTAACATCCTGCAACTCAGTTCCGGATTTTGCCAATACTATTTCAGGAATGGTTACATCGCCGTCATTGATTTCAAATACTGTGGAAGCCTTATTTGTGTAACTCACAAAACTGGACCTGATAAAATAGTTACCGGCCTGGATATTGGCGAACGAGTACTGACCTGACGAATTAGTAGCCGCGATCTTTACAATGGAAGAATCTTTTGCACGTTGCAGCGTGACGGTAGCGCCGTTAAGCGCCTTTCCCTGGTCGTCTTTTACAGTACCCGTAATTTTTTGTGCTGACACGAAATAAGAGGCAAAGAATAGGAAAAAGGTAAAAAGCAGTTTCATAATGTGGTTTATTGATAATGGGACGCAAAGATATCTTCTTGGTTACACAGTTTTGACCAGAATACTTATGAGCGGAAAAAAAGCCACACTAATGGACGGGCCTATTAAGTTTCTGTTTTTTCTTCACAAAATCTTTCATCATTATTCGTTTCCTTTGCAGGCGAATGAAGAAGCTGGATTTGTATATACTCCGTAAAGTCCTGGTTACCTTTTTCTTTTGCATGATCCTTTTTACGCTGATCGCCGTAGCTATCGACAGCAGCGAGCATACGGAAAACTTTGTAAAATCCGGCCTTGGCACAAAAGATATATTTTACTCGTATTATATTGGATTTATTCCTTATATCTGGGGGCTTTTGTTCCCGCTGTTCGCTTTTATCGCTGTTATCTATACTACCAGTCGAATGGCTATGAGATCTGAGATCATTGCAATACTTGCGGGTGGAACCAGTTATCTCCGTTTTTTATGGCCTTATGTTATCGCGGGAGTGATTCTGGCCTCGATGCTTTATATCGCCAGCCGCGATTTTATCCCAAAAGGAAATGAGATCAGGAGCGCTTTCCATGTAAAGTATTTTGACCGGCAGGATCTCAGTAATATGGGTTATAAGGATACCTATTACCGCCGTTCCGATTCTAATTCTTATGTCGGGATCAAATATTATGATTCTATCATGAAATCATCCGGAGGTTTCTTTCTTCATCGCACCAGGGACAACAAAGTTATTTATAACCTCCGGGCCGATGCAATGAAATGGGATACTGCAAAAAAGAATTGGCAACTGACCAATGCAGTAGAAAGAAAAGTCGGGCCCAAAGGTGAAGAACTGAACATTTACCCAACTTACAATATCGATCTGAATCTTAAACCCAATGATCTTAAATACGACTATTATCTAAAAGATAAATTGACGACTGCGCAATTAAAAGAGATCATTCGCATGGAAGAGTTGCGCGGTAGCGAAGGTTTGAATACGTTGAAAGTTGAAAGATATCGTCGCACCGCTACCCCTGTTTCAGTTTTTCTACTTAGTATTATCGGAGCTATTATTGCAAGCCGGAAAACCAGGGGTGGAAGCGGTCTTCATATTGCGATCGGGCTTATTATTGCTGCGATATTTATTCTTGCCGATAAATTTTCATCGACATTTTCGGTGAAAGGAAATTTTCATCCATTAATAGCAGCATGGCTCCCTAATATATTTTTTGTTATCATTTGCTCGTGGCTGTATCGCAAGGCACCAAAATAAAAATTAATAACGAAAAAATGTTTGTAAATAGAAGGCATGCTTTGTCTCTACAGCTGCCCATTTCTTCACGCTTTTTTCATTGAATATTTGTTTTTACGGCACCCTAATGGCTACCTTTGTTTCATTCTTACTCAGAATAAAAATCCACACAGTTATGGGAGTTATTAAAGACAAGTTCAAACTAAAAGCAGACGAAGCATCAGCTGAGATCAGGGATATATTAAAGCAACATGGAAATAAAGTTATTGGTGAAGTTACCTTAAGCCAGATATATCAGGGTATGCGTGGCATCACGGGTTTGGTTACCGAAACTTCTTTGCTCGATTCGCAGGAAGGAATTCGTTTTCGTGGCTATTCAATACCTGAGCTGAGAGAGAAACTCCCCAAAGCACCTGATGGCTCAGAACCTTTGCCGGAAGGATTATTTTACCTGATGTTGCTTGGTGAATTACCAACCGATGAAGACGTTCATCATATAACCAATGTTTGGCAGCGTCGCAGCCATGTTCCCAGCCACGTATTTGAGGTCATTGATTCATTTCCCTCCTATGCTCATCCTATGACGATGTTTGTGGCCGCGGTAATGGCATTACAAACAGAAGGCCATTTTGTAAAAGAGTATGCAAAAGGCATAAACAAAAAAGATTATTGGAACCCTACCTATGATGATACGATGGATCTTATTGCGAGGTTGCCCCGTATCGCTGCCTATGTTTATCGGCGCAAGTATAAGAACAACGAGCACATTCAACCAAATGGTTTGCTGGATTGGGCAGGCAACTTTGCACATATGCTCGGGTATGAAGATGAAGGCTTTAAAGAGCTTATGCGTTTGTACATGACGATCCATGCTGACCATGAGGGTGGCAATGTTTCGGCTCACACGACACATCTTGTTGGTTCGGCATTGGCCGATCCCTATTTGAGTTATGCGGCAGGTATGAATGGATTGGCAGGCCCATTGCACGGATTGGCAAACCAGGAAGTGATCAAATGGATATTTGAAATGCGTGAAGCATTGAAAACAGAAATGCCGTCAAAAGAACAAATTGCCGAATATGTAAAGAAAACGTTGAGTGAAGGAAAGGTAGTACCTGGTTACGGACATGCTGTCTTAAGAAAAACCGACCCACGCTTTACTGCACAAATGGAATTTGGGAAAAAGCATATGCCGGATGACCCGTTAGTCCAAACCGTTTGGAATATTTATGAAGCGGTACCACCAATACTGCAGTCATTGGGTAAAATAAAAAACCCCTGGCCAAATGTTGATGCGCATAGTGGTGCATTGCTTGTACATTATGGCATGGTGGAATATGAATACTATACGGTGTTGTTTGCCGTGAGCCGCGCATTGGGTGTATTGGCTGCCCTTTGCTGGTCAAGAGCATTAGGTTTCCCGATCGAAAGACCAAAATCTGTAACTACAGATCTTGTGAACCTTTGGCTGGAAGGAAAAGATAATATTTGGGGAGAATAAAAAGATTTTGCAATAGTCAATAGGCAATTCATACATTGCCTGTTTTTATTTAACCAGAAAAATGTCCAATGCTCAATGTTCAATTTTCAATACTGCACGAGTTAACTCAATTTAAAATTGAGTATTGATAGTTGATCATTGAACATTTTCTTTTGCAAATTCATTTATTCAAGGCAGATCACAACTTCGGAATCTCAATGATCTTATCATTTCCCCCGTTACTTGTACCTATATAAACATTCCCTGAGGGGGAAATACAAATATCTCTGAGTCTTCCGTACGCATCTTTAAAATAGGTTGATACGCTGACAACAGAATTTCCATCGCTGCTTAATTTTAATTGCCGGAGACTTGCATCTTTTAGGGTTGTCATCAAAATTGAATTCTTCCATTCCGGTATTTTGTCGCTGTTATAATAATCAATACCACAAACTGCAATGGTATTGCTACCAGAAGACCAAATAGGTTCTTTTATATTGTTTGCTGTGCAGAATGAAACTTCACTACCATCACAAGGACCATTCACATTTGGCCAGCCATAATTCCTTCCTTTCTCAATAATGTTCACTTCATCTTCTATGTTAGGTCCGTGTTCTGATTCGTATAATTTATTATTTGCGAAGATTAGTCCCTGGGGATTTCGATGCCCATAGGTCCAGAGCGGATTACCTGCAATGGGGTTATCAGCAGGGATGCTACCATCAGCGTTTAACCGGAGTACCTTGCCGCTTCTTGAATTCACATCCTGTGCTGATGTTGCATTTGATGCGTCACCCGTAGTAAAATAGATCTTCGCACCATTTTCATTTACCACCCTTATCCTTGAACCGTTATGTATGCTGGAAGCCGGGATGTTTTCAATAATTGTAAGCGGATTTGCCAGGGCATTATTTGAAAAAGTATAACGGACAAGCTTTTCACGATAACCGTTAACACCATCATAATTATACACAAAGTATATATAGCCATTACTTAAAAAATCAGGATGAAGAGCCATACCCAATAACCCTCCTTCACCTGAAGAAACAACTTCACTTATTGTCGTGCTAAAAGCTATATTTCCATTCGCGGGATTCATTTTGGAAATTTTTCCGTTGCGCTCCGTAAACCAGATATGATCATCCGGTCCCCATGATATTTCCCACACATGACTCAGATTTTCCTTCACCACCCTGATGCTGTCAGAACCCGAGGGAGTTCCGTTGGAACCTTTCTTGTCACATGAGATGATCAAAACAGAAATAAAAAGCAGCAAATAGAAAATTATTTTCGGCATAAGATATTTTATTCAAATTACCGCAAATCTTCAACCAGAAATAAATGTCTTGATAAAAGGAGCTTGCTGCTTTATGAAATTCACATTTGCTTGATCTTTTTGCTTTATTTCCACGGACAAGGAATTACATAGCTTGGTTTATTTCTTCCCCTCACGATCAATGAAAGCTCATAGGTCTTGGGCTTGTCTGTTGCCTGCCTTAATTTGGAAATGGTCACATCATAACTTAATCCAAACTGGTAATCTTTATACGCAATACCGACATAGGGAATAATAGCATTTTTCGACCAGTACCAAAGACCTGCATTCAGCATCAGGTCCTGGTAGTATGGAAGATAATAACCAAGAGCACCTCCAAACGAATAATACTGTGCCGTACCCTGGCTTTGATAAACTGCATTTGCACTAAGCACTACCGATTCAGTTAAGAAAGTTTCAAAATTTGCATGAGCAACTTTTCGCATTGTCAGGTATTGCTTGTCATCTTTGAGAAATGTTTGCTTTGGTTTATTAATATGGTATGCGGACACACCAATATCAAAATTGCTGTTTTGCGAAGTAATGCTATATAACAATCCTGAGCTTACCGAAAAGTAAGGCTTCATGGAAGACAAACTATTTTCGCCTGTTGGCAAATTTGTATTGAAACCATAACCGGTAAATTGTTCTTCAAAATCGATCCCTGCAAAATCAATGCGCCGATGCCCGTAAATTGTTCCAAAGCCTGCACCCACCATATGTCTGGTTTCTCCAGTAGTGAGTTTAACTCTGTATGACATGTTCAATGAAGCATAAGTGCTTTTCACAACACCGGCCATTGCCTTATCATACATCAGCATACCACCCAGGCCGAAAATGTTTCCTTCTTCCTGGCCCGGGAATTTTTTCTGAAACATCTTGCTGTCAAACGAAACAGTGCCGGTAACATAAGGGCTTGCCGGGCCGATCCATTGATCCCTGAAGTTGGCAATAGCCCTCCAGTCGGCATTGATATTCGCAGTCAAAGCCGGGTTAATGTTCAGCGGCGAAGAAAAGAATTGCGAAAAGTTCGGATCCTGCGCCTGCGACTGAGTTGCGGTCAGCACGATTACATACATAATAATTTTCAGTCTTTTCATAATACAAAGTTTTACCTGATTAAAACTGAGTTACCTGCTTTCTTATAATATTTACCATCATCACCTATTGCCTCCACCGTCCAGGTATATACATCCATTACCTGCGGTTTACCCTGGAATATGCCATTCCAGCCAAGGCCGATCACATTTGTTTCGAACATCAATTGTCCCCAGCGGTTAAATACCCTGAAATATTTCAGCTCGCGAATATTTACCGTTAACGGGAACAATTTGTCGTTATGTCCGTCGCCGTTTGGCGTCCATGCTTTCGGAACAAATATGTCTGATTTTACAATTGGTCCCTGGTCAGCGATGATCTTTACGAGTATTGTATCAACTGTTATACATCCGTTATCTCTTGTAATGTTAATGAGATATTCTGTTTGCCTGTCATAATTAAAGATTGGTGTCCTCATAAATGCGGAACTCAAGCCGACCGGTGGCGACCACGTGTAGCTATTGCCGATATTTCTTGCGGTGAGTTGCAAATTGGTATTTGGTGGTGTTGTAACTGTCGGGTACCTGATGCCTGCGATAAGTTTATGAATTAGCACCGTTACAGCAACAGGCTTGGTGTTTGCGCAATTGTTCACGCCTTGTGCTTTGATATAATAAGTCCCTGAAACACCAATGGCTGATGGATTGGCGATTGGTATGGTTGCCAATGAATCCATCCAGTAAGTATATGATAATCCCGGATCACTACCCGCAGTAATGAACGGAGCCGTGATATCTATAGTAAGCGGTTCACACACCGGCGGTGGTTGATTGATCACTAATGCTGGAATTGGTTTCACAGTTAATATCAACGTTGCAATAGAATCACAACCTGCCGCATTGGTAAGTGTAGCCGAATAGGTACCTGATGTAGTATAGGTATTACCGTTCCATAGATAAGGTTGATTGGCGCATGTTGAATCACGGGTAGTTGATGTGGTAACTAAATTCACTCTTAATATCAGGGTGGCAATAGAATCACAACCTGACGCATTAACAAGAGTAACATTGTAAGTGCCGGCATTGGTATAGTTGCTTCCGTTCCATGTATAAGGCAATTGATTATTGCAGATCGTAATATTGGTTGTACTGCTCGAAACCGCATTCACCCTTACATTGATGGTTGTTGGTATAGCGCATTGGCCGGCATTTGGTGTGAACGTGTATGCTGTAATGCCGGTAACGGAAGTATTAATAATTGACGGGTTCCACGTACCGGTAATGTTATTGGTAGATGTCGTTGGCAAAGGAGTTGGTGTGCTGTTTTGACAAAGCGGCCCAATGAGAGTAAAGGTTGGTGTCACTTGTGGGCCAACAGTTACTTGTGAAGTTACAGTGCCATTACAAGGAGCTGTTCCAAAACTATAGGTAACAGTGTATGTTCCCGGAGTTGAAGTGGCAAGATCTATTACGCCTGTTGTTGTATTGATAACAAGTCCTGCAGGAGCAGCGCTAAAGGTTCCGCCTGTTGCACCAGTTGTAGTGAGAGTTGTTGTACCGGTTGCACAGAACGCTCCTCCGCTTACTGTTGCCGTTGGTGATGCATTAACCGTCACTTGCGAAGTAGCCGTTCCATTACAAGGAGCCGTTCCAAAACTATAAGTAACGGTGTATGTTCCCGGAGTTGAAGTGCCAAGATCTATTACCCCTGTTGTTGTATTGATAACAAGTCCTGCAGGTGCTGCTGAGAATGTACCACCTGTTGCACCAGTTGTTGTTAATGTAGTGGTGCCAGTTGCACAGAATGTTCCTCCGCTTACTGTTGCTGTTGGTGCTGGACTGACGGTTACTTGAGAACTTGCCGTTCCATTACAAGGAGCAGTTCCAAAACTATAAGTAACGGTGTATGTTCCCGGAGTTGAAGTGCCAAGATCGATCACACCTGTTGTTGTATTAATAACAAGTCCCGCAGGTGCTGCTGAGAATGTACCTCCTGTAGCACCAGTGGTTGTTAATGTAGTGGTACCAGTTGCACAGAATGTTCCTCCGCTTACTGTAGCTGTTGGTGTTGAGCTGATAGTTACTTGAGAAGTAGCAGTTCCATTACAAGGTGCAGTTCCAAAACTATAAGTAACAGTGTATGTTCCCGGAGTTGAAGTGGCAAGATCTATTACGCCTGTTGTTGTATTGATAACAAGTCCTGCAGGAGCTGCTGAGAATGTACCTCCTGTTGCGCCTGTAGTTGTTAATGTAGTGGTTCCTGTTGCACAGAATGTTCCTCCGCTTACTGTAGCTGTTGGTGTTGAGCTGACAGTTACTTGCGAAGTAGCAGTTCCATTACAAGGAGCCGTTCCAAAACTATAAGTAACAGTGTATGTTCCTGGAGTTGAAGTGGCAAGATCTATTACGCCTGTTGTTGTATTGATAACAAGTCCTACAGGAGCAGCGCTAAAGGTTCCGCCTGTTGCACCAGTTGTAGTGAGAGTTGTTGTACCGGTTGCACAGAACGCTCCTC
>Ga0075421_100007577_pt1 | contig 13305 bp, 5 predicted proteins | sample SoiMetdeltSBSDD5_FD_75292 | JGI IMG/M metagenome (GOLD analysis project Ga0075421, IMG submission 75292) | Bulk soil microbial communities from a Populus tree surrounding site in Tennessee, USA - Soil MetaG P. deltoides SBSDD5 | ecosystem: Environmental > Terrestrial > Soil > Tree plantation... | reverse complement strand
GAGCTCGCGGGGAATCTCCTCCTCGATCTGCGTTCGCTTGAGACCGGTCCCCACCTTGAAGGTCCTCCAGAAGGTCTCCCGATCGGGGGAACGAACTCGGCGCAGGCGCTCCTCCATGTCTTCCGTGCGCACCCAGCCCTGCTCGATCTCGTCCGGAAGCTGCTCCTTCGCGCGCGGAGGAAGCCCGGTCAGGAGGTACTTCCTCTCGATCTCGACGGACTTCGCGCCGTCCCGCGACTCACCCGTCATTCCCCGAGAAGACCTGTCGAGCGTGTCGAGGAGGGCATCGGTCCTCCCGTTCAGCCACTCCGATTCGAGGCTCGCGTAGAGCTCTTCCTGACGGGTCTTCAGGAGCCTCGCCAGCTCGAGGATCCCGGCCCTCTCATCCTGCTCGAGCTCGTTGCGGAGCTTCTCGCTCCGGGCGTCCTCCCGGAGGGCCAAGTCGTGGAGACGTCGGGCCTTCTCGGCCGCCGCCTCCTCGAGCGCGCTGCCGATCTCGAGACCGAGCACGTGCGCATCCTGCAGCTCTCCCAGGACGTCCTGGAGCTCCTTCGAGTCGCGGATGATCTCCTCCCCGTCCGCCATGCACCTCGCGAGGGGCTCGAGCACGTATCGCAGACGCTTCACGCTGATTCGGGCCCGGTGCGTGTCCTCGTGCTCGCGCGTGCGCTTCAACGCCTCGAGTCGGTCCTCCAGCTCTCCGGCGTGCTCCGCGATGAGGCTCTGCGCCGCGGCGCAGAAGGCCGGCTCGCTCCCCAGGGGCTCGCGCCTGACCCGCATGCGATAGGACGAGAGCTTCCTCCGGAGATTGCTCTCGATACGAGCAAAGGCCTGGCCGATCTCTCTCGAGATCGTCGCGTACGACTCATCCCTGCGCGCCTCCAGGCGCTTGATCATCCAGTCGAAGCCCAGCTCTTGATCCGGAGCCATGCGCTCCTTCTGCTCCTCGATCCACTGGAGCTGGACCTCCGTGTCCCGCCCGCTGGATGTCGATCGCCAGAGTTCCTTGAGCCTCTTCCGGACCTTCTTCGATACGGCCCCCCCCAGCTCCCTCTCGTAAGCTCGCAACGTCGAGCGGAGCCTCCGGATGCTCACGCGGAAGTCGTGCAGCGCCTCGCCGTCATCTCCGTCGTCGACCTTCTCGAGCTTTTCCAGGTTCGCGGCGGCCTCATCGAGGAAGCCGATCGCGAGAAGCCGAGCCGCTTCCTGTGGAGGACGCCGGAGTATGTCCTCCGGAAGGTTCGTCGCCGGGCTCTTCGCCATGGGTTCGATCCTGGGCCGGCTGGGGTGAGCGTTCGCGGGATGACGACCCCCAGTATAAGCGGTCGGGCGCCGCCGCGAATGCGCGCTCGGCCTCCGTGAGCCCGGGGTCGCGAACGCGCTCCTCGAGGACGGCCAGCGCCCGCTCATCACCGATCTCTCTCAGGGAGCGGATCGCGAGAGGCCTGAGATCCGGATCTCCGCCGCCGGCGATTCGGGCGAGCGCCTCGACCGCGCGCGGGCCGCCGATCGAACCCAGGCAGAGCACGGCCTCCTGCCGCACCCGCGGTCGGGCGTCATCGAGGAGAGCGATGGCCGTCACATCATCCAGGGCCTCGAGCCGGCGAAGGGCGCGGAGCGCGTTCCCGGCGACGAGAGGGTCACCGGAGTCCACGGCGCTCCGGAGCGCCGGGACGGAGCCCGGATCGGCTCCCTCGCACCAGCGAAGGAAACTCCGGAGCTCCGCCGGCGTCCTCGCGGGGGGAGGAGCGGCCGTGCGGGCCGCCGGCTCCTCCCGTCGAGGACCCGGACCGTGAGCTGCCTCCGCGAGGGGTGTGCCCTCCCTGAGGAGAGAGGGCACACCGGCCACGAATGCGCAGAGGGCAGCCGCGGCGAGCGCGAGCGCTCGCCATAGCGGTGCGATACGCATGTCCTCTACTCAGCGGCAATTGTCTCTGGGCAGAACCAGGGCCGACCCGATCTCGAGGCCATCCGCCGCGAGGACGAGGGCCACCGGAGAATCCGCCGGGATCGCCCCGGTGGAGATCGCCGCGCGGAGCGAAGAGGCGAGCGCCGCCCGGTCGAAGGGGACGATGACTCCCCCCTCGCCGGCCCTGGCGCCGGCGGCGGGAACGGATGTGCCTCCGGGCACGCGAAGCTCCATCCTGCGCCCGGGAGCGAGGAGCAGCTCCGAGCCGGAGCCCGTGACCAGAACCTTCACGCAGTCGCCCTGCGATTTCAGGTTGAGAACGGTCGGGTGGATCTCCATGACCATGTTGTCGACGACCACGGTCGACGATCCGGACCAGGTGCTCCCGCCGGCATCGGCCACGACGGCCGTGATCGACATGCTGCCGTCGAGGCGCGAGGTCGTGTCGAAGGACACCGCGAAGGGCGCCGAGCCCGAGCTACCGAGGAGCGACCCGTCGACGAAGAGCTCGACGAGCGCAACCTCGGGTCCGGACACCTCGACTCCGATCTGGATCACGCCGGAGACCCGGCTGCCGTCCGCCGGCGAGATGACGACGGTCGCGGGGACCGAGTTGCTCACGCGGACGACGATGGAGGTGGATGCCTCGTTGCCGGCCGCATCCGTCACCTTCGCCGAGAGGCGAAGCTCGCCATCGGGCCACCGTGTGCTGTCCTCCTGGCCGCTGAAGACGAGGGTGGGCACCGGCATGTCCTGGGCTCCGGGAGGCGCATCGGTCGGCGCCGCTCCATTCGCGAGCACCTCGACGGAAACAACCCCGCTCATGGCATCCGAGGCCGCCAGCTCGAAGGCGAACGTGCCCGAGACCTGGGCTCCATCCTCGGGCGAGGAGAAGGCCAGCGTCGGCAGGGTGTTGTCCACGTGGACGCGGACGGACTCGGAGGCTGCATTGCCCACCGCATCCACCGCCGTGGCGGTCACGGCGTGCATGCCGTCCGCGAGCTCCGTCGTGTTCAGGGGGGAGACGAAGGGCGACGAGTCGGATGTCGATACCGTGGCGCCGTCCACGGAGAAGCCCATTTCGGCTACTCCGGACCCCGGAGCCGGATCCTGGGCGCTCGCGGCGAGATCGATCGTGCCGCGGACCGCGGCTCCGTCCGGCGGAGACTCGAGGGATATCGCCGGCGGGATCGAGTCGAGGACGACCGTGACGGATGCCGTCGCCGACCGGCCGAACGCGTCGGTCGCCGTGATCACGATCTGGTTGGTCCCCTCGACGAGGGCGACGGCCCCGGCGAGGACGCCGCCTCCGGCGGGGACGGACCCCGAGACTCCGTCCGGGCTCGAGCTCACCGTGATGGCGGTCGTGTCGTTGACCGTCACCAGGACCGGAGCCGGCGAGCCGTCCGGGCCCACCACGCTTCCGTCCACCGGGGTGTCGATGGAGATGACGGGCGCGTTCGAGTCGAGCACGACGCGAACCACGAGCGCGGTATTGTTTCCGGCGGTGTCCGTGGCCGACACGAAGACGACGTTCTCGCCCTCGGCGAGGATGACCGGGACCATGGCCAGGCCGCCGCCCGCGGGCAGGGTCTGCACGAGTCCCGCGACGCTCAGGATCACCGGGAACGTGTCGGAGACCTCGACGACGAAGTTCACGTCGGGGAGGCCGACGACGGAGCCATCCGCCGGAGAGACGGAGAGGATCGACGGGGCGACCGAGTCGCGGTGCACCGTGATCGACGTGGCGGCCGCGTTCCCCGAGCCGTCCACGACGTTCACCGTGATCGTGTTCGGGCCTTCGGCCAGGGCGACGCTACCGGCGACGGTGCCGCCCCCGGAGGGAAGCGACCCGCTGATGCCGGCCGGCAACGACGTGACGGTCGTCGACCCGGCGTCGGAGACGTTCGCGGTCACGAGCACGGAAGGCGCGCTCACGACGCTGCCGTTGAGCGGCGAGACGATGCTCACCACGGGCGGATCGACATCGACGCTCGCGGTCTGGAACCGGAGCGCCATGCCGTTCGAGAGCGCCGCGCTGTTGAAGGACCAGACCAGGTTCCTGCCGGTCACCTGGCCGTTCGTGTCGCGAATGCCTACCGTCGCGAGCGCGCCGAAGCTCCCCAGGTCGCCCGAATCCACGTCGAGGTACTGCATGACGATGGCGTTCGAGCCCTCGAAGAGGATCGCCTGGTACGTCACCGTCTGCGAGGTGGGCTCGAAGCCGAGGGCGCCAGTCCACTGGAGGATGAACCGGCGGCTGCCCGGAGCGCCCCGCGTCTCGTAATAGCACCCTTGCGAGACACCGGCGAGGAACTGCCAGTCATCCCAGAGGACCGCTATGCTCGGCCGATCGCCGATGACCCGGGTGACGGCCAGGTTGCCGTTCGAGAACTGGCTGTTCGTGCCCCCGAAGGAGATGAGCCCGTTCGTGCTCCAGGAGACCGAGGTCCAGCTCGTCCCGTAGAAGCTGAACGTGAAGCCCAGCGGCGCCGTGAAGACGCCGTCGTCGGTCCCCGCCAGGGTCAGCGTGCCGGTGGATGCGATGTCCTCGAATGCGAAGGGCACCGCGTCCGTGGCCGAGTAGCCGAAGGTGTCGGGGCCGATGGTCCGCGCAGGGGCCTCACCGGAAAACGCGAAAAGAAACACGAAGCCCGCGATCAGCTTCTTCGAGTGCATTGCTTCCCTCCCGGAAGAGGCCCGGATCTTCCCGTCTACCCTCGAAGTAGACTCCGAGCGAACTCTCCTCCTGCGCTCGGTTTCAGGAACAACCGTGCCCGGCGCCGAAAGGGGGGGGCGCTTGCCCGAAGTCCTTGTGGGAATTGAGGCCCGGCATCGCGCGAGGTCGGCTTCAAGTAGGGAAGGATCGCCCGATCGTGTAAGAAGTACCTGTTTGAATCCGGCGTTGGAGCTACGTCCTCAACTACCTCTTCCTGGGAGGCCCCCCGCCTGCCGGCTGGGTGGACGAGGATCGAGACGGAACTCTCAACCCCGGAACAGGGGAAGGAGGAGATAGACGAGCGCTCCCCCACCGATGAGGAGGGCCACGATCAGGGGAAGCCAGGCGGTGATGAATCGTTGCATTCAAGGATGCGCCAGTACCGGGAACTCCCGTGGCCGGCGCTCGAAAGGAACTCGTGCGCGACCTAACCGCGGCCGCGCGCGGTCGATTCACAGGTTCAGGATCAGGAAGATCATCGACGCCACGAGCAGGAAGGCGACGAAGGGCGACCAGCCAATGAGAGCATCGATCCAATCCCTGCGAGTCATTGGTATTGTCGATCGGCATTGCGCTTTCGCGGGTGAAGAGGAAGGACTTTTCGGGAACATCCGAAAAAACCGGGAGCGGGAGAGGGTGGGTAGAACCCGTCAGGGGATCCTTGCCTTGACCGCGCAGCGGTACACGGACTTCGCCTGAGGGCCGGTGATCAGTCTTGCCCGCTTGAGCTCCTTGAGGATGCGGGCCACGCACTTCACGAACCGGCCATGGGTCGCGGCGCTCGCGGCGCATTCCCCGATCCTGTCCGCGATGGTGCAGCCACCGGGTAACAGGCTGTTCGGGACGCCTGTATCGCAGCCGCCGATGACCAGAGTGGGAGCGCGATCCGAGTCCGGACAGTCGTCGTCCGGGTCGGGGATTCCGTCCCCGTCCCCGTCCGGCGGCCCGGGAACGAGCACCGCGGACCGCGTGCTCGCGCCCTCGGCAAAGTCCTTGTCCTCGTGGAGGGCGATGCGGCCGCCGGCATCGATACCCGCCGGCCTGGCCCCGAAGAACCCCGCCGGTGTCACGTCGACCAGGCCGTCGTCCTCGGTCCAGAGGAAGGTCCTGACGTTCCCGAAGTCGGTGTCCGGATCCCGATCCGGATCCTTGTGGAACAACCCCAGGACCTTTCCGGCGTTCACGTGGGTGGCCTGGGCGATTCCCCCCAGCGTCCCGAGCTCGATGAGCCCCCCCTCCCGGGTCCAGCTGAAGGGGCGAGCCTCGGCTCCGAAGAGACCGCCGAAATCGCCGAACAGCGAGCCGACGACTTGCCCCTCGCTGGTCGCCGTCCCCAGGCTCGAATCGAAGTCATCGGGGATCGGAAGATCGATCCTGCCTCCAGTTGCCGTCCAGGCGAAAGCGCGCTGTGGATCCTCCGAGGTCCCGTAATTGCCCACGACCACCCCGTCGCTCACGTCCCTCGAGAGTCCGAAGACGGGGAGATCCACGTCGGCGACGAGATCGATGATGTTCCCCGCCGCGGTCCATGCGACGGGCCGCCGCTCGTTCCCGATCGTGGAGTTCCCTGCGACGAGACCCTCGTCGACCTCGGTGGCGCCGCTCTCCACGCCATCCTCCAGCGTGCCGAGATCTTCCATGCCGCCGGCCGGCGTCCAGCGGAAGGCGTGGAACTCTCCCGATGCGATCGTGGACGAACCGACGACCTCATCGCCGCTCACGCCCGAGGCCGAGCTGCGCGTCCCTCCGAGGGTGCCCAGGTCACGCATGCCCTCGGTGGGTGTCCAGCTGAACGCATGGCTCACGGTGTCCCCCGGGAGTCTGGAGAACCCCACGACCCGGTCCCCGTCCACGGCGACAGCCTGGGCGCGCGTTCCTCCCAGGGTGCCGATGTCGACGATCCCTCCCGCCTCGGTCCACGTGAAGGCGTGGACCTCCGTCTCGTTATCCCCGCCGACGTTCGGGGGCCACGTGCCCCAGCCGGCCGCCCGGCCATCGTCGATGGCCTGGACGACGGTCTGGGTCCCGCCGAAGTCGAGCTCGTGGAAGGTGAAGCTCTGGGCCCTCGTCGTCCCCTCGCTCGCAAGCGTAACCAGGACACAGGTGGCGGCGATGACACCCGGGATCGAGAGGCGCCGTACGATCGATGTCGCATCCATTTCCATGCAAGTACCCTCCTGTGGCGTCGCGATGTATGTGGGCCGAGCCGAAATCGCCGACAGCGATGCGCTCGAGGCATCATGCTCTTCCGAGGAAGAACCCTACGGACCCTGTAGGGTGGCAGACACGATCGGCCTTTCCTTGGTTGTTTCTTCATTGGAGCCGAAACGGGATTGCCGGTCCAGGGCTGGGTCCCGAACCAAGCCCTCACCCGGTAAGGGCGCCCGGGAGGCGAGGATTACGCCTTTTCTCGATTTCTCGCGAGATCCCGCCCGGTTGCCGGCCGGGTGTTCCGGATGCGACTCTTGAATACAGACTCCTCTGAACGTGGGGGCGGGGATTTGGGTGTTCGAGGAGGACAGCATGCGAAGGTCAACGGCATCGAGCCTCGTGCTCTCTGGCGCAGTGCTTCTCGCGTCCTCGGTCCGGGTCGCCCCGGCGGAGGAGATCAGGGTAGGTGTGGGTGTCGGCATGACGGCCCGGAGCGGCGGCCACGGCGAATTCCACATGGCCGTTTGCGAGCACTACCATGTGGAGCACGACGTCATCGTCGTCATCCAGCGCCGCGGCATTCCCGACGACCACATGCCGGTGGTCTTCTTCATGGCGGAGCGCTGCCGGGTCGCGCCTCACGTGATCGTCGATATGCGGCTCGCGGGAAGGTCCTGGATGGACATCGCCATGAAGTTCCATCTGGGCGCGGATGTCTTCTACGTGCCGGTTACGAGGCTGCACGGCCCGCCCTACGGGAAGGCCTTCGGCCACTACAAGCGACCGAGAGCGGAGTGGGCCGCGCTCCGCCTTCCCGACGACGACGTGATCACGCTCGTCCACGCGAAGTTCCTCTCCGAGCGCTACGGACTTTCCGCCGATGACGTCATCGAGATGCGCGGGAAGGATCACGACCTCGTGACGCTGCACGGCCGCGTGAAGGCTGCGAGTCCGAAGGCAAGGTCGAAGGACGCTGTCTCCAAGCAGGCTTCAGGGGCTCCCGCCAAGGAGCACACGGCCGGTGACAAGGGAGCGTCCGGGAAGGACGCGGGCCCACCCCGGGAGGAAGCGAAGCGCGTGGAGAAGGGGAGCAAAGGCGGCGGCGGAGGGGGCCGGGGAAAGGGGCGGTAAACTGGTCGGAACGGACCGGGAGGGGGAGCGGGAGCGGGCAGGAGGGATCAGCGAAACGCCGGCCCCAGGAAGTGGTCGCCCAGGTCCTTCTCCTCGCGCGGCTCCACGTCGTGCTCCCCGCACGCGACGGATGCGTGGCCCGGGGCCTGCACCTCGATCCTGTACCTGCCGCCGGGAACCGGACCGACCCGGTAGGTCCCATCCTTGGCGGCGAAGGCGACGCGGTAGCCCCCCAGGTTGCTGAAGCAGATGACCTTGGCTCCCGGGTAGATCCTTCCCTGAGCGTCGAGGACCCTTCCCTGGAGATACGCGGATGAGAGCGCCTGCCGCTCGACGCGGATCTCCGCCTCTCCCGCGCCCGGCCTCACCCCCTCGAGCGAGCCGCAGGGAAGCGACCCCTCCGCCTCGTGCACCGTGATCCTGTAGGAGAGATCGCTCAGCTCGCCCTGGGAGAAGCCTCCGCTCGAGTCCGTCGTGAGCCTTTGCTGCGTGGCCTTGCGCCTCCCCGTTCCCCGGGTCTCCTCCTCGATGAGGAGAAGGAAGCCCTCGAGCGGCGCGCCGTTCTCATCCACGACGCGCCCGCGGATCTCGAGGTCCTGGGTCAGCACCGGATCCCAGGAGAGGCTCTGGCCGGGCTCCTCGACCGTGATCCGGGTCGATGCCTTGCCCCGGCCCGGGCGCTGCGAGTAGACCTCGACGTCCCCCGGAGGGAGCCCGGTCAGTCGATAGGATCCGCGGTCTCCCGAAAACACCTTGATGGAGAGGAAGTCCCTGAAGTCGCCGACGACGACCTGGGCGCCCGTGATGGGCAGACCGTCCGGGTCCAGGACGCGCCCGCTCAGGGTGGCTCCCCGGCGCAGGACGAGGTCGACGATCGCGGGCGATCCGGGCGTCACCACGATCTCTTCCTCGAGCGGGATGAATGCAGGCGCTCGTATCGCGACCCTCGTCTTCCCCGGAAGGAGGGATGAGGCGTGAAAGACCCCATCCTCGTCCGTGAAGCCGAGACAGGGAGGCGTGCTCAGGCCCGTCGAGCCGTCGTCGAGGAGCGTGTACCCGGCGTACTCGGCTCCGACCATGACTTTCGCACGGGGCACGGGCTCGCCGCGCTCGTCCAGCACCGTCACGACCATCTCCCCGCCGTCTCCGTTGAGCACGAGGCGCACGGGGACGGTCGTGCCGGGCTCGCCCTTCAACGTGTAGAGGTCCGATGCGGCATGGTTTACGGCCTTTGCGGCCATGTGCATCGAGCTCGAGATCGAGCGCACGAAGAACGATCCGTCGGCTCGCGACGTGGCCACCTCAGTGCCCCAGTTGGTGTGGCCCGTGTAGGAGATCCAGATGCGGGCTCCCGCGACGGGGTAGCCTCTCTGGTCCACCACCTCTCCTTCCACGTTGAACCCGGGTGGCACCTCGATGACGGCCTCGCGCTCCTCCCGGGCGACCACCGTGACGTCGACGCGGCCCCCTCGATCGAGGAGGACCGTCCCCCCGCCCCGGAAGATCCCATCCACGCGGGCCGTGCCGTCCGGACCCGTGGTGAAGGTGCGCTCGTCGATGTAGAGATCGGGACTGCCCCAGGGGATCACCTGGCCGCCGACTCCGGCCGCGGGCGTGCCGTCCTCGCCCCAGATCACACGCACGACCACGCTGCCCCTGTCGTCGCTACCCGGAGGCGCATCCGCACCGGGATCCTCGGCGGGTGGGGCGGCCTCCGCTCGAGGGAGCTCCGCTCCGACCGCGGGGGTTCCCTGCTCCGGCTTCGGATCGGCATCGAGGAGATCGCCGGAGTCGGCGCTCGGAAGAGCGGCTAGCTCGACGGGCTTCTCCCGTTCCTTCCACGCGGCTCTCCCCATGAAGAGGAGGAGCAGCGCGAACGCCAGCACGGCGGACTTCTTCAAGACCGCGAGGACGGCGGGCCTCTCGATGCGGGACACGGCCGCCGCCTCACGGAACAGCGTACCGATGGGGTCCCGGCCCCGGGCGAGCTCCATGGCTCCCGCTCGCGCGGCCCACCAGCCTGGAATGGATCCGAGGACGAGCAGGCTCAGGCGCCGGCCCGACGTCCTCCATTCCCCGCGCGAGGGCATCGTCTCGCGCAGCGCATCTCCCAGGGCGCGCCACAGCTTCTCGCGCAGCTCCTCCCTGCCCGTCCGGAGCCTCTTCTTCGCTCCCGACACGGAGATCCCGAGCGCGCGCGCGACCGCGCGCACGGACCTGCCCTCGTGGTGATAGAGGAAGATGGCCTCGCGGGTCCCCCGAGGCAGCTCCGCCACCTTGCGCCAGAGGTACTCCCGGAGATCCTTCTGCTCGATCTCCTCGGCGGCGGATGGTTCGGACCGGGAGGCCGATGCGCGGAGCGAAGCGGCCTGGCCGGCGTCGAGCTTGCCGCCGCGGCCCGCGCGCCGGATCTCCTTCAGGGACGCATGACGGACGATCTCGAGGAACCAGCCGCCGAAGCTCGAGGGGTCGCGAAGCGCCGGCAGGTCGCGAAAGGCCTGGAGGAAGGCTTCCTGGACGACGTCATCGACGGCCGCCGACTCGAGCCCGAACGCCCGAGCGATGGCGTGCGCCTTCTTCTGGTAGCGGAAGATGAGCGTCTCGAAGGCCTGCGGCCGGCCTTCCATGGTGCGAAGGACGATGGCCCGGTCGGACTGTCGGAAGGTGAACATCGAGGTCTCGTGTCTCCTCCCATCTATGGGCCGCGAGCCCCGCCGCGGTACACCGGAATCCGGGCGGCGATCCCGTCGCAGGTTCGGCCCGGGCAGTTCGCGAACGCGAACGACCAGCCTCCGTGAGGCCAACGCCGCTTTACATCCGGGGCCGCGAGCCGGGCGACCGCGCCGAGCGCTCGATGCCTCAAGTGCTGAAACCATGGCGGGATCCGGAGTCCGCGCCCGCTCCGGTTACCGCGCGGTCCCGGGCTTGCACTGGGGCGAGCCGGCGGGAGAGGCAAGGCGCCCTCCTCGAGGCAAGATCAAGGTCGAAAGGCTCGATTCATGGAAACGAAGCTCGATGGTTTCCTCCGGCACACCCGGACGGTGTTCCTCGCGGGTCTCTGGCTCCTCGCCTGTCTGGCATCGAGCCCCCGCGTTCCGGCCCAGGAGTTCGTCCGTGGCGACATGAACGGGGACGGCTCGGCCACGACCGCGGACGCCCACTATCTCCTCAGCTGGCTCTTCCGGGGCGGTGTAGCCGTGGAGTGCCGCAGCGCGTCGGACGTCGATGACAACGGTACGGTCAACCTCACCGACGCCGTTCGCCTGCTCACCCACCGTGTTCTCGGGGGCGCGACGCCCTGCATGCCGTACCCGACTCCCGGGAACGATACGACGCCGGATGACCTCGACTGCGCGAGCTACGGAGGGGGATCGCCGCTCGAGGATGCCGCGGCCGCCATCGAGATCGAAGCCGCCGGTACGACTCCCGGAAAGGCCGTGATCACGGTCGCGATCGCGAGCTCGCGGAGCGTGGGAGGCTACGAGGTCGTGGTGTCCGCCGAGGGAGGGGTCTTCGCCAACGTGAGCTCGGCCGTCGTTCGGGACCTCTCGGGCAGCCTGCACGGCGGCTTTGCGGGCGCCAGGGTGAGCGGCGGCAAGCTCCGGATCGGCTTCCTGTCGAGCCTCACCGAGTCCTATTCGATCCCCGCGGGGGCTTCGCGGAACGTGCTCGAGGTCGAGGTGTGCCTCACCGAGGACACCGGTCCCGGCAGCTACGCCTTGACCGTGGAGTCGGGGGAGCTCGTGGACGACGAGACCGGGCGCTCGGTCCCCGCGCGTTTCGAGGGCGCCACGCTGGTCCTGAGCGGCGGCGTTCCGGCCGGCTCCGGGTGTACATCCGAGGCGGATCCGCCGCCTCCACAGCCGACATGCGGACCCGCGCCGGATCCCGACCCGGACCCGGAGCCGGGCCCCGAGCCCGAGGGCAGCGTCCCCTTCACGAGAGGCGACGTGAACGCGGATGGAAGGCGATCGATTTCCGACGCCGTGATGGTGGAGAGATACCTCTTCTTCGGCGACCGGGAGCCGCCGTGCTTCGACGCCGCGGATGCCAAGGATGATGGACAGATCAACATCACCGACACGGTCACGATACTGCACCACATCTTCGGTATCGGCCTCGTCATCCCCGGGCCCTCGACGCCCGTAGGCCCGGACCCGACTCCGGACTCGCTCGGCTGCGCGACCTTCGACGTGGAGCCCGCGGACACGACGGATGAGGTCGTGAGCCTCGGGGCCGTCACGGCCGCCCCGGGGTCGGAGACCTCCATACCCGTGCGGGTCACCAACACCTCCCCCATCGAGGCCCTTCAGCTCGTCATCCGCTACGACCCCTCGGTGTTCACCCCCGGGGACATGATCGTCTTCGACGGCACCTTCTACGATGGAGTCCTCGAGTTCGGAGGTCGTGGGGGCTTCAACATCGTGACCGCCTACCCCTCGGACGGCATCCTCACCGTGGGCTTCGTCGCCCACATGACGGACCCCGGATTCGCAGTCCCGCCCGGAACGGACCGCCTCGTCTTCAAGATCCCCGGGACAATCAGCAGCACGGCGACACCGGGGACGGAGGTGCTCCTCGAACCCACGAACGGCCCCGGGGGAGATGGCTTCGGCCCGGAGCGGCTCCTCAACGAGCTCACGCACACGGGGGAGGCGCGCTACCTGAGCGCCCTGCCCGAGCTCGAGGGCGCCATCCTCGGGATCGTCGGGGACCAGACGTTCTTCGTGAGGGGCGATTCAAACCAGGACGCCGCGCTCGACATCAGCGATGCGATCCATACCCTGGGTGCCCTGTTCCTCTCCGCGCCGTCTCTCGCATGCCGGGACGCGGCGGATGCGAACGACGACGGCATGATGGACATCACGGACCCGATCTTCTTCCTGAACCACATATTCCGGGGCGGCGCGGCCCCGCCGGCTCCCTACCCGTCCGCGGGCGAAGACCCCACGGCGGATGACCTCGGATGCCTGAGGGGGACCGCGGCGCGCTGATCGTTCTCAGCGTAGGTCCCGGCGCAACGCGTCGAGGTCGAGCCCGAGCTTCCGGATCCAGGCGTAGAGCTTCGTCTTCCCCACGCCGAGCCTCTCCATCATGGCCCTCGGATCGCCCTTCGTCCTCGCGAAGAGCTGCGTCAGGTACTCGCGCTCGATCTCGTCGCGGATCTCGTCGAGGCCGCGGTGGAGCAGGTCTCGACGGACAGGGGCCGTCGTCCTCGAACCCGGCGCCTCCATCAGGGGCTCGAGGTCGCCCGCGCGGAGCGTTCCGCCCCTCGAGATCCCGATGAGGGCGCGGAGGAGGAGGGTCTCGAGCTCGCGCACGTTTCCGGGCCAGGGGTGCCGCTCGAGGAGGCGGAAGGCTCCCGCGTCGATCTCCGGCGTGGGCCTGTCCATGC
>Ga0075421_100007575_pt1 | contig 13306 bp, 9 predicted proteins | sample SoiMetdeltSBSDD5_FD_75292 | JGI IMG/M metagenome (GOLD analysis project Ga0075421, IMG submission 75292) | Bulk soil microbial communities from a Populus tree surrounding site in Tennessee, USA - Soil MetaG P. deltoides SBSDD5 | ecosystem: Environmental > Terrestrial > Soil > Tree plantation... | reverse complement strand
TGCTCTCGTGCCCCGCAGAGTGTGCGCCATATGCGGACGCGCTTGCCGTCGGCGATGGCGTGCAGCTTTGGCCGAGGATTCTGGCGGACGTGGAGTCGGGCTGTCTGCGGTCGAAATACACGGCAACTTATGAGAGCGACTATCGCCAGGACCCGGCGCCGAGACGATCGATTGTGCCGCGACAGAGCTTTCTCACGACGACCAGTTTGATTGCCACCCGCGGTTGTCACAATCGGTGCGGATTTTGCTATCTGGCAAGTGACGGCTTGCGGATGCCGTATCGCATGCGAGATCCCGGCCAGATAGCCGCGGAGTTCGTGGCGGATGGGCAACCCTACGGCGTCTTCATCGATAACAATCTGGGATCCAACCGAGCGTACCTCCGTGAATTGTGTCAGGCGCTGCGACCGCTCAACAAGATCTGGAGCGCGGCAGTTTCCCTCGATGTCACCGACGATCCCACTTTGATCCGGGTCATGGCCCTTGCCGGATGTACCGGCGTCTTCGTCGGGTTCGAGTCACTCACGGATGAGAATCTCGCCGATGCCAGGAAGAAAACGCCAAAGGCCGGCGACTATGCGCGCCGAGTCCGTCTGCTGCACGAGAACGGCATCCAGGTGAATGGTTCGTTCGTCTTGGGATTCGATCACGACCGGAAAGACGTTTTCACCCGGACAGCCGACTGGATCGAGGAGAACCGCCTGGAGTGCGCGACGTTTCACATTCTGACGCCCTATCCGGCGACGCCGCTTTTCCGGCAGATGGAAGCGGAGGGGCGCTTGTTGCACCGCGATTGGGCTCTCTACGACACGGCGCACGCGGTCTTCCGTCCGAGAAACATGTCGCCTCATGAATTGGAACAAGGTTATGCCTGGATGTACCGGCGCCTCTTCTCACACGCTTCAATTTGGCGACGCCGGCCCGCGGATTGGCGCGCCGTGGCTCCGTATCTGGCGATGTCCTACCTCTACAAGCGCTCCAACCGGTTCTGGCATTTGCTCATTAAACACCATCTGGTGCATGCCGCGTGGCGGCCGCTGGTCGAACTGACGCGACTCCGGCACGTCAGATTCCGAGAGGAATTGGCCGCCAGCGAAACGTTGAGTCGGCAGGGGGCTAACGTGGTGGCCCCCGGCGTCTAGTGATCGCCCCTGGAAATTCTCTGAAGTCCTGGTTTAGATGTAGAGCAGTTGATGTTGATGGGTGCCGACCTCGACCTCCTGGTAGAGGCGGTCGATGAGTTCGTAGCCGTAGCGCGCGAGGAAGTAGGAGGCGTTGATCTCGCGTTCCTGGAGGCCCTTGCTCGGGTAGAGGACGGCGAAGAGGCGCTCGATCTGCTTGCGGGTCGCCTCGTCGCGCTGGCCGCGGTTGCTGATGAAGCGCGCGCGCAGGTGGCTGATCTGATAGAGGACCTTCTCGCGGCCTCCCTTGAGCGCGTCGGCCAGCGACGGGTCGACGGCGGCGAGCGAGGCGCGCAGCTTCTCGAGCTGCTCGGCGAAGACGCGCTCGGTCTCCTCAAACACGGCGGCCGTCGTCGCGTCGAGGCCGCGCTCGACCACTTTCGTCATGACTTCCGGCTGCCCGGCGAAGAGGTCGGTGAACCCGAGGCCGTGCTTCTGGAGCGTCTTGGCGTGCCGCTTCTCGATCAAAGTCAGGCTCGCGCGCGGGAGGATCACCGGCTCGACGCGGCCGAGGAGGGTGTAGGCGGGCCGGAGCTGCGCGAAGTAGGCAACCTCGGCCGGGCCGCCGATGTAGGCGAGGGTCGGCAGGAGGAAGTCCTGGACGATCGGCCGGAGGGTGACGTTCGGGCTGAAGCAGGCCGGGCAGCGCCGCACGGTCTCGAGCACTTCGGCGGCCGCGAGCCGTTTCTCGCCGCCCTTGAGCGCAAAGACGCCGTCCTCGCGGCGGACCATCGCCGTGCGCCGCCCCTCGTCGAGCATGAAGAGCGGCACCGCCTCGGCGCTCGTGTAGACCTGCGCGTGGTAGCCGGCGCGCACCAGATTTTCGCTCGCCCCGACGAGCGCGGCGGCAAACTCCGGGGCGCGCTCCAGCGCCCGCTCGTAAATCTCCCCGGCAACCTGCTTGAGCCGGTCGTCGAGCGGGTTGATCAGGACGACGCCGTAGCGGCCGAAGAATTTCATCATGAGCGCGCCGAAAGCGTCGGCGAAATTGGCCCCGGGGCGGTAGGCGGCGCGGAGGTCCTCGGCGAGGCGCGGCAGGAACTCCGACTCGGGGAGCGCCGCGAGCAGCTCGCCGACGTCCTCGTTGATCTCCTCGCAGAGCTCGACGTGGCCGACCGGCTTGCCCTCCTTGGGCGAGCAGGCGGTATAGGCGACGGTCACGAGCTGTCCCTCGCGGTTGACCACCCGGCAGTGGTTGACCTCCTCGAAGTCGTGGTCCTCGCTCGCGATCCAGAACATGGGCACGGCGTTGACGCCCTCGTCGCGCAGTTGGGCGGCGAGCTTGATCGCGGTCAGCGCCTTGTAAATGGTGTAGAGCGGCCCGGTGAAGAGCCCGGCCTGCTGCCCCGTGATGATGACGACCGAGTCGGCCTGGCGCAGGCGCTCGATGTTGGCGAAGGTCTCCTCGCCCGCGCCGGCGAGGCGGTTCTGCTCGGCGAGCACGACGGCGACCTCCTCGCGCGGGAAGCCCTGGGCGGTGACGCGCGCGGCGCGCGCGGCGAGCGAGCCGGCGTCGCGCCCGCCGCCCTCGAAGAACTGCGCGACCCGCTCGAAGTCGTAGAGGTAGTCCTGGAAGAGCCGGGTCGTCTTCGGAATCTCGCTGAAGCTGATCGCGTTGCTCGCCATGTCCCTCCAAAGCATCTCAAATTCGGAATCTAAGACTGGGAATTAATCGGCGTACTCGAAGTCGAAATACTCGTTCTCGAGCCACTGGCCGTCGCCGGCGCGGGTGAAGAAGCCGCTCTCGGCGAGCGCCTGCTCGATCTCGGCGCGCTCCCCGGCGGTCGGGGCGGGGAGCGGCGAGCGTGGCAGATAGCCGTAGAGCCCGACCATGTCGAGCGCCGCCTTGAGGTGGCCGACGCCGGCCGCCGTGGTCTTGCGCGCGAGGGCGGCGAGCCGGTCCTGGAGGCGCGCGGCCCGCTCGGTCTCGCCCCGCCGCCAGGCCTGCTCGACGGCGAGGCAGGCGCGGGGCGCGAGCGCCGCGACCGCGAAGACGGCGCCCGCGGCGCCCGCCTCGAGCGCCTCATGGAAGATCGCCGGCGCCCCCACCAGGACGTCGAACCCGCGCCCGCCGAGGTGGCGGAACGTGTCCTTGAGCGCCTGGAGGTCGCCCGAGCTCTCCTTGAGCCCGATGATATTTGGGTGCTCGGCGAGCGCGGCGATCGTCTCGGGCAGCAGGTAGACGCCCGCGAACTGGGGGATGAGGTAGATGAGGACGGGGATCTGGGCGCGGTCGGCGACGCGCCGGTAGTGCTCGGCGCGGTGCTCCTCCTCGAGCACCTTCTTATAGTAAAAGGGCGTGACGACGACGGCGCCGTCGGCCCCGCGCTCGGCCGCGAGGCGCGTCGACTCGAGCGTCTGGCGCGTCGAGAGCTCGCCCGTGCCGACGAGGAGCACCTTCTCGGGCGGGATCGCGCCGCGCACCGTCTCGACGACCGCGAGCTTCTCCGCCTCGCTGAGGTGGGGGAATTCGCCCGTCGAGCCGAGGATCAGGTAGCCGAGCAGGTCGGTCCGGTTCCACTGCTCGAGGTTATGAACCAGCTTGTCATGCGCGACCTCGCCGTCGGAGTTGAACGGGGTCGGGACGGCGACGATGATGCCATTGAGGTTTAGTGACATAAGCAAAAGTCAGTCGTCAGTCGTCAGTGGTAACGGACAACGGACCCCTGACAACGGACCACTGACCGCCTTGCGCAAGATAAAACCGAAAACGCATTATAGCGGCGCGGGACGCGGGGTGGCAAACTTTGTGGTAGGATGCCCGGGCATGGAGCTGCCAATCTTCAGCGACAATCTGCGGTCGTCGGGCACGTGGTCGGCCTCGCTCGGGCGCGCGCGCGAGGCCTGGCTCGCAGGGCGCGCGGCGCTCGAGCCGGAGGTGCGCCGGGAGCAGGCGCGCCACGCGCGGGCGCGCTCCGGGGGGAGGCTCGGCGAGGCGCGCCTGCTCGAGGCTGCGCGCCTGGTCGGGGGTTGGGCGGCCGCCCCCGAGGCAACGCTCACCCAGGGGCAACTGATCGGCATCTATCGCGCGCTGACCGGGGCGGTCGGCGAGGAGAGTCTTTTCCGCATGGCGGAGGCCGTGCCGCTGAGCCCGGCGCACAACCCGGCGCCGGCGGTCATCCTGCCGCGCCTGGTGGCGAACGCGCTCGACTGGTTCACGACCGAGGGCTTCGCCGAGATGCACCCGGTCGAGCAAGCGGCGCTCGTCCACCTCCGCCTGCTCGACCTGCAGCCATTCGGCTCGGCGCACGAGCCGGTGGCGCTCCTGGCGGCGGGCTTCTACACCGAGCGCGCCGGCCTGCCGCCGCTGATCATCCACGCCGACGAGGCGACGGGGGCGCGTTACGCCGCCGCGGTCGAGGCCGCCCTCCGCATGCTCACCCAGCCGCTCGTCGAATTCTTCGCCGCCAGTCTGTCACGGACGATGCGCATGGGGTCGGGAGATGAGGGCTAAGCGGGCGGGCCGCGCGCAGCGCCTGGAGCCGGAGGTCAGAGCCCGGCTCGCCCGCTTCTTCCCCGGGCTCGACCTCGACCGGATTCGCGTCTACGAGGGCATCCCGTGGTACGTCAAGGGGGCCCCGCTGGCTTACGCCGACCGGCACCGCATCTATTTTCAACCCGGCGCCTACCGGCCCGACTCGGGCGAGGGGCTGGCGCTGATCGCGCATGAGCTGGTCCACTGCTGGCAGTATCAGCGCCACGGCACCTGGAGGTTCCGCGCGCGTTACCTGGCCGCTTACTTCAGGAATCGGCTCGCGCGCATGTCCGACCTCGAGGCGTACCTCAACATCCCGTTCGAGGTCGAGGCGCGGTCGCTCGAGGAGAGCATCGCGGAGAGGGCAGGGCCGGAGGGGATGAGGGCATGACGCCGCCGGAGATGGAAGAGTTGTTGTCCGAGGGGCTGCGGGCGCTCGCCGGCTGGCAGGCGCGCTGGCCCGCCTACGGCCGGGACGAGACGCTCGCGCCGCCGCCCGGGCGGGTGCGCGAGGCTTTGGGCGAGCTGCTCGCGAGGCTCGAAGAAAACTACCCATTCTTCCACCCCTCCTACGCGGGGCAGATGCTCAAGCCGCCGCACGCCGTCGCGACTCTGGCCTACTTCCTGGCGCAGCAGATCAACCCGAACAACCATGCGCTGGACGGCGGCCCGGCGACGGCGAAGATGGAGCAGGAGGTGGTCGCCGAGTTGGCGCGGATGTTCGGCTACGAGACTTTCCTCGGCCACCTGACGTCGGGGGGGACGGTCGCCAACCTGGAGGCGCTCTGGGTCGCGCGCTCTCTCCACCCGGACCGGGCGATCGCCTTTTCCGGCGAGGCCCACTACACGCACCGGCGGATGTGCGAGGTGATCGGCGCGCGGACGGTCGAGATCGCCGTCGACGGGCGGGGGCGGATGGACCTGGACGACCTCCGGGCGCGCCTCGCGACGGGCGGGGTCGGGACGGTGGTGGTGACGGCGGGGACGACGGGGCTAGGCGCGGTCGACCCGATCGGCGAGGCGCTCCTGCTCTCGCGCGAGTTCGGGGCGCGGGTCCACGTCGACGCCGCCTACGGGGGGTTCTTCCGGCTGCTCGCCGACGCGCCGGGGCTCCTCGCCGCGGGAGATGCGGGCGCCTTCCGCGCGATCGCCGGGTGCGACAGCGTCGTCATCGACCCGCACAAGCACGGGTTGCAGCCCTACGGCTGCGGTTCGGTCCTCTTTCGCGACCCGGCGGTCGGGGAATTCTACCGGCACGACTCGCCATACACCTACTTCACTTCGCGCGAGCTGCACCTGGGCGAGATCAGCCTCGAGTGCTCGCGCGCGGGGGCGGCTGCGGCGGCGCTCTGGGCGACGCTCAGGTGCTTCCCGCTGGAGGCGGGCGCGGGGCTGGGCGCAGTCCTGGGCAAGACTCGGGCCGCGGCGCTCGCCTGGGCGCGCTTGATCGAAGGGGGAGGGGAGCTGCGGCTGGTGACCGAGCCGTCGCTCGACATGATCGCCTTCTTCGCCGCTGGGGAGCGGCGCGTCTCGGAGGTCAGCCGGCGCACCGAGCAGATTTTCGCGCGCGCCATGGGCGACGCGGCCGAGCCGGTCTACCTGGCCAAGCTGAGCCTCAAGCCGCACCTGCTCGCGCGCCACGCGGATTTGGTCTGGGACCAGCCTGCAGTGACCGTGCTCCGGAGCGTGCTTATGAAGCCGGAGCATTTGGAGTACGTGCCGCGGCTGCATGAGAAGGTGACTTCAATTTTGAGGTCTGAGAGTTGAGATGGAAGGTGAATTCCGACACTGGGGGCGGGTTTACGTGGCGGTGGTGGTCTACACCGTCGTGATGATCGTCGGGCTGTGGGCCTTTTCGCGGCTCTTTGAGTGACGCGCTGACCGCCGACCGCTATGAGACTTCTCGATTGGGTGATCGTCGCGGCCTACCTGGTCTACATCGTCTACGACGGGCTGCGGCTGACGAAGAAGAGCGACGAGGTCGAGGGCTATTTTCTGGCCAACCGCAGTCTGCCGTGGTGGGCGGTCGGGCTCTCGGTCATGGCGACGCAGTTGAGCGCGATCACCCTGGTCGGGACGACGGGGCAGGCCTATGCCGACGGGATGCGCTTCATCCAGTTCTACTTCGGCCTGCCGCTCGCCATGGTCATCCTCTGCGTCACGGCCGTCCCCTTCTTCTACCGCGCCAAGGTCTTCACTGCCTACGAGTACCTCGAGCGGCGCTTCGACGCCAAGACGCGGGCGCTCGCGAGCTTTTTCTTCCTCGTCTCGCGCGGCCTCTCGTGCGGCGTGATCATCGCCGCGCCCTCGGTCATCCTCTCGATCGTGCTCGGGTGGGACGAGCTGACGACGATCCTGGTCATGGGCCTCTCGACGACGGTCTACACCATGTTCGGCGGTGTGCAGGCGGTGACCTGGACCGACGTCAAGCAGATGGTGGTCATCTTCGCGGGCGTCTTCGTCTGCCTCTGGGTGATCATCGGTCAGTTCCCCCAGGAGGTCTCGGTCGGGGCGGCCGTGCAACTGGCCGGGGCGACCGGGCGGCTGCGGACGGTCGACACCAGGTTCGACCTCAACGAGACCTACACGCTCTGGTCGGGGCTCATCGGCGGGCTCTTTCTCATGCTCTCCTACTTCGGCTGCGACCAGAGCCAGGTGCAGCGCTTCCTCACGGCGAAGTCGGTGGCGGAGGGGCGGACCTCGCTCCTCATGAGCGCCTTCGTCAAAATCCCGATGCAGTTCCTGATCCTTTTTGTCGGGGTCATGGTCTTCGTCTTTTACCAGTTTCAGCGGCCGCCGCTGATCTTCAACCGGGCCGAGGCGGCGAAGCTCGAGCGCGCCGAGCCGGAGCGCTACCGGGGCTTGAACGAGGCGTACGAGCGCGGCTTTGCGGCGCGGGAGCGGGCGGCGCGCGAGGTGGCGGCGGCCGCGCAGGGGAGCGGCGAGTTCGCCGCGGCGCGCGAGCGGCACGCGGCCGCAGAGGGGGCGATGAACGGGGCGCGGCGCGAGGCAATCGAGCTGATCAAGGGGATCAACCGGAGCGAGAGCTTCACCGACGTCAACTACGTCTTCCCGACCTTCGTCACGACCTACGCGCCGCCGGGGGTGATCGGGCTGATCATCGCGGCGATCTTCGCGGCGGCCATGTCATCGATCTCGGCCGAGCTGAGCGCGCTCGCGACGGCGACGGTCATGGACTTCTACCGCCGCCACTTCCGCCGCGAGGCGCCGGACCGGCATTACCTCGCGGTCTCGAAGCTGGCGACCGGCTGCTGGGGCGTCTTCGCCTGCGTCGTCGCGCTCTACGCCGGGCGGCTCGGGTCGCTGATCGAGGTCGTCAACCGGTTCGGGTCGTTCTTCTACGGCTCGCTGCTCGGCGTCTTCGTGCTCGCCATCGGGACGCGACGGGCGACGGGGCGCGGGGCCTTCTGGGGGCTGCTCGCGGGGATCCTCTCGGTGGCGGTCGTCGGCCGCTACTCGCGGATCAGCTTTCTGTGGTACAACCTCATCGGCTGCGCGGTGGTCATCGTCATCGGGATGCTCCTGAGCCTGACCGGCCCGCAGCCCCAATCTCACCCCGATAGGAAGACGGTATGAAAAAGCTGACCCGCCTCGCCCTGGCGCTGACGCTGACGCTGCATGCGGCCCCCGTCCCGGCCCCCGCCGACACGCGGCCCGCGCCCGAGGACCGCGGCGCGAGTGGCCTGGCGCTCGCTCTGCGGCGGCTGCAGACGATCGCGAGCGTCCTGCACACGGCCGCGCACCCGGACGACGAGAGCACGGAACTCCTGGCCTACCTGGCGCGCGGGCAGGGGGCGCGCGTCGCCTACCTCTCGCTCAACCGGGGCGAGGGCGGGCAGAACGGGATCGGGCCCGAGCTCGGCGAGAGTCTCGGCGTGGTGCGCACCGAGGAGCTGCTCGCGGCGCGCAAGCTCGACGGGGCCGAGCAGTACTTCACGCGCGCCTTCGACTTCGGCTTCACGCGCTCGGTCGAGGAGACGTTCAAGAAGTGGGACCGGGAGGAAGTCCTCGGCGACATGGTGCGCGTCATCCGGATGATGCGGCCGCTGGTGGTCGTCAGCGGCTTCAGCGGCACCTCGCGCGACGGCCACGGCCAGCACCAGGCCGCGGGGGCGCTCACGCCCGAGGCGATCAAAGCGGCTGCCGACGCCAGTCGCTTCCCCGAGCAGATCAAAGACGGCTTGCAGCCGTGGCGGGTGCTCAAGGTTTACGGGCGCGTCTTCGGTCAGGCGCAGGGGCCGGCCGCGGTCTTTGACGTCGGCGTGGCGGACCCGGTCCTCGGGCGCTCCTACGCCGAGCTGGCGGCCGAGGGCCGGAGCCAGCACCGCTCGCAGGACTTCGGCATGATCCAGCCACGCGGGTCGCAGGTCCGCTCCTTCCCGCGCCTCGAGAGCCTGGTCGAGGCGCCGGAGCGGGAGACTTCGCTCTTCACCGGGATCGAGACGCGGGTCGCCGGGATCGCCAGGTTCGCGGGGCCGGGCGGCAGCGCTTTGGCCCCCGCGCTCACCCGCGTTCAGGACCTGGCCGCGCGGGCGCTCTCGGAGTACCGCGTCGAGAGCCCGACGCTCATCGCGCCGCACCTGGCGGCGGGGTTGCGCGAGGTGCGCGCGCTGCGCGGCGCGCTCGCCGGCCTCGACCCGGCCTCGCGCGCGAGCGTCGACGGCATGCTCGCGCGCAAGGAGCAGGAGTTCGCCGACGCGCTCGTCAAGGCGCACGGCGTGGTCGTCGACGCGCTGAGCGGCGCCGAGATCGTCGCGCCGGGCGAAGGGGTCGAGGTGACGGTCAACGTCTACCTCGGGCAGGGCGCCGGCGAGGCGCGGCCGCGAATCCAACTGCGGGCGCCCGAGAGCTGGCGGGCCGGGGCGCTCGAGTCCGAGCCGGAGTCGGCCCCGCCGCCCCCCGGCTTCCGCGGGCGCGAGGCGCCGAGCGCGAGCGCCCGTTTCCGCGCCGTGGTCCCCGAGGGCGAGCCGCCGACCCAGCCCTACTGGCTGGCGCAGGCGCGGACGCGCGACCAATTCTCCTGGGACGAGCGGATGCCGCGCAATCTGCCCTTCGCGCCGCCGCGCGTGAGCGCCGAGGTCGAGCTCCGGCTCGCGGGCGAGCTGGTCACGGTCCGGCAGCCGGTCGAGCACCGCTTCGCCGACAAGACCTTCGGTGAGATCCGGCGTGAGCTCAAGGTCGTGCCCGCGCTCACGCTCGCGGTGCGCCCGGGGCTGCTCGTCATCCCGCTCGGGAGCGCCGACCGCACGCGCGCGGTCTCGGTCGAGGTCACCCACAACGCGCGGCGGGCGACCCAAGGGGCGGTCAGGCTCATTGCGCCGGCGGGCTGGCAGGTCGAGGGCGACACGCGCCCGCTCGCCTTCTCCCGGCAGGGCGAGCGCGCCGCGCGCCTCTTCCGGGTGACCGCGCCCGCGGGGGCGCAGGAGGGGGATTTCAGCCTCAAGGCCGTGGCCGAGGCGGGCGGGCGCGAGTACGCGAGCGGGTACACGACCGTCGCCTACCCGCACACCGAGACGCACTTCATTTACCACCCGGCGGCGAGTCGGGCGGAAGTCTTCGACGTCAAGGTCGCCGCGGGGCTCAAGGTAGGCTACGTCATGGGGAGCGGCGACGACGTGCCGGGGGCGTTGGCGCAGCTCGGGGTCGACGTCAGGCTGATCGACGATGCCGAGCTGACCTCGGGCGACCTCGCGGCCTACGACACGATCATCCTCGGCATCCGCGTCTACGAGGTGCGCGACGCGGCGATCGCCAACAACCAGCGGCTGCTCGACTATGTCGCGCAGGGCGGGACGCTCATCGTCCAGTACAACAAGCAGGAGTTCGGGCGCGGGAATTTCGCCCCCTACCCGGTCAAGATGGACGGCAACCAGCGGGTCACCGACGAGGCGGCGCCGGTCAAGGTGCTCGCGCCCGAGCATCCGCTCTTCAACTTCCCGAACCGGATCGCGGCGGCGGACTGGGAGGGCTGGGTGCAGGAGCGCGGGCTCTACTTCTGGAACGACTGGGACGCGCGCTACACCCCGCTGCTGGCCGCGCCCGACGAGCGCGGGGCGGAGCTGCGCGGGGGGCAGCTGATCGCGCGGGTCGGGAAGGGGAACTACGTCTTCAGCGGCTACGCCTGGTTCCGGCAACTGCCGGCCGGGGTGCCCGGGGCCTACCGGCTGTTCGCTAATTTGATCAGCCTGCCGAAGGCCAAATGATCGACGAGCGCGGGCTCCTCTGGCACCATGATTTGAGTTCATGATACCTTATCACCCGCCACCTCGACTGGAGGGCAGGGTGTCCGATCAGTTGAGGCACAGTCATCTCACCGACCAGATCATCAAAGCCTTTTACAAAGTCTACAACCGGCTGGGCTATGGATTTTTGGAGAAGGTATACGAGAATGCTTTGGCCCTCGAGCTGCAGGCTGAGGGTTTGAGCGTCAAGCAGCAACCGCCGGTCAAGGTGTATTATGGTCAGCAAGCCGTGGGGGAGTATTATGCGGACTTAGTGGTTGAAGATCGGGTGATTCTGGAATTGAAGTCAGCCGAGGCTCTCCATCAATCGCATGAGGCGCAATTGCTCAATTATTTGAAGGCCACGCAGATAGAGATTGGACTGCTCTTGAATTTCGGGCCGAGGCCAGAGTTTAGGCGGAAACTTTTTACTAATGATAAGAAGATAGCCCACGGATGACACGGATTTAACGGATGTTTACGGATCAGAAATCCGTGCCGATCCGTCGCATCCGTGTCATCCGTGGGCTATTCTTACGCTCTATGCCGACCATCGCCGACGCGCAAATAGCGCTCGAACGCTACTTCGGGTTCAGCGGCTTCCGCGAGGGGCAGGCCGAGGTCATCCAGGCCGTGCTCGACGGCCGGGACGTGGTCGTCGTCATGCCCACGGGCGGCGGCAAGTCGCTCTGCTACCAGCTACCGGCCCTCCTCTCGGCGGGGACGACGCTCGTCGTCTCGCCGCTGATCGCGCTCATGAAGGACCAGGTCGACGCGCTCGCCGCGCGCGAGATCTCGGCGACCTACATCAACAGCTCGCTCGGGCCGGCCGAGCAGGCGGCGCGGCTGCGCGCGGTGGCGCGTGGCGGCTATCGGCTCGTCTACGTCGCCCCGGAGCGCTTCCGCAGCCCGCGCTTCGTCGAGTCGCTGCGCGAGATTGAAGTCTCCCTCTTCGCGGTCGACGAGGCGCACTGCATCTCGCAGTGGGGGCATGACTTCCGGCCCGACTACCTGCGCCTGGCCGAGGCGGCCCGGGGCCTGGGCCGCCCGCAGGTCATCGCGCTCACGGCGACGGCGACCCCGGCGGTGCGCGCCGACATCGGCGCGCAACTCGGCCTCGAGTCGCCGGCGAGCTTCGTCGCGGGCTTCGACCGGCACAACCTGGCGCTGCGCGTTGTCCATTGCAAGACCGAGCGCGAGCGGACGGGCGAGGCCGCGCGGCTGGCCGCCGAGGCCGTCGGCGCCGGGATCATCTACGCCGCGACGCGCAAGGGCGTCGAGCAGGTGACCGAGCAGCTCGTTCGGCGTGGGCTGCGGGTCGCGGCCTACCACGCGGGGCTCGACGAGGCGACGCGCGGGCGCGTCCAGGACCAATTCATGGCCGGCGAGCTCAAGGCGATCGTCGCGACCAATGCCTTCGGCATGGGTATCGACAAGGCCGACCTCCGCTTTGTCACGCACTACAACCTGCCCGGCTCGATCGAGGCCTACTACCAGGAGGTCGGCCGCGCCGGGCGCGACGGCCTGCCTTCGGTCTGCACCCTGCTATTCAACTACGTCGACACGCGGACGCACAACTTTTTCATCGAGGGGAGCAACCCGCCGCTCGACGTGATCCAGCGCGTCTACCGCCACTTGCTCTCCCTGGGCGTCGACGAGGCGGAGTTGACGGCGCGCGAGATCGCGGTGCGGGTCGGGGTCAAGAACGAGATGGCGGTCGGCGCGGCGCTCGTCTACCTGGAGAAGGCCGGCCACCTCGAGCGCGGGCCGGTCCTGAGGCTCCTGGACCGCGCCCCGGTGAGGGAGATGCGCGTCGACGAGCGCGAGCTGCAGCGCCGGGCGGCGGCCGAGCAGCGGAAGCTGCGCGAGATGGTCAACTACGCCTACCATGAAGGGTGCCTCCGCCGCTTCATCCTCAAGTATTTCGGCGACCGCAAGGAGGTCGAGCACTGCCACTGCTCAGGCTGCGAGCCGCAGGAGGTAAGGGCGGCGGCGGCGGCGCCCGCCGCGACGGCCGCGCCGCGCGCGGCGAACGAGGCCGAGCACCTCGCGGCGCGCAAGACCCTGAGCTGCGTGGCGCGGCTCGACGGGCGCTTCGGGAAGGGCGTCGTGGCGGGCGTGCTGCGCGGCTCGCGCGCGAAGAACATCCGCGCGGGCGGGCTCGACACGCTCTCGACTTACGGCCTGCTCGGCGAGTACTCGCAGGACGAGCTGACCCGCCTGATCAACGCCCTGATCGTCGCCGGGTGCGTGCGGCAGGGGGGCGGGGCCTACCCGACGGTCAGCCTGACGGAGTTGGGGCGCGAGGTCATGCTCGACCGCCGCCGGGTGGCGCTCGACCTCGAGGCCGTCGCGGCCGACACGAGCATCGAGGTGGATGCGGGGGTGCCGGGGGAGGGGAGCGAGCC
>Ga0075421_100007573_pt1 | contig 13307 bp, 11 predicted proteins | sample SoiMetdeltSBSDD5_FD_75292 | JGI IMG/M metagenome (GOLD analysis project Ga0075421, IMG submission 75292) | Bulk soil microbial communities from a Populus tree surrounding site in Tennessee, USA - Soil MetaG P. deltoides SBSDD5 | ecosystem: Environmental > Terrestrial > Soil > Tree plantation... | reverse complement strand
GCTCGCGGGATTCCGACTCGCCATGGCACCTGGGGGCATCGCGCTGCTCCGCACGCCGTTGCCCGCCGCCAGGCGCGTACGTGCAGCCAAGGCCGAGCTAGAGAATATCGTCGAGGACCTCGTACGGCATCGGACTGGCCAGCCAGCAGACGAACCAACGGTGCTAGACCTGCTGATCAGTCAGCCCGAACTCACCGATCAGCAGGTCCGGGATCAGGTGATGACCCTGCTCTTGGCCGGGCACGAAACCACCGCCATGGCCCTTACCTGGGCCCTCGCGGCCATCGACCAGACACCGGCCGTACGCGCCGAACTCGAGGCCGAGTGGGACGCCCGGGCGGAGGGCCCGACTGACGTTCCCGCTGGAACGTCGGCGGGCTATGCGCAGCGAACATTGCCGTCGGCAACACTGCCAGTGACTGCGGCTGTGCTCGCCGAAACACTGCGACTCTGGCCGCCGTCCTGGCTGTTCAGCCGCCGAGTTGTCGAGCCACTGACGCTGGCTGGACGCACCATAACCGCCGGGACCATGTGCCTGATCAGTCCTGCGCTGCTGCATCGCGACCCGCGATGGTGGGCCGAGCCAGACCAGTTCCGGCCCCGACGTTGGCTGCGCCGCGAGCCCGGGCAGACCGACCGCTTCGATCCGAAGGCCCCCGGCCAGCCACGGGGGGGCTTCCTGCCGTTCGGGGCCGGACCCAGGATGTGTATCGGTGAGCAGTTCGCCTGGTCAGAGGCCGCGATCGTGCTGGCCGAGTTCGGCCGAACCTGGCGCATCCATGTGACCGGCGCACCACTGGGTCCCGGTCCATCCTCGATGACGTTGCGCCCTAAGGATCCCGTAACGGCGAAGACGTCACGGCGAGACGTGGCGTAGGGCTCTGCGTCGGCGCGCCGTGAGGACGGGGACTTATCTGTCGAGAACCCAGCACATCACAGGCCCAAGCGGCCGGACCGAGGTTGGCCACATCCGCGTTGACCCATATCGCCCCTCACGTGAGCAATCGATAGAAGCGCCAGTAGTCGGTGTGTATCGGGAGAACCTCCACGGCCTGGAAGCCCGCCTGATGGGCATACCGACGAAGCACCGAGGGACGCATGACGGCTCCGGTGCCCGCGGTCTGTGGGTCTCCCATGGCGCCGGGCAGGCAGGAGACGACGCTCCAGCCGTACTCAGTTCGCTCCCGCGGTGAGGCGGGAACCGTGAACTCCGCGGCGACCAGTCCGTCGGCCACAAGCACGGCCCCGCCCTCGGAGAGCTGCTGCCGGACGGCGTTGAGTGCCTCAACGGGCCGCGACATGTCATGCAGGGCCTCGAAGATCGTGACCAGGTCGTACCCGCCTGATCCGGCGATGTTGGCGGCGTCGGTGACGGCGAATGTCACACGATCAGCCACGCCGGCCCGCTCGGCGTTCCTGCGCGCGGCGCTGATGGCATAGGCGTCGAGATCGACACCGTCCACTGTGATCTTGGGGTACGCCTGGGCCATAGCGATGCTCGACCAGCCAGTGCCACACGCGACGTCGGCGACCCGCGCCGACGGTTCTGCCCGCAGCCGCGCATCGACGTCGACAATCGCCGGGAGCCATTCCGTGCCAAGCAAGTTGATGAACCGGGCCCGATTGGGCTCCGCCCTGCCCTCGGGCTCCCAGGGCGGGGGTGGCGGCGCATTCCCAGTCCGAAACGCCTCAACCAGCTGCGGAAGCCAGCGACCGGCGCGGACGATTTCGACCCCGGCGGAAGCTTCGTATCGCACGTTGTCGGGCTCTGCGAGGACGGGGATGTGCTCCGGCGGCAACCAGTACCGCCGAGCGAGTGGTTCCGCCCGTGGGTCGTCGACTGCGAGCAGGTCACTCGCAGCGTGGTGCTCAAGCCACTCCCGCACGTACCGCTCGGCGGTTCCAGTGCGCGCGGCCAACTCGGAGGAGGTGGCCGGACCGTTCTCTGCGAGCGCCCGATACAGCCCGAGCTGTTCACCAACGTAGATGGTATAGAGCTCGAGCGCGCCCAGGGCGTTATCGAACAGCCTCTGATGCAAGGCGTTCGTCCGCCCAACATCCGGGCGCGGATCTCCGGCAGCACGCCTCGCTTCGGACGGCTGGCTAAAAGGCTCAGACATCACCCTCACACTCCCCTGTCGTTGTACCTCCGCGCGGGTTGTGGCCCGGCCAGCAGCAGCTGAAATCACCTCGTCAGCACGGCGGTGCGTCGCTCAGCAGGCGCCAATAGAGGACTAATACTGTCTCTATGCAGCACGCGCGTCGCGCGGCAGGCTCCGGGGTCGCAAAGGAGAGTCAATGTTTGAGGTAATCGGGACCATCATCTTCGGCGCAATAATCGGCGTACTCGCGCGAATCGTAATACCAGGCAAACAACCGTACGGATGGATTGTGACGGTCTTGCTTGGAGTCGGCGGCGCGTTGATCGGTTACTGGGTATGGGGGCTTCTCGGGGGCGGCAACACCTTCGGCATCGACTGGATCCGTTGGGTGATCAGCGTCGCTGGAGCGGCGATCTTGAGCTTTGGGTACACCGCACTCACGCGCAAAGGCAAGAGCGATACCTCCACCACCACCTAGTACCACTTTGCTTGGGCCAGTTCAGGGCGATTGACCCAGTAAGGCGGCCAGTTCGGGTCAGCACGTCACCGACCTTCTCAACTCCGACGAACACTGGCTCGTACGCGGCACAGAGCGAGCTACGCCCTGGTCGGTCCTGATTGAGGCGTTGCCGTAGTCCTCTGGAAATCATCGACATAGCGTTGCGCCTGACGATCACCCACTTCGATCCCGATCCGGCTTGCCTGCTTTCCTGAGAGGCTCGACTGTCGACCGGTTTCCGACGGGAGGCCTGCAAGGTGATGAACGATGTGTCTGCTGCGACGGGCGGTTCCAGCACCGCCGCCTCCACTGGAGCTGACGGCACCCAAACCGTCGCGGTGAGCGCAACCACCCCCACACCACCTGCCGCTGCGTTGAACCTCGCTATGCAGGTTGGTGATTGTTTGCTCTCTGCCGGGATGTCTGCGAACGATGTCGTTGTCGCCATGCTGGGAATAACCGACGCCTATGGTCTGACACGAGTCCACGTCGACGTGACCTATACATCCATCTCAGCGTCCTTCTATCCCGCGCGAGGGGCGACGCCGATCACCTGCATCAGAGTGGTCCAGCCGGATGACATTGATTACAGCAAGGTCCGTGAAGTGGACAGGCTGGCTGAAAAGATCCGGGGCGGTCTCCCCCTCACCGAAGCCACGAGGGTATTCGATCGGATCCAGGAAACTCCCCACCGATACCCGCAGTGGGTTGCGATGATCGGCAACGCCGGAGTCAGCGCCGGTGCGGCGATGCTGTTCACCACATCCTGGAAGATCATTCTGGCCACATTCCTTACCGGGCTCATCGTGGACCGGATGCTCGTGGCAATGGAGCACTGGCGCGTGCCGCCCTTCTTCCAGCAATTTGCGGGGGCAGCATTCATCACTCTGGTCGCTGCTGGGATCACCGAGGCAGCGGCTCAAGGCGTCAGCTTCTTTGTTGACGTCGACCCGACGCTCGTCGTCGTCGGCGGCATTGTCATGCTCGTCGCAGGTATGACCATCGTCGGTGCCGCGCAGGACGCCATCGATCAGTTCTACCTCACAGCATCGGCGCGGCTGCTCGACGTCGTCATGCGCACGGCGGGGATCGTCGTGGGGATTGTTGTTTCGCTTGAACTGGCTTGGCGTCTCGGGGCGCCTTTGTCCATCTCGCCCAATCCCGTAGCCCTCGGTCCGCTGGGAGCCCAATTCGTTGGCGCCACGCTGACATCGGCCTTCTTCGCACTGTGGGCGTACGCAGATCTGGCGACCATCGGGCTTGCAGGCGCGATGGGCCTGCTGGGCTGGGCCGGGTACGCGTCGATGATCTTCGTCGGCGCAGGCGAGGTACCTGCCAACGCGGCTGGCGCCTTCGTCGCGGCGCTGGCGTCCACCTTGCTGGTCCGCCGCACCAGCATCCCTGGCTTCGGGCTGGTCAGCGCCGCTCTGCTCCCGTTGGTACCCGGCCTCGCCCTCTACAACGGTCTCATCCAGGTAGTCGGAGTCCCCTCGGAGACGGCCGATCCAAGCGCGGGCGGGTTGACCCTGTTGCTCGCTCTCGGTGTTGCTTTAGGCCTAGCGGCTGGCGCCACCCTCGGGACCTATCTCGGACGCCCGATCGCGGACCAGCTTCGCCGTATCCCAATTCGCCCCCGACGAGGGCGTCGCATCGTGAGTGCAGAAGGCTGATAGTCGCCGACCTCTCGGATGGGATCGCCCCTCAGCTCCAGGCCTCGTACGAGGTCGTCACCGTGGTATCGGCGTCGGCCGATTCCTCGATGGCCAACGCGACCTGCTGGTCCTGCGCTCCCTCTGCCAGCGGGTAGGGCTCCGGCCCCTCACCGCGCACCCAATCCGCCATGCGTTCTAGCAGCGTGGCCATGGCGATCTCGTCATCCATCCAACGCCGACCGGGATACGGATTGCGATACAGAACCTCGGAGCCGAGCGAGATGTGCTCGGTGTCGTAGCCGATCAGGTCCAGGTCGTACCCGGTCTGCCGCCGCACCAGAGGCGATCGAACCAGGGTGCGGGGGCCGGTCATCCGCACCACCTCGTCGTTATGCAGCTCGCCCGCCGATCCCCGAACGGTCAGGCGTCGAAACCGCAGCTGGTTGCGCGTCTGCTGGTCTGTGAAGTCGTACACCCCGGAGCGTCCGTCACCGAAGTCGAGAGTTGCAATCGTCGTGGTCGTGGGGTGCGCCTGCTCGTCGTCGGTCCAGCCGATACGGCTCAACGGATGGACCAGCGGCGCGGTCAACCGGGTGGCACGGACCGCGACCGGTCTCCGGCCGACACCCAGCAGACCCCGGATCAGAGCAACAGCGTGGTACTGCTGGGTGGAGGAGACCTGTACCTGGGTAGGCGTGCCGATGACGCCGGCAGCCACCACGGCTGCCCGGGCGGCGTGCGAGGGCATCATCAGGTACTGCTCGGCAACCTGTACCAGGCCGGAGTCGCCCACCACCGACCACAGCGCGCGAAGGCCCTCGAGATCAGGCGCTGGCGGGGTCTCGGCCAGCACCGGCAGCCCTCTATCAACCGCCTCGACAATGAAACGTGGCGTTACATGCCGCGGCGTAGCGGTCATCACGAAGTCGACGCTGACCTCGCGCAGACAGGCGTCCAGCGAGGTAAAGGCCGGCATGTCGAGGTGTCGCGGGGTCCGCACCACCACTCCTCCGCAGCGGATCGTGCCTAGCTCATTCGCCACCTCGAGGAGCATCTGCGCCCGCCAGCCGCTGCCGATCAGCGCGAAAGTAGCCACGCGGAAACGGTAACGCCGGTGGATCGGCGTCCTCACCATCCTGTGTTCAGCAGATGGTTGACCAGTAGCGCCCAGGTGGCGCTAGCGACAAGAGCCCATGATGCGGTTCGGCCCCGGAGCAGCGCGAGACCGGAATAGGCGATCACCCCGAAGGACAGCCAGATCCGCTCGGTCTCGGCCTTCGACAAGGCCGAAAGGTTCGCGACCAGCGCGGCCAGGACACCGGAAAGCGCCAGCAGTGCTGCGATCCGATCCTGCGTCCAGGAGCCCGCGCGGCCTCCTCGGCTGAGGGCCGCGATCGAACGCGCGATGCCGATCGCCAGCAGGGGCGAGCAGCTGACCAACCAGGCGGCGAGGTCGGCGTAGACGAAATAGGAGAACGGCCGCTGGCTCGCGATGCCCTGGTAGTAGCGGACACGCAGCGCGAGCAATCCGCTGACCCAGTTGAAGCCGAGCACCAGGTGGACTGCTGCGACCGCGACGAATCCGATAGTTGCGACCAGCCAAGGCACGACAACCCTTCGCAGCCCCCTTTGCCTGACAGTCACGATCATGGCGAGGAGGACCACGACCCCAAAGAGCACCAGTCCGTACGACAAGAACACCGCAATGCCGAGCAGCAGACCTCCCAACAGGCTCACGAGAACGCGGCCGCGTGCGGCGCCGCGAGAGACAAGTGCCAGCCCGCCGACAGCCACGCCGGCGAACAGTCCATCCGCGGACACCGCCATCCACACCGCGCCCGGGAACAGGGCGATGAAGGGCACGATCCGCCGGCCGGCTGCCTCCGCGCCGAGTTCACGCAGTGCGACCGGCAGGGCGACGCTGGCAGCCGAGGCGACGAGGATGCACAGTGCGCCGGCCCAGAATCCGCCGCCGAGGCCGACCCGAGCGAGCAGCCAGAAGATCAGCGTGGTCAGCGGCGGATGCCCGGCGACATGGGTGGTCCAAACAAGATCACCATCGACGCCTGGGCCGAAGGCGATGAAGTGGGTGAAGCTCGACAGGAAGGTCCACGGGTCGGAGATCCGAGGGAGGTCGTGGAGGTATTCGTTCGGATCGAGGAGTACATCGATCCAGCCCCGTTGCAGCCCATCCACCAGCGGCAGCGAGCACATCCACGCGAGATTCAGCAGCCAGCCGGTCAGCAGCAGGCGCTGCCAAGGCAGTACCGCGGCTAGCCGTTGCAGCCGCAAGCCCAGCAGAACGCACAAGATCGCCAACGGCGTTCCCCAGCCGATATGCGGATGCCAAAAGGCGAGCAGGGGCGGGCGCGGCAGCACGATGGGGACCCCGCGCCGGTTCATCTGGTAGCCGACGACCGCCGCAATCGTGATCAAGGCCAGTGCGGCGACGAGGGCAACAAGATCACCTCGCCGCCACCTCGGTGCCGGCGAGTCCGTGAGGCTGTTCGCCGGCGCCACCCAACGAACCTCCGTGATCATGGAGTCGGCGGGCGTGTCCACTGGGGTTTCTCTGCGACTAGTCATGAACCACTGGACGCCGTCGGTCCCGAGCGACTCGTGCCGCGTACAAGATCAAACTCATGACGGCGATGCTGCCGATGATCACGATTAGGTTGGCGCCGTAGTTGCGCAACAACAGAGCCTTCGCCGCCGGCTGACTGCCGCGAAGGAAGATCATCGGGACGGCGATCACGGTAGCGAGCGCGATCATGATCAGGGCGACCTGCAGATAGCGCCGTCCGCGGTCGGGGACGTAGCGCCGCAGCAGCCAACCCACCCCGACCACAGAAGGGGCCAGCAGGGCGTCGTGCAGGACGAGCGCGGCGACCAACCACACCGCGAGGATCAGCAGGCTGTGGGTGGGGATTTCGCTGAGCAGCCGAAAGACTCCGAACGCCAGAAGGGCAATACCGGCACTGGCGAGAATGATCCGCCATGCCTTCACGAGAGCACCTCGATCCGGCCCAACCACTTGGTGTTCAGCACGCCGGCACGGTTGGGAGAGATCAGCCGGAGCGGATAACCATGATCGACGTCCAGCCGCTGCCCATTGAGATGCGTCGCCAGCAGGGCGGCCGACAACTGCGGACCCTTCATGAACGAGTGGTTGAAGCCCCAGTCCTGCTCGAGAGAGATCAGCTGAATCCGCGAGTCCGCGGTGCCGCCGGCTCGCAGAACCACCTCCAGCAGTGACAGGCCGCGCCAGTCCGCCCCCACGCTCCAGCCCTCGACGCAGTTGACCGGCAGCCGCGCCTCGTGCACCGCCCTCGGCTCGAGGTCAGCGAGTGTCAACCGGTATGGCTCTGGACCCACCACGTCGAGAGCCCAGGTCGGCGACGTAGCTGCTGCCATGACCCGCGCCTGCTCCGCGGTGCGGTTGACCGGTACGCCCTGCGGACCCTTGGTCCACTGCCGGGGCGCCAGCAGCCCAAGCGGTTCGAGCGGAGTGACCGTCTGGCCGACCGAGGTCAAAATGATCACACCTACACCTGCCCCCGCCGCGGTCAGCATGCCGCGTCGAGAAATCCCCGGCGTCGGCGGATCAGCGAGCGTGCCGGCGTTGCTGTGGGACTCGGGATTCTCGCTCCACGGGATCTCGGTGAGGACGTCCGCCTCCGGGACCTTGGCGCTGAGGCCGTACGCGATATCGGGCAGTTTGACCCCGACATGGAGCAGCACCGAGCCGACCAGCACATACGCCAAGAAGCGATGGACCGTGAGGAAGTACCACGGGAAGGGGTACCAATTGAGCACATTGAGGAAGCCCGTGGTCACCTGAACCAGGGCCGTGGAGACCAAGATCGCCACGCTGAGCCGCTCGACCGCATGCTTGATCGACCTGATCGGAGGAAAGCGGAACTGGTTGGGGTAGACCGTCCAGAGCTTGAACAGCAGCAGCGGAACGGTCGCGATTCCGGTCGCCACGTGAATGCCTTGGGTGAGCCGATAGCCCCAGACGGGTTTCGCCGGCTCGGGCAGCCACGACCACGGTTCGTACTGGTAGTGGCTGAGCAGTCCAGTCACGAACAGCACTCCGACAGCGATGCCCAGCATGGTCCCGACCCTCGCGGTCACCGCTGTTGACCTGAGCGTGCTGCTGAACCTCGGCCACCAGCGTGGGCGCTGTTGGACCATGATGATCAGCATCGGTGATCTTGACCGAAAATGGGACCCAACAGTGGTCCGCAGCCGCTTACGAGTCGCTGACGACGGCCGAAGGGGCGGCCGGATCAGCGGAAACCAGCTCGTCGAACTGATGAACTCCGAGACGCTGCTCAGGTCGTGGCGTACCGCGGTGATGTGTGGCGTCGGGTCACGGGATGCACGCCAGCAGTCTCGAAACCGACAGATCTCCAGGGTCGGCGCAGTGAGAGAGCGGGGTCGCCTGATGGGACGGATGCCATGGCCTTCGCCTCGCTGACAGGGCTAATGCTGCGCTGACGAATGTGGAGAGAGTCAGGCCGGAGAGCAGATCACTGGGTAGTTGATGACGAAGGCGTGGCAGGCGATCCGAGTCCCAAAAAAAGCCGCGCCCTATTGACGATGAGCAGGTAGGTGCTCGATGCTCAGCTCTGCCAGGGGGTTGGCCTACCACGGGGGTTGGTTGTGCGCAGATTCGTCGTGCTATTCGTTGCTGTTCTTGCTCTCGTGCTCGCACCGTGGCCAGCCACGGCCGCACCGCCGGACAATTTCCCGGCCCGCATCAACCTGCCCAATGGGTTCTTCCCGGAGGGCATTGAGAACGGCCGGGGCACGTCGGTCTTCGTCGGCTCCATCGCCAATGGCGCCATTTGGCGTGGTGACGTCCGGACAGGATCAGGTGCTGTGTTCGCGCCCGGCGCCCCGGGCCGGGCCTCGATCGGCATCGCCTACGAGGCCAGTCGGAATCGGTTGTGGGTTGCGGGTGGCGGACCCAGCATCACCGGTGCCGGTGATGTGCGGGTGTACGACGCCTCAAGCGGCGAACTGCTCAGGACCTTCAATATCCCCGCGCCCGCTACGCCCGGGGCCAGGTTCCTCAACGACGTGGCGGTTACGCGTGACGCCGTGTACGTGACCGACTCGTTCAACCCGCAGCTTGTGGTCATCCCACTGCCAGCAAACGGGTCGCTGCCCGGAGTCAATGCCGCGACGTTGCTCACGGTCACAGGCGACTTCGCGCAAACCGCAGGTGCCAACCTCAATGGGATTGTCGCGAAGAACGGGGCGCTCATCGTGGCGCAGTCCAGCACGGGGAAGCTCTTCCGCGTCGACCCGGCCACCGGGACGGCCGACCAGGTCGACCTCGGCGACACGCCACCACTGAGTAACGCAGACGGTCTTGAGTTGCGCGGGCACCTGCTCTACGTGGTTCGCAACAACAACGTGGTCACTGTTGTACGGCTCAACTCCCAGTCGACCAGCGGCGTGGTGCTCGGCGACATCAGCGGTGAGCTGGACACCCCGTCGACAGCGACCGTGGCCGCAGGGCGACTATGGGTGGTCAACCCCAGGTTCAATACGCCGCCGTCACCCAGCACGGAGTATTGGATCGCCCAACTGCCACTCCGCCCAGAGAACGGCTGAGCCTCTCTCAAACTGCCACAGTCAGACGGAAGAGGCTGAGTGCTGGCAGTTTCTTTCGGCTACGGCCTTTTTGGAGTCGCTGGCGCTTCCGTGATCACTCCTCGTCTTCGCCGTCCTCAAGATCGGGAGTGCCAAATCCCACATGCAATCGCACTCCGGCGTGTCCGACTATGAACCGCTCGCGGGACGGAGATCAGCCGCTCTGACCCGCTGTTGCCGGCTGTCAGCACCGCGTAGGCGACCCCGCGTGCCGCTCCGGATCGTCACAACGGACGGCCTACGCCGGCTTGATCGCTTGCAGTACATAGAAGATCATTCGCACTACCTAGATCAACTTGTCGGGCTCAAATGGGTTCAGTTGATCAACGCGACGAGCGGCACCCCGAGCGAGATCGACGAGAACGGCAGGCGCCACTACCTCATCCGCGCCATCCCATACCAAGATCCTCAGCAAGAGGCTGAATCTCAAGGCGGTGCACGAAGCTCGGGTCAAGATCGTCACCAGGGTTTGAGCAGAGGCTCGGTCACAGAAGGTTCCTTTTCCCCTGAGCGGGCGTCCGGGCTGGTCCACAATGTGACCGGATCGAGGGAGGCGGCGCCGTGGAGCAACAACCGCGTGACGATGCTCCGCGTCCCCAGCAACCCTCGCAGCAAACACCCCAGCAACCGTCGCAGCAACCGTGGCAGCAACCGTCCCAGCCGTTCGCGGCGCCGCCGGCCCAGCAGTACCTGCAACCGGCCCCACGGTCCCCGGTCGAGCCTCTGCGATATGCACATCGTTCGTTCAGATCGGCTACTGGCCTCGGTACGGCGGTCTCCATCCTGATCTGCCTAGTCGTGCTCGCTCGGGCGGTGCTCGCCGCGTCACACTGGTACACGTACAAGGTCGTCAAGGACTATGTCGAGGGTCCGGTCAAGGATCCCGACCGCCTGGATCGCGCCGATCTCGCTGGATTCCTGGCCTTCAACGGCTTCCTGCTCGCGGTGTTGGCCGCGGGCGTCGTGTTCATTGTCTGGCTCTGGCGGGCCCGGGGTAACGCTGAACTCTTCTGCTCTGGACGGCACCGGCGCGGTCGCAGCTGGGTGATCGGTGGCTGGTTCTGCCCGGTGGTCAACTTCTGGTTCCCCAAGCAGATCGTCGACGACGTGATCGCGGCCAGCGACCTGCGAACACCGCCGCTGTTCCCTGACCTGCGTCGCATCCCTCGCCATGGCCTGGTGCTGGCCTGGTGGCTCACCTGGGTCGCCACCATGGTCACCAGCCTCGTGGGCAACCCGGACCTCGCCTCCGACGTACAGGACGTCAGCGACCGAGCGGCGGCAGCAAGCGTGCTCACGCTTATCGCCGTGCTGACAGCCGTCGCCGCCGTGCTCGCCGTCCGTGTGGTACGCCTGGTCAACCGCCTACAGACGTCCCGGCCGTGGACTCCCTGGTGGGCGACCGATCCATCGACCGCGGCACAGCTACGGCCGGCCCAGCATCAACTGCAAATCCAAGGAGCTAGTGTGACCACCCCATACGGCCAGGGCCCGCAGCAGCCCTACGGCCAGCAGCCCGACGGCGCACCCCAGATGGGTTACCCCGCCGCGCCCGGCGGCGTAAAGCCCAACAACTACCTGGCCTGGTCGATCATCTCGATCATCCTGTTCTGGCCACTGGGGATCGCGGCCATCATCAACGCCACCAAGGTCGACCCGACGTGGCAGATGGGCAACGCCGCGATGGCCCAGGAGCACTCCAACAAGGCCAAGATGTTCTCCATGATCGCGACAATCATCGGAGCGGTCGGTTTCGTCATCTCGTTCATCATCGGGTGGAGGCTTGGAATGTCGCTATTTGGCAGCGAATAGCGTCCAGTACGCACGGGGACCCACGCGCCTATAACGTATGTCGGCGCTGTGATGCTTACCGACAGAAACGGGGCTTCGTGCCCCAACCGCACCAGGGAAACGCTAATGGGCGTCAGCCTTGTTCGGGCATTGCGATGCGACCCTTGACCGTCTCCCTACGGTTCGATACATATGCATCCAACTGGATCTGCCGCATCTCATGACGGCAGGTCGACCTGGGAGTTCGCCAAGTTGCGGTGGTCGCTCTGTTGAGCTTGGCAGTGCCCACATACGAGCTGTGGTCACACCGCTGGAACTTTTCCATGCCCATCGTGCTGCTAATGATCTTGATCACTTCGGCCAGCCCGTCCTATGCACTTCGAACATCTCGACTGTCTCGTCTGGCCAGCCCGCGTCCTTCCATTTCCGCTGGAAGTCCTGATTGTCAATGATCGCCCGCTGAACCTCAGCACGCGAGCTCCATACATCCACAATCATGATCCCGTCCCCAGTGGAGGCGCAAAAATGTGCTTCGGGACGAGCAGGGGCCGTCGCTATCGCATCGGCAAGCGTCGCGTCGTAGCGGGCCAACAAATCCTGGGAGTTGCCCTTCGCTCGGAAAATCACAAGCACGGCCATCGCAAACTCCTGTCTCTCAGGCAGCATATTGCGTTGATGCCCCGCTCCGGCCACGTTCTTGACCAACGCTGGGTCGAACATCCATTCGCGACCAGCGTTCGCATTTAGCGATCGCTATGTCATGGGCGGTCGAGGTACTGGGTCTGGCCAGATCAACTTGGGCCAATGCCGTGACAACGACAACGAAGACGAGCCGGCGATCACTCGCTCTTCGCCGGGCGGAGATCAGCAGCTTTGATCCATCCCTGAGGCCGCTAGCACCACAACCCGGCCCCACCGGTCCGATGGTTCGCCCGAGTGTCGCCGTCATCGACGGTGGGCTCGGTGGCATTCCCGGGGTCATCGCATTGAAGCAGGCGGCGCCCCGCGCCCAAGGCGCGCGAAGATCGATTTCGCTTGGCTTCACCGAGGCATCATCTGTAGCTGCAGTCGGGCCCGATCGCACCTGATCCTTCGATCGCGTCGGTATTGGACGACAGCGGATGATGATCTTGACCGACTGTTTCGAATATCCCCAGGTCGACATCGATCACCCCGGCATTCACCTGATCTTGTATGGATGTTGACGATCTTGGTCGGCAGTGCGCTGATTCTTCCGATCCTCGGTGACATCTGCCGAGCTCCACGCCAAGGGAACGAGCACCACCTCTGTGCCAGCTCCTCCGGCGTGGCTCCAGCTGGGCCGGTGCCCAGCTGCCTAGGGTCGGCGCTGTGAGCGGCCTGCTGCACCCGGTCGGGCCGGAGCCTGTACACGCCTACTGGGCTCGGCGCGGGCTGGTGCTCGGCGCAGCAGCGGTGCTTGCTGTCGCTGCCGCGGTGATCATCCATGGCACGAGCAGCGGCTCGGACGCTCAACCACATCAACAAGCAGCCGCCTACCCCGTCGGTTCCCCGACTAGCAGCTTGTCGCCGGCCAAGTTGCCAGCGAAACGCGAGGCCAAGAGCCTGGACAAGGTT